>Ga0207684_10000080_pt1 | contig 179191 bp, 189 predicted proteins | sample KBSK5501metaG_FD_184342 | JGI IMG/M metagenome (GOLD analysis project Ga0207684, IMG submission 184342) | Corn, switchgrass and miscanthus rhizosphere microbial communities from Kellogg Biological Station, Michigan, USA - KBS K5-50-1 metaG... | ecosystem: Host-associated > Plants > Roots >... | reverse complement strand
GACCAGCGCCACAGTGACGATCCGCGCAAGCGGGTGAAACGAGGCAAGCTCTTCCCGGAGCAAGGCGATGTATGGGGGCGATGGCGTGGCCCGCGCCGTCCCCGGGTGCGCCGCTAGAGGCGGAGGGCAACCTCCGTCCCAGAGAGATGACCGTCCACGACGGGATCCGGCTTATAGGGCCTGCTCGGGTCTCTCATCCAGAATCTATCCTGCGCCGTATTACGGCCGTACACGAGGAGGTGTCTATGCGTCTTTTTGCCGGACTCGCTGCCGGGGTGCTCGTTCTGAGCGCCTGCGGGAGCGCCGCCGTCGCTCCGACCGCGTCCCCGACCGTCAAGCCCACGACCACGCCGACCCCGACCCCGACGCCGCAGCTCAAGTTCGTCTTCACCGCCGACCTCAAGACGTCGAATGAGGTCCCGGCGATCGCCAACGCCGAGGCGTCGTGCTCCGGTAAGGGAACGTTCACGCTGACCACGACCAAGGACGCGAGTGGGACCATCACCGCGGCCAACGCGCTGTTCGAGACCGACGTCACCGGCTGCCCGGCCGGCACGGAGATCAACATCGGGCACATCCACAAGGCCGCTGCCGGTGCCAATGGCGACGTCGTCGTCAACTCCGGTCTCGCAAAGGGTGAGCTCACGCTCACCGCCGGCGCGGGGAAGATCAATAAGACGCAGCCCACGGTGATGCCCGCAGTGGCGATCGACATCATCGCGAACCCCTCGAACTACTACATGAACTGGCACTCCACGCTGAACCCGGGTGGAGTCATCCGAGGTCAGCTCGTCAAGATGTAATCGCGCCCGCTTCGCGGCGCTCATCTGCTTGGCGTGTGGCTTCGCCACGCCGCAGTAATCGCGCCCGTCCGTCCTCCGCTGGAACGCCCCTCGGTCTCGGCCGAGGGGCGTTCGCGTTTCTCGGCATGGCACGGACCTTGCGAGCCACACGCGGAAAGGAGGTGCGGGCGATGCTGTGGACCATCGTTCTGGTCCTTCTCATCCTCTGGTTGCTCGGCGTGGTGGCACTGCCCACGGCAGGCGCGCTCATCCACATCCTGCTTGTGATCGCGCTCGTTGTGCTCATCCTGCAGTTGCTCAGCGGCCGACGAGTCGCGCTCTAGCCCTGCACTGAAACGGGCGGGGGCCTGACCCTCGCCCGTTTCTGTTTCGTCGTCAGCCGTTGACGACCCCCACGCTCATTGGTATCGTGCCCACTCGCACGCTTACGCGTGACTCGCTCAAAGGAAGTGGCGCAGTGCTCATCAAGGCATTCGTGCGCACCGGTAACGCCGACGGAGTTCCGCCGCGGCGGAGCCTGCCCACTCTCCGGTTGGTCTAGGGACTCGACTCCCGCTTCGTGACCTTCGGACCGTGGGCCAGGACCCACGGTCTTTTGGTTTCTAAGAAACGACGGGAGAACGAAGTGGCCACGCTGACAGCGACCCGACCAGAGCTCAAACGAACGCCCGGCCGCGACGCGCTCGTGGCCGATGCGGTCACCAAAACGTTCAACTCCTCCCGCGAGGGCGTCCGTCGCGCCGTCGACAACGTCTCACTGCGCGTCGTGCGCGGTGAGATCTACGGCCTGCTCGGCGCCAACGGCTCCGGGAAGTCGACCCTCATCCGCATGTTCTCGACCCTCCTCACGCCCGACGCGGGCGAGGTGCGCGTGTTCGGTCTCGACATCCGCGAGCACGAAGATGCGGTCAAGCGGCTCATCAACCGCGTCTCCGTCGAAGCGTCCTTCTTCAAGAAGCTCTCGGCGATGGAGAACCTCGTCTACGCCGGGCGCTTGTACGGCGTGGCGCCGGACGAATCCCGAGACAAGGCGACGGCGATCCTGCGGCGGCTTGGCGTCGACATCGACCGCGTCAACGAGCCGCTCGAGAAGCTCTCGCGTGGCATGCAGCAGAAGGTGGCGATCGCGCGCGCGTTCCTGACCGCTCCGACGCTGCTGCTCCTCGACGAGCCGACGACGGGTCTCGACATTCGCAGCAAGCGCGAGGTGCAAACGTTCGTGCGAGACCTTCGCGACGAGCACGACGCGACCATCGTGCTGACGACGCACGACCTCGACGAGGCCGAGCGTCTTTCCGATCGCATCGGGATCCTGCACGACGGACGCCTCGTGGCCGAAGGTACGGCCGACGAGCTCCGGGCGCGTCACGGCGCCACGGCGCTCGAGGACGTCTTCATGTCGGTGACCGGCCGGCGTCTGGACGAGGCCGATGCGGCGGCCGAGGACAAGACGAAGTGATGCTACGCGCGCTTCGCGCGCTAAACGGGGGCCCCTTCCCCCGGATGGGCGGACAGCTCGGACTCGCCTACGCCTTCGTCGAGCGCGAGATCGCGCTGTCGAAGCGGTACTGGGCGTGGGAGCTCGTCTGGCTCGTCTACGGCATCGTCACGTCGCTCTCGGTCGCCTACATCGGCCTCGCCGCCCCGGCGATCAGCGGCGGTCAGGTCGACCCCGCGGCCGTGTCGCACTTCGTGCTCTACCTGCTCGTCGGCACCATCGCCTGGCGGTTCCTCGGGATCATCTTCGAGAACATCGGCGAGGTCATCGCCTGGGAGCGCTGGGAGGGAACGATCGAGTACACGTTCATGTCACCGGTGCCGCGCTTCACGCATCTCATCGGCATGTGTGGCGCGACGCTGGTGCGCGCGACCGCGTTCAGCATCGCAATTCTCGGAGCGGTGACGCTCTTCGTCCCGGTCGACCTCTCGCACGCGAACGTGCTCTCCGCGGTCGTGCTGCTCCTGGTCGGAGCGATGGCGTTCGTGGGACTTGGCATCGCGTCGGCGTCGTTCCCGCTGCTCTGGACCGAGAAGGGACTCCAGATGGCGTACATCGTCCAGGCCGTCGTGCTCCTCGTCTCCGGCGTCTACTACCCGGTCGACGTGCTGCCGGGCTGGATGCAGGCGCTCTCGACGATCTCGCCCGCGACCTACGTGATCCGCGGCATGCGCGCGGCGTTACTCGACGGCGCCGATCTGGCGACGCTGTGGCCCGAGGTGTGGCCCGCGCTCGTGGTCGGCATCCTGTCGGTGCCCCTGGGCCTGCGGCTCTTCGTCGCGGTGGAGCGCTACGCAAAGCGCACCGGCCGCCTCAAGCGGAGCGGTTGATGGACGGACTTCACTTCCGCGAAGCGACGCTTGACGACGCAGCCTTCAGCGCGGACGTACAGAGCGCGGTGTGGCCGGAGCGCCCGACCGATCCCGTTGTCGAGCGCTATTGGTGGGAACAGCCGGACGACACGTACGTCTCCCGGCGCTGGGTCGCGGTTCGCGACGGTGGTGATGTCGGTGTCGCGTCGTTGCACCACCCAGCGTGGGATCGGCTCCAGCAGCCGCACGGCTGGATCGAGGGTGAGCTGCTGCCCGAGCAGCGCGACGCCGCGACGCTCGGGACGCTCATCGCGGAAGTGGAGCGCCGGCTCGTCGCGGAGGGCGCGGCGCGTGTCGGCGTCCGAGCGAACGAGGACGACGAGGTGCGGATCGCCGCGATCCAGAGGCTCGGATTCCGCGAGGACCGGCGCAGCCGCCGCTGGATGCTCGATCTTGTCGGGAACCGCGAGCGCATCGCGACGATGACCGACCAGAGTCGTGCGCGCATGCGTGCCGAGGGCATCGAGATGGTCACGCTCAATCGCGACACCGATCCCGAGAAGTACCGCAAGATGTGGCGCATGAACGAGGACGCCGCCCAGGACGTCCCGACAACGCTGCCGAACGTCGAGGAGTCCTTCGAGGACGCGATGCGCTGGCTGCGCTCACCGGACATACACGAAGATCGTTTGTGGGTCGCGCGTGAGCGGGACGAGATCGTTGGCGTATCGGTGCTCGCCTATCCGCCCGTTCGGGGCGTCGTCGGCACGTCGTGGACGGCGACCGCCCGGCGTGTGCGCGGCCGCGGCATCGCGCGGGCGCTGAAATGCGAAACCGTGACGCAGGCGATCGCGCTCGGCGTCGACCGCGTACACACCGGCAACGACGGCGCGAACGACCCGATTCTCCACATCAACGCGTCGATGGGCTACCGACCCTGGGTCGGCGCGGTCAAGTTCCTGAAGGACGAGCCCGCGGCCGGTCAGCGCTCCGCTTTGCGCGGCTCCGGGACACGCGAGGGGTAGGGGATCGGGATGAACTCGACTCCCGGACGCCGCTGGCTCGTCTGCGGGTAGAGGTCCATGAGGTCGTAGACCGCGCGCGGGAGCTCGGTACCGACCGCGATGCCGAGCTGGTTCAGCGCCTCGACATCGAGCGGGTAGTCGTGCGTCCATTGCCCGTCCGCGAGCGCGGTCGCGATGCGCTCCGCATCAGCGTCCGAGTGATGCTCGGCCAGGAGCTTGTGGACCGTCGCGTGCACCTGACGGAGTGCCTTCTCGGCGAGGTCGCCGAGGATGAGCGTCGTGTCTTCGCGGTTCGGATTCGGCTGCGACAAGGCTTTCATGACCGACGCCGCGGCGAACGACGACTGAGCGGTGCCCAGCTGCGGATCGACCGGACCCAGCACGGCGTTCGAGTCCATCACGATCTCGTCGGCTGCGAGCGCGATCAGCGTTCCTCCAGACATCGCGTAGTGCGGGACGAAGACCGTCACCTTTCCCTGATGCCGCTTGAGCGCGTATGCGATCTGCTCCGACGCGAGCACCAGCCCGCCGGGCGTATGGAGCAGGAGATCGATGGGCATGTCGGGCGGCGTGAAGCGGATCGCGCGCAGCACGTCCTCGGAGTCCTCGATGTCGATGTACCGCGCGACGGGGAAGCCGAGGATGCTCATGGTCTCCTGGCGATGGATCATCGTGATCAGCCGTGAGTGCCGCGACTGTTCGATCGCCCGGATCGCGGCCTGACGACGCACTTCGAGCATCCGCTTCTGTAGCAGTGGGATGAAGAACTGCGCGATGAAGAAGAGAAAGAAGATGGAGTTCAGGTCGAACACCCGCGCAGCATGCTCCAAACCGGTCGGCGCGGCGACTCTGGCACGCCGGGCCGACGGCAGCGACAGCATGGGGCGGGCCGTCTGACGCCGCATTAGTCTCAGCGGGTGCGTGTGCCTCCGCCGCCGTTTACCCCGCGCGAGGAGGTGGCGGACGACTGGCACGGCGAGCGCGTCGTCGATCCGTACCGCTGGCTCGAGGACACCGAGAGCGAGCGCACGCGCGCCTGGACCGAAGCTCAGAACGCACGTACCCGCACGGTCCTCGACGCGCTGCCGCAGCGACGCCACTTCGCGGCCCGGCTGAGCGAGCTTCTCGCCGTCGGACTGTTGGACACGCCCCGCCCGATCAACGGCCGCGTCTTCCACACGCGGCGCCTCGGTCCACAGCGCCAGGCGATCCTGTACGTACGTGACGCGGTCGATGGGGTGGATCGCGCCCTCGTCGATCCGAACGTCCTCGACGCGGGGGGTCTTGTGACCATCGACTGGTACTTCGCATCCCACGACGCACGCTTCGTTGCCTACGGACTGTCACGCGGCGGCGACGAGATGTCGACGCTCCACGTGATCGAGGTCGCGACCGGCCGTGAGCTGCCCGAGCGCATTCCGCACACGCAGCGTTCGACGGTCGCGTGGGTCGGCGAGGGCTTCTACTACTCCGCGAATCCCGCGCCCGGATCGGTCCCGGCTGGTGACGAGCACTACCACCGCCGGGTGCGATTCCATCGACTTGGCGACGACCCGGCTCGCGACGAGACCGTCTTCGGTGAGGGCCGCCCGAAGGAGGACATCGTGTGGGCGCGCACGTCCCCGGACGGACTGTGGGTCCTCTTTCACGCCTTCAAGGGTTGGACGCGGAGCGACCTGTACCTGCTCGATCGCCACGCGCCGGAGCGGGGTCTGCGCGTCGTCACCGAGGGGGAGCAGGGGCTCAGCGACGGATTCGTGCGCGACGATGCGATCTGGCTCCGCACGAATCTCGGCGCGCCGAACTACCAGGTGGTGCGAGCCGAGTTCCACGCACCTGAGCGCCGAGGCTGGCGAACGATCGTGCCCGAAAGCGCGAACGCGCTCGAGACATTCCATCTCACGCGGGATCACGTGGCCGTGGTCACGCTCGAGCGCGCGACCTCGCGCGTGGATCTGTGGACCAAGGATGGCCGCCACGACCGCGAGATCGCGCTCCCCGGTCTCGGGATGGTCGAGTTCGTCAGCGGCGACCACGCCGGCGATCTCGTCGGCTTCGCGTTCCAATCGTTCACGATCCCGCCGATCGCGTTCGCCGTGGACGCGCGCAGCGGCGCAATGCGCGAAGTCGTCCGCCTCCCGGCGCCTGCGGGCCTGGTTCCGGACTCGATCGTCGTCGAGCAGACCACGTATCGCTCGAAGGACGGCACCGAGGTGTCGATGTTCCTCGTGCACCGGAGGGACGTGACAGCGAGCGGCGCGGTGCCGACGGTGCTCAACGGTTACGGTGGATTCAACGTGTCACGCACGCCGCAGTACATCGCGGGCGCTGCCGCGTGGGTCGAGGCGGGCGGGCTGTTTGCGCTGCCGAACCTGCGGGGCGGCGGCGAATACGGCGAGCGCTGGCACCAGGGTGGAATGCTCCAGCACAAGCAGAACGTCTTCGATGACTTCCACGCCGCGGCCGAAGCGCTCATCGCGCGTGGTTGGACGCGGGCCGAGCGCCTCGGCGTCAGCGGCGGCTCGAACGGCGGACTCCTGACCGGCGCGGCGCTCACGCAGCGGCCGGACCTGTTCGGCGCGGTGTATTGCACGGTGCCGCTTCTCGACATGCTTCGCTATCAGAACTTCCTCATCGCGCGGCTCTGGATCTCCGAGTACGGCAGTGCCGAGGATCCCGAGCACTACCAGTGGCTTCGCGCGTACTCGCCGTACCACCATGTGCTGGGCGGCGTCCGCTATCCCGCCGTCCTCTTCACCACCGCGGTCGGCGACAGCCGCGTCGACCCGATGCACGCGCGAAAAATGGCCGCCTTGCTCCAGGCGCAATCAGCCGAAGATCCCGACGCGACGGTGCTGCTCCGCGTCGATCACGATGCCGGCCACGGCATCGGGAAGCCGCTCGACAAACAGGTGGACGATCTCGCCGACCAGTACGCGTTCCTCGCCTGGCGGCTCGGCCTCGAGGCGCCCTCGGCTATGCTCGATCGAAGATGAACATCCTCCGCCGCCTCCGCGAGCAAGCCAAGGGCTACGACTGCAGCGTCTGCGGCGCCAATCACGCGCGGTCCGAGATCCGCCTCCTCGGCAGGCTCGAGGCGGCCTGGATCGTCCGCGTTACATGTTCCAAGTGCGAGACGTCGATCAAGCTTCTCGTGTACGCCGATCGCGAACGCGCCGCTCTTGTGCCGTCCACCGCGCTGCCGGTGCGATCGCGCCGGCCACCTGTCACCCTCGATGAGGTCCTCGACGCGCATGAGTTCCTCGAAGGGTTCGAGGGCGATGCGCGCTCGCTATTCGCCCTCAAAGGAAAGGTCGTCGGTTCGACCGAGGCCTAGAAAATGGCAAAGAACGCGGTCATCACCGGATGGGGGTTCTACGCGCCTTCGCGCGTGATGACCAACACCGAGCTCGAGCGCATCGTCGACACGTCCGACGAGTGGATCGCGACCCGCACCGGGATCCGCGAGCGGCGCATCGCTTCCGACGGCGAGACGACGTCGTCGATGGCCACCCGCGCAGCCCGCATCGCGCTCGATCGCGCGCGGCTCCGTCCGCAGGACGTGCAGATGATCGTCGTCGGTACCTGCTCGCCGGACTATGTGTTCCCGGCCACGGCCTGCGTCGTCCAGAACGATCTCGGCGCGACCAGGGCGGGTGCGTTCGACATCGAGGCCGCGTGCACCAGCTTCGTCTCGGCGCTGGCCGTGGCGCGCGGGATGGTCGTTTCAGGCGCGATCCAGAACGCGCTCGTCATCGGCGCCGAGACGCTCTCGCGTTTCCTCAACTGGAAGGACCGCACCACCTGCGTGCTATTCGGCGATGGTGCCGGCGCGGTCGTCCTCGAGGCCACGAACGCGTCCGTGGGCATCGAGTCCGTGATCTTGCACAGCGACGGATCGCAGGTCGAGAAGCTCATGATCCCCGCCGGCGGCGCGCGGATCCCGGCGACGCAGGGCACGCTCGACCGGGGTCAGCACCTCATCACCATGCAGGGCGGCGACGTATTCAGGCTCGCCGTGAAGTCGATGGCCGACGCCGCGGAGGAGGCGCTCGCGGAGGCGGGCCTCGGCCTCGACGACATCGCGCTGATGGTCCCGCACCAGGCGAACATCCGGATCATCGAGCAGGTGGCGAAGCGCCTTCATTTTCCGATGGAGCGGGTCTTCGTGAACATCCAGCGGTACGGCAACACCTCGGCGGCTTCCATCCCGATCGCGATCTGCGAGGCCGAAGCGACCGGACGGCTCCGTCGCGGCGACAAGGTGCTCCTCGTCGCTTTTGGTGGTGGATTCACCTGGGGTGCGTCTGTCCTGGAGTGGTTCGGGGCGCACGACGGAGTGCGACCGCCGGGGCCGCTCGAGCGCGCGCGCGGAGCGTTCGAGGACGTCGTCGAGAGGGTGCGACCGGTCGGGTAGCGTGCGCTGTAAAGCCAGCGGGCGCATCGCTCGCTCGAAACACGCCCGCTGTCTCCTCCTCGCTCCCGCGCCGTACGCTCTCGCGGTGATCAAAGACGAGAGGGTCGCGCCTTTCTACGACGGCTGGTGGAAGTACAACGGTCGGCTCGTCGACCGGATCCGGTCGCTGTCGGACGACGAGCTCGCGCTGCGGGCGGCGCCGGATAGATGGCCGCTCTGGGCGATCGTCGCTCACACCGCCGGCGCGCGGGTCTACTGGCTCTGTGGTGTCTTCAAGGAGGGCGGGGCGGAGAGCACGCCATTCCCGGATCCCGCGAGCGGCGTCGGTTGGGAAGATGACGAGAACACGCCGCGCGGTTCGGCTGAGCTTGTCTTCGCGCTCGAGTCCTCATGGAAGATCGTCGAGCGCTGTCTAGAGAGCTGGACGACGTCGATGCTGAGCGACGAGTTCACGCGCCAGATCGGCGGACAGACGCAGGTGCACACGCGGCAATCCGTGCTCATGCGACTGCTATCGCACGACACGTTTCACACCGGGGAGATCTCGCAGCTGCTCAGCATGCACGCACGCCAGGAGATCGATCTTTGGCGGCCGTCGCCGACACCACGCGGAGAAACTGACCGAAGTCAGGTCGCGCCCAGAGCGTTCTGACTGCGCGTCCTGCGCTACGTGCGCTCGAGCGCTCGAGTGGTCTCCGCCTGATCCGCCTCTTCGCGGTCGCCCGTCTCGACCCGCCGAGCCGTCTCTGGTCTCAGCGGTGTTGCGCAGCGGATTGGCCTATTGACAGAGTTGGCGAGTGGTGGAGAATGCCCACTGCGTGGTGAGTAGTGGGGAAGGGTGGGGCATCCTCCCCCAGGACGAGAAGGGTAATTGGAAGGTTTCTTCGCGGGCGAGTTCGCCCACGCACTCGACGACAAGGGCCGGCTCGCCATCCCGGCGAAGTTCCGCGGCCGCTTCAAAGAAGGAGCGGTCGTGACCCGTTGGGTGAGCGGTGGGGAGTGCCTGGCGGTCTTCCCCGAGTCCGAGTGGGTGGCTCTCAACACCGATATCACCAAGCGCCCGCGCACCGATCCGAAGGCGACCCGCTTCCGGCACTTCATCCTTGCAGGAGCACATGAAGCGGACCCGGACGCGCAAGGGCGCCTCACCATCCCGGCGCACCTCCGCGAGTACGCGGGGCTCAAAGACCAAGCCGTCGTCATCGGCAACTCCGACCACCTCGAGGTCTGGGAGCCCACGCGCTGGCGGAGCAACCTCGCGCGCGTCCAGAGCGAGATCGCGGACGATCTCGCGGACCTCGGGATCTGACCGTGGAACTCCAGCTGGTGGCGGTGGTGACAGGGGTCACGCCGATGGGAGGCTTCATGAGCCGGTTCTCCTGGCCGAAGTACTCGCCCAACTTGATCCCCGCGAAGGCGGCCGCTATCTCGACGGCACGGTCGGCGCGGGTGGCCACGCCGAAGCCATCCTCGAACGCAGCGGCCGCAGCGGGCGACTCATCGGTCTCGATGTCGATCCTGCCGCGCTCGCCGAGGCTCGTCGCGTCCTCGGCCGTTTCGGTGAGCGCGCGGTCCTCGTCCGATCCAACTTCGCGCTTCTCGACGTCGTGGCCGGCGAGTACGGTTTCGCGCCGCTCGACGGGATCCTCCTGGACCTCGGTCTTTCCTCGCTCCAGCTCGCAGACGAGCGGCGAGGCTTCAGCTTTCGCGCAGCAGGCCCGCTGGACATGCGCGCCGACCCGGACCTCAGCGTCACGGCGGCGGACATCGTGAACAGCTGGGATGAGCGCGAGCTGCGCCGCGCGTTCGGCGAGCTCGGCGAGGAGACCGAGGCGGGTCGCGTCGCCGCCGCCATCGTTCGACGCCGCACGCGCGAACCGTTCCTCGCGGCTGACGATCTCGGCCGGTTCGTCACGGGCGTGAAGAAGCAGCGTCGGCGCGGCATCGATCCGGCGACGCGCGTCTTCCAAGCGCTGCGTATCGCCGTGAATCGCGAGCTCGAGAATCTCCAACAGGGCCTCGAGGCCGCCGTGCGCGTCCTGGGCCCGGGTGGACGTCTCGCGGTCATCTCCTTCCACTCGCTCGAGGACCGGATCACGAAGCAGTTCTTCGTCCGGGAATCGCGCGACTGCATTTGTCCTCCCCACCTCCCCACCTGCGTCTGCGGGCATCGCGCGGGTTTGCGTGTCGTTACCCGGCGTCCGCTTCGTGCGGACTCGGCGGAGGTCGCACGCAACCCGCGCGCCCGCAGCGCAGTCCTTCGCGTCTCGGAGAAGATCTCCTGATCGCCGCGCAGGCGGTCAGGGCGGCGCCGATGCGCCGCCCGTTTCCGGCGCGCCCGCGTGCGGGGCACGCGGTGCCGCGGCGCCGGCACGCGGCAAGCGCGACGTGGGAAGTGCGCACATTCGTCCTCGTGTCCGCCGCGATCTGCGCGGTCTTCCTTCTCGTCGTCCTCTACCTCTCACAGGCGACCACCGTCGCGACGCGCGGTTACGAGACGCAGAGCCTCGAGCGCACGCGCGACGAGCTGCGCCGTCAGAACGCGCTCCTCGAAGTCGAGAGCGCGCGACTCGATTCCCCCGCGCGCATCGAGGCCGAAGCAAAGCGCCTCGGTCTGGTGCGCGCCGCAGCCGTCCCCGTAGTCCAAGCGGAGCCGATCGCCGCCAAGCGCTGACGTCGCGGGAGGCGCTGCTGGGGAGCGAGCGCCTCATCACGGAGGAAGAGTGACGGAAAGGATCTCGCCGAACCGTCTGCGCGTCCTGTTCGCGCTCTTCGCCGCAGCGACGCTGCTGCTGTCGCTGCGCGTCGGCTACTGGCAGACGATCGGACGCACGGCCCTGCTGGGGGCCGCGACCGATCAGCTCCGCAGCGAGCTCGTGGTGGAAGCGCAGCGCGGCGTCATCCGTGACCGGAGCGGCGCGATCCTCGCGACCACCGTCGATCTCCGCTCGCTCTACGCGATCCCCAAACGGATCGCCGATCACGCCGACGCGGCGGCGAAGCTGGCGCCGATCCTCGCGACGCCCGCCGCGACGATCCGCGCCGCGCTCGACTCCGGCGCGGAGTGGCTCTACCTGAAGCGGCGCCTCCCCGAGCCGGTCGCGCGCGCGGTGGAAGCGCTCGCGATCTCCGGTCTCGGCTTCGAGCCGGAGCCGAAGCGCCTGTATCCCAACGACACGCTCGCGGCGCACCTGCTCGGCTTCGTCAACGACGACGGCGTCGGGCAGTACGGCGTGGAAGGCGTCTACGACAGGGTGCTGCGCGGCGTCCCCGGCAGTCTCGTCGTCGAACGCGACCCGAAGGACCGCGAGCTTGCGGTCGGGCTGCGCACCGCTGTTCCTCCGAAGAACGGCGCTGATCTCGTGCTCACGATCGACCTCGTCGTGCAGACCGCCGCGGAGCGCGAGCTCCGTCGCGCCGTCGAGCGAGAAAAGGCGACGAGCGGCTCCATCATCGTGCTCGATCCGCGCGACGGCGCGATCCTCGCGCTCGCGTCTTCGCCGACGTTCGATCCCGCCCGGGTCGTCGCCGCCGACCCAGAGGCGCTGCGCGATCGTGCGGTGTCGTGGACGTACGAGCCAGGCTCGACGATGAAGGCCGTCACCATCGCCGCCGGTATCGACACGCATGTGGTGACACCCACCACGACGTACGACGACAAGGGCTACGCGATCATCGGTGGACGACGGCTCAACAACGCGCAGGGCAAGGTCTATGGGACGACGACCGTCACGCAGATCCTCGAGCGCTCGGCGAACGCGGGCGCGGTATTCGTCGGATCGAAACTCGGACAGGATCCGCTGTACCAGTACCTCCGCGCGTTCGGTTTTGGAACCGCCACGGGCATCGATCTCGCAGCCGAGGCCTCGGGTGCCGTGCGTCCACTTGCGGAGTGGTATCCCGTGGACGTGGGAACGATCGCGTTCGGTCAAGGAATCGCGGTGACGCCGCTGCAGCTCGCGATGGCGTATGCCGCGATCGCGAACGGCGGCACGCTGTACCGGCCCTATGTAGTGGCGGCGACGCGCGATGCGGACGGGGAGCACCGCACCGCGCCCGCCGCCATACGCAGCCCGATCTCGCGCGACACCGCCGACACGCTGCGCGCGATGCTCGTCTCCGCGGTGGATCGAGGTATCTCGCACGGCGCGAGCCTGACCGGTTATTCGGTAGCCGGGAAGACGGGCACCGCGCAGATCCCGAGCGACGACGGTCGCTACGTCGACGACGCGTACATCTCGTCGTTCGCGGGATTCGCGCCGGCGAGCGATCCACGCTTTGTCGTCGTCATCGTCCTCGAGCGCCCGCAGCGGAAGCTGCTCGGGACCACCACCGCGATGGACGCGTTCCACGAGCTCGCGATCGACCTGCTGCGGAACGCGCGCATACAGCCGGACCGGCCCTGATCGCTCGCTACCATTCGCTGGTGTTCACGCTCGAACAATTGCTCGCCGCCACCGGTGGGCGCGTGATACAGGGCACGCCGGGCGCTCACGAGAAATACATCGGCGGGGCGTTCGATTCGCGGATCGTGCAGCCGGGCGAGGTGTTCTTCGCGCTCCGCGACAAGCGTGACGGGCACGAGTTCGTCGCCGACGCGTTCGCGCACGGCGCGCGCGCCGCGGTGGTCGAGCATGCGGTCGAGGCACCCGACGACGCGCTTCTCGTCGAGGTCTCGCAGCCGCTCCACGCGCTGCGCCGTTTGGCCGAGGTCCTGCGTGACGCGCATCCCATCCCCGCCGTGGGCATCACCGGCAACGTCGGAAAGACGACGACGAAGGAGGCTACCGCCGCGGCACTTGGCGCGCGTTACCGCGTCCTGCGCACCGCAGCGTCGTTCAACAACGAGATCGGCGTGCCGCTCACCTTCCTGCGCCTCGAGCCAACACACGAGGTCGCCGTGATCGAGCTCGGCTTCTACGTACCGGGCGAGATCGCGGACCTGTGCCGGCTTGTGCGTCCGCGGATCGGGATCATCACCGAGATCCCCGCCATCCCGGTGCACTTCGCGCGGACGCCGAGCGTCGAGGCGATCGCCGCGGGCAAGGCGGAGCTGATCGCATCGCTGCCCGACGACGGCATCGCGCTGCTCAACGCCGACAGCCCGCGCGTTCGTGCGCTCGCGTCGAGCACGCGAGCGCGCGTGGTCCTCTTCGGCGAGAGCGAGGACGCGCAGCTCCGCGCGACCGAGGTGCGCGCGGAAGGTCTCGCGGGTCTGCAGTTCACCGCGCTCTACGAGGGCGAGCGTGTCGCCGTCGCGCTCCCGATCCCGGGTCGGCAGCTCGTGCCGGCGGCGCTCGCGGCGCTCGGGGCCGCCCATGCGCTCGGCGTACCGCTCGCCGAGGCGGCCGTCACGCTGCAGACGCTCGAGCAGCCCGCGCACCGCATGGAGGTGCGTCGCGGCTCCGGCGTGACGGTCATCGACGACAGTTACAACGCGAGTCCCGCCGCGGTGGAGGCCGCGTTCGCCGTCCTTCGGGATGTGAAGGGCCGGCGCATCGCGGTGCTCGGCGACATGCTCGAGCTCGGGTCGTTCTCCGCCGACGCGCACGACGCGGCCGGCCGCGACGCCGCGCGCAGCACGGACATCCTGATCGGCATCGGCGAGCTCGCGCGCACTACTGTCGACGCCGCGCGCGGCGCGGGGCTGTCGGAGGCGTACTGGGCGAGCGGGCCGGGTGAGGCGCTCGTGATGCTGCGGCGTGTGCAGCGACCGGGCGACACCATCCTGGTGAAAGGCTCGCACTCGCTCGCGCTCGACCGCCTGGCCGACGCGCTCGTGCGCCCGGTCGCGGTCTAGTGTCGTAGGTGGAGATCCTCGCGCTCGGTGTGCTGCTCTCGGCGTTCTTGCTCGGCCTCGTGCTTGGCGCGCCGTACATTCGCGCCTTACGTCGACTCCGGATCGGGCAGAACATCCGACCCGAGGGTCCACACTCGCACTACGTCAAACAGGGCATCCCAACGATGGGCGGCGCGCTGTTCATCGGCGTCACGTGTGCCCTCTGGGTGTTCGTGCTGCTTCTCCTGCCCGAGACCGAGCGCGACGTGTTCATCCCGCAGACGATCGTGCCGATCGGCGCGCTCGTCTTCGTCGGTGTCCTCGGCGCGATCGACGATCTCGTGAACGTGCGCTACGGCTTCGGCATCCGCGGTCGCCACAAGCTCGTGTGGCAGACGATCGTCGGACTCGTCGGCGCGATCTATATCCAGCGGCACTTCGGCGTCAACGGCGTCTATGTGCCGCTCGTCGGCGAGGTGCAGATCGGCGAAGTCGCGTTCATCGCACTCGCGCTGTTCACGATCGTCGCGATGTCGAACGGCGTGAACCTCACCGACGGTATGGACGGTCTCGCGGGCGGCACCGCGGTCTTCGCGTTCCTCTCCGTGGCGTTCATCGCCGCCGCGCGTGGATTCCCGTGGCTGGTCGTGTTCTGCGCCGCGATCACCGGAGCGATCCTCGCGTTCCTGTGGTTCAACGTGCATCCGGCGGAAGTGATCATGGGCGACACGGGTGCGCTCGCGCTCGGCGCGACGCTCGCCACGATCGCGCTCACGACGGGTTTCGTGCTGCTGCTGCCGGTGCTCGGCGTGATCTTCGTCGCAGAGACGGTCTCGGTGATGATCCAGGTCGGCGCCTTCAAGCTTCGCGGCAAGCGCGTCTTCCGGATGTCGCCGCTCCACAACCACTTTGAGCTCATCGGCTGGGCTGAGGAGAAGGTCACGATCCGTTTCTGGCTCATTGGTGCGGTCGCGGGGATCGTCGCGGCGATCCTCGCGTACGCGACGCCGAAATGACCCGCATCGCTCGCGACGCCGCGCGCGCACCGAAGCGGACCTGGCGGGGCACCTGGGTAGAGCGCGACGCCATGCTGTGGTCGCCGCGACTCGGCTCGCTCGGTCTCATCGCGGGTTTCACGACGCGGGCGCAGGGCAGCCTCGCCGGCTCGCGTCATCCACTCGAGGAGCAGGCGCGCAATCGCGCGGCGGTGGCGCGGACGCTCGGCTTCGCGGGCATCGCGCGCGCGAAGCAGGTGCACGGAGCGGACGTCGTGCGGCTCGAGGGCCCGGTGGAACCCTGGCCGACGGCCGACGCGCTGTGGACCGACCGCGACGGCGTGCTGCTCGCGATCGCGGCGGCGGACTGCGTGCCCGTACTCGTCGCCGACCCGGAGGGGCCGATCGGCGCCGCGCACGCCGGCTGGCAGGGGACGACTCTGCGCGTCGCGGAAGCGCTGGTCGAGGCTATGGTGGCCGGAGGCGCGGCGCGCGGGCGGCTCGTCGCGTCACTTGGCCCGGCGATCGGCCCGTGCTGCTACGCCATCGACATGGAGCGCGCGGCGATCGTCAACGAGCGGATCGGCGAAGGCTCCCTGCGCAAGGTGAACGACCGCATCGTGATGGACCTCTGGGCGGCGAACGCCGCGCAGCTGCGCGCGGTCGGGGTGACGCGCATCGAGATGTCCGGCGTGTGCACGCTCTCCGGCGGCGCGGATCTGTGGTCATATCGCGGCCGCGGTCCCGATGGCGTGTATGGCACGCAGCTCGGTTTCATCGGGAGGCGTAGGTGAGCCTCCTCTTCGACGCCGAGGTAAGTCGCGAGGACTTTCGCGGACGCCGCGTCACGATCGTCGGCCTGGGCAGGGGCCGCACCGCCTCGGGCCTCGCGCGCTTCCTGGTGTCGAGTGGCGCGACCGTGACGATCACCGACGCGAAGGCGCGCGAACAGCTCGGAGAGGGCATCGGTCGCCTCGGCGACACGCCGGCCAAGCTCGTGCTCGGGCCATCGAGCGACGACGCGGCGCTCGCCGATCCCGAGTTCGTGTTCGTGATCAACGGTGTGCGCCCGCGCTCGGCGACGATCCTGCGCGCCTTGCAGCGACACATCCCGGTTTTGACGGAGATCGGTCTGTTCTTCCGCCTGTGCCCGGCGACGATCGTCGGCGTCACGGGCACCAAGGGAAAGACCACGACGACCACGCTGATCGGTCAGATCCTTTCCCGCGGCCAGCGGCGAGTGATCGTCGGCGGGAACATCGGGCGCGCGATCATCCAGGAGCTCGATACGCTCACGAAGGACGACATCGTCGTGCTCGAGCTGTCCTCATTCCAGCTCGAGACGCTCGCGCACAGTCCGCAGGTGGCGGTCGTCACGAACATCGGCGAGGATCACCTCGACCATCACGGCACGCGCGAGAACTACATCGCGGCCAAGGGCAACATCGTCGCCTGGCAGGGCGCGAACGACGTCGCGGTGCTCAATCTCGACGATCCCACGACGATGGCGATACACACCGGCGCGCCCTCGATGGTGCGCGGCTTCTCGCTCAGCCTGCATCCGCGGCATGGCGGCTACCTCGACCCCGATGGTCGACTGGTCCTGACCGACGGCGACCGGCGCACGCCGATCATCGCGGCCAGTGAGCTGCGCATTCCCGGCCGTCACAATGTCGCGAACGCCCTCGCCGCGGCCATCGTCGGCGACGTGTTCGACATCGCGCCCGACGCCATCGGCGCGGAGCTGCGCGCGTTCGAGGGCGTGGCCCGGCGCCTCGAGACCGTCGCCGAGAGCGAGGGCGTGCTGTGGGTGAACGACTCCGCGGCGACCACACCGGACGCGACCATCAAGGCACTCGAGGCGTTCGATCGTCCGGCCGTCGTGATCCTCGGCGGCGTCGGCAAGGGCGCCGACTTCACCGAGCTCGCTCGCGTGGTGACCAAACGCGCGCGCGCGGCGGTGCTCATCGGAACGGCGGCGGACGAGATCGCGGGCGCGCTCGAGGCCGCGGGCGGCGCGAATGCCGGCCCCGTGGTCGAGCGCGCGCGCACGCTCGAAGACGCCGTCAGCGCGTCGCGAAGGATCGCGAAGCCGGGCGACGTCGTGCTTCTCTCGCCGGCGTGCGCCTCGTTCGACATGTTCTCGTCCGCCGACGAACGCGGCGATCGCTTCACCGCGCTGGTCCGATCGTTCACCGAGTCGGTAGTGCCGTGAGACTGCTCCGCGTGCCGCGCACCACCTCATACGACCTCGTCCTCGTCGTGGTGATCCTCGCGCTCACGCTGCTCGGGATCGTGATGGTCTACAGCGCGAGTGGCATCAAAGCTCTGGATGCGCTCGACGACCCTCGCTACTTCCTGGGTTGGCAGTCGCTCTGGGCAGCGCTCGGACTGGTCGGCATGCTCGCCGCGACGCGCATCGACTACCACCGCTACCGGATGCTCGCGTTGCCGCTGCTCGTCGGCGCGCTTGCCCTGCTTGCCGCCGTGCTCGTGCCAGGGATCGGGACGAGCGTCAACGGCGCCGCGCGTTGGCTGCGCGCGGGTCCGGTCGGGCTGCAGCCGGCGGAATTCGCCAAGCTCGCGCTCATCCTGTATCTCGCGTTCTGGCTTGGCGCGCGGCGGGATCGGATCGAGCGCGGCGGCACGGTGATCGGTTTTGTCGTCATCACTGGTCTCGTCGGGGCGCTGGTGTTCGCGGAGCCCGACCTGGGTACCGCGATCGTGATCGGAGCCATCGCGCTCGCGATGTACTTCGTGGCCGGAGCGCGGCTATGGATGTTCGCGGCGCTCGCGATGCTCTCCGGCGTGCTCGCGCTCGCCGGCGCGCTCGCGCATCCGGAGCGGGTCGAGCGACTCATGACCTTCGTGGATCCCTGGAACGATCCGCGAGGCGCCGGCTATCAGGCGATCCAGATGCTCTACGGCCTCGCGCTCGGCGGCCTGTCGGGCGAGGGACTCGGCGCTGGCCGCGAGAAGTTCGGCTTCCTGCCGTTCCCGTACACCGACTCGATCTTCGCGATCCTGGGCGACGAGCTCGGGCTCATCGGCACGCTCGTGGTCATCATGCTGTTCCTGGTCCTCGCCTACCGCGGGGTGCGTATCGCGCTGCGGGCTCCTGACGCGAGCGGGGCGCTCCTCGCGACCGGCATCACGACCTGGCTGGTGTTCCAGGCGTGGGTGAACATGGCGGTCGTCGCCAGCCTCATCCCGATGACCGGCATCACGCTGCCGTTCATCTCGTACGGCGGCTCGTCGCTGTGCGTCGGGCTCATCGCGGTCGGTATCCTCCTCAATGTTGGACGGCAGGCCGCGCAGGCGCCAGCGACCGTGTCGCGTGCTCCTCGTCGGCGGCGGGACGGGCGGGCACGTCAGCCCGCTGCTCGCGATCGCGGAGGCGCTGCGCGAGATCGATCCAGAGGTGGGCTTCCTCTTCCTCGGTGGTCGTCGCGGGCGCGAGGCTGAGCTCGTGCCGGCCGCCGGCATGCCCTTCCATGCGACGCCGATGCCGTCGCTGCGAGATCCCGATTCGCGTCTCGCGTTCCTGCGCACGCTCGGAAGCGCCCCGCTCGCTTTCTTCGACGCGCTCGCGGCGCTGTGGCGGTTCCGGCCTGATGTGTGCTGCACGACCGGCGGCATCGTCGCGATCCCGGTGACGCTCGCGGCTCGCGTGTTCCGCATCCCGGTCTACCTGTGGGACGGCAACGCACTTCCCGGTCGCGCCACGCGTCTGCTCTCGACATTCAGCTCTCGCATCGGCGTGAGCTACGAGCAGGCGCGGCGCGCGCTGCCACGTGGCCGCACCGTGCTCGCCGGAACGCCGATCCGCGCGTCGCTGCTGAAGTGGACACGCGAGCGGGGCCGCGAAACGTTCGGGGTCCCGGCGGATGCAAAGCTGGTCGTCGTCAGCGGAGGCAGCCAGGGGTCGGAGCGCGTCAACGACGCGCTGTGGTCCGCGCTTGGTCGTCTCGTCCGTCATGCCTACGTGCTCCACATCACCGGTGACAAGCTCGGCGCCCGCGCCGAGTCGCGGCGCACGAATCTTCCGCCGGAGCTGCGCGATCACTACATCGTGCACCCGTTCCTCGGCGACGAGATGGGCGGCGCGCTGGCCGCCGCGGATCTCGCGATCGGTCGCGCCGGCGCGTCGTCGATCGCCGAACCGCTCGCGTTCGGCGTGCCGCTCCTCCTCATACCGTTCGGCGCGGCGATGGAGGGACACCAGGATGCGAACGCACGCGCGATGGTCGAGACCGGCGCCGCCCTCAGCATGCGCGAGGGCGAGCTCGACGGTGACCGATTCACCGCGCAGGTGAGCGGGCTGCTGGACAATCCTGACCGGCTGCGTCGCATGGCGAACGCCGCGCGCGCGGCGGGGCGCCCGAACGCCGCGCAGGAGATCGCACGCGAGCTCCTATCGCTTGGCGGCTGCGGTTGAGGATCCACATCGTCGGCATCGGCGGCGCGGGGATGTCGGCAGTGGGGAAGCTCCTTCTCGCGGGCGGTCACGACGTGACGGGCTCCGACAACGGCCGCTGGCCGCTGGCCGAAGCCGTCGCTCGTCAAGGAGCGGCGGTGCACGAGCGTTTCGCCGCCGAGCACGTGCCGGGCTCCGACATCGTGCTGCGCTCGAGCGCGTACACAGAGGACAACGTCGAGGTCGCGGAGGCGCTCCGCCTCGGCATCCCGGTGTGGAAGCGCGAGGACGCCTGGCGGTTCCTGGCGACCGGCAAACGCGTGATCGCGATCGCCGGCACGCACGGCAAATCGACGACGACCGCGCTCGCCTGGTCGGCGCTGCGGGCGGGGAGCGTCGATGCGTCGCTCATCTGCGGCGCTGTCCTGCGTGGCCTTGGCTCCAACGCGCACGCCGGTACGAGCGATGTGCTCGTGATCGAGGCTGATGAGTACGACAACACCTTCCACGCGCTCGCGCCACTGATCGCCGTCGTCACGACCGTCGATCACGATCACGTCGACATGTTCCCGACGCGCGAGTCGTACCGCGATGCGTTCCGGGTCTTCGCGCGCGGACTCTTGCCCCGCGGCACCCTGGTGACCTGCATCGACGACGACGGCGCCCGCGATCTCGCGCGATACACGGCGAGGGAGCTCGGCCGCGACGTCCTCACCTACGGATTCGGCGAACAAGCGAACCTGCCCGTGTCGCGGGTCTCGGACAAGGTCTACACGCTCGGCGACACGCAGGTCGGGCTGCAGATCCCGGGTCAACACAACGCGCTCAACGCGGCGGGCGCGCTCCTCGCCGTGCATGCGTTCGGCGTTAGGAAGCCCGACGCCGCGCTCGGGATATCGGAGTTCACGGGCGTCGAACGCAGGCTCGAGCCGCTCGGCACCGCGGCGGGCGTGCGCGTCGTCGACGATTACGCGCACATGCCGGCCGAGATCGCCGTCGGCCTCGACGCGTTCCCGAATGCGGTCGTGGTATTCCAACCCCACACGCCGAGCCGCCTGGCGACGTTCTTCGACGAGTTCGTCGCGGTCCTGCGTCGCGCGCGCGCGGTGGTGATCGTCGAGACCTTTTCATCCGCTCGCGAGCGGCCCGAGACGAGGTCGCGAGCGATCGCGCTTGCGGACGCGGTCGGGGGACGGTACGCACGTGACGGCGACGAGGCCGCCCGCATCGCTGCCGATCTCGCCGGCCCGGGCGATGTCGTGCTCGTGATGGGCGCCGGCGACGTGCGGCCCGTCGGCGAACGCCTGCTCGAGCTGCTGCGGACGCCGGTGTGAAGCTGCTTCCATTCGGCGTCCGCGACGAGCCGATGAGCAAGCACACCTCACTCCACATCGGGGGAGCCGCCGATCTCTTCGTGCGTGTCACGACCGAGCGTGATCTCGTTGGCGCGATCGCGGTGGCCCGCGAGCACGAGCTGCCTGTTCTCATGCTCGGCGGCGGTACCAACATGCTCGTCTCGGACCTCGGCGTCCGTGGCGTGGTGCTGCAGAACGACTGGAGCGAATCGTCCGTCGACGGCGCGACGATCGACGCCGCGTCCGGCACTCCCCTCGCGTCGGTCGCCGCCGTGGCGGCGCGGAACGGCATCGTCGGACTCGAGTGGATGGCGACGGTGCCCGGCAGTGCGGGCGGCGCCGTGCACGGGAACGCGGGCGCGTTCGGAAGCGAGACGAAGGACGTGCTCGTTGACGCCGAGCTCATGGACCTCAACGGCGCCACCTGGACGGTCGCGAACGCCGAGCTCGGCTACGCGTATCGCACGTCGATGCTGCAGGGGACGCCGATCGTCGTCGTGCGGGCTCGTTTCCGCGGCGCGCCCGGTGATCGCGCGACGGCGGTCCGGCGCATCAAGGAGATCGCGAACGAGCGCATCGCGAAACAGCCGCTCGCGCAGCCGAACACCGGGTCGATCTTCCGCAACCCGCCGGGTGATCACGCCGGCCGGCTGATCGAGGCCGCGGGGTTGAAGGGCGCGACGATCGGTGGCGCGATGGTGAGCACCAAGCACGCGAACTTCATCGTCAATGTCGGTGATGCCAGCGCCATGGACGTAAAGCACCTCATGGAGCGCTGTCAGCAGGAGGTGCGGGAGCAGTTCGGCGTGGAACTCGTGCCCGAGGTCGAGCTGGTGGGGGAGTGGTGAAAAAGATCCGCGTCGGGATCCTCACCGGCGGCGCGTCTGCGGAACGCGACATCTCACTCGCGACCGGGGCGCAGATCGCCGCCAGTCTTCCGGCCGATCGCTTCGAGGCGGTGCTTCTCGACCCCCTTGCGCTCATGGTGCGCAACCCGGCGCTGAGCCACGACCAACGCCAACAGGCGCGCGCTCTGCACGAGACCGGTGGCTTGATCCGCCAACCTCGAGCGCTCCCGAAAGGCCTGGAAGAGCACATCGCCAGCGCCGAGAAGGCGATCGTTCCCGCGTCGGCCGCGATGTCGAACAGCGCCGGTCCGGTCGACGTCGTGATCCTCGCTCTCCACGGAACGTGGGGCGAGGACGGTCGGATCCAGGGTCTCCTCGATACGGTCGGTATCCCGTACACGGGCTCCGGCGTTCTCGCGTCGGCCCTCGCGATGGACAAGGTCATGGCCAAGCGGGTCCTCGCGTCGGAAGGCCTCGAGGTCCCGCGGGGGGTGGAGGTGACGTCAGCCTCCGGTGACGGCCTGGCGCAGGCGCGGAGCGTCGGACTCCCGGTGTTCGTGAAGCCCGTCGCGAGCGGTTCGAGCGTCGGCGCGGCGATCGTCACCACCGAAGAGCAACTCGCGCCGGCGATCACCGAGGCGCTGAGGTTCGACGAACGGGCCCTCGTCGAGGAGCTCGTGGGTGGCAGGGAGCTGACGGTCGCGGTCATCGGGAACGACGACCTGGTGCCGCTGCCCGTGATCGAGATCGTCACCACACGTGAGTTCTTTGACTACACGGCGAAGTACAGCGCTGGCGAGAGCGAGGAGATCGTGCCCGCCCGCATCCCGGACGACGTCGCGCGCCGCGCGCAGGACATCGCCGTTCGCGCGCACCGCGCACTCGGCTGCCGCGGGATGTCGAGGACGGACCTCATGTGGTCCGGCGACCGCATGGTCGTCCTCGAGGTGAACACCATCCCGGGCATGACCGCGAACAGCCTGCTGCCGAAGGCGGCGCGCGCCGCCGGCATCCAGTTCGGCGACCTTCTCGCGCGCTTCGTCGACTGGGCCCTCGAGGACGCGCGCCGGCGCGCGCGCTGAGCACTCGCTCTCGACGCTCCACCCGTAGCGCGCCGCGGCGCCGACGGCCCGCGTTCCGCATCAAGGACCCGGCGCGGGCCGGCGCTGCGCTGATCGCGCTCGCCTGCGCGGGCGCGCTCCTCGTCGTCGCGCTCGCGAACCTCGCGCACGTCGAGGACGTTGTCGTCGTTGGAGCGAAGCACGTGTCCCGGGATGCCGCGCGGTCGCAAAGTGGCCTCGACGGAGTGCCGACCTTCCTCGCGAGCGCGACCGGCGCCCGCGCGCAGCTGCGGACGCTCCCCGCGGTGCGCGACGCAAAGGTCGAGGTCCTGCTGCCGTCGACCGCGCGCATCACGCTCATCGAGCGTGAGGCCGTGGGCCGCTGGGTCGCGAGCGACAACGTCGAATGGTTCATCGACGCGAGTGGTGTCCTGTTCCCCTCGATCGACCGGCGGGGCGCGCCGGACCTGCGGGTGTTCGACGAACGCGGGCCCCGCAGCGCAGGCGACCGCATCGATCCCCCGGCCCTCGTCGACGCCGCGCTCCGTCTCGCTGCGCTGGCGCCGAGCGAGCTCCGCGCCGACGCCACCGATCTGCGCGTCGTGATGACCGCGGGCGCGAACGGGTTGGTGCTTCGCACGGGAGCGAAGTGGGAGATCCGCTTCGGGAGCGCCGATCGTTTCGACGACAAGCTGTCCCTCGCGAAGCGCTTCCTCAGGGACAACCCGACCCGGCGCTTAGACTACGTCGACGTGCGCAGCCCCGATCGCATCGTCTTCAGCCCGAATTAGTTAATTCGTGTGGCTTCCGCTCCTCGGTCTGGTCGCCGGGGTGCTGCTTGGACTCGCGCTGCGCTTCAACCTCCCGATCGAGTGGGCGCGCTACACCGCGGTCGGCATCCTCGCCGCGCTCGACTCGCTCCTCGGCGCGTTTCGCGCGGAGCTCGAGGGGCACTTCGACACGCGCATCTTTCTGTCGGGCTTCTACACGAACGCGCTCCTCGCGGCCGCGCTCACGTTCCTAGGAGATAGGCTGGGGATCGACCTGTACCTCGTGGCCCTGTTCGCGTTCGGCTGGCGCATTTTCCAGAACGTCGCTGTAATCAGGCGCCATTTCCTTTAGTCTCGGACGGGCGGTCACGCGGACGCAGGTGGGGAGCAGAAGGAGAGTCAAGGAAGGCGGACGGTCCGTGACTGACCAGACCGTGCTCGTCGCGATCGACATCGGTACCACGAAGGTCTGCGTGCTCATCGGTGAGGTGGGCGGTCGCAGCGGTGGCGTCGACGTCATCGGCATCGGGCAGGCGCCTTCCGACGGCCTCCGGAAGGGCGTCGTCATCGACATCGACCGCACCGTCCAGTCCGTGGCGGCCGCCGTGGAGGCGGCCGAGCGCCTCTCCGGCCTCAAGGTGCGCTCCGCGTTCGTCGGGATCTCCGGCATGCACGTCGGCTCCCAGAACTCGCGCGGGATGATCGCGGTGTCGGGCCGCCAGCACGACGTGACGCGTGAGGACACGATGCGGGCGATCGAGGCGGCGCGCGCGGTGTCGATCCCGAACACGCGCGAGATCCTCCACGTCATTCCGCGCGGCTACGTCGTCGATGGGCAGGAAGGCGTCCGGGATCCCATCGGGATGAGCGCCGTGCGTCTCGAGGTCGAGGCGCACATCGTCACGGCCTCGTCCTCGAGCGTCACGAACCTCACGAAGTGCGTGCAGAAAGCCGGTGTGGAGATCGACGAGCTGGTGCTGACGCCGCTCGCCACGGCTGAGGTCGTCCTCACCGACGAGGAACGCGAGCTCGGCGTCGTCCTGTGCGACATCGGGGGCGACACGACCGACGTCGCGGTGTTCCAGGACGGCTCGATCCGCCACTGCGCCACCATCCAGATGGGCGCTCGGAGCGTCACGAGCGACCTCGGGCTGCTCCTGCGGGTCACGCCCGACGTGGCCGAGACGCTGAAGATCAAGCAGGGGACGGCACTGCCACTCGAGGTCGACCCGGACGAGGTCATGCAGATCACCTCGATCGGCGAGGAGGTGCCGCGGCCGATCACGCGGCGACACATGGCTCAGATCATCGAGGCGCGGACGGCGGAGCTCTTCGACCACGTGGCCCGGGAGATCGAGGCGGCCGGGGCGACGAACCGTCTCCAAGCCGGGGTCGTGCTCACCGGAGGCGGCTCGCTTCTCACGGGCATCGCCCGGGCGGCGCGGGACCAGCTCGGGATGGCCGCGCGCGTCATGTCGCCCACGGGACTCGGCGGTCTGACCGATTCGATCGCCGCCCCGCCCTATTCCGCGTCATCGGGGCTGCTCGTATGGGGTGCGAAGAACTGGTCCGCCGACGAAGACCGTGTCGCCGCCCGCTCCTTCGACGGCGTCGGGGGTCGTCTCTCGCGACTCTTCCGCTCGCTCATGCCCTAGATTGCGCGGCGATCAGCCCCTAACACTCGACCTCGCGCTGCGTTCGGGTATAGAGTTCACGGCAACAACTTAAGAACTTCGTGCAGCAGCCGTCAGGGGAGGGGCAGCGGCATGGAAGTGGTTTGGAGACTGCCCATGCCCCTCCGGAGCGACATAGAGAACTTCGCTCTCATCAAGGTCGTCGGTGTCGGCGGCGGCGGTTCGAACGCCGTCAACCGCATGATCCGTGCGGAGCTGATGGGCGTCGAGTTCATCGCGGTGAACACCGACGCTCAGGCGCTGCTCCTCTCGGACGCACCGCACAAGATCCGCATCGGCGACAAGGTCACGAAAGGCCTCGGCGCCGGCGCCGACCCCAGTATTGGGCGCAAGGCGGCCGAGGACGACAGCGAAAAGCTCTACGAGGCGCTGAAGGAAGCCGACATGATCTTCGTCACCGCCGGCATGGGTGGCGGAACGGGGACCGGCGGCGCTCCGGTCATCGCCGAGATCGCGAAGGACATCGGAGCGCTCACGGTCGCCGTCGTCACCAAGCCGTTCGGCTTCGAGGGCGCAAAGCGAAAGCTGCTCGCGGAGCAGGGGATCAGCGACCTCGTCGACAAGGTCGACACGCTCATCACGATCCCGAACGATCGCCTACTGCAGGTCGTCGAGAAGCGCACGAGCATGGTCGACGCGTTCCGCATCGTCGACGATGTGCTGCGACAAGGCGTCCAGGGCATCAGCGACCTCATCACGGTCCCCGGTCTCATCAACCTCGACTTCGCCGACGTGAAGACGATCATGACCAACGCGGGCTCCGCCCTGATGGGCATCGGACACGGGACCGGCGAAACGCGAGCCGCCGACGCCGCGCGCCAGGCGATCCAGTCACCGCTCCTCGAGCAGTCCATCGACGGCGCGCGCGGCGTGCTGTTCACCATCACCGGAGGCCCCGATCTCGCCTTGTTCGAGGTCAACGAAGCGGCCGAGATCATCCACGCCGCAGCGGACCCCGAGGCGAACATCATCTTCGGCGCGGTCATCGATGAACGCATGGGCCAGGACGTGAAGATCAGCGTCATCGCGACGGGATTCGATCAGTCGCGGCCGCTCCGGCGCATCGATCAGCCGATGTACAAGCGGCAGATCGAGCAGCGCCCGGCCGAGCGCCCTACGGCGGCGGCCGCGCCACAGGCGCAGGTCGCGACCAAGGCGCATGAAGAGAAGAAATTCGATCCGAACGACCTCGAGGTGCCGAGCTTCCTGCGTCGCCGCTGACCTGGCGCCCGGCTTGCCTTAGCGGACGCCCTTGGCCCCGGCCGCTGACCCCTACGACGTCAGCGACGGGGGTCGCCGCGTACCGGGCACTAGATTTTGGCAACTATCCCTTCGAGGGCGGTACGACGCACGTGTGGACGACTGCTGGGAACTTGGGGAAAAGTTTTCCGCGTGATTGTGGAAAACCTGTTGACAAGCGCACTGTTTCTGTGGACGGAAACCCGCCGCCGAGCCTCGTTAAGAAGCGGTTTAGCGCCTAAAATGCCGAACGGCCCCGGTTGGCGCCGGAGCCGTTCTAGCGATCGCGGGCGCGTGGCCGAGTGGTTTAAGGCCGGGTCCTGGCAAGGCCTCGGGTCGGTGCTTAGCCCACCGACCACACGGGTTCGAATCCCGCCGCGCCCTTTGGGTACCCGCCGGGTAGATTGCCTCAGGGTCCTACAAATCGCAAGCCCCGTAGTACTAGGGGCGTAGGACCCAATGTACTTGACGGCGGTACTGCCTTCTGCTACACATAACGCATGTCGAAAGTAGACCGCAACCAGCCCAAGCGAGGAACCGCTTCGGAGTCCCGCTACACGCTGTTTGAGTTCGAGAAGCAGTTCCCGGACGATGCCGCCTGCCTCGCGTACCTCATGGCCGAGCGGTACCCGGACGGCGTGTTCTGCGAGAAGTGCCAGAAGATGACTTCGCACTACCGCGAGAAGGCGCGCCCGTCGTGGTCGTGCCAGTTCTGCGGCCACCGCGTCCACCCGATGGTCGGAACGATCTTCGAGGACTCGGCCACGTCGCTGCGCCTGTGGTTCTACGCGATCTACCTCATGGCGAGCACTCGCTGTGGGATTTCCGCGAAGCAGATGGAGCGCGAGCTGGGCGTCACCTACAAGACGGCGTGGCGCATGTTCAAGCAGATTCGTTCGCTGCTTGTTCAGGACGACGCGCCAATCGGCGGCGAGGGTGAGATAGTCGAAGCCGACGAAGCGTTCATCGGTGGACTGTCGAAGTGGCGCAACCACGGCAAGCCGAAGGGCAAGGGTGGCGGGTGGGTCGGCAAGCAGCCCGTCCACGGATTCGTCCAGCGCGGGCGCAACGGCGGGTTCGGCAAGATTCGCGCGCGTGTCCTGCCGCAGTCTCCGACCGATACCTTCACGGCGCAGGTCGTGGAGTCCACGCACGTACGCGTCCTGCCCAAGACCGCGCTGTTTACCGATACCTACGTCGCTTATGACCGCATGGGCCAGCGCGGGTACGCGCATCGTCGCATCAACCACGCGCGGCGCATCTACGTGGATGGCATCGTCCACACCAACACTATTGAGGGCTTCTGGTCGTTGCTGCGTCGGGGCATCAGCGGGGTCTATCACGGCGTGTCCACGAAGCACCTTCAGTCTTACGTGGACGAATACGTGTTCCGCTACAACAACCGTGACGCTACCGGGCGCGGGATGTTCGAGGCTTTCCTTTCGCGCGCCGCTCCGAAGCCGCAGAGGGCGTAGCAGCGGCCTTGCCGAGGCCGTCGAAGAACTCACCGCGTCGCGGGATGGGGATTTCCAATCCTGACTTTGTGCGCTGCGACGGCTCGTCCTTGCGCGTGAGCGGTTCCTGTTTGGGTGGCATGTAGCCTCCATCCTAGTCATGGACGATGAACTCCGAAAGGTCGATGAGGGGTTTCTTGTAAAGCTCTTGCGAGCGCAGGAGCATCACGAATCGCTCGAACATGAAATCGACGCCTTCTTGAAGCGAGACCCGTATCGAATCATTCGTGATGCAAAACCGGAACGAACGCAATACCGCGTCGAGGTCGTCGAGGAATGTCCGGCCCACCTCGCTGCCACCGTGGGCGACTTCTTGCAGAACGCGCGCTCCGCCCTCGACCACTTCGCGTGGCGACTCGCCGGTAAGAATGCCGACCGCGACACCTCGTTCCCGATCTACGCGAAGCGGGAGGAGTACTTCGCAAAGGACAGGCGCGGAAAGCCCGCGCCGAACAGCGGCGCGTTCAAGGTCAAAGCGTTTCCCGAGAAGGCTCAGACAGTCATCGAGACGATGCAGCCGTACCACGGACATGAGTTCGGTCTGAGCCTGCTCCGTCTGCACGATCTGGCGCGACTCGACCGTCATAGGCTGCTGCATCTGGTCGGTGGAGCGAGCGACGACTTCACATTGCGTGCTGGTCGAGGTCGGAACGAGCGCGGGGAACTCGTCGTGCTGCCAGGCGATCCCGGTGCCCGGATGACGATGAACATTCGACTCGGCACGTTCGAAAACGACACAGAACTTGCAACCTTCACCCATCCCCCAGACGTGGAGGTGGAGTGCGACTTTCCGATCTACATAGCGATGCGCGAGGGTGAAACGGGAGACACGTATTTCCCGGTCTTGCCCGGCCTCGCCGGGCTGCTCCTCGCCGCGAAGGACGCCATCGTCGCGCTCGCGCCGCATCTCCCCGCGCACGTCAAACGCTCCTGGTCGCCGGAGCCGAAGGCGCGAGTGGATCTAGGCGACCGACTTGTGCATCCGGTTCCACCGGGAAAGCCGTATTCGGTCCGGATTTCGAAGAGCGGACGGCGAGGGCCGTTACCGCCCTCGAAGGGATAGTTGCCTAGATTTTGTGCCTCCATCCACCATATCTTGTGTATGTGCGTTGCCCTTCCTGTGGCCATGAGGACACCCGGGTCGTGGACTCCCGCGAGGCGGAGGACGGCGACTCGATCCGTCGCCGTCGCGCCTGCGACTCATGCGGTGAGCGGTTCACAACGCGTGAGCGCTCGGAGTCGGCCCGCATCCAGGTCGTCAAGCGCGACGGGACGCGCCAGGAATTCGATCGTCGCAAGCTCGCGAGCGCGATCGGGAAGGCGGCGTCGAAACAGCTCGCCCCCGACGCGATCGATCGCCTCATCGACGACATCGAGACGACGATCCGCCAGAGCGGCACGTCCGAAGTCGGATCGCAGCGGATCGGAGAGATGGTCCTAGAGCGTCTCGCGGAATCCGATCCGATGAGCTACCTCCGCTTCAAGATCGTGTATTCGAGTCTGCAAGACCCCGACGCGTTGTACGACGAGCTCGAGACGTTGTTGCGGCGTCGACAGGAAGCGCGCGATCGCAGGTTCGCGGAACAAACGACGTTGCCGATCGAGCCCGCAGTCGTCGCAACGGGTCGTCGCCGACGACGCTGACCCTGGCTGACGCGCCGCGGGTCCTGCCGCGGATCGCCAGCGGGCGCATCGCTCTCTCGAAACTCGCCCGCTCCGCCCACTCTCTGGAGCGTGAGCCGTCATGCCGCGGGCTGAACTCTCGTTCGCGATGCGCCCGCTGTCTCCAGACCGTCGTCGCGTCACCCGCCGCGGCGACATCCTCATCGCCCTCGTGACCATCCGCGCAGTCCTCTGGGATCTCGATGGGACTCTCACCGACAGCGTTCGCTTCGTCGTCGACACGGCGAATCGCGTCATCGAAGCGCACGGCGGATCGGCACTCGCGTTCGAGAGCGTCGGAGCGATGACCGGTCTGCCGCTCGAAGAGATCTTCCGCCGGGCATGGCCAGATCTCAGTCCCAACGACGCGATCCGATACCGCACCGAATACCGCGAGATCTACGACCGCGAGATCATCCCGGTGACGAAGCTGTACGAGGGCGCGCGCGAGACGTTGCACGCGTTCCACAACGCGGGTTTGCTCCAGGCGACCGTCACGGGAAAGCGCGCCGCGGATTGCGAGCGCATCCTGCGTGGCCTCGGCATCGCCAGCGAGATCGACGTCTACCTCGGCGGTGACTCGGTCGCGCGACCGAAGCCCGCGCCGGATCTCGCCCAGCACGCGATGGAGCGCCTGCGCTGCGCGCCGCAGGAGTGCATCGTCATCGGTGACGCGAGCGCGGACATCGAGATGGGGAAGGCCGCGGGTGCGCGCACCATCCAGGTCCTCTGGGGCTTCGCGCGCGAGCGGATCGATGGTGCCGACGATGTCGTCGCCACGTGGGCGGATCTGCGCGAGACCGTCTTCGCGCTCGCGGGCCGCCGCCAGCCCATACTTCGCGACGGTGGTGCTCTCGGACCGTGACATCCGCGCCGCGATCGCGTCGGGGCGCATCGGCATCGATCCGTTCGACCCGTCCTGCGTGCAGCCTGCGAGCGTTGACATCCGTCTCGATCGCTTCTTCCGCGTCTTCCGTTCGAGCCGCCACGCGTACATCGACCTCGCGCGTCCGCTTGACGACATCACCGAGCTCGTCGAGGTCGCCGAGACCGAGGCGTTCATCCTGCATCCCGGCGAGTTCGTGCTCGGCTCGACGCGAGAGCGGATCCGCCTGTCCGACGACGTTGTCTCTCGCGTCGAAGGGAAGAGCAGTCTGGGCCGGCTCGGACTGCTCATCCACAGCACCGCGGGCTTCATCGACCCGGCCTGGGACGGGCACATCACGCTCGAGCTCTCGAACGTGAACACCATCCCGATCACGCTGTATCCCGGGATGCGGGTCGGACAGCTCTCGTTCTTCCCGCTCAGCAGCCCGGCCGAGCGGCCGTACGGGTCTCCGGAGCTCGGCTCCAGCTATCAGGGGCAGATCGGACCCACGCCGTCGCGCTATCGGCTCGATGTCCCGCGGAAGCCCTAGCTAGATGTGCGGACCGTGCCTCCTCCTCGTGTTCCTCGAGGCGTTCGTCAACGTCCTCGCGCAGGCGCTGGTCCTTGCGATCTTCGTGCGGGTGATCATGTCGTGGGTCCCGATGCGTCTGCCGCTCGGTCTGAACGAGCTCGTGTGGAATGTCACCGAGCCGGTGCTCGCGCCGATCCGCCGCTACATGCCGATCGCGGGTGGCATGGACTTTTCGCCGCTTATCGCGCTGCTGCTGATCCAGGTCATCGCCAGCATCATCCTGCGCGTCCTGCCGCCGCCGATCCCGAACCCGCCGTTCTGATGCTCGCGCTCCGCCACGACGGCGAGCGCGTCAGCTTCACCATTCGCGTGACTCCGCGCGCCTCCGCGAACGCGATCGGCGGCGAGCGCGACGGCACGTTGCTCGTGCGCGTGACCGCGCCGCCGGTGGAGGGGAAGGCCAACGACGCCGTGGTGGCGCTGCTGGCGAACGTGCTCGGCGTCCCGCGCGGTGCGCTCCGCGTGGAGCGAGGGGGCGCGGCCCGCACGAAGCGCGTCAGCGTGCCGCGGGAGGCCGAGGCCGCCCTGCGGCGGTTGACGAAATGACGGCCTCGTCCGGCGCGTATGGACGGAGAATGACCACCCATGCGAGCCTGGCTGCGCTCTTTCCCGCCGCCTTCGTCCGTGCCGGCCGGGTGACCTTCGCCGACGCCGTGCGCGACCACCAGGACGAGGTGTACGGGGTGGCGCTCCGCATCCTCGGCGACCGCGATGCGGCCCGCGAGGCCGCGAGCGCGGCCTTCCTCAAGGCCTACCGCAGCTGGGATCGCTACGACCAGTCGCGTCCGGTGCGGCACTGGCTGCTCCGGATCGCCGCCAACGAGGCCATCACCATCGGCCGCTCGCGCACCCGCGAGCGGGCGCGGACGACGAGCGTCGATGAGGCGGGCGGCGTGCCCGATCCGGCGCAGACGCCGGATCAGGCGCTCGTGGCGCGTGAGGAGCGCGAACGCGTGCGGTCGGCCGTTGCCCGCCTTCCCGAGCTCTACCGCGTGCCGGTCGTGCTGCGGTACTTCAGCGAGCTGTCGCTCGAAGAGATCGCGGCCGTGACCGGCCGGCCCACCGCGACCGTCGGCGTTCAGCTCCTCCGCGGTCGGGTTCTGCTGCGCGCCTTGCTGGAGGTGCGGCAGTGACCGATCGAGCCAGCGAGCCTCTCGACGAGACCACGCTGCGCCGCGCCCTCCGACTCGAAGCGGACGAGCGCCCGCCGCTCTTCGATGCCGCAGCCATCGCCGCGGCGGCCCGGGAGCGACCGCGCATCGCCATGGTCAGCGCGCTCGCCGGTCTTGCCCTCTGCGCCGTGGGAGCCGTGGTGGTCTGGTCCACCGTCCCGATCTTTCTGCCGACGTTCGTCGTCGGCGCGTTCGACCTCGGCCTCGGTCTGCTGCCCCTCGTCGCGGTGCCCGCGAGCCGGGTCGCCGATCTGGTGCAGCAGCCCGTGGTCCCTCTGAGTCTCCTCGTTGCGCTCGCGATCGCGACGGCGCACGAGCTGCGTGAACACGAGCTGCGTGAAAGGGTGAGTCATGTCAACGCGTCTTGAACGGAGCGCGACGAATCGGGTGGTCGCCGGCGTGTGCGGCGGCATCGCGGAATACCTGCAGGTCGACGCGACGCTGGTCCGGGTCTTCTTCGTGATCGGCACGATCATCACCGGCGGTCTCGGTCTGCTCGGCTACATCATCCTCATCGTCCTGATGCCGCTGCCGGGTCAGCCCGCGCCGTTCGTGAAGTCGTCCGGCGTCACGACCTCCACGCTCGAGGGCGCCGCGAGCGGCGACCCGGCGGTGGCCGCGACGACCGTCTCTCCTCCCGCCGATCCCGAAGCCGCGGAGCGCAGGCGCGCCGCGATCGGTCTCTTCCTCATCGCGCTGGGCGCCATCTTCCTGCTCGGCAACGCCGGCGTGTTCCGGATCGTCCGGTGGGATCTGATCTGGCCGCTGGTCATCATCGGTGTAGGCGTGCTGCTGCTCGCGCAGCGAGTGCGGCGATGACCATGCGCCGGGGCCTGTTCTGGCCGCTCGTCCTCATCACGATCGGTCTCGTCTTCCTGCTCGCGAACTACGGAGCCATCCCGGGCGTGACCGCGGTCTCGGTCCTCAGCCTGTGGCCGCTCCTCCTCATCCTCGCCGGCGTCGACATCGCGATCGGCCGGCGCTGGCCGCTGGCCGCGCTCGGCATCGACGTCGCGGTCATCGCGCTGGGCCTGGTGCTGCTGTCGACCCAGCCGACGATCCTCGGCGGTCCGTTCTTCACCTTCGGCGGCGCGAGTGGTGGGGAGCGCGATGTGTCCGTCGAACGACAGGGCGCGACGTTGCTCTCGCTCGACATCAACGGCGGCGCGGGGCGGTTCCGCGTGAGCGGCGGCAGCGCCGCCCTGGTCGAGGCGCACAGCGCGAGTGCCGACCTGCGCCTGCGCCGCTCGGACCTCATCCCGCAAGCAACGAGCACCCATGCCGACGTCCGCATCGACCAGATCGGGAACCGGCGCGTGGGTGGCACCATGACCGATGTCGTGACACGTATCGCGAGTGACATCCCGACCGAGCTGTCGATCAACGGCGGCGCCGGCGAATTCTTCATCGACCTGAGCGACGTGAAGATCACGAGTGCCGAGATGAACGTCGGCGCCGCGTCGCTCACGCTCACGCTCCCGAAGCCGACCAGCAACGTGAACATCGACGTGAACGCGGGCGCATCAAGCATCGTCGTCGAGGTGCCCGAGGGGGTCGAGGCACGCGTGACGACGACCGGTCTGGTGCTGACGCTGCGCAGCTCGAACCCGCGCGTTTCGGTGAGCGGCAGCTCGGCCGAGACGGCCGGCTACAGCGCGGCGACCGCGCGCGTCACGGTGCACGTGACCGCCGGGGCGAGCTCGATCACGATTCGTTAGCCCCACCTAGAATCGCGGCGCATGTTCCGCCGCTGGCTCCAGCCAGTCCTGGATGCGCAGGCCGGGTGGGCCGACCCGCTCGGCGATCTGTTCCAGCGCATCTTCCGCACGCTCTTTGGGCCGTTCCCAGCGCTGCGCGATCTGCTGCACGGGACCTGGCTCGGACATCCGGTGCATCCGATGATCACCGACGTCCCGATCGGGGCGCTCATCCTCGCGACCGTGCTCGACGTGGTGGGTCAGCCGATCGGCGCGACGTGGGCGATCGGCGTGGGACTCTTGGGCATGCTCGCCGCCATGCTCGCCGGCTACGCCGATTACGCCGACCTCGAGGGCGCGGGCAAACGCGTCGGCAGCCTGCACTCGACCTCGATGCTCGTCGCGCTCGTCCTGTATCTCGTCTCAATCGGTGCGCGACTGGGCTGGTGGCCACTCTTCGCGGGTGGCGCCGAGTGGACAGCCGGCCTGGGACTGCTCTTTGTGGTCGTCGGCGGCTATCTCGGCGGCGAGCTCGTCTTCGACCTGGGGACGCAGGTCGACCGCCATGCCTGGCGCGGTGGCGGTACGAAGTGGCAGGCGCTCGACGTCGACAGCGTGCCCGAGGACAAGCCGACGAAGGCCAAGGCAGGCGCACAGACGCTTGTGGTCGTGCGGCGAGGCGAGAAGATCTTCGCGCTCCACGACACCTGCGCGCATCAGGGCTGCTCGCTGTCCGAGGGCAGGCTTGTGGACGACGGAAAGCGCATCGAGTGCAACTGCCACGGATCGCGCTTCGAGCTCGCGGATGGCAGCGTGAACCGCGGCCCCGCGGTGTACCCGCAGCCGCATTACGACGTTCGACGCGCCGAAGGCAAGATCGAGGTCAAACGGACGAGCTGATCTAGGGCCGAGCGCTCGGTAGTTCGGCGATACTGTCCGCGTGGCCGAGGCGACCGACACGATCCACCGCGTCGCGGCGAAGGTCCTCACGCTCGAGGACCTCGAGCTCCAGACGCTGCGCGCGCTGAACAGCGAGTACCTCCGGCATCATCCCGAAGAGGTCGCCGCGTTCCTCAACGAACGTTCGCCCGAGGACACGGCGCTGCTGCTGGCGCGGGCGCCGACTCCCCTCGCCGCGGCGCAGATCCTGGAGCGTCTCAACCCGCGGGTGGCGGCGGAGGTCCTGGCCCTGCTCGACGACGTCCTGGTGCGGGCCATGCTCGCCGTCACGAACCCGGTGCGGGCCGCGCAGATCATCGGCGGGCTCGACCCCGTCGGACGCGAGGGGCAGCTCACCCGGCTCGACGAGCGCGCGGCCGAGCAGATCCGCGAGCTCCTCGCGTATCCCGCGGACTCGGCAGGCGCCCTCATGGATCCGCGCATCAGCGCGTTCGGCCCGGACACGACGGTCGAGGAGGCGCTGCGCAAGATGCGCACGTTCAAAGAGAAGGAGCTCGGCTCGATCTACCTGATGGACCGCCAGGGTCGCCTCGCCGGCGCCGTGCCGCTCGGCGAGATCGCGACGGCCGATCCCGAAACGCCGCTGCGCGACCTGATCCGCGGTGAGCCGGTCTCCGTGTTCGTCAACGCGTCCCGCGAGGACGTCGTGAAAGCGCTCGACGAGCGACGCGTCGCGACGCTACCGGTGGTCGACGCGGAATCCAAGCTCGTCGGCGTCATCCGCTACCGGACGCTCGTCGCCGCAGCCGAGGCTGAGGCGACCGTGGGCCTCCAGACGATGGTCGGCGTCGGTAAAGAGGAGCGCGCGCTGTCGCGCGTGCGTTTCGCCGTCCGCCAGCGCCTTCCGTGGCTCGAGATCAACCTGGCGACCGCATTCGCCGCGGCGTTCGTCGTCGGGCTCTTCGAGGGGACGATCGCGCAGTTCACCGCGCTCGCCGTGCTCATGCCGGTCGTCGCCGGCCAGTCCGGCAACAGCGGCATGCAGGCGCTGGCGGTGACGATGCGCGGCCTCGCGCTGCGCGAGGTCCGCCCGACACACTGGCCACGCCTCATCTGGAAGGAGGCGGGCACCGGGATCATCAACGGCTTCGCCTGTGCGGTGGTGACCAGTGTCGCCGTCTACTTCTGGGGCCACAGCCTCGGCCTCGCGTTCGTCATCGGATTCGCCATGGTGATCGCGATGAGCATCTCGGGGATGGCCGGCGCGGCCGTTCCGCTCGTGCTGAAAGCTCTTGGCCAAGACCCGGCGCAGTCCTCCTCGATCGTCCTCACGACGATCACCGACATCTCGGGCTTCATGTCGTTCCTGGGTCTCGCGACGATCTTCTCCAGCTTGCTGACATGACCGCTGGCGTGCGCCGGCTCGCCGCTACCGCGCTCCTTGTCGTCGCCGCGGCGCTGCTGATCTTCGCGGCTCCGGCCGCCGCGGACGCCGGCTGGGTCATCGAGCGCTTCGCCTCCGACATCGAGGTCCAGCGCGACGGTGGCCTGCTCATCACCGAGGCGATCGACGTCGACTTCCAGCTCCTCAGCGATCGGCACGGCATCTTCCGCGACATCCCCATCCACTATCAGTGGGATCCCGATCCGAATTACTTGCGGGTCTACCAGATCAACGTGCAGTCGGTGCGCGATGCGAGCGGTCGTGGCCTCAAATACGAGACCAGCCAGGCCGGCGCGAACCTCCAGATCAAGATCGGCGACGCCAACAAGATCGTCGTCGGAAAGCAGACCTACCGCATCACCTACAGCGTTCGTGGCGCGCTCAACCCGTTCGCCGACCACGACGAGCTGTTCTGGAACGTGAACGGTGGCGAGTGGCCGGTGGCGATGCGGGTGGTGACCGCGACGGTCCACTCGGCCTTCGACGCCTTCACGACCGTGACGTGCTTCGAAGGCCCGCTCGGCTCCAAGAAGCCATGCCAGAGCTCGGTCTCGCCGCAGCGCGCGGCGTTCAGCGCGACGACCGCGCTCCCGGCGGGGCAGCAGCTCACGCTCGTCACCGCGATGCGGAAGGGCGCAGTCACCGTTCCCGCGCCGATCCTGGAGCGCCGCGAGCGCGGCGTTGAACAGTTCTTCGACCTCACGCCGTCGACCGAGGGCGCGGCAGCGCTGGTGCTGTTCGGCGGTCTCGGTCTCGTCATGTGGCGTTGGTGGTCGGCCGGCCGTGACGAGCAGGGCCGCCAGACGATCGTCGCCGAGTACGAGCCGCCGGAAAAGCTGCGGCCAGCGCAGGTCGGGCTGCTCATCGACGAAAGCGCCGACACGAAAGACGTGACCGCGACCATCGTCGATCTCGCGGTCCGCGGATATCTGACCATCACTGAGCTGCCGATGAGCGGGATCACCGCGTTTTTCGGCGGGAAGGACTGGTCGCTCACGCGCACGGCGGATAAGGCCGATCCGGCGGCCCTGCAGCCCTACGAGCGCACCATCTACGACGGGCTCTTTGGCCGTGCGCCGCTCGATGAAAGAGCGATCAAGGTCGTCGCGCTGATCCAGCAGCTCAGCGCGCGGGTCGGTGCTGTACCAGCGGCCATCGCCGCGCTCGAACCGAAGCCCACCGATGTGGCGAAGCTGTCCGAGCTGAAGGAGCACTTCTACACGACGCTCCGCAAAGCGCAGGGCGAGCTGTACGCGGACTCTGTCGCCCGCAAGTGGTTCCCCGCGGACCCCCAGCGCGTCCGTCAGATCTACGCGGGACTCGGGTGCCTCGCGATCGCCGTTGCGGTCGTCAGCGTGTTCGCGCTCGGCTCCATCCTCGGCGCCGGTCTGGTGGGACTGGCGGCCGTCGTGCCGGCGATCGTTCTGCTCGGGGTCTCGCCGCGCATGCCACGCAAGACGAGCGCCGGCGCCGAGCTGCTGCGTCGAACGCTCGGATTCCGTCACTACATGGAGGTCGCCGAGACGGAGCGGCAGCGCTTCGCCGAGCGCGAGAACATCTTCTCCGAGTACCTGCCCTACGCGATCGTGTTCGGCAGCGTCGAGAAGTGGGCGCGCGCCTTCAAGGACATCGACGTCACGAAGCAGACCTCCAGCTGGTACACCGGCAGCACGCTCGGCGCGTTCTCCGCGAGCGATCTCTCGAGCAACCTGAGCTCGTTCTCGAACCAGGTCTCGTCCACCATCGCGTCGACGCCCGGTGGTAGCGGCGGTAGCGGCTTCAGCGGCGGCGGAGGGTCAGGCGGTGGTGGCGGGGGCGGCGGCGGGGGAAGCTGGTAACGCTGTCAGCTACGCGGATATGCCGAGGTCCGACGCGATGCAGTAACGACCTCCGCCCATGACCTGGGCGCGGTCGGCAGCGGCGAGCGACGCGCCGAGGAGCGCGACCGATTCGCTCGCATCGCGTGGGAACTCGGCGACGCCGATGCTGCAGTGGACCGTACGCGCGTGACCGACGACGTCGAAGGGCTCGGCGAGCACGAGGAGCAACCGCACCGCGACCACCGCCGCATCGTTGCTCGTGGTGAGCGCGGTGAGCACGACGAGGAACGAGTCGTCGGACATCCGCGCCGGCACGTCGCTCGTTCGGACGAACGCGGTGATGCGCTTCGCGAATTGCCGAACGACCTCGTCGGCCGCCGCGTGACCCTCGGGCGCGTCGCGCAGCTGCCGGAACCGGTCGAGCTTGAGGGCCAAGATGCCCACGGACCGGCTGTCACGCCGCGCGAGCGCGATCGCCTGCTCGACGTGGAGCATCGCGATCTCGCGGCCGGGGAGATTTGTCAAGTTGTCGACGAGGCCCAGTGACCGAAGCTGCACGCGCGTGTCGCGCAGGCGCACCTGCGAGGTCGAGTCGGTGAACAGCACCACGGTGTAGGTCCTGCCGTCCGCGCTGAGCGGCGACTGTCGGACCTCGACCCACTTGCCCTCGCGGATCTCGATGAGCGCCTGAGGCGTCGTGAACTTGCCGACGTTCTGTTCGGCGATCGCCAGCGAGGACCAGCCGGTGATCGCGCCCGCTGCGGCGTTCCAGAAGATCAGCTCGCCATCGGCTCCGACGATCGCGACGCCGTCCCGTGTTTCCCTCGCGAGCAGACCGGCAAGATCGAGCGAATGCGCCTGGAGCTGCCGCGGCAGCGTCCGTCGATCCGAAAGCCGGTCGGTCATGATGACCAGTCTGCCATCCGCATGAGCGTTCGAGCGCGTTCGGCTCAGGGGGATTAGCGTTTTCGCCGATGGCGCGCGAGGGGCCGATCCAGAGCGAGCTCGATCGCCTTACCGGGGACCTTCGGGTCTTCGACGCCAACGGGATCGAGCGTGCGGCCTGGGGCTGGGATCGGCATGAACGTCGGGGCCTCGACGCGTATCGCGCGGCCGAGCGCGCGGCGCTGGCTCAGATCGAGCAGCACGATCTAGGTCCGCGCTGGGACGACTTCCGTCGCACGCTGTTCGGCCTGACCGAGGGCGCGGGCGCGCTGGTCAGTTGGAAGGCGAAGCACGGTCAACTGGGCCACAAGGCCGAACGTGCGGCATTCGGCGCGGCGCTGGGGCTCTTCGCGCGGGAGCACCTCACGCGCGAGCAGTACGCCAGCCTGGTCGAACCGATGGCCGAGGCACTTCCGTGGCTCTTGCCGGACCGCGCGCCCGCTCCACGAGCGCCATGAGCATTTCGGTCGTGCGCGACCGCCTCTGACGTGTCCGTCGTCCTGCCGCTCGACAGCCGCCAGGCGCGCATCACGCGGTTGCTACTCGCCGACACGAAGCCCGCGACGCTCGACGCGATCGCGACGCAGCTGAAGCTCACGACGCGGATCGTCCGCTACAACCTCCCCCCGGTCGAGAGCTATCTGCGCTCGGCCGGTCTGGAAGTCGTGCGACGTCGCGGCGTCGGTATCTGGGTCTCCGGCGACGACGCCCAACGACGGCAGACCCTCACGGGTCTCGACCCGGCCACGGCTCCGCGCGTGCTCGCCGCGGAGGATCGCAAGCTTCGCGCGCTCATCACGCTGCTCGATGCGTCACCGGACGCCGTGGAGCTCGGTGATCTCGGGGTCGAGCTCGGCGCATCGCGGCCGACGGTGCGCCGCGACGTGCGAGCGACGGAGACCTGGCTGGAGGAACACCATCTTCACCTGCAGCGGCTGCCCGGTGTCGGCGTCGTCGTGCGCGGCAGCGAGCTCGAGATCCGCAAAGGCTTGCTCGCGCTCATCCTCGAGTCGATCCCGGCGGAGGCGCTCACGGACGCGATGCGTTATGGGCACGGCGCGGATGCCGCTCGGGGCGACACCTCCGCCGTGACGATCGAGGACTTCGTGGGCCGACTCGATCTCGCGACGTATCGCGCCATCCTCCGCGACGAGTTGCACGACAGCGACGACAACGGTCCGATGGCGATGGTCGAGACGCTCTTCGTCGCGATCGTCGCCCGACGCGTCCGGCGCGGGCATCACGCGGCCTTCCAGAGCGGACAGCTGCGCTCGCTGATCGATCACCCGGTCGCCGAGGCCGCGGCGCGCATCTCGGCGACGGTCGGACGTGCCGCCGACCTCGCGCTCACCGACGCGGACGTCGCATCGATCACCGAATTCATCCTGGGCTTCGTCGAGCTCGTCGAAGCGAACGTGCCGCCGGAGCCGAACGACGGAGCAGTTATCGATCGCCTGGTGGCGCTTGCCGCCGAGCGCCTGCATCCGTCGCTCGCCGAGGACGACCAGCTCCGCCGCAATCTCACCGAGCATCTGCGTCGGCTGCGCGTGCGGCTCCGGTACGGACTGCCGATCACGAATCCGCTCGACCACGAGGTCCGCGAGCGGTATCCGGACGTGCACGCGGTCGCGAGCGAGATCGTGCTCGCCCTCGGCCCGATGGGCGAGGGTGTCGTGCCGCCGGAAGAGGTCGGCTTCCTCACGATGTATCTGGCGGGATCGCTCGAGCGCCACCGCTTGCGACAGAAGGTCAGGGTCACCGTGGTGTGCCCCGCGGGTATGGCAACGGCGTGGATCCTCGTGTCTCGCCTCGCCGCCGAGTTCCCGCACGTCGAGGTGACGCGGGTGGTGTCGAAGACCGCGTTCGAGCAGAAGTTCGATGCCGAGGCCGCCGACGTCGTGGTGAGCACCGTTCCGCTCGACGAGCCCGCGCCCGTCCAGACGGTCGTCGTCAGTCCCCTCCTGCACGACCGCGACGTGCGCCGGCTGGCGCGGATCTTCGGCGAGCCGACGCATTGATCGCTGTGATCGGATTTGTCACAAGTCGCGGCGGCCAGATTGGCAGTTGTTGGGGGTGCGGACCGCTCGGATGATGCCGCGCGTCTCTCGACGGTAAGAAGGAGGGGGTGCTGTGCAAGAGCGCGTCCAGCGATACGGCGGCTATCTGTCCGCCATGGTGATTCCCAACATCGGGGCGTTCCTCGCGTGGGGCCTCATCACGTCGTTCGTCATCCCGACGGGGTGGACGCCCAACGAGAATCTCGCGAAGCTCGTCGGTCCGATGATCGTGTACCTGCTGCCGCTGCTCATCGGGTACACCGGCGGCAAACTCGTGTACGGGCACCGCGGCGGCGTCGTGGGAGCGATCGTCACCGCGGGTGTCATCGTCGGCGGGGGCGTGCCGATGTTCCTTGGCGCGATGCTCGTCGGGCCGCTCGGCGGCTTCCTCATCAAGAAATGGGACGAGGCCACCGGCGACAAGATCCCCAGCGGCTTCGAGATGCTCACCAACAACTTCTCCGCGGGCATCCTCGGTGCGGTCCTCGCGATCCTCGGCCTGATCGTGGTCGGGCCGATCGTCACCGCGTTCTCCGAGGCGCTCGGCAGCTTCGTGAGCGGGATCATCACCGCAGGCCTGCTGCCGATCGCCGACATCCCGATCGAGGTCGCGAAGGTCCTGTTCCTCAACAACGCCATCAACCACGGCGTGCTCGCTCCGCTCGGCGTCGTCGAAGCGGCGAAGACCGGACGCGCGATCCACTTCCTGCTCGAGACCAACCCCGGACCGGGCCTCGGACTCCTTACGGCGTTCTGGTTCGCGGGCAAGGGCGTGGCGAAGGCGTCGGCTCCCGGCGCGATCATCATCCACTTCCTCGGCGGCATCCACGAGATCTACTTCCCGTACGTGCTCGCGAACCCCGTGATGATCGTGGCGATGTGGGCCGGCGGCATCGTGGCCGACACCATCTTCGTCGCCACTGGCGCGGGTCTCGCCGCGACACCGTCACCGGGCAGCATCTTCGCGTATCTCGCGGTGACGCCACCCGGTCAGCACTTCGGCGTTTTCCTTGGTGTCTTCGCGGCAGCGGCCGTGACGTTCGTCGTCGGCACCATGCTCCTGCGGTTCATCCCGCAGAAGCAGGAGGACACTGACGAACAGACCGCGGCCGGCACCGTACCCGGACGGGCACCAGCGACGGCCTAACCTTTCCCTCTCGCGATGTCACGCCCACCGGTCCCTGGCACGGACCGGTGGGCGTGAGGAATGGGGAACCACATGGTTGTGAAACGCGCGGCGGACGTGCGTCTCGTCGTGTTCGCCTGCGAGGCCGGCATGGGCTCGAGCCTTATCGGCGCGAACCAGCTCAAGAAGAAACTCGGCGCGCTCGGGCTTGACATCAAGGTCGTCCACTCGCCGGTTAATCTCATCCCCGCCGACACCGACGTGGTGGTCGCGCACCAGAGCCTGTCCGAGCGGGCGCGCAAGGCCGCGCCCGCCGCGGTCGTGCTGTCGTTCAAGAACTTCATGAACAACGAGGCCTCTGAACGACTGGTGAAGAATCTTCAGGCCGGCGAGGACATCACCGCGGACACCGGACCGGCACGATGAGCGTCGAGGTCCTGCCGGAGTCGGCCGTGAGGGTCGGCGCGACCGCGCCCGATCGGGACGCCGCGATCGATCTCGTCGGCGCGATGCTCGTCACGTCGGGTTCCGTGACGAGCGACTACGTCGCCGAGATGCGGGCGCGCGAGCAGATCGTGTCCACGTATCTCGGGAACGGCATCGCGCTGCCGCATGGCACGAACGAGGCGCGCACCGCGGTCCGGCGGACCGGTCTAGCGGTCGCGCAGTTCCCCAAGGGCGTGAGCTGGGGCGACGAGCAGGCGTATCTGGTGATCGGTCTGGCAGCGCTGGCGGAGGAGCACATCGCGATCCTCGCGCGCCTCGCGACGATCCTGGGCGACGAGGAGCTGTGCAAGCGCCTTGCGGCGACCGACGATGCCGGCGAGATCTGGCGCACGCTCACGCGGAACGACGACCAGGCCGCCGCGAACGACGGACCGCCCGCGCATGCCGACGAATTCGTGCGCGATCTGGTGATCACGAATCCCCACGGCCTCCACGCGCGACCCGCCGCCGCGGTCGTCGCGCGTGCGCGCGAGTTCGATGCGCGTGTGACGCTCGAGGCGAACGGCCGGCGCGCGGACGCGCGCAGCATCACCGGGCTGCTCGGGCTCGGCGCCGCGGTCGGGGGCCGGGTGCGCATCGTGGGGCAGGGCAACGACGCCGCGCAGGCCGTCGAAGCCGTGTCCGCGATCCTCACCAGCACGAGCGAGGTCTGAACGTGGCGCGTCTTGATCGCGACGCGATCCTCGTGGCGATCTCGGCCGCGGTCGGCGCGACCGCGGATCCCGAGGGCACGGCGGACCTCATCGCGGAGCGCGGTCATCTCAACGTCGCGGCCAGCGCGGCCGAGATCAAGAGCGCGATCCAGCGGCTCGTACCGCTCCGCGGCTACCGTTGGATCGTCATCAACGCCGGTGATCTCTTCAGCGCGAGCCCGCTGACCCTCGGCACCAAGGTCGGCATCCTCGACCCGAACGGACGCGTGCTCAAGGCAGCCGACCTGCCGCGACCGAAATGAGCGACGCGCAGCGCGCGTACGCCGCGTTCCGCGACATCTCCGACGTACCGTCGTCAACGCTCGCGTGGAACGTCTACGGCAAGGGTGTGGAGAACGTGGGCCGCGGCGGACAGCCCGAAGAGGTGCCGGTGGGCCGACCCGGTCCGGATCAGCTCCTCGTGCGCGTCGATGCCGTCGGCCTCTGCTTCTCGGACGTCAAGCTCATCCGGCAAGGCGGCGAGCACCCGAAGCTCTACGGCCGCGACCTCGCGAAGGAGCCGACGCGTCTTGGCCATGAGGCGGCCGTGACCGTTGTCGCGGTGGGGAGGGAGCTGGCACAACGCTTCCGCCCGGGAGAGCGGCTCGCGATCCAGCCGGACATCTACGTCCGCGGGCGGAGCACCGCGTACGGCTACACGGTCCCCGGCGCGCTCATCGGCTACCACCTCATCGGCCCCGAGGTGCTCGCAGCGGACGACGGCTCATACGTGATCCCGGTGCCGGACGACCTGGGCTACGCCGAGACCGCGCTCACCGAGCCCTGGGCCACCGTCGAAGCCGCGTACAGCCAGCGTCGTCGTGTCCGACCGGCGCCGGGTGGCCGCGCCCTTATGATCGCGCGTGCCGGCGACGACGGGAGCTATCGCCTGGGCGATGTGCTCGCGCAGGCGCGCGAGGTCGTGCGGGCGGTCGACGATGTCCCCACGGGCCCATTCGACGACATCGTGATGCTCGGGCCGCGCTCGGCGCGCCTGGTGTCGCGCGCCGCCGACGCCCTCGACTTCCGCGGCGTGCTGAACATCGTCGCGGACGATCCGCTCGATGGTCCGGTGGAGATCGACATCGGCCGGCTCCACTACCACTACACCGCGTATGTCGGCACGACCGGTCTGGATGTCGCGGCGGCCTATGGGGAGAACCGCAACCGCACCGAGCTGCGAGCGAACGGCATCGCGGTCATCGTCGGCGCCGCGGGGCCGATGGGGCAGATGCACATCGAGCGCGCCCTCCGCCTGCCGAACGGCCCGCGCACGACGCTCGGTGTGGATCTGAACGCGGACCGTCTCGCGCTCGCCGAGGAGCGCCTGCGTCCGAGCGCGAGGTCGAGCGGGCGGCGTCTCGTTATGACAACGGGCGCCGACGTCGCGACGTGCGTCCGCGCCGAGAGCGCCGGGCGCGGCGCCGACGACGTGATCGTGACCGCACCGACCACGGACGCGGTCCGGACCGCGGACGCGTTGATGGCCCCGGACGGGATGCTCGTGATGTTCGCCGGGCTGCCGGTCGGCACACGCGCGAGCGTCGACCTGTCGCGCGCGTTCTTGCACGGCGCGCAGTACACCGGCACGTCCGGGTCACGCATCGCCGATCAAGAGCGCGTCGTGCGCAAGACGGTGGATGGTCAGCTCGCACCCGGCCGGGCCGTCGCCGCCGTCGGCGGCATGGAGGCGGCGCCCGAGGGCCTGCGCGCGCTCATGGAGAATCGCTACCCGGGAAAGATCGTCATCTTCCCGCAGCTGCGCGGGCTGCCACTGACCTCGCTCGGCGACCTCGCCGCGCACGATGGGGAGTTCGCCGCCGCGCTTGGGAGCGGCGGCACCTGGACGACGGCAGCGGAGGCCGTCCTCTTCGCGCGCTATCTCGCGCGCGGTGTCGCAAGCCGCTCGTGATCGTGACCGTCACGCCGAATCCGAGCATCGATCGCACGATCCGCCTCGAACGTCTTGTGCCCGGCGAGCTGAACCGCGCGCATCGCGCGACCTCGGAGGCGGCGGGAAAAGGAGTGAACGTCTCGTACGCCCTCGCGACCGAGGGTGTTCCGACCGTCGCGGTGCTGCCGCTCGCGTCGCAGTCGGCGGTGAAGTACCTCGGCCTCCTCGCGGATGTGGTGCCCGTCGCGGCGGTGCCGATCGCGGGCGAGATGCGCGTCAACCTGAGCATCATCGAGTCGGACGGTAGGGTGACCAAGGTGAACGAGCCAGGGCCGCCGCTGTCGTCGGCGGACGCGAACGCGATCGTGAAGGCCGCGGCCTCGGCGTCGCGCGCGGGATGGATCGTGGGCTGCGGATCGCTTCCGCCGGGAGCGCCGCGGGACTTCTACGGTCGGCTCGCCGGCCTCGCGACCGGCGATCGCCGCGTCGCGATCGACACGAGCGGTGACGCGCTCGCCGCCGCCACGACCGCGGGGATCGCGCTCATGAAGCCGAACCGGCGCGAGCTGGAGGAGCTCGTGCGGCGGCCGCTCGACACGTTCGGCGAGGTCGTTGACGCCGCGCGCGAGCTGATCGCGCACGGTTGCGGCGCTGCGCTCGTGAGCCTCGGCGCCGACGGTGCGCTCTATGTCGATGCCGCCACCGCAGCGCACGCGGAAGCGCGTCTCGCCGATGCCGCCAATCCCGTGGGCGCGGGCGATGCGCTCCTCGCGGGATTCCTCGCCGCCGGCGCGCGCGTCGAGGCGCTCCCGGTCGCCGTCGCGTGGGCGGTAGCCGCGGTCCGTTCATCCGGCACGCGCATGCGCGCCGTCACGGAGGCGGACCGCGCCGCGGTCGTAGTGCACGAGCGGATCGACCTCGCGCGGCGGCTCCGCGAATGACGACGACCGGCGCGCGAGCGATCCGTGGCGTTCCCGCCGCGCCCGGGGTCGCGCACGGGCCGTACCTGCGCTACGAACGCGTTCCGCTGACGCACGACGGGCACGCGGCGGATCCTGCGACCGAGGTGAAGCGCCTCCGGGCCGCCTCCGATGTCGTCGCGAAGAGCCGCGAACGCGTCGCCGACGAGCTGCGGCGATCGGGTCACGCCAACGAAGCGCGCATCTTCGACGCGCACGCCGAGATGGCGCGCGATCCCGCGCTGCTCGATGATGCGATCGCGCGGATCTCGTCATCGCACGTGAGCGCGAGCGGCGCCATCGCCGCCGCCTCGGCGGCAGTCGCCGAACAGCTGCGGGCGCTCGACGACCCGACACTCGCCGGGCGCGCCTCGGACGTGCTCGATGTCGGCGACCGCATCGCGCGTGAGGTGGCGGGCCTCCCGGCCGCGACGATCGACCTCGTCGTGCCGAGCATCATCGTCGCCGACGACCTGCCGCCGTCGCTGACCGCGACGCTTCCGCGTGACCGTCTTCTCGCGATCGTGCTCGAGGGCTCCTCACCGACGGCGCACGCGGCGATCCTCGCGCGCGCCTATGGCATCCCGGCGGTCGTCGGCGCGTCGCGTCTGCGCGAAGCGCTGGGCGCGTCGGGACCGGCCGTGGATCTCGCGGTCGACGGCGCGACCGGCGAGGTCGTCGTCGCGCCCGACGCGGAGACGATCGCCGCGTTCGACGCGCGCGGTCGCGCCGTCGCACGCGATCGCGCGGGCGCGCTCGCCGACGCCGAGCTGCCGGCCGCTACGCGAGACGGCACGATCGTGCGGCTGCTCGCGAACATCGGCTCGATCCGCGAGAGCGCAGCGGCTCGCGCCCTCGGCGCGAGCGGCGTCGGGCTGTTCCGGACGGAGTTCCTGTTCCTCGAGCGACCGACCGCGCCCAGCGAGGACGAGCAGGCCGACGCATATGGCGAAGTCGCTGCCGCGTTCGCGCCGAACCCCGTGACGGTGCGTCTGCTCGACGTCGGCGGCGACAAGCCGATCAGCTATCTCCCGATGCCGCGCGAGGAGAACCCGTTCCTCGGCCAGCGCGCCCTGCGACTCGCCGGGACGTACCGCGCGCTCTTCGTCGCGCAGTTGCGCGCCTGCTATCGCGCCGCTTCGCGCGGTCGGGTGAAGGTGATGGCACCGATGGTGGCCGACGCGGCCGACGCGCGGCTCTTCCTCGATCTCGCTCGCGAGGCGCGGACGAGCCTTGCCGCGGCCGACCGGGCCGAGGTGGACCTCGGCGTGATGCTCGAGATCCCGTCCGCCGTGCTCATCGCCGACACCTACTTCGCTCGTCTGTCGTTCGCGAGCCTCGGCACGAACGACCTCCTCCAGTACACGCTCGCGGCCGATCGCGGGAACGCCGCGCTGGAGCGCTACCGCGACGGGCTACATCCCGCACACCTGGCGCTGGTCCGCATGGCGGTCGAGGCGGCGCGTCGACACGGAATCGAGCTCTCGGTGTGCGGCGAAATGGCGGGCGATCCGGTGGCCGCGCTCGTGCTCGTCGGTCTCGGCGTTCGGTACCTCAGCATGACGCCGAGCTCCATTCCGGCGGTGAAGCGCGCGGTCCGCGCCGCATCGCTCACGGACCTCGAACGCGAGTCGTTGGCCGCGCTCGGCGACGTCTCGGCGGAATCCGTCCGCGCTCGGTTCACCCGGCTGACAACGGCGGAGTAACGGCTCTCGAAGTTCGCTCCCCCTTGACCTCGCGACCACACTTGGTGCCGTCAAATCGGGGAGGCAGAGAGATGTTTCGTCAGATCAGGCATGGCCTCGCGTTCACCGCGGTAACGCTGATCGCAGTCGGGTGCGCATCCAGTCCACCACCTCAGGCGTCGAGCACGCCCACAGTCGCCGCGGCCACGCCGGCGCCGACTCCAACCCCGTGCACCACGCAGACGGTGCTCAGCGGACCGGCGCAAGCGACCCTGCCGGTCGGCGCCACACCCGCACCGACGCTACTGGCGGTCGTGACAGCCAACATGCTGACGATCCCGATCAGCCGTATCCCGATCCCACCGATCACCGGCAAGACCGCCTCGATCGACATCATCGAGATCGACCAGGCCAGTCACTTGATGTACGTCACCGACCGTGGCGATAACGGACTCGACGTCTTTGACGTCTCGAGCGCGTGCGCGAAGTACGTGAAGACGATCGACGTCGGAAGCGGCCCCAATGGTGTCGTCGTCGCGAAGAATGTGAACAAGGTGTTCGCCGGGCTCAACGACAGCACGGTCGCGATCATCGACATCACGCCGGGCGCGGACAAGGTGGTGGCGAAGCTGAGCACCGGCGGCAAGAACCGCGCCGATGAGTTGGACTACGACCCGAAGGACAAGAAGGTCTACGTCGCGAACAGCGACGACGGGATCGTGACCGTCATCGACGCGACGACCAACGCGATCGTGAAGAAGTTCGACAACATGGGCGAAGGACTCGAGCAGCCGCGCTACAACAGCGCCGACGGGATGATGTACATGACGAGCTCGGCGCAGAACGCCATCTTCCAGTTCGATCCGACCAAAGATCTCATGGTCAGGAAGTTCGATGTGGGAACCAAATGCGACCCGAATGGACTCGCCATCGACCCACAGACGGATCAGGCCTTCCTCGGTTGCGGTAGCAGATCAGCCAACGCGGCCGTCGTCTGGGACCTGAAGGCCGGCAAGGTGCTCCAGACGTTCGACCAGGCCGGCGCGGGAGACGCCGTCTTCTATAGCCCCAAGGCCGACCGGTTCTTCTTCGCAGCATCGAACTTCAACCGCGGCGCGGTCATGGCGATCTTCGCCGCCAATCCGGTGAAGTTCGTCGGTAACGTCGCAACCGCCAGAGGTAGCCACTCGGTGGCGTACGACGAGACCAACGGGATCATCTACATGCAGGACCAGAATCCGAGCGAGGGCGCGCTCTTCAGCTTCCCTGCGCCGAGGTGAGACACGTGCCGCGGCTTGCCTGCTAAGCGTTCGGACAACCAGCGTTTGACGTGCGCCGAGTCGGTGTGAGACTGCGGGCGGCCGTCGCACGACAGCATGGCCGGTCTTGATATCGGGGGTCGCATGTGATGAATCGCTCAAGTCTCTGGCTCTACGCGATCGCGCTCAGCATCGTCTCGGTCGGTCTCGCGAGCACCGTCGCCTCCGCGCACCGCGACGACAGCGCCTATCGCCAGATCGCACTCGTCTCCATTCCCGGCGCTCCGCTCAAGAGCTTCGACATCAGCTGGGTGGACCGCTCGTCCCAGACGTACTACCTCGCGGACCGGTCAAACAAGGGCATCGACATCGTGAATGCGCGGAACAGCTCATTTGTCTCTCGGATCGGTGGGTTCGTCGGCTTCACCGGTAGCAACGAGACCTCCGGTCCGAACGGCATCGTCGTCGTCCATTCCCGGCATGAGCTCTGGGCCGGCGACGGCGACAGCAGCGTGAAGGTCATCGACCTGGGGACGGGGCAGATCGTGAAGTCGATCTCGACGGGCGGCACGAAGCGCGCCGATGAGATCGCCTTCGATCAGAAGGACGACGTCATCCTGGTCGCGAACGACGCCGACGACATCCCCTTCGTGACGTTCATCAGCGGGAAGGACCGCACGGTCCTGGGCCACATCAGCTTCCCGGACGCGACGAACGGCATCGAGCAGCCCATCTGGGACCCGGTGACGCATCTCTTCTACATGTCGGTGCCGCAGATCGGCGCCGATCCGCTTCACGGGGGCATCGCGGTGTTGGATCCGCGCTCGCTGTCGCTTCGCACGGTGTTTTCGGTCGCGAGCTGCCAGCCCGCTGGACTGGCCCTCGGTCCACACCAACATCTCCTCCTCGGCTGTAGCCAGGACGCGATCGCCGCCGGCGCGCACGCCCAGACCATCGTGATGAACGCCCGCGATGGTTCCACGGTCGCCACCATCACGGAGGTCGGTGGGTCCGATGAGGTGTGGTTCAACCCAGGGGACGGTCGCTACTACCTCGCAGCCCGGGGCATGACCTCCAACGGCCTCAGCACCGGCACGCCGACGCCGGTGCTCGGCGTCATCGACGCCGAAGACAACAAATGGATCACCAACATCCCGACGGGCCCGAACGCCCACTCAGTCGCCGCGGATCCGATCAACAACCACATCTTTGTGCCACTCAAGGGCAAGGGGGTGGCGGTCTTCGCGCACGACGACTGATGATGTTCGGGGAGCTCGCCCGGCGCCGCTGACTCCGTGGGTCGGCGGGAACAACGACGCGTCAAAGCCCGCAACGACCAGTGTCGCGGTGGTCAGGCCGGGCGGCGCAACAGGAGGCCGAGGATCATCACGTGTGCGACCAGGGCGGCGGGGACGATGACGATCGGGACGTAGTACGCAGCGCCCAACTGCGTCACGACTCCGGCGCCGCGGGCCTGCAAGAACGCGTTGGCGAAATCCGCGATGCCTTCGACACTGAAGACCCAGATCAACGGGATCGCCAACCGCGAACGCCCGCGGAGCAGTGCGATGGACACGAGCGCGAGGACCCCCGCGATAGCGGTCCCCAACCCCGCGGGCACCGCGAAGCTCTGCGGAAGCGACGAGCCCGTGGCCGCTGGAGCGAGGAACACCAATCCGATGTAGCGCAGGGTGTGCACGGCGAGGAGCGGCTGGAGCGCGGATTCACGGGGAAGGCGGGCGAGGCGCGGGGCGACGAACCACCTCGCGAGCAGGCCCATGGTGACGAGCCCGAGGATGACCTGGGCTGGGAAGATCACTTCGGTACTCATTTGTCGAGCCGCGGCTCTTAGGGAATCGGCCCGATCGGGATCCGCCAGGGTCCACGCTGCTGCACGAAGGCGCCGCGGAGCGTGAGCGCGCGTGCCTCGGACGGCGCCGCGCAGGGCACCAGGATGTAAGGCACGGGCTCGGGTGCTGGGGCCTGCAGGCCGTTCGCCCAGGAGACGCCAGCCTCTTGCCCGTCCACGTCAGCGCGGAGCGGCGTGATGACGCGGCGATCCCCGTGCCAGGTGGTGACGTCGAGGTCAACGGCGATCGCAGGTCCGCGCGACATCGGGAGCGCCGCTTCGCGCGTCGCGAGGATGCGCATCTGCGCGCCCGCGAGCTCGACGGTGACCGGCTCCCGCATCGGCAGCGCGATCTCCACGCTCGTCGTGTGATCCTCGCCGCAGACGAACGGCACCTCAAGAACCAGCGCGCCGGCATCGTCTGGCAGTGGGCCGAACATCGCGATGTCCGCCCTGCCGAAGCGGTCTGGGAACTGATCGCGCGCGTCGTTGCGCGTCCGCTCGAGGTACGTGCGGTCACGTCCATCGTGCAGCCGCATCGCCGTCGTCTCATCCCGCATGGAATGGAGCCCGCCGATGCCGATGCGCCGACCCGGCCGGTCGCTGTGCGCTCGGACCTCGACGACCGTGGCGTCAGGCAACGCGACGATCGAGTCGACGGTGATCGTGACATCCTGGCGCGTGTCGCTCGCGCCAACATCGCGGCGGCGCTGGCGCTCGTCGTCGCCGAATGGCTCGAGGTCGAGCGGAACTCTCCATTCGCCACCGTCTCCCGTGATCTCAATCTCGACGTGGCTGACGCCTGTCTCGACAGGCGGCAACGACCGCGTGCACACGAGCTTCCCTTGACGTACGGCGACGCTCATGCTGCCGGGCCTGCACGCGGGATCCATCGACGCCCCATGCATGACGAGCTGGTCGCGTTCGCAGTGCACGTTCTGTTCGCCGTGCCACTCGACCTCGTAGATCAAGTCGGTGCCGTCGGGCGTAGAGACGAGCTCGGTGATCGTGATGGCGCGCCCGGTCGGGGCTCGCTGCGTGACCGCTGCGCCGAGGCGCAGACCCGGCTCCCGGAACCCGATCCCCGGTAGGAACACGCGCGACATGAGTGCGTTCAGCCTACGCCGACGGCGCGCAGCGACCGCAGGGTGAGCACTTGGATGTTGACAGGCGAGCCTGGCGCGGCGGAGGATGCGAACTCAGCTGATCGCACCTCGTTAGGTGAGGCGGCTGCCCGGACACAAGCCGCTGACCCATCGCTTCGAGAGAAGCCCCGGGTCAGGACAGGTCTCCCCGGCACAAGGGGTGACCCAAAGCGGCTGACGGCGGTCATACGCCGGGCAGTGCCAAAGCTCGACGAGCGGGGGTGCTGACCATGACCAAGATCCCGCGCATCCGAGCCGGCCTTGTCCTGGGCTTCCGGCCGGCACTCGCGTCGCGCCGGGCGCGGGCGATCCTCCTCGTCCTCGGCCCCGGGCTCATCAGCGGCTTCGCCGACAACGATGCCGGCGGCATCACGACCTACTCGATCGCCGGCGCGCGGTATGGCTACGGACTCATGTGGGTGCTGCTCGCCAGCATGCTCGCGCTTGGTGTCACCCAGGAGGCGGGCGCTCGGCTTGGGCTCGCGACGGGACAGGGCCTCGCGAGCCTCATCCGCGAGCGATTCGGAGTCCGCTGGACCTTGTTCGCCATCTTCACGATGCTCGCCGCGAACCTGGGAGACACCGTCGCAGAATTCGCCGGGATCGCGGCCGCGCTCGACCTGGTCGGTGTGCCGGCGACGATCAGTGCCATCGCCTCAGCGGCCGTCGTCGTGCTGGTGCTGTCGCGCGCGAATTTCAACCGCATCCAGTACGGCTTTCTGCTCGTCGGCATCGGCGTGTCCGTCGCGTACGGGGTGTCGGCGGTGTTGGCGCAGCCGGACTGGAGCCTCGCGGCGCGCTCGCTGGTCACACCGGCGATCTCCCTCGACACCGCGTACCTACTCGCGGTGATGGCGACGGTCGGCACGACGATCACGCCCTGGGGCCAGGCATTCATCCAGTCGTATGCGGCCGATAAGGGCCTGCGGAAGCGCGACCTCGGAGCGGCGCGCCTTGATGTCGCGCTCGGTGCGCTGCTGACCAACATCGTTGCCGCGTTCATCGTCGTGGCCTGCGCCGCGACGCTGTGGGCGCACGGGCGGACCGACATCACAACGGCCGCCGATGCCGCGACCGCGCTCGGTCCACTGGCCGGGCGCGGCGCGACGGTGCTCTTCGCCGCGGGCCTGCTCGCGGCGTCGCTTCTGGGTCTCGCGACGGTGCCGCTCACCAGTGCGTACTCGGCCTGCGAGGCGCTGGGGTTCGAGCGCGGCCTGCATTGGCGGTGGCGGGAGGCGCCGATCTTTTACGGCCTGATCACATTCTTCGTCGGGTCGTCGGCGTTATTCGTCGTCATTCCCGGCCTGCCGCTCATCAGCGTGATGTTCCTGTCGCAGGTCTTCGATGGATTGTTGCTGCCGATCATCTTGGTGTTCGTCATGCTGCTAGGCCGCGATCGAGCGCTCGTCGGCGATCTCGCGAGCGGGCGCGTCCTCAGTTCGCTGGGATGGATCGTTACCGGCGCGATCAGCCTGCTCTCGGTCGGGCTTGTGCTCAGCCAGATGCTCGGGGGAGGTTGAACCGTGTCGCTTGTGGGCGATGCTGGATTCGAACCAGCGACCTCTGCGATGTGAACGCAGCGCTCTAACCAGCTGAGCCAATCGCCCGGCGGGAAAAGTGTACGACGCTAGCGACCGAGGACGGCGCTCTCCACGAGACCGGCGGCGACGAGGAGCGCGAGCGCGACCGCGATGGTGATCGCGAGCCGGCGGAAGTCTTTCGCAACGAACGCGCGCTCGATGAGCGACGCTCGCTCGAGCGCCGCCGATGGCGCACCGGCGGCGCGGGAATAGCCGAGGCGCGTGACCGAGCCGCGCGCGCGGTATCCCGTGGGACGCGCCGCGACGTCACGCTCGGGCGGACGCGGCGATGTGGCGCGCCGCGATGCCAACGTGTCGCGTCGTGAGCGTGGGCGTGTGCGGTTCCGTCTCGCCAAGGAGCGTCAAGCATATCGGAACGGGTATCGTCGGCGGCGATGATCCTCGACGAACGGACGCTTTCGCTGGTCGTTATTGCCCTCGTCGCAGCCGTGATCGTCCTCGCCATTTGGGTCGCCTGGCTGCAGCGGTCCGAGGCCCTGCTCCGCCGCAGGCTGCGCCGCGTGCTCCCGGAAGGCGAAAGCGGAGGCATCGACGAGATCCTCGATCGCCAGCTGACGAGCATCGACAGCCTGACCGGACGTGTCGACGCGCTCAACAAGCTGCATCACGAGCTCGAAGACCTCAGCCAGCGCACGATCCAGAAGGTCGGCGTGATCCGCTACAACCCGTTCGCCGACAGCGGCGGCGACCAATCGTTCGCGATCGCGCTCCTCGACTCGCTCGGCAACGGCGTCGTTCTCTCGAGCCTCCACAGCCGCACCGATACGCGCGTCTTCGCCAAGCCGGTGCACAGCGGTCGCTCGAAATACCAGCTCTCCGATGAAGAGCAGGACGCCATCAAGAAAGCGCTCGCACCGACCTCGTGATCGGCATCGGTGCCGAGCACACGCTCGCGATCGTGAACCCGGCGGCCGGCGACGGCGCGGGCGCTCGCGTCGGCGCCGGTCTCGCGCGCGAGCTCGAGTCGTCGGGCTTCAAGGTCGAGATCATCCGCACTCCCGCGCCAGGCGAGGCGGCACGCATCGCGCGAGAAGCCTCCACGGAGGGCTGCCGCACGGTGATCGCGGTCGGCGGCGACGGGACGGCGAACGAGATCGCGAACGGGTTGGTCGGAACGAGCACGGCGCTCGCACTCTTTCCGATCGGGTCGGGGAACGATTTCGCGCGCTCGCTCGGGTATCCGCGCAAGCGGCGCGACATCGCGCGGTTCCTCGCCGGCGCGCGTCGTCGCGTGATCGACGTGGGTGAGGTGAATGGCCGCATCTTCGTCAACGCCGCGGGCGTCGGTATCGACGGTCACGTCGCGGAGCGGATCGAGGCCAGCGCGCGCATCGTCGGTCAGCGGCTCGGCTACTTCGTCGGCGCCCTCGTGTCGATCGCGACGTATCGACCACAGCCGATGCGGCTGCGCATCGACGACCAGAGCATCGAGGGCAAGCACCTCCTCGTCGTCGCCGCCAACGGCACGCACTTCGGCAGCGGGATGCACATCGCCCCCAAAGCGAAGATCGATGACGGGCTTTTCGATATCGTCGTAGCCGGTGATCTCGGGCGGTGGGCATCGTTGGTCGCGCTCGCGAAGCTTTATCGCGGCACGCACGTGAACGGACGCGACGTCCTCGCCTTCCGCGCGCGCTCGCTCGACGTCGAGCTCGAGCGCGAGCTGCCGACGCAGGCCGACGGCGAGCCCGTCCGTGCACGCTCGCTGACCGTGCGCATGCGACCCGGCGCCCTCACGGTGCTCGCTCGGTGACGACCGACGCGCGGCGCCGCCTCCCGTCCGTCGACGCCGTGGTACGCGCGGCCGGGGACATGGACGTCCCGCGCGACCGACTGGTGCGCGCCGTGCGCGACGTCCTCGCCGAAGCGCGCGCCGCGGGCACGACGTTCGACGAGGGCGCTGCCGCGGATGCCGCTCGCCGCCGGCTGAGTCAGCGCGACCGCCGCTCGCTGCGCCGCGTCCTCAATGCGACGGGCGTGGTGCTGCAGACGAATCTCGGACGGGCTCCTCTCGCCGCGGTCGCGCTCGCCGCGATCGGGGATGCTGCGGGCGCGGTGAGCGTCGAGTACGACCTGGATGCCGGCCGTCGCGGCGAGCGGCATGGGCACGCATCGCGACTCCTCGCCGAGCTCGCCGGCGCGGAGGACGGCGTGGTCGCGAACAACAACGCCGCGGCCGTGCTGCTCGCGCTCGCGGCGCTCGCCTCGCGCAAGGAGGTCATCGTCGCGCGTGGCGAGCTGGTCGAGATCGGCGGCGGCTTCCGCATCCCCGACGTGCTGCGCCGCTCAGGCGCGAAGCTGGTCGAGGTCGGCACGACGAATCGCACCTACGTGCGCGACTACGCCGCCGCGATCACCGAACGGACCGGCGCGATCCTCCGCGTGCACGCGAGCAACTTCAAGGTCACCGGGTTCGTCGCGCGGCCGGAGGACAAGTCGCTGGGGGCGCTCGCGCACGAGCGCGGCGTCGCGTTCATCCACGATCTCGGCAGCGGCACGTTCATCGACACCTCGCGCTTCGGCCTCGCGCGCGAGGAGACCGTTCCGGAGGCGATTGCCGCGGGCGCCGACGTCGTCACGTTCAGCGGCGACAAGCTCCTGGGCGGACCGCAGGCGGGTCTCGCCGTGGGCCGCGCGGCGGCCATCGCCGCGCTGCGCGCGCATCCGCTCATGCGCGCGATGCGTCCTGACAAGCTGACGATCGCCGCTCTGGTGGCGACGCTCGAGCTCTATCGCGACGGCCGCGCGGAGAGCGAGCTACCGGTGTGGCGCATGATCGCCGCGACGCCGATCGCGCTCGCGAAACGGGCCCGCGCGATCGCGGCCCAGCTCACGAACAGCGGCGTCGAGTGTGAGGTCGTCGAGACGCGCTCGACGGTAGGTGGCGGCTCGCTGCCGGAGGAGACGCAGCCCTCGCGCGCGGTCGCGATCGGCGCTCGCCACGGCCGCGCGAACGAGATCGCGGCCCGGCTGCGCGCTGCGGACCCGCCGATCGTCGCGCGCATCGTGGACAACCGTGCCGCGCTCGATCTGCGGAGCGTCGCGGCCGAGGATGATGAGATGCTCGCGCGGGCGGTCACCGCCGCGCTCGTGAAGGAGTAGCGAATGGATCTGCGCGCCGTGTCCACCGAGAAAGCCCCGAAGGCGATCGGTCCGTACAGCCAGGCGATCGTGACCGGCGATCTCATCTTCACCGCGGGTCAGGTCGCGATCGATCCCGCGACGGGCGAGCTCGTCGGGGGTGAGATCCGCGTTCAGACCGCGCGCGTGCTCGACAACCTGGCGGCGGTCCTCGACGCGGCCGGAAGCGGTCTCGACAGGGTCGTGAAGTGCACGGTGTTCCTCGCGGACTTCGCCGAGTTCGCGGCGATGAACGAGGTCTACGGCCAGCGCTTCGGTCAGCATCGGCCGGCCCGCTCGACGGTGGGCACGAGCGCGCTCCCGCGCGGCGCGCGCATCGAGATCGAATGCATCGCCGTCCGCCGCTAGCCGAGGACCGAGAACGCTCGCCGCTCCCGCCGGTCGCGACCGGCATAGCACTCGGACTCTGGATCGCGCTCATGCTCGTTTTGGCATTCGTCGTCGTGCCGCTGCTCTTCGGCATGTGCTCCGCGCCGGACGTGCGCACCCAATGACCAGCGATGCCACCCCGATCCGGGTGGTGGGGACCGCCGGCCACGTCGATCACGGGAAGTCGACGCTCCTCACCGCGCTCACCGGCATCGACCCCGATCGCCTCCGTGAGGAACGCGAGCGTGGCATGACCATCGATCTCGGGTTCGCGTGGGTCACGCTCCCTGGTGGCGGGGACATCGGGTTCGTCGACGTGCCGGGTCACCAGGACTTCATCCGCAACATGCTCGCGGGGATCGGCAGCATCGACGCGGTCCTGCTCGTCGTTGCCGCCGATGAGGGCGTCATGCCGCAGACGCGCGAGCACCTCGCGATCCTCGGGCTGCTCGGTATTGACCGTGGCGTCATCGCCCTCACCAAGCGCGACCTCGTCGACGACGAATGGGCGGCGCTCGCCGTGAGCGACGTACGTGCGGCGCTGCGCGGCGGCGCGCTCGCCGACGCGCCGCTCGTCGCGGTCTCGTCGACGGCGCGCCGCGGCCTGGACGAACTGCTGCTCGCCCTTGAGCGCGTGCTCGGCGAGGCGCCGGCGCGGCGCGACGTCGGTCGTCCGCGCTTGCCGGTCGATCGCTCCTTCACGATGTCCGGCTTCGGCACGGTCGTCACCGGCACATTGCTGGACGGATCGCTGGCGATCGGTGATGAGATCGCGGCGGTCCCAGGCGACATCCGCGGGCGCATCCGCGGGCTGCAGACGCATCGCCGATCGCTCGACGTCGCCCGGCCCGGCAGCCGCGTCGCGGCCAACCTCTCCGGCATCGATAAGGAAGCCGTGTCGCGCGGCATGGTGATCGCGCGGCCGGGATCGCTCGAGACGACGACGGTGCTCGCGGTGCGGCTCGAGCTCCTCACGAGCGCGAGCGCCGCGCTCGAGCACGACGAGGAGGTGAAGGTCCACGTTGGAACGGCGGAGAGCATGGCGCACGTCGCGCTCCTCGAGGGACCAACGCTCGCCCCCGGTGACACGGCCTGGGCGCAGCTGCGTCTCGCGACGCCGGTCGCGGTCGCCGTCGGCGACCGTCTCGTCATCCGGCGACCGTCGCCCTCCGAAACGATGGGCGGCGGTACGGTCGCGGATCTCGCGACGGCGCGGCTGCGTCGCCGCGCGGAGACCGTCGCCGCGCTCGAGCGGCGCGTCGCTCCCTCCGGCGCCTCCCGTCTGCTCGCGTCGCTCGACGTGCCGCGGACCGCGGTCGAGGCCGCCGACCGAAGCGGTCTCGCGCCGAACGAACGGGACACCGCGGTCGCCGAGATCCTCGCCGACGGTCGGGCGGTGTCGCTGGGCGATGCGCTCGTGTCGCGCGACGCGTTCGACGCGCTCGCCACGCATGTCGAGCGTATCTGCGCACAGGCACATCGAAAGACCCCGCTGCGCGCGGGCGCGCCGCGCGAGGAGGTGCGCTCGGCGCTGGGTCTGCCGGCGAAGCGCTTCAACGCGCTGGTCGAGCGGCTCGTCGCACAGCAGCGGCTTGCGGAGCGGGGGAGCGCTCTCGCGCTGCCGTCGCACCGGCCGAGGCTCTCCGAGGATCAGGAGCGCCGCTGGCTCAACGCGCGCGCGGCTCTCGCGAAGGATCCGCTGCAGCCGCCGAGCCCGGCGCAGCTCGAGAGCGACCATGGGATCGACCGCGAGCTCGTTGTGGCGCTCGCGGAGCGCGGTGACGTCGTGCGCATCGGCACCGAAGCGGTGTTCTTGCCCGAGGCCGTGACGCGCTTCGCGCGCGTCGTGGTGGACGAGCTCGCGTCGAGCGGATCGATCACCGTGGCTCGCGCCCGCGATCTCTCCGGCTCCAGCCGCAAGCACGTGCTTCCGCTCCTACAATTCCTCGACGATCGCGGCCTGACGCGTCGCCACGGCGACGATCGCATCCTCGTGCTCACCCCGGATACGGCTCGGGAACGCATCGCGTCACTAACGCATCAACTGGAGGACGGTCCATGAAGTTCCGCGCGGTCCGCGCGTCGGCGCTCGGTCAGGTCGACGCGATCATCGTCCCGCTCAGCAGCGACGGCGGCGTTCCGGCCGGGCTGCCGCGTTCGGTGAAGACCGTCGTCGACCGCATCGCCAAGAGCGAGGCCGGCGCCGGTCGGCCGTACGGCGTGACGTCGCACCACGGCGAGCCGCTCATCGTCGTCGTCGGCGCGGGACGTGCGGCCGATTACGACGCCGAGCGCGCGCGCAACATCGCCGCCGCCGGGGTGAAGTCGCTGTGGCGCTCGAACGTGAAGAAGCTGGCGGTCTTCATCGCGCCCAACGGGCTCGGCGAGGAGCGCGCGGCGCAGGCCGCCGTCGAAGGCGTCGTCTACGCGATGTGGCGGCCCGAGGCACACCGGACGCGCGCGGAGGACCGTCGGCTGCCGCCGCTGGAGAGCGTCGTCTTGATCACCGGCAGGCCCGCCACGAAGGCGATCGCGCGTGGCGAGGCCGTCGGCGATGCGGTGAATCTCCAGCGCCGTCTGGCCAACGAGCCCGCGAACAAGATGACGCCGACGATCCTGGCGGGCGAGGCGCGTGCCGCGGTGAAGGAGGCGGGCGTCCAGATCGAGGTCCTCGATGCCGAGCGCTGTCGCGCCCTCGGCATGGGCAGCTACCTGTCCGTCGCGCAGGGCAGCCACGAGCCGCCGCGCTTCATCGTCATGCGGTACCACGGTCGGCGAGCCAGGAGCAAGAACGGCAGCAGCGGCGGCGCACCGAAATACGACGTCGCCTTCGTGGGGAAGGGGATCACCTTCGACTCCGGCGGCATATCGATCAAGCCCGCCGACAACATGCATCACATGAAGGCGGACATGACCGGCGCTGCCAGCGTCATCGCCGCCCTCGCCGCGATCGGGCGCTTGAAGCCGAACGTGAACGTCCTCGGCGTCGCGCCGTGCACCGAGAACCTTCCCGGCGGTGGCGCGACGAAGCCGGGCGACGTCTTCACCAGCATGAGTGGCAAGACGGTCGAGGTCATCAACACCGACGCCGAGGGGCGACTCGTTCTCATCGATGGGATCACCTACGCCCAGCGCGAGGGAGCGCGACGTGTCGTCGACGTCGCGACCCTCACCGGTGCGGTCAGCGTCGCCCTCGGCCCGTACTTCACCGGCCTGTTCGGCAAGCCCGACGCCTTCGTCGAGACCGTTCGCGGCGTCGCCGGTGCGGCGGGGGATCGGGTCTGGCCGATGCCGCTGACCGACGAATACAGGGACGAGATCAAAGGTGAGGTCGCCGATATCAAGAACAGCGCGGGGCGCGAGGGCGGTGCGATCAAAGCTGCCGCGTTCCTGTGGGCCGCGGTCGAGGATGGGACCGAGTGGGCACACCTCGACATCGCCAGCGTCGACTGGTCCGATAAGGACCGCGCCTATTCCCCCCGCGGGCCGCAGGGTCCCGCGGTCCGCACGCTGGTCGCGCTGGCCGAGACGCTCGCCTTGTAATGCGCAGCAGCGTGAGATCCGTTCCGTGCGTAGAATAGAACAAATGAGCGAACTGCTTCCGATAACCGGACCGTGACCAGCCGCGCGCGAGTTGGCGCGTGACGGAGCAGCTTGCCTTCGGGCTCGGCGAGCCGAAGCCCGACATCCTCGGCGGTCTCACCGACGAGCAGCGCCGCGCGGTCGAGCACGGCGCCGGGCCGCTGCTCATCGTCGCCGGCGCCGGCACCGGGAAGACGCACGTCCTTACCGCCCGGGTCGTCCACCTCATCGCGACGGGGGCGGCGAAGCCACACGAGATCCTCGCGCTCACCTTCACCGAGAAGGCGGCGGCGGCGATGCAGGAGCGCGTCGACCTCAACACGCCGCTCGGCCTCAACGACGCCGCGATCAAGACCTTCCACGGCTTCGGCGACGAAGTGTTCCGAGAGTTCGCGCTCGAGCTCGGGCGCTCGGGCGAGCTGCGCGTCCTGTCCAGCGCCGAGCAGGTCATCTTCGTGCGCGAGCACCTCTATGACCTGCCACTCCGCCGCTATCGGCCGGCCGGCGACCCGCTCGAATACGTGCGCGCGCTGCTCGACCTGTTTGGCCGCGCTCGCGACGAGGATGTCTCGCCGGAGGAATACGCCGCCTACGCGAAGAAGCTGCGCGACGCCGTGGGAGAGGGGATCGACGCCGACGTCCGAGCGGACGACGCCGATGCCCAGGATGAGCTCGCCGCTGTCTACCAGGCGTACACGGCGCTCAAGGAGAAGGAGGGAGTCATCGACTTCGGCGACCAGATCGCGCTCTGCCTTCGGCTGCTCCGCGATCATCCCGCAGCCGCCCGCCGGCTCCAGAACCGCTACCGCTACGTGCTGGTCGACGAGTTCCAGGACACCAACGACGCGCAGTTCAAGCTGCTGCGCGCGCTTGTCGAGCCGCACCGGAACATCACCGCGGTCGGCGACGACGACCAGTCGATCTTCGCGTGGCGCGGCGCGACGCTTGGGAACTTCGACGCCTTCACGCGCGCCTACCCCGACGCCGCCATCGTGACGCTGGTCCAGAACCGGCGCTCCTCACAGGGCTTGCTCGACGCCGCGCACCGCCTCATCCAACACAACCCCGAGCGGCTCGAGACGACGCTCGGTATCGACAAGCGGCTGCAGGGCCGGACCGAGGCCGCCGACGTCGAGGTCGACCACATCCAGAAGGTGAGTGGCGCCGACGAGGCCGAGCAGGTCGCGGACGTCATCGCACGCGAGGCGCTTAGGCACCAGCGCCGCTACGGCGACTTCGCGATCCTCGTCCGGAACAACAGCGATGCGACGCCGTTTCTCAACGCCCTCGCACGCCGCCAGATCCCGGCGCATTTCTCTGGTGGGGGACAGCTCTACGAGCGACCCGAGATCCGCCTCCTCATCTCGTTCCTCTCGGCGGTCGCGTTGCCCTCCGACTCGCGCCACGTGTACAGCCTCGCGGTCTCGTCGCTCTACGCCTTCCCGGCGGTCGAGCTCGCGCGCGCGGCCGAGGCGAGTGGCCGCCGCCAGCGTCCACTGCGCGAGGTCTTCGAGGAGATCGCGCACGCCGAGTCGGGTTTCTCGCCCGATGCGATCGTCGCGGCGAGATCGCTCTGCGAGGATCTCGCGGCGTACGCGCAGCGCGCGTCGGAGCTCACGACCGCCGAGTTGCTGTACGAGTTCCTCGAGCGCTCCAAGCTGCTTGCGCGCTACCTCGACCCAGACTCAGCGCTGGCCGAGGAGCAGGGGCAGAACGTGGCGAAGTTCTTCCGACTCGTCCATTCCGCCGCGCGCACGCTGCCGACCGATCGGGCGTCGTTCTTCGTTCCGTACCTCGAGTTGCTGCGCGAGGCGGGGGACGACCCGGTCGCGGCCGACTTCGAGGCATCGAGCGAGCGCGTGAACGTTCTCTCGATCCACAAGGCGAAGGGCCTCGAGTTCCCGGTGGTCTTCCTGGTCCACTGCACCGACGAGCGGATCCCAGGCTCGATGCGCGTCGACGTCCTGCCGCTGCCTGAGACGCTGACGAAGTCGCCGCCCGCGTCGCGCGACAACCACATCGCTGAAGAGCGCCGCCTCGCGTACGTCGCGATGACGCGCGCGAAGGACACCTTCTATTTCACCAACGCCGTTGACTACGGGGGGACGCGGGCCTACCGACCGAGCCGCTTCATCGGCGAGGCGCTGGGCCGGCAGCCCGAGCGCATCTCGGCGCGCCTGGCGGCCTACGAAGAGCTTCAGCGCTTTCAGGTCCCGGCGGAGGAAGCCGACGCCCCGCTGCCGGCGCTGGGACCCGACGATGTCCTGACCGTCTCCTATAGCGACATCGACGACTACCGACGCTGCCCGCTGCTCTACCGCTTCAAGCATGTGCTGCAGATCCCGGTGCTGCCGACGCCGCCGATGATCTACGGGCTCGCGCTGCACGAGGCGGTGAAGGACTACCTCCGTCGCAAGCGCGAAGGGGACCAGCCCAGTCTCGCCGACCTTCAGGCAACGTTCCGCGCGGCCTGGCTCGCGGAGGGCTTCATCAGCCCGGAGCACGAGACCGAGCGGTTCCAGGCGGGGCTCGAGGCGCTACGCCGCTTCCATGAGCAGGAGCGCTCGCAGCCGGCGCCCGATCTGGTGGAGCAGCGCTTCTCCTTCATGCTCGGCCGTGATCGCGTCGTCGGAAGGTGGGACCGCGTCGACCAGACCGCCGACGGAGCGAGCGTGGTCGACTACAAGTCGACGGCCATCGACGAGGGGAGCGATCGGCCGCAGCAGGCCGCCAACCAGGACCTACAGCTCCGCCTGTATGCGCTCGCCCACGAGAAGATGTACGGCACCCGCCCCGCCGAAGCGGCGCTGCATTTCCTGGAGACCGGAGAGCGCGGGGTGATCAAACCGACCGACACGGACATGAGCGTCGTTCGTACCGTCGTCACGACCACCGCGGCGAAGATCCGCGAACGCGCCTTCGCGGCGGCGCCGCTCAAGGGTGTGAAAACCTGCCAGCAGTGCGCCTATCACCAGATCTGTCCGAGCTCGCTGACCGTTCGCTGACGCTCCCGTCTCTGTGCAGAGACAGCATCCAGATTTGATATCAACGCGCCGATGACAGCAGAAAGGTCACCAGCGACTCGATCTCCTCGTCGCTGAGACCGAGATCCGGCATCACCGCCGTGTAGCCGGGTACGCGGTACGCGCCTGGCTCGCGGATGGACTGTCGTACGTACGAGCGGGCATCGAGGCCGGCAACGCGCGTTGCCGCCCGATCCGCGAGGTGGGTGAGGTCAGGCCCGACTTGCATGCGGGCGTTGGGGAGGGAGGCGTGGGTGTGACAACCGACGCAACCTTTGGTGGCGAAGAGGAGCGCACCCCGCGCGCTCGTGGCGGATGGCGCGGGCTGACGGCCAGGGCCGGTGCTGGTCGACGCAGAGCTCGCCGGGTTTCCAGTCTCCGGGGCCAGGCTCGCCGCTGCCAACAGCACGGCGAAGGTCCCGTAGGCGGCGAGCTCCGCGATCGACCTCAGCAATTCGGTTCAGGCGGTGGCTCGGGTGCGACGCGCGGCGCGGAGCATGGTGACGAGACGCCAGACGAAGAGCGCCGCAGCGGCCGCGGCGGCGAAGGGCAACGCGGATCGGACCGGGTCGCCGCTTTGCGTGGCCGGCGCCGATACCGGTGCGTTGGCTGTGCCAGCGACAGCGGCTTTCTCTGCGGCGGCTGCCTTGTCCGCTGCCGCTGCCTTCTCAGCTGCGGCTGCCTTGTCGGCAGGAAGTCCGTTGTCGGTCGCAGCCTTCGCGGCGGCTGCCTTGTCCTTGTCGGTGGTGGAGGTTCCCGCTGCGCCGAGGACGGTGATGGTCGAAAGGTCCTGCGGGGCGAAAGGTCCCTGGGTGACCTGCCAGCTGTACGTCCCGCCGGCGGGGAAGTAGACGCTGGCGATGTAATGCCCGACCGTGCCATCCGACTTGCCCGGGAACGAGAGCGTTCTCCCGGATGTCGCGACCGCGAGGATCTCCGTCTTGTCGACGTTGATCGGCGTGACGCCGTGCTGGCGGATCGTGTAGCCGAGGGTGTACTCGTGACCGGAGATGAACTCGCCGGGCATGTTGTCGAACGTCGTGACCGCCCAGCCTCCGGCGAGGACGGGCGAGGCGAACATGCCAAGCGACAGCGCGATGACCGCGACGAGGATCGTGAGTGCGCGCATGTCTGACCTCCGTTGTGATGCGGATTGGCGACGCGGCCCACGCCACCTAGAGGCCATACAACCCACCGCGACGTCGGTTCCCGTCTCTGCGTAAAGACGGGCTGGGCGTCTACGCGAGAGCTGGCTGTGCCGCCTCGCGTGCCGGAGGGTGGACGAAAGCGATCAGAAGGATCAGCGCGACGACCATGTTGATTGCGAGCATGAAGAAGATCCCGCGGTACCCGAGGTTCAAGGCTCGCGGATTCAGAAAGAGCTCCGCGGCGACGAAGACCGAAAGTGGTATCGCCACGGACTCGGCCGCCGCCTTCAGGCCGGCGAAGATGCCGGACTCGTCCGGATCGATGAGGGTCGTGAGGAGCGGCCACGAGACGGCGGTCTGCGCGCCATTGCCGATCCCCGCGAGGACGACGACGACGACGGTCTCGGGCAGCTCGCGGATGACCGTTCCTCCGAACGCCGCTGCGACGAGAGTCACCCAACCGATCGCGAGCACCAGCTTCTGCCCGTAGCGATCGGCAACCTTGCCCCAGGCGATCGCGGTCAGGGCGGTGACGAGCAGAGCGAGCGCGGCAAGAGCCAGCGCCAGCTGGTCGGTGAGATGGATGTCCGTCGTCAGAAAGAGCGTGAGGTAGGGAAGGATCGCGCTGAATCCGAAGAAGAACACGAACAGCGTGCCGAGAAACCGAAGCGCTTGCCCGTGGCTGAGCGCGACGCTCAGGTACGTGCCGAGCGCCACATGCTCGGCGCGGGCGGCGACGTCATGCCGCTCATGGATCCCGGCAACGGTGACCGCGAACGTCGCCACCATCGCCACCGCAACACCCCAGTAGGTCCACGGCGGTGCGGCCTCGCCCTTCGTGGCTACCACGATCAGGCCGAGGAAGCCCACCTGCCCGATGAGCTGGATGCCCTGCGACAGGCCCGAAAGAAGGCCACGCTGATGGACCGGCGTGATGTCGGCGAGAAGAGCCGCATATGGGTCGATCGCCGCGTTGAAGAAGATCGAGAACAGGAAGATCGAAACAGCGAGCGGGACCAGCGATTCTGTCGCGGCCGAGGCGACGAGGAAGAACACCGCGGAGAGCGGGATGCAGACGGCGATGAACGGACGTCGGCGGCCCAAACGCGTCCAGATGCGGTCGGACGCCGCGCCGACGGTCGGTTGAATGACGACGCCCTCGATGCTGCGGGTGCTCGAGAGCAGGCCGGTGAGGAGATCGGGGGCGCCGGCGGCCTTGAGTGCGAGTGGTAGCAGGAAGTTGTTGAACGCGAAGAACGCGCCCGCGCCGATCGAGCCGGCGGAGTAGACGAGCATCGTGCGCAGGCTGATGTCCATGGCGCAGCGGAGCCTAAGTGCTACTAGAATTGGTAGCAAAGCTCGACCGCGGCGATAGAACAAATGTTTTACCGCAGGCGCAAAACGTGCGACAATCCGCGCGAGGAGGGCCGCAGATGGACTTGAGCGTTGCGTTCGCCGGGGCCGCACTCGCGGTCTCGCTCGCCCTGCTCGTCGTGGTGATCTCGCGCCGCGCGCCAGCGCCGGAAACGAGCGCCGCGCCGGCTTACGAGCTGCTGTCGGCGAGCATCGCGGAGCTCCGCGCGTCCAACGTGGTCGCGATGGGCGAGCTGCGGACCGAAGTGCAGCGGACGCTCGGTGCCACCGAGCAGCAGGTGATGACGCAGACCGGCGCGACACAGCGATCGCTGCACGATCTCTCGCGACAACTCGGCGTGTTGAGCGAGCAGAGCATCCGCGTCGGAGAGCTTGCGAAGGACATCGGCTCTCTTCAGGATCTGCTGCGTGCCCCAAAGCCGCGCGGTGGCTTCGGCGAGCTCATGCTCGAGCGGCTTCTGCAGGACTGCCTACCGGTGAGCGCGTATGAGATCCAATTCACCTATCGCGATGGATCGCGCGTCGACGCGGTGGTCCGCTCCGCGAATCGCCTGGTGCCAATCGACGCCAAGTTCCCGAACGAGTCGTACACGCAGATCGCCGCGGCGACGGACGATGCCGATCGGACTCGGCGCCGGCGGGCGTTCCTACAGCAGGTGCGTCGGCACATCGACGCCGTGGCGCGGTACGTGTCACCGCAAGATGGGACCATCGATTTTGCCTTCATGTACCTGCCGTCGGAGGCGATCTACTACGAGGTCATGACGCGCGACAGCGCCGACGAGCCGGACCTCGGCACCTACTTCGGGGAGCGGCATGTGATCCCGGCGTCGCCGAACACGCTTCTCGCGTACCTGCAGGTCGTCGCCCTCGGGATCCGCGGGCTCGCGATGCAGGAGCGCACCCGCGAGCTGCAGCTGAGCATCGCGCAGGTCCGTCGGGAGTTCGAGCGCTTCGTCGGGCTGCACGACCAGCTCGGAACGCATCTGGACCACGCCATGAAGAAGTTCGACGAGACCGAACGCGCTCTCGCGCGCGCCTCCGGCGCGATCGAAGGTCTGGCACAGGTACCCATCGCCGCGGGCGGTGAACAGGTCGTACTACCGCTGGGCATCCAGATCGACAGCGGCCGAGACGAGGACTAGCGATCCGACGCGCTCTGGCGCTCGTCGCCGTCGTGAGCGCCGTCGTCGCCGGCGGCGCGATGCTGACGAGCGATCCGGACGTTCCGCTTGCCGTCGGATCCGTGATCGCCACGGTCGCGGTGTGCTCGGGCGCGCTGGCGGCCGCGCTCCTCCTGTCCGTGCCCGCGCCTGCGCGTGGACGTCGGCAGCGTGCGGCCCCGGCGCTGCGACGCGGCATCGAGGTGACAGCGATCGTCGGCCTGCTCCTGCTGCTTCGGGTCGTGGACGGTCTGACAGTGATCACCGGCGGCTTCATCGTTCTGGGCTTCCTCGTCGCCGAGGTCATCCTCTCGGCGCGGCCGAGCGCCCCTTCGCGCTAACCTCGCCTCACTGATTGGAGACGGCCGAGGAGGCGTTCGATGAGCATCAAGAGCGCCGTTGATTGGTTCGGCGGCGAGGTCAGCCCGGAAGAGGCGGAGCGCTTCGCCGCGCTCTACGACCTCGACATGCCGCACGGTCCGTCACCCGCGATCGACTGGTTCAGGGCGATCGCGCGCCGCACCAGCGGACCGATCCTCGAGCTTGGCTGCGGCACCGGCCGCGTCGCGATTCCGCTGGCGCAGGACGGTCACGACGTGGTCGGTCTCGACCGTTCGCCGGCGATGCTCGCGCGCGCCGAGCGGCACGCGCGGCGCGAGGGCGTGAGCCTGCGCCTCGTCGAAGGTGATATGCGCTCGTTCTCGTTCTCGGAAGCCTTCCCGCTCATCGCGATCCCGTTCAACACCTTTCTCATGCTCATGCCCGACGATCGGTGGGCCTGCCTGGCGCGCGTCCGCGAGCATCTTTCGCCGACCGGCCTTCTCGCCGTGGACTGCTTCCAGCCGGATCCAGAGCAGATCGTCGGTAAGGACGGAGGTGTGCGCGAAGAGTGGACGCGGCGCGACCCGGAGAGCGGCCGCGACGTGACGAAGTTCGCGAGCTCGCACGCGAACGTCGACCAGGTCGATCTGCGCTGGTGGTTCGAAGAGGTCGATGACGAAGGCCATGTGACGCGCTGGCAACGTGCGACCACGCTGCACTACATGTATCGGCGCGAGGCCGAGCTGCTGTTCGCGGCCGCGGGCTTCGACATCGACGCGCTCCATGGCGACTACGACGGGTCGCCGGCCGGCAGCGCTTCGCCGAAGCTGCTCGTGGTCGCGCGGCGACGCGAGCGTGGCGGCGGCCGAGAGCGCAGAGGGTGACCGACCTCCTCATTCGCGGAGGACTCGTCATCGACGGCACCGGCTCTCCGGGCGTGCGCGCCGACGTCGCGATAACCGACGGACGTATCACCGACGTCGGCGACGTCGCGGGCCGACACGCGACGCGGATGATCGACGCGCGTGACCGCGTCGTGGCTCCCGGCTTCATCGACATCCACTCGCATTCGGACAGCAGCGTGTTCGTGAACGACGCCTTCGAGAGCGCGCTGCACATGGGCGTGACGCTCGTCGTGTGCGGGAACTGTGGCAGCTCGTCCGCACCGGTGAGCGGCCTCGCGGCGGAGGAGCTCGACCGATCGCTCGCGGTGCTCGACGCGCGGCGGACGTGGTCGAGCTTCGCCGAGTACGCGGACGCCTGCGACGACGCCCGGCCGGCGATCAACCTGTGCTCGTTCGTCGGCCACGGCACGCTGCGCAAGTGCGTGATGGGCGGCGCCGCACGCGCACCGAGCCGCGACGAGCTCGAGAAGATGTGCGCGCTGATCGCGCGAGCGATGGACGAGGGCGCGATCGGACTCGCATCCGGACTCATCTACCCGCCGAGCGCGTACGGCACGACCGACGAGCTCGCGGCGCTGTGCGCGGTCGTGCAGGAGAAAGGCGGTCTGTATGCCAGCCACATCCGCAACGAGGGCGAGGGCCTCATCGAGGCCGTCGAGGAGAACCTCGAGATCGGCCGGCGCTCGCACGTGCGCGTGCAGCTGTCGCACCACAAGGCATCGGGTCCGAAGAACTGGGGTCGCGTGAAGGAGTCGACCGCGAGGATCGAAGCCGCGCGCGGCGCCGGCCTCGAGGTCCAGGCCGACCAGTACCCGTACACCGCGTCCTCGACCGGGCTCGCCGTCACGATCCCGAACTGGGCGCACGAAGGCGGACGCCTCGCGATGTGCGCGCGGCTGGCGGATCCGGCGGTGCGCGCAAGGATCCGTGACGAGTATGTGGAGACCGGCCGCAACTGGGACCGCATCGTGATCGCGAGAGCGCGCCGGCGACCCGAGTACAGCGGGCGCACGGTCGCCGATCTCGCGCGCGAGGCGGGGAAGGATCCGCTCGAGTGGTCGTGCGACGCGCTTATCGAGCACGACGGCGATGTCGCCATCGTGCATCACTCGATGAACGAGGACGATGTGCGCTACGTCATGGCGAAGCCCTATGTTGCCATCGGCAGCGATTCGTCGGCGAACGCGCCGTACGGGCCGCTGTCTTTCGGAAAGCCGCACCCGCGCTCGTACGGCACGTTCCCGCGCGTGCTCGGCCGCTACGCGCGCGACGAGCGGGTGCTCGGCCTCGAGGACGCGGTGCGCAAGATGACGTCGCTCACCGCACGGCACCTGCGGCTCGCGGACCGGGGCGAGATACGGATCGGCGCGTGGGCCGACCTCGTCGTGTTCGATCCGCTCCGCGTCGCCGACACCGCGACCTACGACGACCCCCACCGGTATCCCCAGGGCATCGAGCACGTCGTGGTGAACGGCGGCGTCGCGCTGGACAGCGGAGAGACGACGCCGGAGCGACACGGCCGGTTCCTGCGTCACGGCGGCGACCTGGGAGGCGTGTGACTGCTACGCCACGCGTCGCGATCCTCGCCGAAGGTCGCTTCAGTCGGACGACGGCGAAGACCGCGATCGGCGTGCTGCGCTACGCGCACTACCAGATCGTGGCGATCATCGATTCGACGAAGGCCGGGACCGATGCCGCGGATCACGTCGGCGTCGGCCGCGGCGTGCCGGTCGTCGCGACGGTCGATGACGCGATCGCGCGTGGCGCGGACGTGCTGCTCATCGGCACCGCCGCCGCGGGTGGGCGCATCCCCGACGAGTACCGACCCTTTCTGTCGCGGGCGCTCGAGCGCGGCCTTTCGGTGTGGAACGGCCTGCACGAGCGCGTGCTCAGCGACGTGAAGCTCGCGGAGGCGGCCGGGCGCGGGAGCGCGTCGGTGCGCGAGCTACGCGAGCCGCCGGCGGTGCTGCCGATCGGCGGTCATCGGCGGCCACGCGTGGGGGCGACCGTCGTGCTCACCGTGGGCTCCGACGCCGCCGTCGGCAAGATGACCGCGTCGCTCGAGATCGTCGCGGCGCTGCGCCGGTTGGGTGAGAAGGCGGCGTTCGTCGCGACGGGACAGACCGGGATCGCGATCGCGGGTGACGGCATCGCGGTGGACGCGGTCATCGCGGACTTCATCGCGGGCGCGACCGAGAAGATGGTGTGCGACGCGGCGGACGACGCCGACTGGGTGATCGTGGAGGGTCAGGGCTCGCTCACGCATCCGGGTTTCTCCGGCGTGACGCTCGGCCTGTTGCACGGCGCGGGGCCTGACCTCATGGTGCTCTGCCACGACGCAATGCGATGGTCGATGAAGGGCTACGGCGACGGCCTGCCGCTGCGCACGCTGCCGGAGCTGGTGCGGATCTACGAAGACGCGGCGGCGTGGCGCAGGCCGCCGGGATATCCGCCGGCGCGCGTGGTCGCGGTCGCCCTGAACACCGGCGATCTGCTGAGCTCCGATCCACCCGACCTCGCGCTCTCCTGGATCCGGGTTGCCTCGACCGCCACCAAACTTCCGGCGGCCGACCCGATCCGCGAAGGGACAGCGGGCGCTGACCGCCTCGCGCGAGCGCTCCTTGACGCGCGCGGCCGCGACGCCGCCGCCAGCACGTCATGAAGTTCGCCGTTCGCACGGTCGACGTGCATCTCGAGGTGCCCTTCCACATCTCGCGCGCGGTGCGGACCGAGAAGCGTGTGGTGCTCGTCGAGCTCGACGAGGGCGGGCGCGTTGCACGTGGCGAGGCCTCGTCGGATCCGTTCTTCAGGGAGACGACGGAGTCGCTCGAGGCGGAGGTGCGCGGAGCGCTCGGTCTCGTTCCCGACGACGCGGCCGACCTCGCGACGCTCAAGCGGCGCCTCGACGAGCGCTTCCCGCACGGGGGCGCTGCCGCGTGCGCGCTCGACATCCTCGGTCACGACCGCGCGGCGCAGGCCGCCGGCGTACCGCTGCGCATGTTCCTCGGGCTGGCGGGCCGCGAGGCGCCGCCAACGTCGTTCACCATCGGCATCGCCGAGCCGCACATCATGGCCGAGCGCGCCGCGACCGCCGCGGCGAAAGGATTCGGTGTCCTGAAGGTCAAGTTGGGCCACGGCGATACCGACGTCGAAGTCCTGACGTTGATCCGCGAGCGGTTCGCGGGCACGATCCGCGTCGACCCCAACGCGGCGTGGACGCCGGCGGAGGCGCCAGCGCGCATCGAGCGCATCGCGCGCTTCGATATCGAGTTCGTGGAGCAGCCCACGCCGACCGACGACATCGACGGGCTGCGCTACGTGCGTGAGCGGTCAGCGCTGCCGATCGTGGCCGACGAAGCGGCCGTCCGCCTCCCGGATGTCGAGCGATTGTCTGGAGCGTGTCATGGCATCAACGTGAAGCTGCAGAAGTGCGGTGGCATCGCCGAGGCTCGCGCGATGATCGCGCGCGCCCACGCTCTCGGGATGAAGGTGATGCTCGGCTGCCGCGCCGCCGAGACGAGCGTCGCGATCGCGGCGGCCGCGCATCTCGCGCCGTCGGTCGAGTGGGCCGACCTCGATGGCAACCTGCTCATCGTCGACGATCCCTTCCGCGCGGTGCCCGTCGTGAATGGGCGCTTCGTTTTCTCCGATCGCCCAGGTCTCGGTGTGGTCACGGCATGAGCGCATCGCTGGGAAAGATCGAGACCGCTCTCTTCGCTGTCGGCTTCGCGATGGCGGGTCTCGTGCTCCTCGCGCTCGTGTGGTCCGGCGTCGGTCCATACGCCGACATGGCACGGACGAACGGCGCTGACCGCGCGATGTTCATCGACCACACGACCGGCGCGAGCGTGGCGATGGAGCTGGGACCACTCGTCGAGGAGCATCGCGTGTGGTCGACCTATGTGACGGGCGGCGTCCCGGATCCGCCGGCGCCCGCGCGCTTCTATACCGCCGACGAGATCTCTCACATGGCGGACGTGCGGCGCGTGTTCGACGGCGCGAAGCTGCTCATCCCGGCAGGCTTCTTCGTCATGGCCATCCGTCTTCAGCGTGCGCGAATGCGCAGCGCGGAGTCGATGCTCCGGCTCATCCGCGACGGAGCGGTCGCCGCGGCCATCTCTGTCGCGGCGGTGGGCGTCGTCGCGGCGTTCGCCTTCGAGCAGGCCTTCCTACTGTTTCATGAAGTCTTCTTTCCGCAGGGCAACTTCTTGTTCGATCCCGCGACAAGCAATCTGGTGCGTCTGTACCCGGACTGGTACTGGCAGGGCATCACGTTTCGCATCGGTCTGTCGTTCATCGCGGTCGCCGCCGTGGTGGCGGTCGCGGCCTCCGTCGGACTCCGCCGCGCTCGCTCCACTAGACTCGCCTCCGCATGAAACGAGTTCTTCTCATCGAGGACCTTCCGCAGGTCGCGCAGCATCTTCAGTCGATGCTGGCCCGCGAGAAGGAGATCGAGGTCGCGGGCGTCCAGAGCGACCCGGCGGCCGCGATCGCGCATATCGCGACCGAGAAGCCGGATGTCGTCATGCTCGACGGATTCCTCGGCGGCAAGCAGGACTTCTCGTTGGCGCTGGATGTCGCAAAGAAGATCCGCGCGGCGTCCGCGGGCACGCGGATCATCATGGTCACCGTTCCGCAGAAGGGGCTCGACCCCAAGGCCGAAGCGACGATCGACGCCGTCTTCGTCCTGCCCGGTGGCGCGAACGAGCTCGCGCAAGTGCTCGGTGTCGGCAAAGCGGCCCGCCCGCAGAACGGTCTGATGATCGCGGTGTACTCACCGAAGGGCGGCGCCGGCAAGACGACCCTCGCGGTGAATCTCGCGACCGTCCTCCGCAGGCAGGGGAAGTCCGTCGCGCTCATGGACGGTGTGATGCAGTTCGGTGCGGTGCGTCACGTGTTGCAGGTCCCGCCGGCGACGCGATCGTTCGTGGATCTCCCGACCGCGGGCGCGATGCGCACCTCACTCGCTGAGGTCCTCTGGGAAGGACCGTCGGGAGTGCACGTCCTGCTGGCGCCGGGCAAGCCCGAGGAGGTCGATCTCATCCAGGGCGGCGATATCGGCAGCGCGATGAACATGCTGGCCGAGAGTCACGACTACGTCATCGTCGATACGCCCTCACGACTGACCGAGGATGCGCTCGCGATCCTCGACGCGGCGAACCTCATCCTCATGATCGTGACGTACATGAACGCCACCGTCGCGCACGCGCGGTCAGCGATCGACACGTTCGAGGCGCTCGGCTACAAGGGGCAGAAGCCCATCCTGCTCGTCGTCAATCAATCCGACACGGCCGGGGGGATGTCGAAGAACGCGGTCGAGCACACGCTGAACCTGCCGATCATCGCCGAGATCCCGACCGACTGGAAGACGGTGAGCGACTCGCTCAATAAGCAACAGCCGTTCGTCATCGGGGCGCCGCAGACGCCCGTCAGCCGCGCCGTGGAAACCCTCGCGCACGGCCTCGTCAGCCAGCAACGGAAATAGCGACGATGGGGCCGGGCGCCCCGATCGGGGTGTTCGACTCTGGAGTTGGCGGCCTCACGGTGTTGAAGGAGCTGCGCCGTCAGCTCGCCGGCGAATCCACCATCTATCTCGGCGACGAGGCCCGTATGCCATACGGTCCGCGTCCGGCCGACGAGGTGATCGCGTTCACGCGCCAGGCGATGCGCTGGTTCGCGACGCGCGGCTGCAAGCTCATCGTGCTCGCGTGCAATACAGCGACGGCGCAGGCGCTCGAGGCGGTCCGCGACGAGTCCGCGGTGCCGATCATCGGCGTCGTCCGTCCGGGGGCCGCCGCCGCCATCGCCTCATCGGCGCGGCGATCGATCGGTGTGCTGGCCACGGTCGGAACGGTGCGGTCCGGCGCGTACGTGCGCGCGGTGCGTGACCTCGATCCGCTCTGCGATGTCACGCAGCAGGCCTGTCCGAAGCTCGTGCCGATCGTCGAGTCCGGAAAGGCGGGCACGCCCGAGGCGCTCGACGCCGTGCGCGAATACGTCGCGCCGCTGCTCAGCGAGGGGGGCGTGGTCACGCCGGTCGTCGACACGCTGCTGCTCGGCTGCACGCACTACCCACTCCTTCGCGATGAGTTCGCGAAGGTGGCCGGGTCCGGCGTCCGCGTCGTCGACTCCGCGACAACGACCGCGCTCGCGGTGCGCGAGGTCCTCGCGTCGCATCGACTGCTCGCGGACGGCGCGATGCCGACGCATCGTATCTTCGCGACCGGTCCGGTCGACCACTTCAGCGAGGTCGCGCGGACGATCTTCGGCGAGAAGCTGCCGGAGGTCGAGGCGGCGACCCTGACGTGAACCTCGTCTCGACGATCACGGGACTGCCGTACGTCGGCAAGACGACGCTGTTCAACCTTCTGACCGGCGGGCACGCCGCGACCGGCGCCTTCGCGGGCGCCGAGGGCGAGACGAACGTCGGCGTCGCGAAGGTGCCCGACGCGCGGGTCGACAAGCTGTCGGCGCTGTACAAGCCGCGCAAGACGACGTATGCGGAGATCACCTACCGCGACCTCGGCCTCGCGCCCCGCGTCGCGACGGGAGCGAGTGGTCACGCGACGCAGGCCGGGCAGGGGATCAGCGCGCAGAAGCTTGGCGACCTGCGCACGTCGGACGCGCTCGTGCACGTCGTCCGCGCCTTCCGCGATACATCGGTGCCGCACGTCAACACGAGCATCGACCCGAAGCGCGACCTCGCGACGCTCGAGCTCGAGCTGCTCTTCGCCGATCACGTCGTCGTCGAACGGCGGCTCGAGCGGATCGAACCCGAGCTGCGCTCAGCGAAGGGTCCCGAGCGCGAGCAGAAGGAGCGCGAGCGCGCCGTGCTGCAGAAGGCGATGACCGCCCTCGACGCGGAGACGCCGCTGCGCGACGTCGGGCTCGACGACGAAGAACGGAAGATCGTCCGCGGCTTCCGCTTTCTGACGCTCCTGCCGCAGCTCGTCGTCGCGAATCTTGACGAAGGCGACGTCGGGGCGCCGGACGCGGTCCTCGGTCCGCTGCGCGAGGCGGCCGAGAAACATCGCGCGATGTCGGTGGTCAGCGTGTGCGCGAAGCTCGAGGCCGAGATCGGGCAACTCGATGCGACCGAGGCCACGGCGTTCCGTGCGGACCTCGGCCTGCACGAGCCCGCGCTCGATCGCGTCATCCACGCGACGTACGAGCTACTCGGTCTCATCTCGTTCTTCACCGTGGGCGAGGACGAGGTGCGGGCGTGGACGATCCCCGCGGCACTGCCGGCGCAGCAAGCGGCGGGAGCGATCCACTCCGATCTCGAGCGCGGCTTCATCCGCGCGGAGGTCATCGGCTGGGAGGATCTCCTGAAAGCCGGTTCGGAGGCGAACGCGAAGAAGCAGGGGATCATGCGGACCGAGGGCAAGACCTACACGGTCAAGGACGGCGACGTCATTCACGTGCTGTTCAACGTCTGAGCGTTGAGCGTGGACTTGCTCGCGATCGGTCACGTCGCGCGGGACGAGTTCGAGGGCGAGTCAACGTGGCGGCTCGGCGGCACCGCGCTCTACGCCGCCGCGACTGCCGCACGACTCGGAACGCCGACCGCGCTCGTGACTCGCGTCGGTCCGACCGAGAAGCCGGCGCTCGAGGAGCGCTGCGCACAGCTCGGCATCACGCTCCGCGCGCTGCCGTCCTCCGCGACGACGACGTTCGGCTTCCGCTACGTCGAGGGGCGTCGCTTCATGCGCCTGAAGGCGCGCGCGAAGGGCATCTCACCCGACGACGTTCCGGCCGAGTGGCAGGCGGCGCGCGCGGCCGTCCTCGGCTCGATCGCGCACGAGCTCGATCGCTCGTTGTTCGGGTCGACCTCGAAGGCGGCGACGGTGCTCGTCGCTCAGGGCTACCTGCGCGAGTGGTCCGCCGATGGCGCCATCCGGCCACGCTCGTGGGACGACGCGGATGAGATCGTGCCGCTCGTCTCGGCCGTGGTGCTCAGCGAGGACGACGTCGCCGGCGATCTCGGCGCCCCGCGGCGCTGGGCGCGGAACGGTCGCGTGTACGTCACGCTCGCGGAGCGTGGCGTGCTGGTTCTGGACCGCGGATCGGAAACGATCATCCCCGGCTATCCGGTCGAGCGCGTCGTCGATCCCACCGGCGCGGGCGACGCGTTCGCCGCGGGACTCGCGATCGCACTCGCCGATGGACGCGCGCCGGGTGAGTGCGCCAGGTTCGCGAATGCGGTCGCGTCGTTCGCGGTCGAAGGTGTGGGGATGGAGAGCCTCGCCGATCGCGCGCGCGTCGACGCGCGCATGCGCTAGGCGGCCTGGTCCCGAAGCGCGATGTCCTGGATCCTCACGCGCGCCGCGGTTGGGGCGTAGCCGAGCTCGAGGCGGCGCGACGCCTGTGACAGCGCGAAGCAGATGACGAAGTAGATCGTCGCGACGATGAGCAGCACCTCCACCGGATTGAAGAACTGTGTGTAGATCGTCCGTCCTTGTCGCAGAAGCTCGAAGATGCCGATCGTCCCCACCAGCGAGGTGTCCTTTATCACCGTGGTGAGCTGAGCCATCATCGCCGGGACCATCAGGCGCAGCGCCTGCGGCAGGATCACCGTGCGCATCGTCTGCGCGTGAGAGAGCCCGAGCGCGCGCGCCGCCTCGGTCTGTCCCCGCGGCAGGCTGACGATGCCAGCCCGGATGATCTCCGCGAGCACGGCGCTGGTGTACATCGAGAGGCCGAGCACGCCCGCCCAGAACCGCGGCAGCTCGAAGTCTTCGCCAAAGATCGGCCGGAAGAGCGCGGAGCCCTTGATGCCGAAGTACACGATGAGGAGCAGGACCGGCAGGGCGCGGACGCCTTCGATGTAGAAGATCGATGGCCAGCGGATCCAGCGGCGTCGCGAAAGGCGACCGAGCGCGAAGAGGAGCCCGACCACGAACGACAGCCCGACGGAAACGACGGCGATGTAGATCGTTTGGCGCAATCCTTCGAAGAAGAAACCCCAGATCGCGGGATTCAGGAACATCGGCCAGGTGTCCGGTCTCATCGCGCGACCAGCATCCGGCGCTCGAGCGCGTTCACGGCGAAGCCCAGCGGAATCGTGAGCGCGAGGTAAAGGAGCGTGGCCGCGATGAAGGCCTCTTCGGCGCGGAACGTGCGAGATTCGACGATCTCCGCCGCGAAGAGTAGCTCGGTGACCCCGATCGTCGACGCGAGCGACGTGTTCTTCACCAGCGCGATCCCGATGTTGCCAAGTGGCGGGATCACCGAGCGGAACGTCTGAGGCAGCTGTACGTAGCGGAGCATCTGCACGTAGGAGAGGCCGAGCGAACGGGCGGCCTCGATCTGGCCGCGGTCGACACCCAGCAAGCCGCCGCGGACGACCTCGGCGACGTAGGCGCCGTGATACAGGCCCATGCCGAGCGCCGCCGCGCGGAAGATGTTCTCGAACGTGTCGGACGAGAAGCGCAGGCCGATGAGTGGCAGGCCGAGAAAGAGGAAGAAGAGCTGCACGACCAGCGGCGTGTTGCGGAAGAACTCGACGTATACGGCGCCGATCCAGCGAAGCGGCGCGATGGGTGAGACCCGCAGCACCGCGACGAGCGTGCCGATGACGATGGCGCCGAGCAGGCCGAAGACCGAGATCTGGATCGTGAGCCAGAGGCCGGTGAAGTAGAGCTCAGGGAACTCGAACGCGATCGCGCCGGGCATGGTTAGTCCGATAGGGAACGGGGACCGGCTGCGCGCCGGCCCCCGTCCGCGTGATCCCTCTCGAGACCGCTACTAGTCGTCCGGGGTCCTCTTCTTGTCGAAGGAGACGGGCGTGATGTATTGCTCGTAGAACTTCGCCCAGGTGCCGCCGGTGATGATCGTCACGAGCGTCCGGTTCAGGAAGTCCACAAAGCCGGTCCGGTCACCGCCGACGCTCTTCTTCACGCCGATCCCGTAAGGCTCGGTCGAGAAGTATTTGCCGACGAGCTTCGTATTCGGGTCCTGCTTCGCGAGCCCGAACAGGATCGTCTCGTCCGTCGAGATGGCGTCCGCCTGTCCCTGCTGCAGCGCGAGGAGGCAGGCGGGGTAGCTGTCGAGGAGCAGCGGTCGCGCCGCACCGTTCGTCGCGGTCGCGATGTTCTTCTCGCTGGTGGACCCGCGCTGCGCGCAGACGGTCTTCCCCGCGAGGTCCGCGGCCTCCTTGATGCTCGTGTTGTCCTTCTTCACGAGGATCCGCTGACCGGTGCTGAAGTAGACGTCGGAGAAGTCGATCTGCTTTTTGCGATCGTCGTTGATGGTGAACGTCTTGATGATGACGTCCACCTTGTTGTCGGTGAGGCTCGGGATGCGCGTCGCGGACGTGACCGGAACGTATTCGATGTACTTGTCCGGGTCATCCGACTCGCCGAAGATCGCCTTCGCGATCTCGCGGCCGATCGCGACATCGAAGCCATCCCACTTACCGGTCGCCGGGTTCTTCACGCTGAACGGCGTGTTGTCTTCCTGCGTCCCGATGCGGATCCTTCCCTTCGTCTGAAGGCTGTACTGGTAAGTCGCGAGATCGAACTTCGGCCGCGTCGACGTCGACGCTGACGGCGCGACGGTCGGCGATGGTGTCGTCGAGCCGCCGGTGCACGCCGCCCCGATGAACGCGAGGACGAGACCGAGCGCGAACGCGCGCGTGAGACCCCGCATGTCTTCCTCCCTGCCGTTGTGACCGTTAGTGTCGTGCGCCCCCCGCTAGTGCTTGATGACCTTACTCAAGAACTGCCTCGCCCGCTCCTCTCGCGGCGCCTCGAAGAACCCGGCCGTGGGCGAGTCCTCAATGATGCGCCCTTCGTCCATGAATACCACCCGGTTCGAGGCCTCCCTGGCGAAGCCGACCTCGTGCGTGATCACGAGCATCGTCATGCCCTCCCGCGCGAGGTCGCGCATGACGTCGAGCACCTCGCGGATCATCTCTGCGTCGAGGGCGCTGGTCGGCTCGTCGAACAGCATGATCCGCGGGTCCATCGCCAGCGCGCGCGCGATGGCGACGCGCTGCTGCTGGCCGCCGGAGAGGCGCGGCGGATGCTCGTCGGCCTTCTCGGGGATGCCGACCTTCTCGAGGAGCGCCATCGCCTTCGCCCGCGCCTCGACCTTTGACATCCCGCGCACCTTGCGCGGCGCGAGCATGACGTTCTCGGCCGCGGTGAGGTGGGGGAAGAGGTTGAACGACTGGAAGACCATCCCGACGTCGCGGCGCAGCTTGTTGACGTCGACGGCGGGGTCGTGCACCGGCAGGCCGTCGACGACGAGCTCGCCGCTGTCGATCGGCTCGAGCTTGTTGATCGTCCGGATCATCGTGCTCTTGCCCGAGCCAGACGGGCCGATGATCACGACGACGTCGCGCTCGCGGACCGTGAGGTTGATCCCGCGCAACACATGAAGCGGCCCGAAATGCTTGTGAACGTCTCGGAACTCGATCACTCGCGGAAATCTAGGCGCTAGGCTCGCGCGGTGCAGGAATTCTTCGCAGCCGCGCGCGCCGAGCTCGACCGCACGCGTGGCGTCACCGGTGTGGTCGTGCGCCAGGCCGGCGGCGCGACGCTCTTCTCACAGCGAGACGATGAGGTCTTCCCGGCCGCGTCGGTCATCAAAATTCCGCTCGTCATGGCGCTCTACGCGGACGCGGCGGAGGGTCGCCTGTCACTGGAGGAGCGCATGCCCGTCGGCGCGATCGTCGGAGGCACGGGCATCCTTGGCGACCTGCGCGACGTCCGCGATGTGAGCCTGCGCGACCTGGCGATGCTCGCCATCGCGGTTTCCGACAACACCGCGACGAACCGTCTCATCGACCGCTTAGGCGTCGCTCGGGTCGACGAGCGAATGTCCGAGTGGGGTTGTGTCCGCACCAAGCTCGCGCGCGGCATGTTCGACTGGGACGCGCAGCGGCGCGGGCTGGAGAACGTGGCCTCGCCCTTCGAGATGGCCGCGCTGCTCGAGCGTCTTGTCTGCGGAGAACTGGTGGACCGCGCGACCTCCGACGCGGTCATCGCCGTGCTCGAGCGCTGCCAGGACGACGCGATGCTCCGGCGCTATCTGGCGAAGGGCGGTCGCATCGCCAACAAAACGGGCACGCTCGCAGCCACCCGCAACGACGCCGCGATCGTGTTCGGACCGTCGCGAACCGTCGTCGTCGCCGCGTTCATGCGCGAGGTCGCCGATCCGCTGGCCGCGGTCCACATCCTCGGACTCATCGGGCGCGGCGCGGCCCGAGCTGCCGGTCTCGATGTCCCGCCTCTTCCATTTGATGGCGCCGCTGGCGCATGATGCGGGCGTGAGAAAGCAGACCCCCTCGCGATCGACGCGTGCGAAACGCGCGCGGAGCATGCGGCCGGTGGTAGCGACGGTCGTTCTCTCGCTTGGGCTGGTCTGCGCGGCCGCGTTCACGGGGATCACCGTGCAGGCGAACGCCTTCGAGCGCGCGAAGGGCGTTCTGAGCGACGAAATCGCGGCCGAGCAGGCGCGGAACGCGCAGATCGAAGCCTCGATCGCGCAGAAGAAGACCACGGACTATCTGATCCAGAAGGCGCAGGACTACGACTTCATCAAGCAGGGCGAGGGTCTGATCGCTGTGGAGCGGTCGGCACCCACGGTGGGCGCGCCACATGCCGACGGCGGGCGAGCAAGCCGCGTCGCGCGCTGGATCCAGCTCTTCTTCGGAACGCGTTGACGCGCTAGAATGGTCATCGCGGGATGGAGCAGCGGTAGCTCGTCGGGCTCATAACCCGAAGGCCGAAGGTTCGAATCCTTCTCCCGCAACAGAGGCCCCCGGAGACGGGGCCTTTTTTTGCCTCGTCCTATTGCAACGACGTCGCAGACTCGCTAGATAGGACAAATGTGCGAAGAGTGCGATGCCGTACGCAGATCCTGACAAGCGGCGGGCTTATGGCCGCGAATGGATGAAGCGGAATCCGGAGAAGGCGCGTGCGGGCATGCAGCGCTGGCGGGCATTGCACCCGGAGGAGCACCGTGCCGAAAGCCGCGCTCGCTATGCGCGACACACGGATCGGCTCAAAGCGCAGATCGCGGCGTACCACCGCGCACATCCCGACATCGTTAGAGCGAAGCGCGAGAAGCACCGCGCCCTGCGTAAGGGCGCCGCAGGTTTCTTCACCGCCGAGGAGTGGCAGCAGCTTGTCATCGAGTACGACCACGGGTGCAACTACTGCGGCGTGATCGGACCACTCGAGCAGGATCATCGTGTGCCGCTCGCTCGAGGCGGTACGAATTGGATCGAGAACATCTTGCCGGCTTGCCGCGGCTGCAACGCCCGCAAGCACCTATTGACTGAGGACGAGTTCCGCGCGCGCCTCGCTGCCGAGCGCGACGCGCCTTAGCGCCGTTGCGACTGCCGCATCATGTAGTAGAAGAACCCGCCGATCAGGAACACAGGCAGAAGGCTCAAGAAGATCGAGCCGATCACCGAGAACGTGGCGCTCTCCTGCTGGTAGTCGATCGTGATCTGCCGCGACGGGTTCGCGGTGTTGTAATCGAAGAGCGCCTTCTGGAAGACCTCGTCGCGCTCCGGCAGGTTGGTCTGCTGCTTGTCGGCGGCGTTGGCGAGCTCCAACACGGCCCTGTTCGCCCCGGCGAAGATCGTGACCTTCTTGACCTGGCCGCCGTTGACCTCCTGGATGGCCTGCGTGATCGTCACGGTCTGGATCGCGGGTGTCTGCGAGCGGTAGGCATAGAGCAGGGCGAGCCCGAACACGACCAGTAGCAGAGTCAGCACGCCGTTCCGGAAAACACGTGTCGGACGCGCGACGCCTGGTGCGGCCACCGCGACCTCGCCGGAATCGCGAAAACCTTTGCACCGGCACGGAGCGCCGCCGACCTCCCGGTAACAGGGACGATCGATGCCGGTCTCCGTGCGGGCCGCATGATGCGCGCCGTCGCGGTCGTGCCATGACCACACATGACCGCACTCGGCGCAGATGGCCCGCGGGTCGTTCACGGCAGCAGCGTATCGCCCGGTCCTATTGCACCGGCGTTGGCTGTTTGCTAGATAGATCGCGTGGCGTAAAAGGATCCGGAGCGGCAGCGTGCGTATGCGCGCGAATGGCTCAAACGCAATCCTCAGAGAGCGCGCGACGCGGTGCGACGTTGGCGAGCGCGCAATCCAGAGTTGAATCGCGAGCGACGACGAAAATACCGACGAGCTGCGTACGTCCGGAATGCCGCAAAGATCAACGCCGAGAAAGCTGCATATCTGGCAAGTCATCCGGAGGTCAAGCGCGCGAAGGACCAGGCGTACCGAGCGCGACGGATCGCCGCAGCTGGGTCTTTTACTGGCGCTGAATGGCTTGAGTTGCTTGCTCATTGCGGCGGCGTCTGCTCGTATTGCGGCGGGGCCGGACCGCTTGAGGCAGATCATCGCCTGCCGCTCTCGCGCGGAGGTACGAACTTCATCGACAACATTCTCCCCGCGTGCCGAAGCTGCAATGGCCGCAAACACAAGATGACCGAGAAGGAATTCCGTGTGCTTCTCGCCGCGGAACGCACGGCGAAGACGCCATCAACCCTAAAATGAGCGCCGCGGGCGCTCGAGGCTGGGTAGCTCAGTTGGCCTAGAGCAGTCGACTCATAACCGACAGATCGGCGGTTCGAATCCGCCCCCAGCCACTGGTGTCGATCACAGTGCCGTCCACGATCTCGAGAACCGTGCGCTTATACGCGCGCGCCCAGAGCATCCTCAAGCCTGGTCCGATCGTCCTCGCAGTCTCCGGTGGCACCGACTCGACCGCGCTCTCGCTCCTCCTCGCTGAGCTGCGCGAAGAGTTTGGACTCGTGCTCCACGTCGCGCACTTCGATCACCGCGCGCGGCCACGTGCGGCCGCCGCTGACGCCGCGTTCGTCGCGGATCTCGCGAACCACATCGGCGCGACGCTCCGCGTCGGTCGCGCGGAGGCAGCCCCGAAGAACGAGGACGACGCGCGCAACGCGCGCTTCGAGTTCCTCCGACGTACCGCGCGCGAACTTGGGGCGACGGCGATCGCGACGGGCCACACGCGTGACGATCAGGCCGAGACCGTTCTGCTGCACATCACGCGCGGAAGCGGACTCACGGGACTCGCCGGCATGCGACCCGAGCGCGACGGCATCGTCCGTCCGCTCCTCGCGGTCGGTCGTGCCGACACCGTCGCGGTCTGCGCCGCGGCGAAGATCACGCCGCGCGAAGACCCGACGAATCGCTCGCTGCGTTTTGCGCGTAACCGCATCCGGCATCGCGTCCTACCCGAGCTCGCCAAGCTCAATCCGGACATCACCAGCGCGATCGCGCGGCTGGCCGAGGCTGCCTCGGCGGTCGCGGACATCTCCGCCGACCACGCGGCGGCCGCGCTCGAGGCCGCGGCGACGCCAGAGACTGTCGCTCTGGACCGCTTGCCGGCCCACGGGGACACCCGCGCAGGCGCGCTCGCACTGTGGTGGGAGCAGCGCACGGGTCAGCGGCTCGCGGGACGTCAGAGAGCCGCGCTCGCACAGCTCGCGGCGTCGAGCGAGGGCTCGCGATCACTTGACCTGCCCGGCGGGCGAGCGCTTCGTGAATACACGACCCTGCGGATCGCCGCTCGTAGCGAAAGACAGGCGGCGAATAAGAAGACATCCAGAAACGGTCCGATCACGCTCGAACACGGGACCACCGCGGACTGGCATGGATGGCGCTTCGCCTTTGTTCCCGACTCAGACGGGAGTTCGCAGGTCGCCCTCTTGGATGCGGAGCGAGTGATCGTCCGTGGACGGCGGCCGGGAGACCGAATGAACGGCCCGCGAGGTGCAAAGGTGCAGGACGTGTTCATCGACGCAAAGGTGCCGGCGCGCGAGCGCGACGACTGGCCGCTGGTCACGGTCGGCGAGGCGATCGCGTGGATCCCAGGGGTCACACCCCCTCCGCGGTCCGGCCGATCGGCGCTCCGGGCGCTCCGAATGGGGGAGGACTCCCGCGGAATGACCCTTGGTAACCGCGAGCAGGTAGCATCGTTAAGAGAAGAGCGCCCACGGGGCACAGAGAGAGGCCGACCACGAACCTAGACAACCGCATCTTCAAGAACGGCATCCTGACCCTGCTGCTCGTCGTGATGGGGCTGGCGCTGCTGTACGCGTATCGGTCGCAGACGCCCGCCGTCCAGACCGTCGAGATCACGAAGGCGATCCAGGAGGTCCAGGCCGGTCAGGTCAAAAAGGTGACCATCATCACCGGTGCGAACAAGGCCACGATCGAGCTGGTGGCCACCGGCGACAAGCAGCAGACCAACCTGCCCGACAAGGACGAGGTCTTCCAGAAGGCGCTCTTCGACTACAACACCGCGAACCCGTCGCGGCAGATCACGATCGACTACCAGCAGGAGAGCGCCACGTTCTCCGTGATCGGCTCGATCTTCCTGAGCCTCTTGCCGGTGGTGCTCATCGGCGGCTTCTTCTTCTACATGATGAGACAGGCCCAGGGCACGAATAATCAGGCCCTTTCCTTCGGAAAGAGCCGGGCCCGCATGTTCATCGGGAACAAGCCGACGGTGACGTTCGAGGACGTCGCCGGCGTCGAGGAGGCCAAGCAGGAGCTTACCGAGGTGGTCGAGTTCCTCAAGTATCCGGAGAAGTTCTCAAGCCTCGGCGCGCGCATCCCACGCGGCGTGCTGCTCGTGGGCCCGCCCGGCACGGGTAAGACCATGCTCGCGCGCGCCGTCGCCGGCGAGGCGGGCGTGCCGTTCTTCTCGATCTCGGGCTCCGAATTCGTCGAGATGTTCGTCGGCGTCGGTGCGTCGCGCGTCCGCGACCTGTTCGACCAGGCGAAGCGCAACGCCCCCTGCATCGTGTTCATCGACGAGATCGACGCGGTCGGCCGCCAGCGCGGCGCGGGCCTCGGCGGCTCACACGACGAGCGCGAGCAGACCCTGAACCAGATCCTCGTGGAGATGGACGGCTTCGACACCGGCACGAACGTCATCGTCGTCGCCGCCACGAACCGTCCGGATGTTCTCGACCCGGCGCTCCTGCGGCCCGGCCGCTTCGACCGCCAGGTCGTGCTCGACCGGCCCGACATCAAAGGCCGCCGCGCGATCCTCGACGTGCACGTCCGCGGCAAGCCGCTCGACAAGAACGTCGAGCTGCTCCGCGTCGCGCAGATCTCGCCCGGCTTCTCGGGCGCCGACCTCGCGAATGTCGTGAACGAGGCCGCGATCCTCGCAGCGCGCCGCAACAAGAAGACGATCGGCCAGATCGACTTCGAGGAGGCGCTCGAGAAGGTCGCCCTCGGTCCCGAGCGCCGCTCGCGCGTCATCACCGAGAAGGAGAAGTGGATCGTCGCCTACCACGAGGCCGGCCACGCCCTCTGCTTCAAGCTCCTTAAGCACACCAACCCGGTGCACAAGATCTCGATCGTCGCCCGTGGCATGGCCATGGGCGTCACCTGGTCGCTCCCGCAGGAGGACCGCTACATGCGGACCAAGCGAGAGTTCGAGGACGACATCGCCGCGGCCCTCGGCGGTTGGGTCGCCGAGCAGCTCCACCTGGGTGGCGACGCGACGACCGGCGCGAGCAACGACATCGAAAAGGCGACCCAGATGGCGCGCCAGATGGTCACGAAGTTCGGCATGAGCGAGAAGCTCGGCCCGCTCCAGTACGGCCGCAGCGACGAGCTCATCTTCCTCGGCCGCCAGATCCAGGAAGAGCGCAACTACTCCGAGGAGATCGCGAAGGTCATCGACGCCGAGGTCCACGACATCGTCGAGCGCGCCCGTCAGCGCGCGTACGAAGTGCTCACGCAGAACCGCGACAAGCTCGACCTCGTCGTCCAAAAGCTCATCGCTCAGGAATCGCTCGAGGCCACCGAGTTCGACGCGCTCTTCGAGGAGTCGGGCGAAGGCGTGCCGATCGCCGCGATCACCGGTGGTCCCGACATCGCACCACCGGGAGCTCCAGCGGGCGAGCCCAAGCAGCGCGAGAAGACCGAAAAGGGAAAGGGTCCAGCGACCGCACCGACGCCGGCGTAGTTCGTTCCGACACTCCGCTGTGTCTGGACCAGGCGCTCTGTTTCGTTCGCGCAGGTGCAGCGACGTTGGTCATCCGCCTTCGCAGGTAACAACGCTGTAACCCGCTCGCCGAGACATGCGGCACGCTGCTTGCTTAGCGATGTGTCGCAATGAGTGCTTTGATCGCCGACACACGGGAACACTTCACGCGCAGCGAGCGTCTTCGCGCCACCGTGCTCGCATGCCTCAGCGGTCTTCTCGGGGTCGTGTTCATCGCGCTGCTCGTCGCGGACGAGGCACACGCCGCGGGGTTCTAACCTTCGCGGATACGGCTCTTCGTCGCGCTCCCACTCCCCGCGGAGATCGCAGAAGCGGCATTCCGCTGCGCCCCTGATCTTCCGGCGCTCCGCCGCGTCAAGCCCGAGCTCATGCACGTGACGCTGGCGTTCATCGGGCGTGTGCCCGACGAGCAGCTCGCGGCCGTGACCGCCGCGGCGCAGGCCGCCGCGGCTGGCGTGACCGCGTTCGACATCGAGCTCGACCACTCGGGCCGCTTCCCGCCATCCGGCCGCCCGCGCGTGGTGTGGCTGGGAATGGGCGCCGGAGCGCCGGCGCTGCTCGCGCTCGGCGAGCGAGTGCGGGCCGAGCTCGCGCGGCGCGAGATCGCGTTCGACGCCAAGCCACTCCGGGCGCACGTCACGCTCGGTCGCGTCCGAGAGGACGTCGCTCTGGTCGACGCTCGCGCGATCGCGGCCGGGGTCGAGGCGATGCGCGTCCCGCACCTGCGCTTCCGCGCCGATGTGGTGGTCGTCTTCGAGAGCGTCCTGTCGCCGCGCGGCCCCCGCTACACCGCCCGCTCGAGCGCGCCGCTCCGCGTCGGAGACGTGCCCGCGTAGGGTCAGTTCGCCGACGTGTAGCCAGGCTGCACGCATTTCGCCCTCTTCGCTGGCCGAACCGCATTTCCGAGGACTAGCCTCGGAAATAGATGCGACCGATCGCGATCCTCTACGAGAACGAGGCTTGGATGACGCCCGTCTTCGCCGCGCTCGACCGCGTCGGAGCGCCGTACGAGCGCGTGTTCGCGAACGATCTCACCTTCGACCCCGCCGGGCCCGCGCCGGATTGGTCGCTCGCGGTGAACAAGGTCTCGCCGTCGTCGTACCTCCGCGGTCACGCGCGGAGCATCGCGGTGGCACGTGAGCTCCTGCCACTGCTCGAAGCGCGCGGCATCGCCGTCGTGAACGGGAGCCGTGCCTTCGCCCTCGAGACGTCCAAGGCGCGCCAGCTTCTCCTGCAGCGGCAGCTTGGCATCCGTGCACCCGCGGCGCGCGTCATCACCGACGCCGCGCAAGCGCCGAGCGCCGCCCGCGAGCTGCGCTTCCCGGTGATCGTGAAACCCAATGTCGGCGGGTCGGGCGCGCTCATGCGCCGCTTCGATTCTCCGGAGGCACTCGCGGCCGGCGCGGCCGAGCTCGATCTCGGACCGGACGGGATCGGGTTGGTGCAGGAGTTCCTCGAGAGCGAGGACGGTACGAGCCGGCGCGTGGAATTCCTCGGTGGTGAGTACCTCTACGCGATCCGCATCGCGAACGTTCCTGGACAGGACTTCAACCTCTGCCCGGCGGACATCTGCCAGGTGGAGGCAAGCAGCGAGTTTGACAACTGTGTCGTCGACGCGGCCGCAAAGAGGCAACTGCGCATCGACGCGTTCGACGCGCCGGGACAGATCGTGGACGACGTCCTCCGCATCGCGCGTAAGGGCGGCCTTGACGTCGGCGGCGTCGAGTACCTGGTCGCCGCACGAGACGGCCTGCCCTACGTCTACGACATCAACGCGCTGTCGAACTTCGTCACCGACGCACCCGCGCTCGTCGGCTTCGATCCGCACGCCCGGTTCGCCGAGTGGCTCGTCGTGCGGGCGGGCGTGGGGACACGCGAGACCGTTCTCGCATGAGCGCGCCCTTCGCCCGCACCGCGGATCCGTGGACCGACACCGATGTGATCGACGCGCGGGCGCCGCGCACGAATCAGGCGATCGTCGGAACGCTGTCGCTCCTCGCGTTCGCCACGGGGTGGTGGCCGGTCCTGGGCCTGCTCGCCGCGCAGCTCGCGATCGGGCTCCGCTTCGGGCGCCGCTGGTGCCTGCCGTGTCTGCTCTATTTCGACGTGATCCAGCCTCGCTTTGGCGAAGGTCCGATCGAGGACAGCCGCCCGCCGCGCTTCGCGAACATCGTTGGCGTTGCGTTCCTTGGGACCGCGACGCTCGCGCATGCCCTGGGTCTCAGCACTGTCGGTTGGGGGCTTGGCCTCATCGTCGCGGCGCTCGCGTTGCTCGCGGCAACGACGGGTCTGTGCGTCGGCTGCGAGATGTACCGGTTCGGCGCGCGCATCCGCGGGATCCGTCCGGGGCGAATCGAGCGCGTCGACCTTGCGGAGATGGGCGCCGCGGGTCGCGCAGGCGAGGTCATCGTGCAGTTCACCCATCCGCTCTGCACCGACTGCCACACGCTCGAGCACGAGCTCGTCGCTGCCGGGCGTGACGTCTTTACGGTCGACGTGTCGCGGCGGCCGGAGCTGGCGCGCAAATACGGCGTCGCGCTCGTGCCGACCGCCGTCGCCGTCACGCCAGCGGGCGTCGTCACCGCGCGCCTCGCCTGATACTGGCGGCCGTGGACGACGGCCCTGACGCACGGCTCCGGCGCCGCGAGCACCGCATCGATGAGCAGCTGCGCGAGCTCGCCGAGATGGGAGAGCTCTCGAAACTGCCCGGCGAAGGCGCGCCGCTTGTCGACGACGATCCGAACGCCGGCGAGCGATGGGCGGCGCGACACGTCGTGAAGAACGCCAACGTCACGCCGGAGTTCGTCGAGCTACGCCGCGAGATCGCCGATCGTCGCGACCGGCTCGTTCGCCGCCTGCGGGCGCACAGGCGGTGGCTCGAAGACCGGGCGGCGCTGCTCCACGACCTCCCGGCCGAACGGATCCTTGACGCAGCCCGCGCCACGACCGATTTCGACACCCGGGTGGAATCCGAGCTGCGAGGCGCCATGGGTCAGATCAACGCGCTCGTCGCGCGTCACAACTTGAAGGTGCCGATCGCGCTGCAGATCCCACCGCTCTCGCTCGAGCATCTCCGCGAGCGGTCCAGCCCGAACGGGCGTTCCTAGGCGGCGCGCTCTCCGCGCGTGCGCAGCGCCGGCGGCCGCACCGGTCCGCGCTTCCGGTAGTTGGCGTACGCGTAGCGGTCGCAGGCGATCTCCGCTGCCGCGCCCCACCCGTGCGTGAGATAGAGCCACCAGTGGCAGAACTCGTGGAGATAGAGGAAGCGGATCACGTCGCGCCGCGTGCGGAAGAGCACACGCGGTGAGCCCCAGGAGCCGAGGTCGACCTCCTCCCGGAACGGCCGGAACGGCTCCGGGACCTGGAGGACGATCTCGGGGTGGTCCCAGTAGGTGAAGGCCTGCAGGTGCGGGCCGGTGCGGTACCGCAGCGGCTTCACCGTGACCGTGTAGCCGGTCGCCGTCGGCAGGCCGCGGAGGGTCTCCCGCACCTTGAGCGGGGGGTGGCTGGGCAGGCTGGACCGCACCGCCATCCGACCGAGCGGCCGACCAGACGCTCGTAAGTTCTTCACTTATCAACTGTACGGACCGGCCCTGCGCTACCGAGCCTGGGCGCAGCGATGGCCAAAAACCGGCCGTTTCGCTACGATGCCGAAAGCGTCGTTCGAGCGGGAACGAGTAGGTCGCGCGGACCGGGAAGCGAACCGGAGACGGTGAGAACCGGGACGGCAAGCGCGAGGCGAATGGCTCCCGCGAGACGCCGCGGCGAAAGGGAACGATTAGCCGTGGCCGGCAGCCCACCGTTACCAACGGGCGCTCCCTGATAGGGGAGGCAGAGGTCGTCGCAGCGATGCGGCGGCGCGATCGGGTGGCACCACGAGCCCTCGTCCCGAGATCGGGCGAGGGCTATTTGTTTTCGGAGCAGGGGTAGGGGCCCCTGTCAGCGACCGAAGGGAGCATGAACGTGGTGATCACCGCGGCAAAGACGATCGAGCTCGTGCCGGTGATGCGCGAGCGCTTGGCGGACCTCGAGACGCCGGTTTCGGCGTTCGCGAAGCTGCGGCCGCTGGGCGGCGCGTTCCTCCTCGAATCGGCCGAGGGCGGCGAGCGCATGGGCCGCTACTCGTTCATCGGCGTCGCACCGCGTGAGACGCTGTACTTCCGCGACGGCGAGGTCACCCGTGCGGCCTGGACGGATGAGTTCCGAGACCCGCAGGGTCGCGATGAGATCGGCGCGCGACAGGCGCCGGACCCGATCGCCACGCTGCGTGAGGAGCTGGCGCGCTATCACCGCGCGCCGCATCGGGGCTTGCCGCGCTTCAGCGGCGGCGCCGTTGGGTTCGTCGCTTACGAGGCGGCTCGGCGCTTCGAACGCCTTCCGCTCGCGCTGAACGATCCGTATGGGCCGCGGGGGATCCCGGAGATGGTCTTCGGGATCTACGACACCGTCGTCGCGTTCGACCATCTGCGGCACACGCTCACAGTCCTGGCGCACGGCGACGCGGCGGCGCCTGGGAACGCAGCGCGGTGGATCGATCGAGTGTTCGCCGCTCTCGATGCGCCGCTACCGACCTTCCCGCGCGCGGCGACCGGTGAGGTCGAGATCACCGCGAACGGCACGCCCGAGGAGTACATGGCCCGGGTCGCGCGCGCTCGCGAGCTCATCGCCGACGGCGACTGCATCCAGATCGTGCTCGCGCAGCGGTTCGACGTGAAGCCGGCACCGGATCCGCTCGCGCTCTACCGCGCCCTCCGTCACGTGAATCCGTCGCCGTACATGTTCCTGCTCGAGACGCCGTCGGCCACGCTCGTCGGTGCCTCGCCGGAGCCATTCGTGCGCGTCGAGGGCGGAAAGGTCGTGATGCATCCGATCGCCGGCACGCGACCGCGCGGGAAGGACGACGCGGAGGACGCCACGAACGAGGCCGAGCTGCGCGCGTCGGAGAAGGAACGTGCGGAGCACGTCATGCTCGTCGACCTCGCGCGCAACGACATCGGTCGCGTCTCGCGCCCCGGCACCGTGCGCGTCAAGGAGCTCATGCGCGTGGACCGCTTCTCGCACGTCATGCATCTCACGTCGGTCGTGGAGGGAGAGCTCAAGCCGGAGCTCGACGCGCTCGATGCGTTCCGCGCATGTTTCCCGGCCGGCACGGTCTCCGGTGCGCCGAAGATCCGCGCGATGGAGCGCATCGCGGAGCTCGAGCCCGATCAGCGTGGACCGTATGCCGGCGCCGTCGGTTACCTCGGTTTCGACGGTGCGCTCGACACGTGCATCACGATCCGCACGGCGACGATCGCGCGCGGCGTGTGTCGCATCCAGGCCGGCGCGGGCATCGTCGCGGACTCGGACCCCGCGGCCGAGGAGGCGGAGACGCGCGCGAAGGCGCGCGCGCTGCTGCGCGCGATCGAGCTCGCCGGCGGGGAGCTCGTGCTATGACCTCGGTCCTGCTCGTCGACAACTACGACAGCTTCACCTACAACCTCGCGCAGGCCCTCGGCGCGCTCGGCGCGACGGTCGACGTCGTCCGCGCCGACGACGCGCGCCTTGTCGCGGCGATCGATGCGCGTCCGGACCGGCTGGTGATCTCGCCCGGCCCCGGCCGGCCCGAGGCCGCCGGGCGTTCGCCGCAACTGGTGCGAGAAGCGCCCGAGCGCGGGATCCCGACGCTCGGCGTCTGCCTCGGCCTCCAGTGCGCAGCGATCGCGTTCGGCGCACGGGTGGTGCGCGCGCCAGCGCCGCGCCATGGGAAGACGTCGTTCGTCTGGCACGACGGCAAGGGCATCTTCACCGGGGTCCCAGATCCGACCGAGGCGACGCGGTACCACTCGCTGATGGTCGAAGAGGCGTCCCTTCCGACCGAGCTTGCCGTCACGGCCCGCAGCGACGATGGCGTCGTGATGGCGCTGCGCCATGCACGGCTGCCGCTCGAGGCGGTGCAGTTCCACCCAGAATCCGTCCTGACGAAGGACGGGATGCGCATGTTGGAGAACTTCCTTGGACGCGCGTGAGGCGCTCGTGATCATCGCGGCGGGCAAGACGCTCACGCGCGCCCAGGCCGAGGCGGCGATGGGCTCGGTCATGGCCGGCGAGGCGACGCCGGCGCAGCTCGGCGCACTCCTCGCGGCACTGAGCATGCGGGGCGAGACGCCGGACGAGATCGCGGGGTTCGCGAGCGCGCTCCGCGCGAACGCGCTGCGGGTCGTCGTGGACGACGGCGCGATCGACGTCGTCGGAACGGGTGGCGATCGGTCGAACAGCATCAACATCTCCACGATCACCGCGCTCGTCGTCGCCGGCGCGGGTGGACACGTGGCGAAGCACGGCAACCGCGCGTCGTCGAGCCAGTGCGGCAGCGCGGACGTGCTCGAGGCGCTCGGCGTGAAGATCGATCTCGGCCCGGAGGGCGTCGCCCAGTGCGTGCGCGAGGTCGGCGTCGGCTTCATGTTCGCGCCGCGCTTCCACCCCGCGATGCGCCACGCCGGGCCGGTGCGGCGCGAGATCGGCATCCGTACCGTCTTCAATGTGCTCGGACCTCTCGCGAATCCCGCTGGCGTCCGCCGCTACCTGCTGGGCGTTCCGAGCGCTGCCCTGGGTGACACGATGGCGCATGCGCTTGCGGAACTGGGTGTCGAGCGTGCGATCGTCGTGCATGGCACCGACGGACTCGACGAGATCAGCCCCTCTGCCGACACGCGGACGTGGGAAGTGTCGGGCGGTTCCGTTCGCGAGGGCCATCTCGCGCCGGAGGACTTGGGACTTCGTCGCGCCCAGCCGGGGGAGATCACCGGGGGCGATCCCGCGATGAACGCTCAGGCCGCGCGCGCGGTGCTGGACGGCGCCGCCGGTGGCGCGCGGACCGCGGTCGTGATGAACGCGGCCGCGGCCTGCTGGGTCGCTGGTCTGGCGGGAAGCGTGAGAGAGGGCGTCGCGGTCGCGTCCCGCGCGATCGACAGTGGCGCGGCGCGCGAGGCGCTCGCACGGTTCGCGGCGACCAGTCAGCGCATCGGCGCCGCGGAGGCGGCGACGGCATGACCGATTTCCTCGAGCAGGTCATCGCCGAGCGCCGCGCGGACGCGACGAAGGCGGAGCGCGCGACGCCCGAGATCGATCTCGCGCGCGACGCGAGGGACAACGTGTGGACCCACGCGACAAAGGAGGGAACGTCCCGCGACCTGGTGCGCGCGTGGCACTCGGACGCGTCTTCGACCGTCGCGATCCGCTACGGCGACGCGTTCACCGCGGTGCTGCGTCAGCGTCGCCTCGCCGGCCATATCGCCGTGATCGCGGAGGTGAAGCGCGTTTCGCCCGCGCTCGGTGTGATCGCGGCCGACCTCGATCCGGCCGCGCAGGCTCGAGCCTACGCGGCGGCCGGCGCCACCGCGATCTCCGTCCTCACCGAGCCGCGTCATTGGGGCGGTTCGATGGCGGATCTCGCCGCGGTGAGGGACGCGCTGCCCAGAGTGGCGATCCTCTGCAAGGACGTGATCGTTCACAAACAGCAGATCGTCGAGGCGCGTGCGGCCGGCGCGGACGCCGTGCTGCTCATCGCCGAGGCGCTCTCAGACGAAGAGCTGCGTGTCCTGATGGCCCACGCGCAGACGCTGAACATGGGCGTCCTGCTCGAGGCGCACGAGCCGATCGCGTTCGGGCGGGCCGCCGCGATGCGCACCGCCGTCATCGGCATCAACGCGCGGAACCTGCGACGCCCGACCGAGATCGACATCGGGCGCGCGCGCCAGCTGCACGGTTTCGCGGAGTCGTGGCAGATCCTGGTCGCTGAGTCCGGCATCGCGACGGCAGACGACGCGCGGCTGTTGCCGGCGCGGGTCGATGCGGTGCTCATCGGCACCGCGCTCATGCGCGCGGACGATCCGAAGCCGCTGATCTCTGCGATCGCGTCGATCAGGAAGAGCTCGGCGCCTCCTCCAGTCGGAACGGCGGGCGGCCGATGAGCAAGCGCGGCCGGTACGGACAGTTCGGCGGGCAGTTCTTGCCGGAGACGCTCATGCCCGCGGTCGCCGAGCTCGAAGCCGCGTTCGATGCGGCGCGCACCGATGAAGCGTTCCAGCAGGAACTCGACCGCCTCCTGCGTGAATGGGTCGGACGTCCGACGCCGCTGTCGGACGCATCGCGCCTCGCGAAGCTCGTCGGCCTTCGGCGCGTGATGCTGAAGCGCGAGGACCTCACGCATACCGGTGCGCACAAGATCAACAGCGCGCTCGGGCAGGCGCTGCTCGCGCGGCGGATGGGAAAGCAGCGCATCGTCGCGGAGACCGGCGCCGGCCAGCACGGGGTCGCGAGCGCGGCCGCGTGCGCGCTCCTCGGCCTCGAGTGCGCCGTCTACATGGGCACCGAGGACATGCGCCGGCAGGAGCCCAACGTCTTCCGCATGCGTCTCCTCGGCGCCGAGGTTCGCGCCGTCGAGGCCGGCAGCCGCACGCTGAAAGACGCGGTGAACGAGGCGATCCGCGACTGGGTGACGAACGTCCGCACGACGTACTACCTGCTCGGCTCCGCGATCGGGCCGCACCCGTATCCGGCGATGGTGCGCGAGTTCCAGTCGATCATCGGCCGCGAGGCGCGCGCGCAGTGGCTCGAGCGCGTCGGGGCCCTACCCTCCGTCGTCGTCGCCTGCGTGGGCGGCGGCTCGAACGCGATCGGCATGTTCAGCGCGTTCCTCGACGACCGCGCGGTGCGGCTGCGCGGCGTTGAGGCGGGCGGCCTCGGCGTCGAGAGCGGCAAGCACGCGGCGTCGATCGGCGGTGGCAGTGTCGGCGTGCTCCACGGCACGCGTAGCTACGTGCTGCAAGACGAGCACGGTCAGATCCGCGAGACGCACTCGGTGTCCGCGGGTCTCGACTATCCCGGCGTCGGGCCTGAGCACGCGTTCTTGCACGAGACGGGTCGCGTCGAATATGTCTCGCGCACCGACGCGGAGGCGCTCGAGGCGTTCGACGTGCTCTCGCGAACCGAAGGCATCATCCCCGCGCTCGAGCCGGCGCACGCCATCGCCGACCTCGCGCACATCCGCATGCGTTACGGCGCGGACACCGACGTGCTCGTCTGCCTCTCCGGTCGCGGCGACAAGGATCTCGAGTCGGTGATGCGCGCGCGAGAAGCGAGGTGAGCGTGGCGGTGAGCGGAGCCCTGCGTCTCGAACGCGCCTTCGCGCGCGTTCGAACGGAGCGACGCCTCGCGCTCGTCGTGTACCTCACCGTCGGCTATCCCGATCGCGCGTCGACCGGCGCGCTGCTCCGCGCCGCGCTCGACGGCGGCGCGGACGTCCTCGAGTTCGGCGTGCCGTTCAGCGATCCGCTCGCGGACGGCACCACCGTCCAGCGCGCGAGCGAGGCTGCGCTGCGGAACGGCGTGACGCTGGCGGACTGCCTGACGGAAGCCGCGGCCGTCGTGCGCGAGCGCGACGCGCCGGTGCTCTTCATGGGCTACACCAATCCGTTCATGCAGTACGGCTTCGAGCGGCTCGCCACGGACGGCGCGCGCGCGGGCATCGCCGGCGTGATCGTTCCCGACATGCCCGCGGAGGAGAGCGCCGAGCTCGACCTCGCGCTCGCGCCCGCGGGTCTGCTGCGCATCGACCTCTGTGCGCCGACGACGCCGAACGAGCGCCTCGCGAAGCTGTTGCCGAACGCGCGTGGTTTCGTGTACTGCGTGTCGCTCACCGGCGTCACCGGCGCGCGCCGCGCGCTCGCGTCCGACGTGGCGGAGTTCGTCGGCCGCGTGCGTCGACACACTTCGTTGCCGATCGTGGTCGGGTTCGGTATCAGCGCACCCGAGCACGTGTCGGCGCTCCGCGGCACCGCGGACGGCATCGCGGTGGGCAGCGCCGCGATCGATGTCGTGACGAGCGCGCCGCCCGAGCGCCGGGCTGCCGCGCTGCGCGAGTACGTCGCCTCCCTCGCGGCCGCGGGGCGATCCTGATGGCGGTGCGTGGCGTGCGCGGTGCGACGACGGTGCGCGCGAACGACGGGAAGGCGATCTTCGACGCGACAGCGGAGCTGTTGCGCATCCTCACCGAGCTCAACGGTCTGCGACCTGACGACATCGGCTACGTGTGGTTCACCGTGACGCCGGATCTCGACGCGGCGTTTCCCGCCGACGCCGCGCGCGTGGGACTCGGCTGGACGGACGTGCCGCTCATCTGCGGGCGTGAGATCCCCGTGCCGGGCGCGCTCGGCATGTGCGTGCGTGTGCTCATCGCCTGGAACACGCCGAAGTCACAGAAGGAGATCCGGCACGCGTTCCTCCGCGGCGCGAAGGCGCTGCGACCGGCGTGGGCCGTCGACCTTCCCAACGACGGTCGGAAGGTCGAGCGCTGATGCTCGTCGTGATGAAACGCGGCGCATCGCAGCGCGAGATCGACGCGGTCGTCGCCCGGATCCAGGAGTTCGGCATCACGCCGATCCCGTTGCCGGGCGCCGAACGCATGGCCATCGGGACGTTCGGAACGACCTCGCGCGCCGCAGCCGAGGCGGTGGAGTCATTGCCGGGCGTCGCGGAGGTCGTCCCGGTCAGTCGGCCGTTCAAGCTCGCATCGCGTGAGGTGATCCCGGAGGACACCGTCGTGCGCGTCGGACCGGTCCCTGTCGGCGCTGGCGCTCCGATCGCCATCATGGCCGGCCCGTGCTCGGTCGAGTCGCGCGAGCAGACCCTCGCGACGGCGCGGGCGGTGCGCGCGGCCGGCGCGACGATCCTGCGCGGCGGCGCGTTCAAGCCACGGTCGTCGCCGTACAACTTCCGCGGCCTCGGCGCGGCGGGCCTCGACATCCTCGAGGAGGCGCGGGCGGAGACGGGCCTCGCGATCGTGACCGAGGTCCTCACGCCGGGCGACGTCGACGCGGTGGCACGCGTCGCGGACTGCCTGCAGATCGGCGCGCGCAACATGCAGAACTTCGCGCTGCTCGATGAGGTCGGCGATCAACCGAAGCCGGTGCTGCTGAAGCGCGGGATGTCGGCGACGGTCGAGGAGTTCCTCCTGTCCGCCGAATACGTGCTCGCGCGCGGCAACCGGAACGTCATCCTCTGCGAGCGCGGCATCCGCACCTTCGAGAAGTACACGCGCAACACCTTCGACGTGAACGCCATCCCGCTGCTCAAACGACTGTCGCACCTCCCGGTCGTCGGCGACCCGTCGCACGGCACCGGGAAGTGGTATCTCGTCGCGCCGGTGGCGTTTGCCGCGGTCGCAGCCGGGGCGGACGGACTGATCATCGAAGTGCATCCGAGCCCCGATCACGCGCTTTCCGACGGCTTCCAGTCGCTGACCTTCGAGAACTTCGCCGCGCTCGTCGGCCGCGCGAGCGCCGTCGCACACGCGATCGGGCGCGGCGTGCCGGACGCGGCGCCAGCATGAACGTCTCGATCGCGGGCCTCGGTCTCATCGGAGGCTCGCTCGCGCTCGCGCTGAAGACGCGACACCGCGTGACCGGATTCGACATCGACGCGAGCACACGTGATGCGGCGCTCGCTGCCGGGATCGACGTCGTCGGAGCCTCCGATGCCTTGCTCCCGGCGGACGCGGTGATCGTCGCGACGCCGATCGCGGCGATCGTGCCGACGCTGGAGGCACTTGCGCCCCGCGCCGGCACCGCCGTCCTCCTCGATGTCGCCTCGGTGCGCGCGCCGGTGGAGGCCTTCGCGGCGTCCGCGCCGGCGAGCTGCCGGATCGTCGGTTTCCACCCGATGGCTGGTCGGAGCGGCAGCGGGTTCGCGGCCGCGTCGGCCGAGCTACTCGAGCTGCGCCCGTTCCTCATCGTGCCGACGGTGCGGTCCGACACCGCCGCGATGACGCTCGCCGGTGCGCTCGCGCGCGACGCCGGCGGCGAGGTCACGGTGTGCTCGGCGGCGCAGCACGACCGTATCGTCGCGGTGCTCTCGGCGCTCCCGCTTGCGTTCGCCTCCGCGTTGGCCCTCACCGGCGCCGAGACCGTCGACGGCAATCTCGCGGCGCTCAGCGGTCCGGGCTTCGGTGACAGCACGCGGCTCGCGCTCACCTCACCGGACCTCGGGAGCGCGATGCTGCTCGCCAACGCGCAGAACGTGCGCGGCGCTCTCGACCGCGCGCGCAAGGTCCTCGACGAGGTCGACCGCGCGATCGCCGCCGGGGATTTCGCGGCGCTGAACGCGATCCTTGAACGCGCCGCGGAGGCGCGCCGCCGCCTCAGTTAGCGGGAGAGCTGCTTCAGCATCTCGTAGAAGTCGGGGAAGGTCTTGCCGACCGCGGACCAGCCCTTGATCGCCACACCGGGAACGCCGAGGCCGAGGACCGAGAACGCCATCGCGATCCGGTGATCGCCCGCCGCGTCGACGATCCCGTCGTGCAGCGGTGCGGGCTCGATGCGGATCGCGTCGCGGTATGCCTGCGCCGTTCCGCCGAGCGCCGTGATGCCCGCGGCGACGGCGGCGACGCGATCGCTCTCCTGCGAACGCGTGTGCGCGATGCCGGTCAGCTCCGTGGGGGTATCGGCTTGCGTGGCGATCACCGCGAGGGTGGGGAAGGTGTCGGAGCAGTCCATGACGTTCGCGACGATCCCGTGAAGCGCTCCCTCGCGCCGCACCGTGACGCTGTCGCCGCGACGCTGGACGTTGCAGCCCATGTCCTCGATGAGCTCGAAGAAGCGGGCATCGCCCTGCCCGCCCGGCTCGACGCGGGCGCGCGCGTTCGTGATCGTGACCCACCCGCCGAGGATTGCGGCCGCCGCCGCGGGATACGTGGCCGCCGTGACGTCGCCGGGGATCTCGAGCGAGCGGCCCTTCAGCTTCTGCGGGCCGATGAGGACCTCGCGACCCGACGGTCGTTCGACGCGAACGCCGCGCGACTCGAGGGCCGCCACGGTGAGATCCACAAACGGCGCCGACACGAGCGGGCCGGCGATGCGGAGATGGAGTCCGTCGCGCATGCGCGCCGCGACGAGCAGGAGCGCTGACGCGAACTGGCTGGACTCGTGACCCGGCACGTCGACCTCGCCGCCGACGAGCGGACCGCGGACCGTGAGCGGTAGCGCTTCGGCGTCGACGATCGCGCCGAGCTTCCGCAGCGCCGTCACGAGCGTCGCCATCGGGCGCGAGCGCATCCGCGGCGCCCCGTCGATGTGGACCTCCCGTGCCCCCAGCGCGGCGACGGCTGCGCCGAACCGTGCGACCGTACCGGCCTCTTGCGCGTCCACGATCGCGTCCTTCGCTGGCTGCGTGTCGCCCGCACCCGCGACCCCGATCGTCGCGCCGTCCCAGCGCACGACGTAGCCCATGTCGGCGAGCGCCGTTGCCATCGCACGCACGTCGGCCCCGGGATCCAGCGGGCCGAGCGCGAGGCGCGACCGGCCGTGTGCGATCGCGGAGAGGACGAGCTCGCGGTTCGCGATGCTCTTCGAAGCCGGCACGCGGACGCGTTTATCGACGAGCGCATGGCGTACCGGAGAGATGGGGTGGATGTCCTGCACGGGGTGCGAGGATTATGTGCGCAACCCATGTACACGCCTGCCGAGCGGTTCGGTCAAGCGGTCGTCGTGATGGTCGGTCTGATCTTCGCCATCACGGTCGGCGGCTTCATCCTGCGCGGCGGTTCGGGGGACGCCGGGGTCGGCGCGACCCCGAAGCCGGCCGCCTCGCCGACGACCAAGCCCCCCGACGTGAAGTTCACGCAGGACACGTGCTGCACGCAGACCGCGCGGGCGATGCGCGCGGCCTGGGAATCCAGCCAGACCGTGGTGAAGGCGGTGTTCCAGCTCACGCCCGATCCCGGCTTTCCGTGCGCGACCACGCTCGACCCTACCGGCACGAAAGGCGCGCTGAGTTGCCAGGGCCTGCTTCGCGGCGCGACGGACTACGTCGCGACGCTGTCGCTCACCGTCGGCCGCGACACCTTCCGCTACGACCAGAAGTTCAAGACGATGGGTGACAAGCTCACCGACGTGAAGTGGTTCACCGAGTTCGAGAACACGACCGGCGATCCGCTCGCGTGCGCGGCCGCGAGCATCCGCATCGTGCAGAACTACACGGCGAAGCAAGACCCGTTGACCGCGGAGCAGATCCTCACCACCGGGAAGCCGTACAACAAAAGCCGCGATCCCGGGCTCGATCCCGTCGCGATCGCGACGATGCAGAAACGGCTCGACCCCAACAGCAACTACCACTACTACCGCTTCGGCACGCGCGAAGAGGCGACGAAGTCCGCCGTCTACTGGCTGGTGCGCAGCGGGAAGCCGGTGCACGTCATCTCGCTCGCCGGTCAGCACGACCCGCTGCTGGTCGGATTCACCGGCGCGTTCGGAACCTTCTACGACGACCCGGCCAACAAGATCGACCAGGTGATCGTGGAAGATCCACAGCGCGGCGACATGCGACCGGAGACCGCCAACCGCCGCCCGGACAAGTACCGCACGCCCGGCTTCCAGACCGGGCAACCCATCGGACTCGACGAGTGGTACGGCGACGAGTGGTGGCTGCGCTTCACCTACGCCGGCGTCGTGTCGGGCACCAACATCGACCGGAACGATGGCGTGTATCCGGCGCCGCACTGGGCGGGGCAGTTCGTCCTACTCGTCGACGACGCCGACGCCGAGTGGCCTTCCGACCGCGAGGGCCGGGTGAAGTGGCACTGAGCGACGTCGAGACCGAATGCGTTTTCTGTCGCATCGTGGCGCACCATGCACCCGCGACGATCCGATTCGAGGACGATGACGTCGTCGCGTTCGACGCCGAGCCGAATGCGACGCCGCTGCACGTGCTCGTCGTGCCACGCCGCCACATCCGGTCGGTCGCGGACCTCGACGACGTCGACCTCGCGGGTCGGCTCGTCCTCGCCGCGACGCGGATCGCGCGCGACGCGGGCGTCACGAGCTTCCGCCTCGCGACGAACTCCGGCGCGCCGCTTCAAGACGTCTTCCACCTGCACTGGCACGTCATGGCCGGAGGCACGATGGGGCACGCCGCAGGAATCGCGTTCTCGCGCCGGACGTGAGCGAGGATCCGCCGCTTCTCCTCTTCCACGGATGGAACGGGTCGAGTCACAACTTCGGCGCTTGGCTTCCGGCGCTGGAGCCGCACTTCACCGTTCTCGCGCCGGATCTCCCCGGCTGCGCTGGCGTCACGCCCCTTCGGTCGCGACACACCGCGGTCGCGTACGCGGAGTGGGCGCTGGACCTGCTCCGCGCGCGAGGTCTTGATCGGGTCGCGGTCGGCGGTCTCTGCTCCGGCACCGCGATCGCGCTCGCATTCGCCGACCTCTCGCCGCAGCGCGTCACGGCACTGTTGCTGCATACGCCGTTTCTGCGTCCCGACCTGATCCGACCCGCGATCCGCGCGCAGCTGGCCGTACTCGTGTCGCCAGCCGGTGTGCTCTGGGGCCCGGTCCGTCGCAGCACAACGCTGTCGATGCTGCATCGCCGGCTCTTCGCGGAAGGGGCGCAGGTCGATGCCGGTCATCTCGCCCACGATCAGGCCGATCTGCTGATCGCCGACGCGCGTGCGGGCCGCGAGCTCGCGCGTGATCTGCTCAGGATCGACCGGACGCCGACGATCCGTGGCTGGAGAGGTCCGCTGGCCGTCCTCCTCGCGGACAACGACGCTTTCGTTGACACGCCACGAACCGTCGCTGCGCTGAGCGACGCCGCGCCTCAAACGTTGGTCGAACGCTTCCCGGGTGGACACGGCTGGACGCCCGCGTACCGGGAACGTCAGCACGCGGCGTTGGCCCGCCTGGCCGCGCAGCTTCGCCTGGCGATGGCCTGACCGATTGGAAGATCCCCTGGCGGACGCGGTCCGCGGCGCGGACGAGATCGTGCTCGTTACACGTGGACGGAAGTCCGGCCGACCGCACGAGGCGACGGTGTGGTGCGCGTACGAGCACGGGACGGTGTGGCTGCGCACCGACCACGACACCGACTGGTATCGCAACCTGCGGCGAGAGCCGCACTGCCGGATTCGCGTCGGCACGACGGAAATTCCGGCGGTGAACGAGCCGATCGCCGATGAAGCGGCGGCCCTCCGGCACGTCGTCGACCTGTTCCGCGCGAAATACGGCGCGGAGTGGGTCTCCGACTGGTACGTCGAGCGGGGGCGAACGCCGGTCCGGCTGCGGCTGGAGCGCTGACGCCGCGGGTCTATCCTCGAATCATGCGCATCGCGCTTCGGCTCGCATCGGTCATCGCGATGGCGCTCGGCGTGTCCGGATTCGCATTCGCTGCGGACGACGCCCACACCGTGCTCGTCGGGCACGTCCAAGGCGTCATCAATCCCATCACGGCCCGCTACGTCGATCGTCTGCTCGAGGAGGGGGAGCAGCGGAAGGTCGCCGCGGTCGTCTTGGTCATCGACACGCCGGGCGGTCTCATCGATTCGACCTACAAGATCACCGGCCGGATGCTGAACGCCGCCGTGCCAGTCATCACCTACGTGGCGCCTTCGGGCGCGCATGCCGCGTCGGCGGGCACCTTCATCACGCTCGCCGGGCACGTCGCGGCCATGGCGCCGTCCACGAACATCGGTGCGGCGCACCCAGTGGACTCATCGGGAGGCGACATCCAGGGCGATCTGCGTCTCAAGGCCGAGAACGACGCCGTCGCGCAGATCACCAATATCGCTCGCGCGCGCGGGCACAACGCGCAGTGGGCGGAAGACGCGGTCCGCAAGAGCGTGAGCATCGGCGTGGACGAAGCGGTGAGCCTCAAGGTGGTCGATCTCATGGCGACCGACGTGCGCAGCCTCGTCGATGCCGTGGACGGCCGTCGGGTCACGACGTCGGCGGGTGCGGTGACGCTCGCGACGAAGGGCGCCGCGCTCGACGAGAGCGGGCCGAACCCCCTCGAAGCGCTCCTGCACCTCATCGTCGATCCGCAGGTCGCGGTGCTCCTGTTCACGGTCGGCACCTACGGGATCATCTTCGAGCTCTCGAATCCGAGCCTTATCTTCCCGGGTGTGATCGGCGTGATCGCCGTCGTCCTCGCGCTGTTCGCGTTCGGGACGCTCGACGCGAACGCGGCCGGGGTCGCGCTCATGATCTTCGCCATCGCGTTGTTCGTCGCAGAGATCAAGGTCGCGAGCCACGGCATCCTCACCGCCGGTGGCATCGCGGCGCTGCTGATCGGGACGATCATCGTCTTCCCGCCGCTGCGGCCGGTCTTCCCGGGGATCCGGGCCACCGTCGACCCGATCGTCATCGCGGTCGTCGTTCTCCTCACCGGAGGGTTCTTCTTCGCGATCGCGCGCCTGGCGCTGCGGTCGCGCGTCGCGTTCACGCCGACCGGAGCGGCGGCCATGCTCGGGGCGACAGGGGTCGCGAGGAGCGACATCAGTGCCAGTGGCATCGCCTACGTCGGTGGTGAGGACTGGACCGCGGTGAGCGAGGGGGGACCCATCACGAAGGGAAGCCCGGTGCGCGTGAAGCGTGTAGACGCGCTCCGGCTTATCGTCGAACCCGCACAAGAGATGCCTGAGAGAAGGGGAACGTCCTGATGCCGGATATCAGCACACTGCTCGCGATCTTCCTCGCGGTCGTCGTGATCATGGTCGCCCGCGCCGTCGTGCACATCGTGCCGCAGTACCAGCGGCTCGTCGTGCTCACGTTCGGGCAGTTCAATGCGGTCTCGGGCATCGCCGGCCCAGGCCTGGTGCTGCTGTTCCCGCCGCCGGTCCAGACCTCGCAGACCGTCGACCTCCGCGAGTTCGTGGTCGAGATCCCGCAGCAGACCTGCATCACGAAGGACAACGCGCCCATCTCGATCGACTTCCTCATCTTCCAGCGGGTCGACCAGGCTGCCGACTCCGTCCTCAAGGTCCAGAACTTCCGGACCGCGGTGCAGGGCATCGCGACGACCACCCTGCGTGCGGTCATCGGCGACATCCCCCTCGACGACGTGCTCGCCAAGCGCGAGCAGATCAATGAGGTGCTGCGCGTGAAGCTCGACGAGGTGACGCAGCGCTGGGGCGTGAAGGTCACGACCGTCGAGATCCGGGAGATCATCCCACCTCGGGACATCCAGGAAGCCATGAACCGACAGATGGCCGCCGAGCGTGGCCGGCGTGCGGCGATCCTCGACGCCGAAGGGAAGAAGCAGGCCGCGATCCTCGTGGCCGAGGGCGACAAGCAATCGAACATCCTGCAGGCGGAGGGTGCCCGGCAGGCCGCGATCCTACGAGCCGAAGGATTCGGGCTCGCGCTCGATCAGATCAACAACGCCGCAAATCACGCCGACCCGCGAACGATGACGCTCCAGTACCTCGAAGCGCTCAAGGTGCTCGGCGCGTCGCCGTCGACGAAATGGATCATCCCGACCGAGTTCGCCTCCCTCGCCGCGCCGCTCGCGGCGTTCGCGCGCGGCGGCGGCGAAGACGGCGAGAAGAAGGCGCCGCGCTAAGCGGCAGTCCCGGCCGCGACGCCTCGCTCGGTCACCGAAACCCTCTCTACGCGCGAAACCCCGTCCCTTCGGGACGGGGACCCCTCGCGCGCGGGGGCCCACGGTGACCGAACTCAGCGTCGCAGCCGAGTCCTCCCCTTACCGCTTGAGAAGGAACGACAACGGCGATCCGTGGCGCGCACTCGCACTCGAGCCGCCGCTCGCGTGCTCCCCTGCGGGAACGGCCATCGGACGGGCGACACGACGGGGCGCGAGAGGTGAATACACGCGCGGCGGCATCCGCCAGGCGGACGCCGCCGGCGTGTGGCGTGGGGGAAGGGCAGCTCGAACAGCGAACGCATTCATGACGGCCATTTGTGTGCTCCCCTAAAAGGCAGTATCGAACGTGTGTTCGCATATTAGAACGCCTGTTCTGCCTGTCAAGAGGGTGGGATACTCGACCAAAGTTGAAGACCGTTTTGGGCGTCGATCTGGCGCCTCAGCGACCCCGCTACGCCCGCGAACGCGCGGAGGTGGCGAATCACATCCTCGAGCCGGACTGGGTGGGAAAGCGGGCCCTGGCGCGTGTCGGGCATGGCGGTCCGCACTTCGTCGGCTACGGCGGCGAGGTCGATGGGCCGCGGGAGCTGTACGACGCGATCGTGGCCGAGGCGCGCTGCACGACCGCGATCATCGACGGCGTCCTCGTCGCGGACTGGCGCGATGAGTCGGAGCTCGAGCTCGATCCTGACGGCAACGCGTTCGTGCGCAACGCGAGCGCGAGGCAGATCTTCGCCGCGTTCGATCTGCTCGAGGTCGACGGCGAATTGCTGCTCGAGATCCCGCTGCTCGAGCGCAAGCGGCACCTCGAGGGCCTCCTGGTCCCGAGCGTGAATGTCCGCCTCACACCGTTCGTCACTCGTGGTCTGCGCTCCTGGCGCGAGACGCTCGTCGCGCAGGGCTTTCGCCGCGCCGTGCTGAAGAACTGGAACAGCGCGTACGCTCCAGGCCGCACCACGGACGACTGGCTCGTCGTGGAAAAGATCAGCGGCGCGAGATAACTGAGGAGGATGCCGTGGCCACGAAGTCAGTCGTCATCGATCACACCCAGCGCGACCCATGGTCGGTCGCGCTCGAGCAGTTCGCGATCGCGGCGGACAAGCTTCACCTCGACCCGAACATGCGCGCCATCCTCGCGGAGTGCCAGCGTGAGCTGACGGTCCACTTCCCGGTCCGCATGGCCGACGGCGTCGTCAAGGTGTTCACGGGCTATCGCGTGCAGCACAACACGACGCGCGGGCCGGGCAAGGGCGGGATCCGGTACCACCCGTCGGTCTCGCTGGGCGAGGTCAAGGCGCTTGCGATGTGGATGACGTGGAAGTGCGCGGTGGTCGGCATCCCGTACGGCGGCGCCAAGGGCGGCGTGGTCTGCGATCCGAAGACCATGAGCCAGCAGCAGCTCGAGACGCTCACGCGGCGGTACACGACCGAGATCGAGCTGCTCATCGGTCCGGACCGCGACATCCCGGCGCCCGACGTGAACACGAACGCCCAGACGATGGCCTGGATCATGGACACGTACTCGATGCACCACGGGTACACCGCGCTCGCCGTGGTCACCGGCAAGCCGCTGTCGATCGGCGGCAGCGAGGGCCGCAACGAGGCGACCGCCCGCGGCGCGGTCTACACGATCATCGAGGCGGCGAAGCACCTGGGCATGGACCTCGAGGACGCTCGGGTGGTGGTGCAGGGCTACGGCAACGCCGGCTCCTTTTCTGCGAAGCTCATGGCGGAGCTCGGCGCGAAGATCGTCGGTGTGTCCGACACGAGCGGTGGCATCTACAGCCCGAAGGGCATCGATCCCTTGAAGGTCGACGCGTACAAGCGCGAGACCGGTTCCGTCACCGGCTTCCCCGGGACAGAGAAGGTCTCCAACGCCGAGCTGCTGGAGCTCGACTGCGACGTCCTCATCCCGGCGGCGATCGAGAACCAGATCGGCGAGCACAACGCGCCGCGCATCACGGCGAAGATCGTGGCCGAAGCGGCGAACGGCCCCACGAGCCCCGAGGCCGACCGCATCCTCTTCAACAAAGGTGTCTTCCTCATTCCCGACATCCTCTGCAACGCCGGCGGCGTGACGGTCTCGTACTTCGAGTGGGTGCAGGACCTGCAGAACCTCTTCTGGCGCGAGGCCACCATCAACGCGCGCCTCAAGGAAGTCATGGTGAAGTCCTTCAACGACGTTCTCGAGATGCAGAAGAAGAACAAGGTCGACATGCGTACCGCGGCGTACATGGTGGCGGTGGCGCGCGTCGCAGAGGCCACGCTCACCCGCGGTATCTACCCGTAACACCACCGCGGCTCGGCCGCGGCTAGATCGGCGAAGCCCTGGAGCTCGTCGCGATTGACATCGAGACCACCGGGTTCGACCCGGAGGCGGACTGCGTCATCGAGGTCGGCGCGGTGCGCGTGCGTCTCGAGGAGGACGGCTCGGCCACGCTGGGCGAGCGGTTCAGCACCTTCGTCGATCCCGGGGTCGGCGTCGGACCGGCGATCACGCGTCTCACGGGCATCCGCGACGGCGATCTCGCCGGCGCGCCCGCGCTGGAATCCGTCGCGGGCCGCATCGCATCGCTCATCGCCGGTGCGCCAGTTGCCGGCCACAACGTCGGCTTCGACCTCGCGTTCCTCGAGCGCGCAGCGCTCGGCCCGTTCGAGCGGCTCGACACCGCCGAGCTCGCATCGATCCTGCTGCCGTCCGCGCCGACCTATGCGCTGCAGTCGCTCGCCGCGGACGCGGGCATCCATCCCGAGTCGGCTCACCGCGCGCTCGACGACGCGCTCACCTGCGCCGCGGTGCTCGCGGACCTGGGGCGCCGCGCGCGCGAGCTTCCGGTCGCGGTCCTCGAGGAGATCCAGGCGTACGCGCCACTCCTCGGGTCGGCGTACGCCGCGTTCTTCGCCGGCGCGCTGCGCGGTGCCGTGCGCGGCGCGTGGGAGCCGTCGCGTCTCGCGACACCGCCTCTCCCGCGTACGTCCGGTATCGCCGGCGCCGAGGTCATCGTCGAGGCCGTGTTCGCGCCCGATGGTCCGCTCGCGCGCGGTCTCGCCGGTTACGAGGACCGCCCCCAGCAGCGCGCGCTCGCGTCCGCGATCGAGGGCGCGTTCCGCGACGGCGGCGCGCTCATCGCCGAAGCGGGCACCGGTGTGGGGAAGTCGCTCGCGTACCTCGTCCCCGCGATCGGGCGCGCGCTCGTCGGCGAGCGCGTGATCGTGAGCACGCACACGCTGCCGCTCCAGGACCAGCTCGTGCGCAAAGACCTCCCTGCGCTCCAAACCGCGCTGAGCTCGACGGTGGAGGTCGCCGTGCTGAAGGGCCGCACGAACTACCTGTGCCCGCGCCGCTGGCAGTCGTTCCGCGGTCTCGTCGCGACACGGGACGAAGCGCGCCTCCTGCTGAAGACGCTGGTGTGGCGCACGGCGACCACGACCGGCGATCGCGCCGAGCTGAATCTCCTCGGATCGGAGAGCGATCTCTGGGGCCGAGTGTCCGCCGACGACGAGACCTGCGACGCACGCCGCTGCGCGCGTGTCGCGGGCGGCTGCTATCTGCAGCGCGCGCGCGAGGCGGCCGCGCGCGCCGGCATCGTCGTCACCAATCACGCACTGCTGCTGCAGGACGCGCGCATGCGCGGCGCACTGCTGCCGGAGACGGACCACCTCGTGGTCGATGAGGCGCATCGTCTCGAGGATGTCGCGACCGACGCGTTCGGTCTTGCCCTCGAGGATCGCGCCTTCCGCCGCGCGCTCGATCGCGTCTCGCACACGTCTGCGGTCACGTCGGCCCTCCGCGATGATCGCGCGCTTGTCGGCGAGGAGGTGCGCCGCGAGATCGCGTCGGCGCACGAGCGCGGCGGTGAGGTCTTCGCCGCGCTGGCGGCGGTCCTCGAGCCGCTCGGCCCGACCGAGGACAAGCTCCGCGTGACGGCCGGCGTTCGCGCCAGCGACGAGCAGTGGCTGCCCGTGGAGCTCGCGTCAGACCGCCTGGAGGACGCCCTCGCGGGCGTCGCCGTCGCGGCGGAGCGGCTCAGAGCGCTGACGACGGATGAGGACGACGAGGCGGACCTGAGGTCCGCGCTTGGCGAGCTCGGTGCCGTGCAGTCCGCTCTCTTGCGTGGAGTGCGCAAGCCGCGGGGCGGCGACATCGTGTGGATCGAGCGTGCCTCGAGCGGCGCGGCGTCGCTTCAGGTCGCGCCGTCCTATCTGGGTGACGCCCTCCGGCAGGGTCTCGTGACGCCTCGACGCTCGGCGGTCTTTACCTCGGCGACGCTCGCCGTCGCCGGATCGTTCGCGTTCGCGCTCGAGCGCTTCGGCCTCACCGACACCGGCGACGCGCAGGCCTTCGGCTCGCCGTTCCGCTACGACGAGCAGGCGATCCTCGTCGTGCCCGACGACGGCGCGCTCCCGTCGGAGCCGGCGTTCGCGGAAGAGACGGCGCAGACGATCACCGAGATCGGCCGCGCGCTCGACGGCCGCACGCTCGTTCTTTTCACCGCGCACGGCGCGATGCGTGACGTCGCGGCGCGCCTCGGTCCGCTCGAGGAGTTGGGCATCGCTGTGCTCACGCAGGGCATCGACGGCTCGCGGCGCGCGCTGCTCGAGCGCTTCGCCGCCGGGCGCGCCGTGCTCCTCGGGACGCAGTCGTTCTGGGAAGGCGTCGACCTGCCAGGCGATCTCCTCCGCTGCGTCGTCATCGCGCGCCTGCCGTTCGCGGTCCCCGACGATCCGCTCGTCCAGGGGCGTGCCGAGCGCTACGAGGATCCGTTCGCCGAGTTCCAGGTCCCGCAGGCCGCGCTCCGCTTGCGTCAGGGCTTCGGCCGGCTCATCCGCACGCGCACCGATCGTGGGGCGGTCGTCCTGCTCGATCGGCGCGCGATCATGCGCGAGTACGGAGCGCGGATGCTCGCGTCACTTCCCGACGCGCGACTGCACCGCGTGCCGCGCGACGACGTTGCCGCGACGGTCGCGGAGTTCTGCGCGCGGGCCTAAGGGCAGCCGGGAAGCCACGGCCACAACGCGTGCAAGGCCGGGCAGGTCGTGCGCCAGATCGGTGAACGTGGTGCTCCTGACCACGACGCGGAGTCTAGGTTCGCTCTGAGACGAGCGACCTCGTTCGCGAGTGGGACAATCACGCACGTGGATGAGCGCGCGTCGCAGCTGGTGTCCGTATGGCTGAGCGGACTCACCGTTGATGCCCGCCGAACGCTGTACTCGCTGCTCGACGAGCTCTGCGGCGGGCTCGACGTGTCGCGCCACAACCCGTTTGGCTTCCTGCGGTTACGGGCGGAGTTCGAGACGAGCGGGGAGCTGTTCGGCTGCTCCCTGCCGGACCTGCGCGACGCCGTCTCGGCGTCGCTCGGCGACGACCTCCCAGCGCCCGAACGCCGACCCAGCGCACTGGAATCGCTGCGCGCGGAGATCTCCTCGCACGGACATCCCGACTTCCGCTAGGCGCAAGCCTAGTACTGCAGTACGGGGTGGCTCGGGCGTATCAGTAGCCGGGTCAGACCCGTTGTAGGCCCTTGTCGCGGCGTCGAGTCAACCTATCCTTTCCCTGTGGGTGGGCTGTTCGCTCGCTCAGTACGCAAGGGAAAGGAGGTTCTCAGTGATCGCTTTCTTCCGTGACGAAGAGGGTCAGGGCCTCGTCGAATATGCACTCATCATCGCCGTCATCGCCATCGCCGTCATCGTGGCCATGATCTTCCTTCGTGGCCAGCTCCAGAACATCTTCAGCAACATCGGCAACAACCTGACCTAAGCGTCTGCGATATCGCAGTCCACGAGCGGCCCGGGTGACCGGGCCGCTCGTTTTTATGCCGACCGGGGAAGCGGAGGCCGTCCCACGACGCGGTCGCAGGCGTCGAGGAGCACCCGCCAGGCGTCGGCGGAAACCTCCGACCGCGCGACGACCCGCTGGCCGGGCCGCACGACCTCGTCGCCGAGCGCACGGAAGTCGGCCCGCGCGGGATCGTGGAGGTCGAGGTACTCGCACCGACGTGACAGCCGCGCGCCGTCGGAGACGAGCGGGATCTGGCGCAGGAGTTCCGCCCCGAGATCACGCAGCACGCGATGCTCGTAGCGCACGTCCAGCGCCGTCCGCCGGTCGCGCCGCGGCCGATCCTCCTGTTCGTCGGCCGCCATCAGGACCTCCCAGCGGTGCGACGTACCGCGTGGGACCGGTCGCTCGTCGTACTTCGCCACGTCACTTGGATACGGCAGCGGGCATGCCAGGTCGCGTACAATGTTCTCGGATCGGGTGTTTCGCCCGATATCACGCACGCCTTCCCGATCGCTGCGGCCCTCGCCCCGTGCGCCTTTGGCGCCCCGGCGACCTGTAGCGAGTTGACGGAGGCGGAGGAAAAAGGGAGACCCACGTGGCCGTCGTCACCATGAAGCAGCTTCTGGAGTCCGGAGTCCACTTCGGGCACCAGGCCCGCCGTTGGAACCCGAAGATGAAGCGCTTCATCTTCATGGAGCGGAACGGGATCCACATCATCGACCTCCAGCAGACGCTCACGCGCGTCGAGGAGGCCTACGCATTCGTTCGCGACCTCGCCGCCGATGGCGGGCAGGTCCTCTTCGTCGGCACCAAGAAGCAGGCCCAGGAGTCCATCTCAGAGGAGGCGAAGCGCGCCGGCATGCATTTCGTGAATCAGCGCTGGCTCGGCGGCTTCCTCACGAACTTCGTCACGATCCAGAAGCGCATCAACCGGCTCAACGAGCTCCACGAGCGCAAGGAGCGCGGCGACTTCGCGACCATGCCGAAGAAGGATGCCCTGCGTCTCGATGACGAGCTCCTGCACCTGGACCGCTATTTCTCTGGCGTGCGCGAGCTGAAGCGTCACCCCTCCGCGCTCTTCGTCGTCGACCCGCATCGCGAGCACATCGCGGTGGAGGAAGCGCGGCGCCTCGAGATCCCGGTCGTGGCGATGGTCGACACGAACTGCGACCCGGACCTTATCGACGTGATCATCCCCGCGAACGACGACGCCATCCGCGCGGTGAAGCTCATCTGCCAGAAGATGGCCGACGCGATCATCGAAGGTCGCGCGATGTTCGACGCGAGCCGCAAGGAAGCGAGCCCCGAGGACATGGGGTACGCGCCATCGACGACCGTCGCCGAGCTCGAAGGCATCGGCGTGCCACGCGCCAAGCGCACGCCGCGCGTCTACGAGCCGGAGCCCGAAGAGGACGAGGAGGACGTCGCCGCAGACGTCGAGCCCGAAGCGATAGCCGACACCAAGACCACCGAGGAGAGCTAGTGATGATGACCAAGGTCGATCCCAAGGAGGTCCAGCGCCTGCGCAGCGAGAGCGGCGCGGGTGTGATGGACTGCAAGCGCGCGCTCGAAGAGACGGGCGGCGACTACGCGAAGGCGCTCGCGCTGATCAAGGAGCGGGGCATCCAGTCGGTCGCGAAGAAGTCGGAGCGCGAAGCCAAGGAAGGCCTCATCGCGTCGTACATCCATTCCGGCGGACGCATCGGCGCGCTGGTCGAGCTTGCGAGCGAGACGGACTTCGTGTCGCGCGGCGACGAATTCCAGAAGCTTGCGCAGGAGATCGCCATGCAGGTCGCGGCCATGAACCCCGCGAGCGTCGAGGAGCTCCTGGGTCAGCCGTACATCCGCGACGCGTCGAAGACGATCAAGGACCTCGTGACGACGGTCGCCGCGTCGACCAAAGAGAACGTGCACGTCCGGCGCTTCCAGCGCTTCGCCCTGGGCGAGTCCTAAACTCCTCGCGATGACGCAGGGCGCGGCCAAATACAGCCGGGTGCTGCTCAAGCTGTCCGGCGAGGCCCTTCTCGGCGACCGCAAGTTCGGCATCTCGCCGCAGTACGTCAAGTACCTCGCCGAGGAGATCCGCAAATTGCAGCAGCTTCCCGCCGAGGTGGCGATCGTCATCGGCGGCGGGAACTTCATGCGCGGCGCGGCCGTGGCCGAACACGGCATCGACCGGGCAACGGCCGACTACATGGGCATGCTCGCCATGGTGATCAACGCCTTGGCCCTGCAGTCCGCGCTGGAGCAGTTCGACGTGGCGACGCGCGTGCAGTCGGCGATCACGATCCAGGACGTCGCCGAGCCGTACATCCGGCGCAAGGCGATCCGGCACCTCGAGAAGGGGCGCGTCGTCATCTTCGCGGCGGGCACCGGCAATCCGTACTTCACGAGCGACACCGCGGCCACGCTGCGCGCGGCCGAGATCGGTGCCGATGTGATCCTCATGGGCAAGAACCAGGTCGACGGCGTGTATGACGCCGACCCGCGGACGACGAAGGACGCGAAGAAGATCGACCAGCTCACACACCGTGACCTGCTCGACAAGCGGCTCGGTGTCATGGACGCGACCGCCGCGGCGCTGGCGGAGGACCGCGACATCCCGATCATCATCTTCGACATCTCACAGAAGGACGCGATGGTGCGTGCCGCGAAGGGGGAGCACGTCGGCACGCTCGTGCACAGCTAATGGCGCTCGAGGAGCTCCTCGTCCAGACCGAGGCGCGTTTCAAGAAGGCCATCGACGCGCTGAAGCACGACGTGGCGACGGTGCGCACCGGCCGCGCGGCGCCGTCACTGGTCGAGCAGCTCGAGGTCGAGGCCTACGGCGTTCCGACGCCGCTCATCCAGCTCGCGCAGATCAACGCACCCGAGCCGCGGCAGATCCTCATCCAGCCCTACGACCGCGGCCTCATCAAGGCGATCGAGAAGGCGATCCAGTCTTCGGATCTCGGGCTCGCGCCGAGCAACGATGGCGCGGTGATCCGGCTCAACATCCCCGCGCTCAACGAGGAGCGCCGCCGCGACCTCGTGAAGCTGCTGCACAAGAAGGTCGAGGAAGGCCGGGTCGAGATCCGCACGCTCCGCCGGCACACCCACGAGGAGATGCGCGCGAAGGAGAAGAGCGCGGGCGTCTCGACCGACGACGTGAAGCGCCTGGAGGCCCAGCTGCAGAAGCTCACCGATCGCTACATCCTCATGGCCGACGAGATCGGCTCAGCCAAAGAGAAAGAGATCCTCGCCGTTTAGCGACCCGATGAGCGCCATCCCGCGGCACATCGCCATCGTCATGGACGGCAACCGCCGCTGGGCGCGCCAGCGCCACCTGCCAGCGATCGCCGGGCACCGCGCCGGCGTGGAGACGATCCGCAAGACGCTGCGCGCGGCGCGCGAGCGCGGCGTCGAGTATCTGACGCTGTACTCGTTCTCGACCGAGAACTGGTCGCGCGACCCAGAAGAGGTCACGGGCCTCATGGCGCTCCTCGACGAGACGATCCGCCGGGAGACCGACTCACTCGTCCGCGACGACGTGCGCCTCGAGGTCATCGGACGGCTCCACGAGCTCTCGCCCGCACTGCAGCGCTCGATCGCCGGCGCGGTGGCAGCGACCTCGAAGTGCGCGCGTGGTGTGATGACGCTCGCGTTCAACTACGGCGGACGCGCCGAGATCGTCGACGCGGTGCGGCGCATCGTCGGCGACGGTCTCGCCCCGGACGCCGTCGACGAGGCGGCCATCGCCTCGCGCCTCTACGCACCGGACCATCCCGATCCGGACCTCCTGATCCGCACCGGCGGCGAGCTGCGTGTGTCGAACTTCCTCCTATGGGAAGTTGCCTACGCCGAAATGTGGGCGACGCCGGTGCTGTGGCCCGACTTCTCTGTCAGCGATCTCGACGACGCGCTCGGGTCATACGCGAAACGCGAACGCCGCTTCGGCAGGTGACCGGACTGGAGCGGCGCGTCGGCACCGCGCTCGTCTATGGCGTCATCGTCCTCGCCGCCGTCTTCGCGCCACCACCGACATTCGTCGCGCTGGTCGCGATCCTCGCCGCTCTCGGCTACCTCGAGCTGCGGATTTTGTTCAGGTACCGGCCGTATCAACCCTGGCTCATCGGCCTGGTGTTCACGGTGCTGTTCGTGATCGCTCATCTGGCGCGCACCATTTGGACCGACGGACTGTTCCCCCTGACGATCGCGCTCTGCGCGGCGTTCGGGCTCGTCGCGATCATCGTCTTCGTCGCCGAGGCCGCGCGGCGTCGGCCGTCGCCTGCGGTGGCCGGCGCGATGTTTACGCTCGGTGGCGCGCTCTACCTCGGACTCCTGTTCGGCTTTCTCGTCGATGTGTGGCTGGCGGACGGCGCCGCGACGCAGGGTTACCTCGGGAGCTTCCCGGTGTGGCTGGCGCTCGCATTCGTACCCACCTGGGCCGCTGACATCACGGCCTACTTCGTGGGTTCGTCGATCGGGCGACGGTACATCGCGCCACGCATCAGCCCGAAGAAGACATGGGAAGGGACGCTTGCGGGCTTCGCTGCCGCCGCGGTCGTCGCGCTCCTCATCGCGACGTCCGCGGGGATCAAGACCGGACCGACGCTGCTCGTCGCGGCGCTCGTCGGCCCCGTCGGATTCGCGAGCGATCTGTTCGAGTCGGCCATCAAACGTGCTGCGGGCGCCAAGGATTCGGGCACGATGCTCCCGGGACACGGCGGCGTCCTCGATCGTATCGACAGCCTCATCTTCGTCGCGCCGCTCGTCGCACTGGCGCTGGCGCTCGCGGCGAGGATGGGATGATGGTCAGGTGGTGACACGACTCGCGATCCTCGGCGCGACCGGTTCGATCGGCAGTCAGGCGCTCGACGTGGTGCGGTCCAATCGCGACCGCCTGCGCGTCACCGCGCTCGCGTCGGCGCGCAGCGCGTCCGCGCTCGAGGCGCTCGCGACCGAGACCGGCGCCACCACGACGGTGCTGCAGGAGCGCGACGGCGACGATGCGCTCTGCGATCTCGCGACCCGCGCCGATGTGGATCTCGTGCTCGTCGCGACGCCGGGCATCGCCGGTCTCGCGCCGACGCTGGCGGCGCTGCGCGCTGGCAAGCGCGTAGCGCTCGCGAACAAGGAGGTGCTCGTCACCGGCGGACACCTCGTCGCGCCGCTCGCCGGCGGGGCGGGGGACCGCCTTCGTCCGGTGGACAGCGAGCACTGCGCGCTGTGGCAGTGCCTCATCGGCGAACGGATGGAGAACGTATCGCGCGTCGCGGTGACCGCGTCGGGCGGGCCGTTCCGCGAGCGTGCGCTGGGTGAGCTCGCTTCGGTCACGCCGGATGAAGCGCTGCGCCACCCGACCTGGAAGATGGGTCCGAAGGTGACGATCGACTCCGCCACGCTCGCGAACAAGGGCTACGAGGTCGTCGAGACGCACTGGCTCTACGGCTTCCCGTACGACCGGATCGACATCGTCGTGCATCCCGAGAGCGTCATCCACGCGCTCGTCGAATTCGCCGACGGCAGCGTTAAGGCGCAGCTCGCGGAGCCCGACATGCGCCTGCCGATCCAATACGCGCTGCTCTGGGACCGCGCGCCGTCGTCTGCCGCGCGGCTCGATTGGTCGCGGGTGCGCGCTCTGCGCTTCGAGGGCGCTCCGGACGATCGACGGTATCCGTGCCTCGCGGCGGTCATCGAGACCGCGCGCTCGGGCGATCTCGCGGCGATGATCGGCCTGTCGGCTGCGGATGAAGTGGCTGTCGCGCGCTTCCTGCGCGGCGAGGTCCGCTTCAATGAGATCGCGTCGTATCTGCGGCGTGGTGCGGCGCTCGGCTCGGCGCAGCGCGCGCCCGCGTCGCCGGACCTCGCCGAGATCCTCGGGGTGGACCGCGCGGTACGCGCGGCGCTCGCTGCCGCGCCGGCGCTGGCCTAGACGAAGGTGGACTTCCTCCCGACGCTGATCCTGTTCCTCCTGACCTTCACGGTGATCATCGCCGTGCACGAGTTCGGTCACTACCTGACCGCGCGGCTCCTGGGCATGAAGGTCCTTGAGTTCGCGTTCGGCTTCCCGCCGCGCATCGCCGCGATCCGCCACGCCGGCATCGACTACAGCATCAACGCGATCCCGTTCGGCGGATTCGTCCGCATCCTCGGGCAGGACGACTTCACGATCCATCAAGCGGGCGAGGGCGACCCGGGCTCGTTCATCTCGAAGCCGTGGTGGGCGCAGGCGATCGTGCTCGCCGCCGGCGTGACGATGAACATCGTGCTCGCGCTTGTGGTGCTCACGATCGCATTCAGCGTCGGGACGCAGATGGCGACCGGAGACGTGCGCGTCCGCTCTGTCGCAACCGACTCTCCGGCGCAGAAGGCCGGCATCCAGGTCGGAGACATCGTGCGTGCCATCGACGGGCGGCCGATCACGCGCTCCGGCGACCTCGTCAGATACGTGACGAGTCAGGCGAGGCTCCACCCCGATCAGGAGGTGACGCTCGAGCTCGAGCGCAACGGACGGCCGCTGGCACCGATCAAGGCGGTCCCGCGCGCCGAGCCGCCCGAGGGCGAGGGCCCGCTTGGGATCGGGCTCGAGGAAGTCCAGGGAGAGAAGGCGCTCCCGTTGGCCGACGCGTTCCGAGAAGCCGCTTCACTGTCGGGTCAGGTGGTCGTGCAGATCGCCGAGCTACCCGGCCAACTCCTCGCGCCGCGGACCGCGACCGGCGGTCCTACCGTCGGCGGCCCTATCGAGATCTTTCGCATCACCGGGCAGGTGGCGCAGTCCGGCATCCCGAACTTGCTCAAGCTCATCGGCGTCCTCTCGGTGAATCTCGCCGTGCTGAATATCGTTCCGTTCCCCGGTCTCGACGGCGGACGCCTGTTCTTCGTGCTGCTCCGCGGGATCTTCCGCGTGCGCCTCTCGCCCGAGGCGGAGGCCGCCATCCACGCGGTCGGGTTCGTCCTGCTGCTCCTGCTCCTCGTCGTCGTCAGCATCGCGGACATCCGGCGGGTCGTTGGCGGCTAGCGCGAACGCGGCGACCCGCGCGCTGGCGTGGGACGCATGCCTCAATGCCCGGGACCTCGGCGGGCTGACGACGACCGATGGTCGACGCGTGCGCCGGGGCGCGCTCGTGCGCTCGGACCAGCTCTGTCGCTTGAGCGATGGCGGTCGCGACGCGCTGCTCGCACACGGTGTGCGTACCGTGATCGACCTTCGCACGCCAACAGAAGCGGCGAAGGATCCCGATCCGGTCTGGCACGGACACGGAGTCGACTACGTGCTCATCCCACAGCAGAGCGAGCAGCTGTGGCGAGAGCTCGACCCCATCGCGCGCACGCGGGCCGAACGGGACGCGCTGGTGCTCGATCGGCGGGCCGAGCAGATCGCGGCGATGGCGCGCGCGGTCGCGCACGCCGCACCGGGCGGCGTGCTGATCCACTGCCTCGCCGGCAAGGACCGCACTGGTATCGCCGTAGCTCTGTTGCTGAGCCTCGTCGGCGTCGACGACGCGCAGATCGCGGCGGACTACACGCTGTCGGTCGCGGCCCTCGCGGACGAGCTCGCGGCGGCGCTCGCGGCCGCCCCGGACGACGAGGCGCGCGCACGGATCGAGCGTGGCTATGACGCGCGCGCCGAGACGATGCAGGCGACGCTCACGCATCTCCGCGACCGCCACGGCGGCGCAGAGGCGTATCTCGCGCGCGCCGGGCTCTCCGGTGCCGACACGCAGCGCATCCGCGAACGCCTGCTCGACTAGCCGAACTGTCGCGAAGTCCTCATTCGTTGCCGCGATCGGCGTGTAGGCTGTGACCCCCATGGATGCGCCCGTCGTCGACGTGCGCGCGCTACGGAAGGTCTATCGCGTCACCGAGCGCGAGACCGGTCTGGCCGCGACGCTCCGCTCCCTCGTCAAGCGCCGCCACCGCGAAGTGCTCGCGGTGGACGGCATCACGTTCCACATCGATCCGGGCGAAGTCGTCGGCTTCCTTGGTCCCAACGGGGCCGGGAAGACGACGACGCTCAAGATGCTGTCCGGTCTGCTCTACCCGACCGGCGGCGAGGCCACCGTTCTCGGTCACGTGCCGTGGCGACGCGAGGGCGACTTCCTGCGCGGCATGACGCTTCTCATGGGCAACCGCTCGCAGCTGGTGTGGGACATCCCGGCCGCCGATTCGTTCCTCGTGCTGAAGGAGATCTACGCCGTGCCGGAGAGGCAGTACAAGCGCACGCTCGACGAGCTCACCGAGCTGCTCGAGCTGCAGCCGCTGCTGCACAAACCGGTGCGCGGACTCTCGCTCGGCGAGCGCATGAAGGTGGAGTTCGCTGCCGGCCTGCTGCACTCGCCGGGCGTCGCGTTCCTCGACGAGCCCACCCTCGGCCTCGACATCTCGATGCAGGGCCGCATCCGTCGCTTCGTCGCCGAGTACAACCAGCGCAGCGGCGCGACGATCCTGCTCACGAGCCACTACATGGACGACGTCGTCGCGCTCTGCCGGCGCGTGATCGTCATCCACCACGGCGTGCTGCTCTACGACGGCGCGCTCGTGGATCTCGCCGAGCGAATGGCGCCGTACAAGCGCATCACCGTGACCCTCCGCGGCACCGTCGGCGACCTCTCGACCTTCGGCGAGGTCGTGGCGAGCAGCGACAACACCGCGACGATCCACGTCCCACGCACGCAGGCGGGTGAGCGCGCGGCGCGAATGGTGCGCGAGCTCGGCGATCGGCTCGCCGACATCAGCGTCGAGGACCCCGCGATCGAGGAGGTCATCGACAAGGTGTTCACTTCGGAACGTCCGCTCGCGGAGGCGACGGCGTGATCCGGATCTATCGCCAGCTGCTCATCGCGCAGATCCAGGCCGCGGCGCAGTATCGCATCCAGGCCGTGCTCTGGATGCTGTTCTCGATCATCCGGCCGGTCATCTTCCTCGCGGCCTGGACCGCCGTGTCGAATGCGCAAGGGGGGAGCGTCGGCGGATACACGACGAGCGACTTCGCGGCGTACTACATCGCCCTCACGATCGTCGGGCAGCTCACCACCGCGTGGAACTCGTTCGAGTTCGAGTTCGAGGTCCGCCAGGGCCGGCTCTCACCAAAGCTCTTGCGGCCGCTGCACCCGCTGCACTACGCCGTGGTGGAGAACCTCATCTGGAAGGCGACGACCTTCCTTCCGCTCTTGGTCGTCTGCGCCCTCGTCGCGGTCACCTTCCACGTCGAGTGGCACGGCGAGTGGTGGCATCTCGTACTCTTCGTGCCGAGCATCCTGCTCGCGGCGGCCCTCGCCTTCATGATCGCGTGGGTCATCGCCACGGCGACGTTCTGGCTCCAGCGAATCAACACCATCAACACGCTGCTGCAGCGCACCGGATTCATGTTCGCGGGGCAGATCGCGCCGCTCGCCCTCGTCCCGACGTGGATGCAGGTCATCTCGTACTCGTTGCCGTTCGCGTATTTCCTCGCGGTCCCCGCGGAGATCCTGCGCGGCGGCGTCACGCTCGAGCGTGGCCTCCTCTATCTCGTCGGTCAGGCGGTGTGGCTGGGCCTCGCCGTCGTCGCGTTCCGGTTCGCGTGGCGTGCGGGTCTGCGCGAGTTCAGCGCGGTGGGTGCCTGATGCGCTATCTGCGGATGTTCCGCGCGTTCGCCTCGACCGAGTTCCAGTTCGAAATGGAGTACCGCGGCAACTTCTACCTCAGCATCCTCGAGATGTTTCTGGTCATCGGCACGAGCATCGCCGCGGTGCTTGTGATGTTCCAGCACACGACGACGATGAACGGCTGGACACTGCCGCAGATGATCCTGCTGCTCGGCGTGTATTACCTGATCCAGGGCGGCGTGAATCTGGTCTTCTCGCCGTCGTTCGAGCGCGTGATGGAGCACGTCCGCGCCGGCACGCTGGACTTCCACCTGCTCAAGCCGGTCAACACGCAGTTCCTCGTGAGCACGCGCCACCTGCGTGTCGTGCGCGCCGCGGATCTCGTGCTCGGGCTCGTCGTCGTCATCGTCGGGCTACTCCAGGTCGGCGAGCAGATCGGCGTCGCGCAATCACTGCTCTTCGCGCTTTCGCTCTTCTTCGGCGTCATGTTGGTGTACTCGCTGCTCCTTGGCCTCGTGACCCTGTCGTTCTGGTTCGTGCGGGTGGAGAACCTGCTCGCGATCTTCTGGGCCTTCACCGAGGCGGGCCGTTTCCCGGTCGACGTCTATCCGCTGTGGCTGCGGGTGTCGCTGAGCACCATCGTGCCGATCGGCATCGCGGTCACCGCGCCCGCGAACGCGATCGCGGGACGCATGGACTGGATCGGCGTTGTGCTCCTTGGGGCTGGCACCGTGGTGGCCGTCGGGGTCGCCAGCGCGCTTTGGCGCCGGGGCCTTCGGAGCTACACGGGCGCCAGCGCGTAGCCCTCGCGACAGTGTCCAGCGGTGCCTCTTGACGGCCATAATTCAACGTGCGTAGAATTCATCGAGCGTTGAATTATGACGCTGTGGGAGGTCTGATGTGAAGGATCGACACGCGCTCGAGCGCACGCTGCAGTCCATCATCGCCGGCATCACCGCGCTGCTGGTCATGATCGGGCTGCTCGGTACGGCGACACACGATCCGCGCCCGCACGACATCGCGGTCGGGCTGAGCGCTCCGGCTCCGATGGTCCAGCAGCTGACGCAGGCGTTCGGGGCGGGCGCGCCCGGAGCGTTCCGATTCACCACGTACGACAGCGAGGCGGCGGCGCGCGCGGCGATCGACGCGCGCGAGATCGTCGGGGCGCTTGTGGTCGCTCAGGTGGGACCGCGCCTCATCGTGGCCGGTGCTGCGGGCGACGCCGTGACCGGCGGGGTGACCGCGGCGCTCACCAACGCCTTCCGGGCGCAGGGGACGACGCTCGCCGTCGAGGTCGTCCACCCTTTCCAGAGCGGTGACGCGCACGGGATCGCGCTCTTCTTCCTGATCCTCGCAACGCTCGTCTCATCCGTGCTCGCCTCGGCGCTCATCGCGCTCCGCGGCGGTGGCACGTGGACCACACAACTCGGGACCATCGTCGCGTATGCCGGGCTCGCGGGGATCTGCGGGACGCTCGCCACCGCGGCGATCGTCGACGGCTACGGCGACCGGCTGTGGGAGGTCATGGCGATCAGCGCGCTGCTTTCCCTCACGGTGGCATCAGTTGCGGCCGCCTGCGCGCGTCTCTTCGGGCCTGCCGGGATCGGCTTGGCGGCGCTTGTCCTGGTGTTACTGGGTCTTGTGTCCTCAGGCGGGCCGCTCGGAAGCGAGCTACTGCCGGACGCGTACCGCGCTCTCGCGCCGTGGCTTCCCGTCGGACCGACGTACAGCGCGCTGCGCGGGGCGCTCTACTTCGACGGTGTCGGTGTCGCAGGACCCGTCGCGCTTCTCGGCGCGTGGACCGCGGTCGCGATCATCGCGATGGCCCTCGCCGCCACCGGGCGTCGGGTGCGCCGGCGGACCGCCGTGGCGCACGCGTAGCCTTCGCGGGTGCCGCGATCCGGACGAAGGCCGGGAACGAGCGACAGTCGCGAGAAGATCCTCGCGGCTGCTCGCTCTCACTTCGCGAGCGACGGCTACGACGGCGCCACCATCCGCGACATCGCCGCGTCCGCGCGCGTCGACCCATCGCTCGTCCTCCACTTCTTCGGATCAAAGGAGCACCTGTTCGTCGCGACCATGCAGTTCCCCGAGGACCCGCGCGAGTTCGTGCCGGCGCTCGTCGCGCAGGGCGTCGACGGGCTGGGGGAGCGGCTTGCGTCCTTCTTCCTGGAGACCTGGGACGCGCCGCGCGGCCGTCCGTTCATCGCGCTGCTTCGCTCGGTGACTTCCAGCGAAAAGGCTGCGGCGATGATGCGCCAGTTCGTCGCTCGTGAGATCCTGTCGCGCGTCGCCGGGGCGCTCGATCTCGATCAGCCCAAGCTCCGCGCAGCGCTCGCGGCGAGCCATCTCATCGGTCTCGCCTTGCTGCGCTATGTCATCAAGCTGGAACCGATCGCGTCAGCGGATCCGCGCGGTCTTGCGCGCACGGTGGGTCCGGTGATCCAGCACTACTTCTCGGAGCCAACACCGCTGTCGCGTGGCTCCAACTCGCGCGGACGCAATCGCGCCGCCCGCTAGCGTCGCGGCGCCGGTCGTGCTTCCTTGTCGCGCCGCGCGCCCGGATCCGGCGCGGGAACGTTGGCGCGGCGTGATGGTGCAGCCTTCCGTGCCGAGATCGCCTTGGCGGGTGGCTTGTGTGTCCGCGCCTGGCTCGGGATCACGCTCGGCCCCACGCCGGAAACGATGAATGCGCGCAGCTTGGTCCCGCGAGGCTTCGCCATGCTCGAGAATTGTGCGCCTGGCGTGCGTTTTTCGTCTCACATGTGCGCAACAGCGAGCTGGTCAGTAGCGAGAGGTCCGAACGTACACTTGATGCAGTGAGCACCATGAGCGTCGACCTCAACCTGCCGGAGGACCGCGTCGGTCCGCGGCCGCGGCGCCGCTCGAAGCGCGTCTGGGTCGGCGGTACCGCGATCGGCGACGGCGCGCCGGTCTCGGTGCAGTCGATGTGCACCACGCTCACCCATGACGTCGACGCCACCATCCGGCAGATCGAGCGCCTCCAGGAGGTCGGCTGCGAGATCGCCCGCGTCGCCGTGCCGGACAAGCGTGCCGGCGAGGCGCTCAAGGAGATCGTCCGCCGCAGCATCCTCCCGATCGTCGCCGACATCCACTTCGACTACCGGCTCGCGCTCATGGCGCTCGACGCGAAGGTCCACAAGCTGCGCCTCAACCCCGGGAACATCCACAACAAGGACGGCGTGCGCGAGGTCACCAAGCGCGCGAAGCTCCAGGGCACCCCGATCCGGATCGGTGTGAATCACGGCTCGATCGGCGACCGCCAGCCCGGCGACGTGCGCGACGAGTCGCAGCGGATGGTCGACCTCGCCCTGTCCGAGATCAAGATCCTCGAGGACCTCGACTTCGACGACATCGTCGTGAGCGTGAAGGCCTTCGATGTTCCGACGATGGTGGCGGCGTACCGCCGTCTCGCCAGGGCCGTGCCGTATCCGCTCCACCTCGGCGTCACCGAGGCGGGAACGCTCGTCGCGGGCTCGATCCGTTCGACGGCGGGCATGAGCGTGCTCCTCTACGAGGGCATCGGCGACACGATCCGCGTGTCGCTCTCCGAGGACCCGGTGATGGAAGTGACGGCCGGATTCGACATCCTGAAATCGCTCGGCCTGCGCGACCAGGGGCTCACGCTCGTCGCGTGCCCGTCGTGCGGCCGCGCCGACATCGACCTCATCCCGCTGGCGAAGGTCGCCGAGGAGCGCCTCCGCGCGATGCCGACCCCGATGAAGGTGGCGGTCATGGGCTGCGAGGTGAACGGACCCGGCGAGGCGAAGGACGCGGACGTCGGGATCGCAGGCGGCGTGGGGAAGGGCGCGATCTTCCGCAAGGGGAAGGTCGTCGGCGTCTACCCCGAGGACCAGCTGATGGATGCGCTGCTCGCGGAGATCGACAAGATCCTCATCGAGAGCGGCAAAGAGCCGTACTCGCAAAAGGCGCCGAAGCTGACGCACGAAGGTCAACTCACACCGGGGCGCAGTGTCCCCGCAGGACAGCGAACCTAAGCAGCCCGACGACGAACGCGTCGTCGCGCTGCACCGCGCAACGATCACGGGAGTCGATTTCCGCCGCGCTCGCTTCGACAAGTTCTCGCTGGGCGGTTGCCTCTTCGATCGCTGCGACTTCCACGGCCTGAAGCTCGATCGCCGGCTCGCGCCGCTGTTCGCCGCGATGCCCCGCAGCGTGTTCCACGACTGCAACTTCGACGGCGCCGACCTTCGGCGGGCCCACCTCGGGGGGTCGCGCTTCGAGCGCTGCACCTTCGACGACGCGTGTATCGACGGCAGCCACGCGGAGGCCGCCGAGTTCATCGCTTGCCGCTTCGCCGGCCCGCTCGACGGTGTGACGTTCCACGGCGCACCGTCAGGCGCGGAGGCCAAACGTCTCGACCCGCCGCGTAAGCGCAACGAGTTCCGCGGCAACGACTTCCGCGATGCCGAGATGCTCGACGTGGCCTTCGTCTCCGGCATCGAGATGCGTCTCCAACGATTTCCCGACGACGATCTGCACGTGCGTGTCGAAGGGTTCCCGCGTCGCCTCGCGAAAGCCCGCGGCGCGATCGATCAGTGGTACGAGCGCGAGCGCGTGCCCGCACTGGCGATGGTCGCGACGCTTGCGGCCCGCTGGCGCGACCAGGACGTCGTCGTCGCGCGCCGCTGGACGCCGCGCATCAAGGCGCCCGACCGCGTGCAGGCGCGGGTGTGGGAGCTCCTCGAGACCATCTGACCGCGCGAGCGGGTGACCTCCGCCTACGGCTCCGGCTTTCTGGAGCAGCTACGCTGCTCCATCAGTAGTATTCGCGCGATGCGTCCGCGAGGGTCCACGTACCGAATCCCGCGCTAGCCGGCGTCGCAGAGGCGCCGGCAACGTCCCGCGCGGCCAAATACGACCCTCGGAGTTGACCCCATGAGACAGTCGACGCTCTTCGGACGCACGCTGCGCGAGGCGCCTGCGGATGCGCAGACGCCCGGCCACCAGCTGATGCTGCGCGCCGCCATCGCCCGTCCGCTCGCCTCGGGTCTCTACACCTGGCTGCCGCTCGGCTTCCGCGTCGCGAAGAAGATCGAGCAGATCATCCGCGAGGAGATGGACCGTATCGGCTGCCAGGAGATGGAGATGCCCGTCCTGACGCCGAGCGATCTCTGGAAGATGACCGGTCGCTGGGAGGCCCTCGAGCCGATCACCTTCCGGACGAAGGACCACAGCGGACGCGAGTTCATGGTGAGCTACACGCACGAAGAGGCCGTGCACGCGCACGCGTCGGCGGAGATCCTCTCGTACCGCCAGTTGCCGGCGATGGTCTATCACTTCCAATCCAAGGGTCGGGACGAGGCACGGCCGCGCGCGGGCCTCTTGCGCGTGCGCGAGTTCGTCATGAAGGACGCGTATTCGTTCGACGCGGATCAGGCCGGCCTCGAGAAGAGCTACCAGGCGCAACACGGCGCGTACGAGCGGATCTTCAAGCGGATGGACCTCGACGCGATCAGCGTCGAGTCAGACACCGGAGCGATGGGCGGCGACATCGCTCACGAGTTCCAGGTGCTGACGGAGGCCGGCGACGATCGCATCGTCATCTGCTCGAATGGCGACTACAAGGCGAACATGGAGAAGGCCACCCGCTCTCTGCCCGCGGCGCTTCCCACCGAGGCCGCTCCGCGCGCGGAGATCAGCACGCCGGGGATCACGACCATCGAGCAGCTCGAGACGCGTCTCGGACGACCGGCGAGCGCCTTCCTCAAGACCGTCCTCATCAAAGGCAAGGACCAGGTCGTCGCCGTCGTCCTGCCGGGCGACCGGAACGCGAACGAGGCGAAGCTTCGGAAGCTGTTGGACGTCCCGGAGATCAAGTTCGCGAACGAGGCCGACTTCGCCAAGGCGGGCGGGGTCGGCGGTTTCGTCGGTCCGGTCGGACTGCGCGCGCGCATCCTCGTCGACCGATCGGTCGACACGCGTCCGTACGTCGCCGGTGCGAACAAGCGGGACACGCATCTCGATCGCGTCGTCCTCGGACGCGATTTCGACGGCGAGCGCGTCGACGTGCACGACGTCAGCGAAGGCGACATCTGCCCCCGCTGCGGGGTCGGCACGCTCGCGATCAAGCGCGGCGTCGAGGTCGGGAACATCTTCGCGTACGGCACCTACTACTCGGACAAGATGAACACGACCTTTCTGGCGGCGGACGGCACGCGGAGGCCGTTCGTCGGCGGGAGCTACGGCATCGGCATCGGTCGCGCGGTGCAGACGATCATCGAGACGAGTCACGATGACAAGGGGATCATCTGGCCGATCGCCGTCGCCCCATACCATGTGCACGTCATCGCGCTGCCCTCGAACGACGAAGCGGTCCGCAGCGCGGCCGACGGGCTCGCCAGGGACCTGGAGCACGCCGGCGTCGAGGTGCTCTACGACGATCGCGAGGAGACGGCGGGCGTGAAGTTCGCCGATGCCGATCTCATCGGCATCCCGTTCCGCGCGACGGTCTCGAAACGCACGCTCAAAGAGGACCAGGTCGAGCTCAAGCCGCGGAGCGCGAGCGAGGCCGAGTTCATCCCGCGCAAGACCGCGACCGAACGGATCGCCGGTGCCGTGCGACGGGCTCTGGCTTGACCGCCGACGGCAACCAGAAACAAACCCGCGACATGACGCCGGCGGTGCGCGAGGACCGCGAGCGTTCGCTCGAAGCGACGCTGCGGCCGCAGCGTCTGTCTGACGACGAGTACATCAACCAGGACAAGGTCAAGGGCAACCTGCGCATCCTCATCGAGGCCGCGAAGGCGCGCGGCGAGCCGCTGGAGCACGTGGCGCTGTACGGCCCGCCCGGAGTTGGGAAGACGTCGCTCGCGAACGTCATCGCGCACGAGCTGGGGGTGCCGATCCGCATCACGAGCGGTCCCGCGATCGAGCGCGCCGGTGATCTCGCCGCGATCCTGACCAACCTCCAGGCCGGCGAGGTGCTGTTCATCGACGAGGTCCACCGTCTGCCGCGACTCGTGGAGGAGGTCCTCTATCCGGCGATGGACGTCTATCAGCTCGACATCATCATCGGCAAGGGGCCGGGAGCGCGGACGCTGCGGCTCCCGCTGCCGCGCTTCACGCTCGTCGGCGCGACGACACGCATCGGCCGGCTCTCATCGCCGCTGCGCGACCGGTTCGGCGCGACCTACAAGCTCGACCTGTTCGAGACGGACGCGCTCGAGAGTGTCGTGCGCCGCTCCGCGCGCATCCTGGGTGTCGAGATCGAGCCCGCGGCCGCGCACGAGATCGCACGTCGCTCGCGCGGGACGCCGCGCATCGCGAACCGTTGGCTGAAGCGCGTGCGCGACTTCGCGCAGGTCCGCCACGATGGGCGCGTGACGCTCGCCGTTGCGCGCGAGGCGCTCGCCGCGCTCGAGGTCGACGACAAGGGCCTCGATGCCGTCGACCGCATGCTCCTCGCCGCGATCGTCGACAAGTTCTCGGGCGGCCCGGTCGGACTCGAGACGCTCGCGGCGGCGCTCAGCGAGGACGCCGAGACGATCGAGGACGTGTACGAGCCGTACCTGATGCAGAAGGGCTACCTCAAGCGGACGCCGCGCGGTCGCGTCGCCACCGAGCACGCCTACCGCCACCTCGGACGGACGCCGCCGTCCGGCGCGTCGCTGTGGAACGGCGCACAGCCGGAGGACGCGTCGAGGCCGGAAGAGTGACCGGCGACGGCCGCTTCGAGCTCGAGCGCGCGATCACGCAGAACGAGCTCGAGCTCCACTACCAACCGATCTTCGACATCAGCGGCGACGGCCTCCGCGGCGTCGAAGCGCTCGTGCGCTGGAAGCATCCCCAGAAGGGCCTGGTGTCGCCGCACGCGTTCCTGCCGACCGCGGAGCGCGAAGGGCTGATGCACGCGCTCACGGCATGGGTGCTGCGTGAGGCGCTGTTGCAGGCCAGCGTCTGGCGGAAGGATGGACTCACGCTGAACATGTCCGTGAACATCGCGGCCAGCGATCTGGGCGACGCGCGGTTCATGCGTCTCCTCGATCGAACGCTGCACATCACCGCGGGGAGTTCGGCATTCACGGCGGAGGTCCGCGCGGACGAAGCCTCCGAGGGCTCGAGCGCTGGCGTGCGCGAGCTCGGCTCGCGCGGAATCCCGATCGCCCTCGACGACGTGACCAGCGTCGCGCAGCTCGACGGCGCGACACGTTGGTCGCTCGCTACGGTGAAGCTCGGCCGCGAGATCATCGGGCACGCGCTCGACGATGCGCATGCGGCCGAGGTGGCCAGCGGTATCGCCCGCCTCGCCGCGGAGCGCGGCATCGGCCTCGTCGCGGTCGGCATCGAGAGCAGGGCGATGCTCGACTTCGCTCGGTCACTCAACTGTGTGGGAGCTCAGGGCTATCTGCTCGCGCGGCCGATGGCGAGCCAGGCGCTGCGGCGCTGGGCACAGCGCGGCCGGTGAGGCGCGGGCTCGCCCTCGCGCTCGCGATGATCGCGGCGTGCGCGCAGCCGGCGACCGCGCCCAGGGCGACGCCGTCGTCCACCGGCTCGCAGGCCGCACGACCGAGCCCGTCCACACCGCCGCCGACACCCACGCCATCGCCGCGCGTCGGCCCCGCGCTCGTCGAGAACGTGCAGCTCATCGCGTCCGGTCTTGAGGCGCCGTGGTCCGTCGCGTTCGCACCCGACGGGCGGCTCTTCGTCACGGAGCGGCCTGGCCGCGTGCGTATCGTGCGCCTGGGTGCGGGCGGCGGACTCGAGGCGCGCCCGTGGGCCACGCTACCCGCGCGAGCGAATCCCGACGCCGAGCGCGGCCTCCTCGGGATCGCGCTCGATCCCGATTTCGCGGGGACCGGCTTCGTCTACCTCTATTACTCGTACGCCGCACCCGGTGGCGCGACGCTCAATCGTCTCGTGCGCATGCACGACACGAACGGTTCGGGCACCGACGAGACGATCCTCCTCGACAACATCCCCGGATCGTCGAATCACGACGGCGGCCGTATCGCCTTCGGGCCCGACGGCAAGCTCTACGTCGCGACCGGCGACGGCGAGCAGCAAGCGCGCGCGCAGGATCCGAAGTCGCTCGGCGGAAAGATCCTGCGGCTCGAGAAGGACGGGAGCGTGCCCGCGGACAATCCGCTGGCGGGATCGCCGGTGTTCTCCCTCGGACACCGCAACGTGCAGGGTCTCGCGTTCCAACCCGACACCGGCGTCCTCTATGCGACCGAGCACGGACCGAGCGGATTCTTCCCGGCGTGCTGTCAGGACGAGGTGAACCGCATCGAAGCGGGCGCGAACTACGGCTGGCCGATCGTGACCGGCAAGCCGGGCGACCCGCGCTTTCGCGACCCGATCGCGTGGAGCGGCAACGTCGATACCTGGGCGCCGTCCGGCGCGGCCTTCGCGACGCGACCCGGTCCGCTCCGTGGCTCGTTCCTCTTCGCCACGCTGCGTGGCCAGCACCTGCACCGCATCGTCTTCACGCCGGACGGCCGGGGCGTGGCTTTCGAGGAGCGGCTGCTCGCGAACCGATACGGCAGGCTGCGCGACGTGTACGAGATCTCGACCGGCGAATTCCTCGTGCTGACGAGCAACCGCGATGGACGTGGCCGACCCGCACCGGACGACGATCGGGTCCTGCTCGTGACGCTCCGCTAGGTGGTGGCATGAGACAATCGATGCGCAACGTGGACGCTATCGGGCGTGCCCTCGTCATTGCCGGCGTGGTCATCCTGGTCATCGGCCTCGCGCTCATGTTCGCGGACAAGGTGCCGTTCGTCGGGCGCCTGCCGGGTGACCTCACGCTCCGTGCCGACGGGTGGACCGTGTACGCGCCCATCGCGACGTCTATCGTCGTCAGCCTGGTGCTGACCGCGGCGCTCTCGCTGTTCGCGTGGCTCGCTCGGCGTTGAGCGGGCCGGAAAGGACCGACATGTCCGCTGATGGAACCGAGACGAAGGCTGAGAAGCCGTCGCCAATCGTGGCCGAGGCCGAGAAGCAGGAGAAGATCCTCAACGCGCTTCAGGCCGTGCTCGATCCCGAGATCGGACTGTCGGTCATCGACCTCGACCTCATCCGCGAGGTCGTGTTCACACCCGAAGAGGCCGAAGTCAAGATGGTGCTGACCACGCCCTTCTGCCCCTATGGCCCGATGCTCATCAACCAGATCCAGTCGGTGTCCGAACAGGCCGCGGAGATGCCGGTGAAGGTCACCGTGCTGCCGGACCACTGGGAGCCTCCGCCCTGGCTGCGCTAGCGCCCAAGCCGAAGCCGCGCAGCCACTTCGCCGTCAAGTTCGCGGCAGGCGCGATGCGTATCGCGGCGATCCTGTTCCTGGTCGGCGGCGTCCTCGGCGTATACGGCGCGAGCCAATACCAGGTCCCGGAGGGAGCGATCCCGATCTTCCCGGGTGTCGCGGTCGCGGTCGGCATCCTCGGTTTCGTCTTCGCGCTCATCTACGCGCTGATCCTCTGGGGATTCGCGGACGGCCTCGTTTTGCTCGCCGACGTGGATGACGCGCAGCGCGCGACGCAGCGGCAGCTCGCGGACCTCACGCTGGCGCAGCGCACCGCGCGCGGACCCTTTCATGCCGAGGTGGTCGCAGGCTCCAAGCCGCCCGAAGGCGGCTAGCCTTATCGGGGGGAACGGCCTGCGGCGGCGCGCCCGAGCACGAACAGGAGGTCGGACAGCCGGTTGAGCCAGGGAAGCAGGACCTCCCCGGAGACAGCGCCGGCGTCGACGCAGGCGACCACGCTGCGTTCCGCTCGCCGCGCGACAGTGCGCGCGTAGTCGAGGGCCGCGGCGATCGGATTCTCGCCAGGGATCACGAAGCGGCCCTCGATCGGGGTACGTGCTTTCAGCCACTCCAGCGCGCTCTCGAGCTTCGCCACTGCCGCCGCGTCGAGACGCGTCGGGAGCCGCTCGAGATCGTCGCGCGGCGTCGCCACCTCGGACATCGCGACGTACAGGCCCCGCTGCAGCTCCAGCAGCTGTTTGCCCAGCGTCGACTTGGGGGCCAACGCGCGGGCGACGCCGATCGCGCTCTGCGCTTCGTCGAGGTCCCCGAGAGCGACGATGCGCGGATCGGTCTTACGGACGCGGCCCTTCCCGAACAGCGACGTCTCGCCGCCGTCGCCGGTGCGCGTCGTGACGCGCGCCGAGCGGGTGTTGCCGCGCGACGACACGCGCTTGCGGGCTGGCACGCGCGAGAGCATACGTGCGACAAACGCTATGCTCGTCCGAGTCCGGAATGCTTCCGCCGGACGGGAGGGACGAGAATGCCGACCGGTCGAGGCGAGGCCAAGGACAAGAAGGCCAAGAAAAAGTCCAAAGAGCAGCTCGAAAGAGAGCTGAAGAAGAAGACCGTGGCCGCGCCGGTCCAACCGATGACGATCGAGCTCGTGCCGCCTAAGCGCAAGGCGAAAGACTGGTAAAAGTCCCCGCGGGCATCTGACACGGCGCCGGTGTGCAGCAAGCCGGCGCCGTTTTTCGTTGCGGAAGCTAAGGTGTGAGGACGGAATAGAGATGGCAGTGACAGAAAAGACGAGGGCGATCGACCAGGCGATCCTGCAGATCGAGAAGCAGTTCGGTAAGGGCTCGATCATGAAGCTCGGCGCGAACCCAGAGGAGAAGGTCGACGCCATTCCGAGCGGCTCGATCGCGCTCGACCTCGCGCTCGGTGTGGGCGGGTACCCGCGCGGCCGGGTGGTCGAGATCTACGGCCCGGAGGCGTCGGGCAAGACCACGCTCACGCTGCATGCCGTCGCGGCGGTGCAGCGCGCTGGCGGGACGGCGGCCTTCATCGACGCCGAGCACGCGCTGGACTCGCAGTGGGCGCGCACCTGCGGCGTGAACATCGACGAGCTGCTCATCTCGCAGCCGGACAACGGCGAGCAAGCGCTCGAGATCACCGATACGCTCGTGCGCTCTGGCGCGGTCGACCTCGTGGTGATCGACTCGGTCGCGGCGCTCGTGCCGCGCGCGGAGATCGAGGGCGAGATGGGTGAGGCGCACATGGGCATGCAGGCGCGCCTCATGAGTCAAGCGCTACGCAAGCTCACCGGCTCGATCTCGAAGACGAAGACGACGGTGATGTTCATCAACCAGCTGCGCGAGAAGGTCGGCGTCGTGTTCGGGAACCCCGAAACGACCTCCGGCGGCAAGGCGCTGAAGTTCTACGCGTCGATCCGGCTCGACATCCGGCCGATCGAGCCGATCAAGAACGGCACCGAAATCATCGGCCGCCGTGTTCGCGTGAAGGTCGTGAAGAACAAGGTGTCGCCGCCGTTCCGCATCGCCGAGCTCGAGATCCTCGCCGCCGAGGGCATCTCGCGCGAGGGTGGGCTGATCGACATGGGCGTGACGAGCGGCGTGCTCGACAAATCCGGCGCCTGGATCAACTACGGCAAGCAGCGCATCGGTCAAGGCCGCGAGGCCGCGAAGCAGTTCCTGCGCGAGCACGCCGATGTCGCAAGCGAAGTCGAGCAGAAGGTGCGCGAGCGGTCCGGCGCGGCAGCGATCGCCGCAAGCCCGGATGGCGAGGAAGGTTAGGCCGGCCGCCACGCCCGCCGGCGACGCCTACGAAGCCGCCGTGGGCTATCTCGCCGGGCGCCCGCACACCGTCGCGGAGATCCATCGTCACCTCCGGTCGAAGAAATTCGATGCGGACGTCATCGACCACGCGATCGACCGGCTGCGCGCGCAACGCTATGTCGACGACGAGGCGTTCGCGCGCTGGTGGGTCGAGCAGCGCGAGCGCTTCAAGCCACGCGGGGACCGCGCGCTTCGCACCGAGCTCGCGCAGAAGGGTGTCGCGCGCGATGTCGTCGACATCGTGCTCGGCGAGCGCGCGCCGGACGCGGATGTCGAGCAGGCGCGTCGCGCGCTCTCGCGTCCGCTCACTCGCTGGGCGGATATGCCCGACGCCGAACGCAAACGAAACATCCACGCGTACCTCGCGGCGCGCGGATTCGACTACGACACGATCGACGAGGTGACGCGCCGCGAGGTCACGGACGAGAGCTAGGCCGAGGGCCCAGGCGCGTCGCTAGACGACGCACGGCTTCACGCGCTTCCGGCCAGTGCAGGAGCGAGACGGCCTCCTCCACCGTGGACCAGCGGTATTCGTCGTGCTCCTCGTTCAGCGTCGGCTCCCAGCCCGCGGGCGCAGGCGCGGCGAAGCTGTACACAGTCACCTCGCGCAGGTCGGCCGGGTAGTCGTAGCGCTGACGCAGCACCGGTGTAATCGGGTAGGTCACCGGCGAGCCGAGCTCCATCAGCTCCGCAACGACGAGTCCCGACTCCTCGCGCAGCTCGCGGCGGGCGGCGTCCGCGACGTTCTCGCCGTACTCCACGACGCCGGCCACGACATGCCAGTAGCGATCCTCGACACGATGCATCAGGAGCAGCCTGTCGTCGCGATACACGAATACGCCCGCCTCCCACGGCGTCCTCACGTCAGCTCGTCGATCCGTCGCGCGAGCGCGACGTCGGCGTCTGAGAGCGCGCCTGTCGCGTGGGTCGTCAGCACCACGCGGACCATGCGGTAACGCTCGAGGTGGATATCCGGGTGGTGATTGGCGGTGTTCGCGGCTTCCGCGACTCGGTCGACGAACGCGACCGCGCTCGTGAATCCCTTGAACCTGAACGTCCGGGTGATCGCGTTGCCCTCGCGCCGCCACTGGCCCGCGGCGAGGAGCTTCGCCAGCTCGGCTTCGTCGAGCCGCGTCTCGTTCTCAGGAAGAGCCATCGCCGCCGAGAGCGCCAAGGGCTGCTGTCTCCGCTCGCGCTCGTCGCGCGAGCAGGCGACTGAAGCCGATCCCGAACGCGAGCCCGCCACAGAAGTACATGAGCGAGCCCACGAGGAGCGGGAGCACGAAGATGCCCGCGCCGAGCAGCGCGCCCGACGCGAGCGGGCCGAGAGCGTTGGTGAAGCCCCACACCGCAAAGCCGGACCCGACCGCGGTCGCGCGCTCCTCCGGCACGGTGGCCGCCATGAGCAGGGACTGATGGAATGGCCACGACAGGTTGGTGAAGAAGCCGCGGACCACGAAGAGCGACGCCGCGACAGTGAAGACCGGCGCGAGGACGATCAGCGCCAGGCAGGTGCCGCTCGCGAAGAGCGCGAAAAGGACGGTGCGCGGACCACCGAGCCTCCGCTCGAGGGTCGGAATGACGAGGACCGTCGCGAGAGAGATGAGCTGCGTCGCCGCGTACCACGGACCGAGGTCGGCCTCGTTCACGCCGAAGCGCAGGCCGAACCACAGAGGGAGCAGCTGCACCGCGATGCCGAGCCCGAAGCCGAGGAAGCCGATGCCCAACGCATAGGTCGCGATCGCAGGCCGCGATCTCCGTGGCAGCCAGCCCGACGCGACCCGCGCGGCGCGCACACTGATGTCCTCGCGCAGAGGGATGAGCAGCGCCGCGGCAGCGACGGTGAGCGCGGCCATCGCGAGATAGGGGAGCCGGTAGCTTTCGAGGTCCGCGACGCCAAAGCTCGTGCGTAGCATCGTCGGCACGGCCGCGGCGATCGATCCGCCGGCGAGCGCGAGGCTCCACAGCGCCTGGCTCGCCGCGAACACGCGCGTTCGTTGGGCCTCGCTCGCCTTCTCCGCGAGGAGCGCGTCGAAGCTCGAGACCGTCAGCGCACCCGCGGCCCCGTTCGCGAGTCCGACGCCACCGAGCACGCTGGCCGCGATGAGCCAAGCCGGATCGGTCGTCGCGGCGAAGATGAGGTAGCTCGGCACCGGGATCAGCGTGCCCGCGATGAGGAACCGCCGGCGGCCCCAGCGGTCGGCGAACACGCCCGAGAATGCCACGATGAGGGACGTGACCAAGCCCGACACCGTGTAGAGCAGGCCGATGAAGGCTGGCTGGATGCCCGCGCGGTCGAGGTAGAGCGGCAGCACGACGAGCAGGTAGCCCATCGGCACCGTCGAGACGAAGGAGTTGGCGAGCAGCAGGCGCGTGCCAGGCGGGAGAAAGTCGCGCATCCGTTGCAGGCTAGCGCCGTTCGCATTGCGTACGCGGGGTGTGCGGCGTTATCCTCGATGCACTTAGAACTTGTGAACCCCGGCCGGCGGAGCACGCCGTTCCGTCGGCCGCTTACGCGATCAAAGGGGCGTCCGCCCCAGCACGGCGAGCGTCCTCGCGTTCGCGCCACACGGAAAGGAACTTGAGATGCCCGACCCCCTCGTCGTGGGCCTCGTGGCCCTCGTCGGAGGCCTCGTCGGCTTCGCCGTTGCCCTCCTGGTGCGCCGTTCCCTCGCGCTCGGAAGTGAGACGGCGGCGCGTGCGAATGGGGAGCGTCTTGTCGCGGAGGCCCGCGCGAAGCAGAAGGAGATCCTCCTCGAGGCCAAGGACGAAGCGATCAAGCTGGCCAAGACGGCCGAGACCGAGAACCGGGAGCGCCGGGCCGAGCTGCAGCGCTACGAGACACGGCTCGACAAGAAAGACGAACAGCTCGACCAGAAGCTTGCCTCGGTGGACCAGCGCGAGCGCCGGCTGGTCGAGAAGGAGCTCGAGCTCGAAGCTGACCGAGAGAAGGTCGTCCAGCTGCAGAGCGAGCAGCGGACCGAGCTGGCCCGCGTGGCGGGCCTCTCGATGGATGAGGCGCGCGGCCTCCTACTGAAGCGCGTCGAGGACGAGATGCGCGACATCACGAACCGCAAGGTGCACGACCTCGAGGCGGAGGCCCGCGAGACCGCCGACGTGCGCGCGCGCGAGATCATCACGATGGCGCTCCAGCGGTACGCCGCGGAGCACACGGCCGAGCACACCGTGACCGTGGTCGCGCTGCCCAGCGACGACATGAAGGGCCGCATCATCGGTCGCGAGGGCCGCAACATCCGCACCCTCGAGACGCTCACCGGCGTCGATCTCATCATCGACGACACGCCCGAGGCCGTCGTCGTTTCCGGATTCGATCCGATCCGCCGCGAGGTGGCGAAGCGCGCCCTCGAGCGGCTGCTCGTCGACGGTCGCATCCATCCCGCTCGTATCGAGGAGATGGTCGCGAAGGCAAAGACCGAGATCGATCAGGTGATGAAGGAGGCCGCCGAGTCGGCGATCTACGAGGTCGGCCTCGCCGGCCTGCATCCCGATCTCGTGCGCCTGCTGGGCCGCCTGCACTTCCGCACCTCGTATGGGCAGAACGTCCTGCGCCACTCGATCGAGGTCGCGCACGTCGCCGGCATGCTCGCGTCCGAGACGGGCTACGACCCGCAGACGATGAAGCGCGCGGGTCTGCTCCATGACATCGGCAAGGCGATCGACCACGAGGTCGAGGGGCCTCACACGATCATCGGCGGCGAGCTGCTCAAGCGCTACGGGTTCCCGCAGAACGTGATCGATGGTGTGGTGGGCCATCACGGCGACGTCGAGCCCGTGACGATGGTGGGCACGCTCATCTCGGCGGCCGACGCGATCAGTGCGGCACGGCCGGGCGCGCGCAGCGAGATCGTGTCGAACTACCTGCAGCGTCTGCAGGAGCTCGAGAGCGTGGCGAACAGCTTCCAGGGCGTCGAGAAGTCGTTCGCGATCCAAGCGGGTCGCGAGATCCGCGTCATCGTGAAGCCGGAGCAGATCGACGATCTCTCGACCGCGCGTCTCTCGCGCGACATCGCGCAGAAGATCCAGGAGTCGCTGCAGTACCCGGGTCAGATCAAGGTGACGGTCATCCGCGAAACGCGTGCGGTCGAGTACGCGAAGTAACGATCACGTCAGCGCGCTCGAGCGCGTTATCGCACCCGACGCACGCGCTGCGGGCTCGAGTCGGGCACCCGCTCGATGACCTTGCGCGCTTCGAGGTCGAGCTTCACCGCCGTGACGTACCAGTCGACCGACCCGACGGCATCCCGCTCCCTGGCGGTGAGTCGATCCTTCACGAGCCCGGGCAGGCGCGTGAACAGAACGCCACCGGTCTCCTTCGGTACGACGGCGAGGATGGCCGCGCTCACGAGGTCGTACTTCTCCTGCGGGATGCGTGTTGTCTTGCCCGGATGATTGACGTTGAGGACTTCCGTCTTCTTCGCCTTCTTCTTCGCCGCCATGACGGATAAGGCTACCGCCGAGTGAGGATCCTCTTTGTCGGTGATGTGGTGGGACGGCCAGGACGGAACGCCGTCGCGTCCCTCCTGCCGAAGATCCGCGCCGAGCGCGAGATCGACTTCGCGATCGTGAACGGCGAGAACGCGGCGGGTGGCGCGGGACTGACCGCCGACATCGCGCGCGAGCTGAACGCGAACGGCGCGGACGTCGTCACGAACGGCAATCACGTCTGGGACCAGCGGCAGTTCCTCAAAGACATCGAGCTGCTCGCGTTCGCGATCCGGCCGATCAATCTCGCGCCGGGTAATCCCGGGCGCGGCTGGGTCGTGGTCAAGGACGTCCTGGTCGTGAACGCGATCGGCCGCACCTTCATGGCGCCGGCGGACGACCCGTTCCGCGCCATCGACGCGCTGCTCGAACAGCTGGGGCGCGACGCGCCCCGCGTCCGTGTTCTCGACTGGCACGCCGAAGCGACGAGCGAGAAGGTCGCGATGGGCTGGCACCTGGACGGTCGCTTCTCGGCCGTCGTCGGTTCGCACACGCACGTGCCGACCGCGGATGCGCGCGTCTTCCCGCAGGGCACGGCGCACGTGTCGGACACCGGCATGGTCGGTCCGCGCGACTCTGTGCTCGGCGTGGATAAGGACATCATCCTCGCGCGCTTCCGCGACGGCGTGCCGCGTCGGTTCGAGGTCGCGGGCGGACCCGTCCAGTTCAACAGCGTCGTCATCGACGTCGACGAGTCGACGGGTCGCGCGCGCTCGATCGAGCGTCTCGACCAGTTCATCGGGGAGGACGGCGACCGCGTGTGAGCGCCGGCTACCCGATCGACCTCCACGCGCACTCGATCGCATCTGACGGCGCGCTCACTCCGACGGAGCTCATCGCGCGCGCTGCGGCCCGCGGCGTGCGGCTCCAAGCGCTCTCGGACCACGACACGCTGCTCGGCGTGGCCGAGGCGGTCGCGGAGGGCGAGCGCCGCGGCGTTCGCGTGATCCCGGCGACCGAGCTGAACACCGAGTCGGAGTGGGGAGACGTCCACGTCCTCGCGTATTTCGTGGATCCGAAGGACGAGGCGCTCGAGGAACGGCTGCGCTGGCTGCGGGACAACCGCGGACGCCGCATCGAGCTGATGGTGGAGAAGCTGAACGCCCTCGGTTACGCCGTCTCGCTGGATCGCGTGCGCGAGATCGCGCAGGGTGGATCGCTCGGCCGACCGCATCTGGCCCAAGCGCTCTTCGAAGGGGGTCACGTGCCGACCTACGACAGCGCGTTCGACACGCTCATCAGCAAGGACTCTCCCGCGTACGTCTCGCGCGTCGGCCTCGCGCCGCTCGAGGCGGTCGCGCTCGCGCGCACGCACGGTGGCGTGCCCTCGCTCGCGCATCCTGCCACGGTCGTGGATCTCGAGCGGCTGCTGCCGCAGCTCGTCGAAGCCGGTCTTGTGGGTATCGAGTGCTACTACGCCTCGCACACCGCGGCGTTCACCGCAGAGTGTCTGCGTCTGTCAGCGCGCTACGGCCTCGTGCCAACTGGTGGCAGCGATTTCCATGGCCGCGGCGAGCACGGCGCCGATCTCGGTGGCGTTTTCGTGCCGCCGGAGTGCATTGCCTTACTGGAGACCCACCAAGCGAGGAGGTGAGCGGTACCATTCCACCGGCTGTGGAAGGGGAGAACTGATGGCCGGCGCACTGCGACCCGTCGTCCTCCTCATGCTCTTCGCATCGGTCCTCTTCGTGCTCGACGGCCTCCTCGACGGCGTCTATCCGGGCGGACCCGCGTGGTTCACCGGCAAGTACGACAACCTCGCCGAGATCGCGTACATCTTCGCGATCCTCAACACCGCGGTCGCCTATCTCGTGGCGCGGGGCAGCGAGCGCAGCCTCATCGCGCGCATCGGCCTCTCCGCCTTCTTCCTGGTCGAGCGGCCGCTCACGGCGTTCATCCTCGGCCCGAAGGACCTTGCCGCCGTCGTCGTGCACCTCGCGACGGCGCTGGTGGAGCTCGTCATCCTGGTGTCCGCGGTGCGCGTCTGGCGCCTGGGCCATTCGGTCGGCGATGCCGAAATGGACAGCCTTTTCGGCCTCCAGAGCTCGTCTCCGGTGCCGGTTGCGCCCACCGACGAGGACGACCCCGCTCCCCGTCAGACGTCGCCGGGGCTGCCGCAGAAGACCGCCTGGATGCTCGGGATCATCACCTTCGTGCTGGCCGCGGTCCTCGTCGCGGACGGCCTTGTCTCCGGCTTCGGGCCGGGGGGACGGGAGTGGGGCCTGTCCGGCGACGCGTCGGGCTGGCTCGTCTATCTTTTCGCGATTGTCGTGCTCACCGTCGCCGCCCGCGCGGTGCATGGCGGCATGCTCGCGCTGCGACTCCTGCTCGCGACCGCGCTCCTCTTCGTCATCGAACGCGCCTTCAGTCCTTTCGCGCTCCGCGTCGTGGATCCGATCGCGCTGGTGCTCCATGAGCTCGCGGCGTTCGTCGCGCTCGCTCTGGCGCTCGCGTGCGCGAGCGCGATCCGCGGCCGGCGCGCGAACGCCGAAGGCAGCGTCGCCTCTCTCGAAGCGGCCTGATCCCGCGTGACCACGGTCAAGGAGGCCGCGAATCGCCTCGTCGAGCAGGTCGGCACGGTCCTGATGGGCAAGCGCGCCGCGACCGAGCAGCTCTTCGCCGCGCTTCTGGTGGAGGGACACATTCTGCTTGACGACGTGCCGGGGGTGGGGAAGACCACGCTCGCGCGCGCCGTCGCGCGCTCGTTCGCGCTGTCGTTCAGCCGGATCCAGTGCACACCGGATCTGGTGCCCTCGGACATCACCGGCGTCTCGATCTTCGATCAGCGCACGCAGACGTTCGAGTACCGGCCCGGGCCGCTGGTGGCGAACATCGTGCTCGTCGACGAGATCAACCGCGCCACGCCGCGCGCGCAGTCGAGCCTGCTCGAGGCGATGCAGGAGCGGCAGGTCACGGTCGACGAAGCGACGCACGCGCTCCCTGAGCCGTTCTGCGTCATCGCGACCCAGAACCCGATCGAGCTCGAGGGCACGTTCCCGCTTCCCGAGGCTCAACTCGACCGATTCCTTCTCATGCTGCAGCTCGGGTACCCGAGCGCCGACGAGGAGGATGACATCCTCCGCGTCCACGGCGCCGGCACGGTCTCGACCGATGATCTCCGACCGATCTTCGATGCCGCCGCGCTCGCAGCGCTCCGCGAGGAGGTCCGCGCGGTGCGGGTGAGCGAAGCGGTCCGCCGCTACGTCGCCGATGTCGTGCGCGCGACGCGCACCGCCGAGGGTGTCGAGCTCGGTGCGAGTCCGCGCGCCGCGCTCGCCCTCTATCGCGCGGCGCAGGCGCACGCCGCGATCCGCGGGCGCGCGTACGTGCTGCCCGATGACGTGAAGGCGCAGGGCAACGCCGTGCTCCGACACCGGCTCTTCCTCATCGCCGACGCGCAGATGCGCGGACGCAGCGGAGCCGCGGTCGTCGCCGACGTGCTCGCCCGCACCCCGGTGCCGGCGGAGGACGCGGCGCGCGCGGCCGGCTGAGATGACCCGGTCCGGCCGCTTCGAGTGGCCGATCGTCATCGCGATCGTTCTCGTCGCGGCCATCTCGCGATCGCCCGCGCTCATCGTGCTCGGCGCCGGCGGCCTGGTCGTCTGGCTCGTCGTGTCGTTGACCGGGCGTCTCGCTCTCGTCGGCCTCGAGACGCAGCTCGCGATCGAACCGGATCGTCTCATCGCGGGCGAGCCGCTGGTCGCGACCGTGACGGTCATCAACCGCAAGCCACTGCCGCTGCCGTGGCTCGACCTGCGGCTGTTCCTGCCGGAAGGGATCGAGACTCCCGAGCCGACGCCCGGTCTGGCGCGCGGATGGGTCAACGCGGGCTTCGCGCCGCGTGGCCACGAGCGGCTGGTGCTGCGCTTTCCGCTCGTCGCGACGCAGCGCGGCGCGTACGCCGTCGGTCCGATCCGGCTGCGCGGCGGCGACTGGCTCGGGTTCACCGTGACCGAGCGGACGGACAGCGTCGCGACGCAGGTCGTCGCGTACCCGGCGCCGCTCGCCGTCCGCGACCGGCAGCTGCCGTCGCTGCGGCCGCTAGCGGAGCTCGCGGTACGCCGCGGCCTGCTGCCGGATCCGCTGCGCTTCCGCGGCGTGCGCGAGCACCGGAGCGGCGATCCGCGCAAGGAGATCCACTGGAAGGCCTCGGCCCGGTTGCGCGAGCTCCAGACCAAGCTGTACGAGCCGGCGACCAGTCTCGACGCGGTGTTCCTGGTGAACGTCGCCTCATACGAGCAGTACTGGATCCAGGCCGATCCCGAGGCGGTCGAGCTCGTCGTGTCCGCCGCGGCCGACATGGTGCGCATCGCCGCGAACGCCGGGCGCCAGGTCGGGCTCGTGACGAACGGTCTGGACAATCTCACGCACGAACGGCCACGTTCGTCGCTCGGCCGCGGCCCGCACTCGCTCACGCGCGCCCTCGAGATCCTCGCGCGCCTCGGTCCGTACGCGACGAACTCGCCCGAGGCCGTGTTCCTCGGCGAGCGCGGCCGCCTGCCCTGGGGCGCGACGCTCGTGGTCGTCACGCCGAAGGTCACCACGGGCCTGGCCAGCGCGATGCTCGCGCTCCGTCGCGCGCATCACCGCGTGCTCGGCGTGAGCATCGCGCCCGCGGACGTCGCGCTGGCCGCGCACCTGCGCGGGCGCGGCGTCGTCCTCGACGTGCTGCATCCCGCGGAGCTCCGCCGTGCGGGGTAGCGCCGCCGTCGCCATCCTCATCGGCGCGCGCTGCTTCGTCGAGGCGGTCGCGTTCACGACGATCGCCGCGCTCGCACACGTCGGCACGACGGGTATCACGCCGCTGCCGATCGTGCCGTGGACGCTCGTCCTGTTCGGCGTCGGCATCCTCCTCGTGACGATCCAGCGTGAGGTGAAGAGCGAGCGGCGTGGCACGACGATCCTCGTGGTGACACTCGCCGCCGGCGTCGTGTGGGGCCTCGTGCTCCCGGCGCGCGATCCCGACGGGCTCGCGGTCCTCTCCCGCATGGTCGCGTTCGGTCTCATCGCCGAGGGCTTCCTGTGGCGCAACCTGTCGATCGCCCGCGGCGCCGTGCGCTGGAGCGATTCGCGCAACGCGCTGCTCTTTTCGGGAACCTGTATCGGGCTCGCGGCGCTGTCGTCGGGACCGATCGATCACGGACCGCTTCCCGTCCTCGCCCTGCTGGTGGTCGCCCTGTCGGGGCTCGCCCTCTCGCTCGCGCGCACGACGGAGGAGCTCGCTCTCGCGCGCGGGACGCGCGGCGGCGCGCGCGCGTCGACCGCGACCGGTGTGAGCTTCGTCGTCGGTATCGTCGCGATCCTCGCGGCCGCGTTCGTGCCCGTCGTCCAGGACGCGCTCTCGGCCTTCGGGACGGCGGTCGAGCCGACCTTCACCCGGTTCCTCTACCTCATCCTGCTGCCGCTGGGGTACATCGCCGCGTTCATCGTCGAGTTCCTCGCGCCGATCATCGCGCAGTTCTGGCGTCGAGAGCCGGTGGTGCTGCGGCCGCGCACTCCCGCCGACGACGAGGCGCTGCTGCGCGAGATCGAGCGCACGCGGCCGATCGTGTTCGGCGCGGTCGAGATGGTCATCGTGCTCGCGGCCGCGCTTGTCGCGCTGTTCCTCTTCGACCGCATGCTCCGTGAGCGGCGGCTCGAGCTTCCCGAGGGCGTGACCCTCGAACGCGGCGCGGCCGAGGGGTTCGGTCTCGGCGACATGCTCCGCCGCCTGCGACGTCAGCGCGGCGTTTCGCGCCGCGCGCCACGCGACGATGGCAGTCCCAGCGGCGCGCTGCGTCTTTTGTACTGGCGGTTCCTCACGCTCGCCGAACGCGCGGGCGCCGGCTGGCGGCAGCCGCAGGAGACGCCGGCCGAGCATCTCGCGCGCATCCGAAGCGCGGACGCGCGCTGGTCGGCGGGTGATCCGCTGGTGCACGCCTTCGAGGAGCTGCGCTACGGGGAAGCCGCGCCCGATGCCGCAACGCTCGACCACGCGCGCGTCGCGCTGCGCGCGTTGGAGGATGCCCGACGCGCGTCATAGCCATCGTCGGTCCGACGGCCTCCGGGAAGAGTGCGCTCGCGCTGCGTGTCGCCGAGGCCCTTGGCGGCGAGATCGTGTCCGCCGACTCGCGCCAGGTCTATCGCGGAATGGACATCGGCACCGCGAAGCCGACGTTGATCGAGCGTGAGCATGTGCCGCATCACCTCATCGACGTGGCGGATCCCACCGAGCGCTACGACGTGTTCCGGTATCAGCGCGACGCGCGCGCCGTGCTCGACGCCATCGCGGCGCGCGGCCGCGTGGCGGTCGTCGTCGGCGGCACGGGACTGTACGTGCGCGCTCTGCTCGACGGGCTCGACCTCGCGTCCGTCCCGACCGACCCCGTCCTGCGCGCGCGGATCGAGGCCGACGCGCAGCGTGACGGGGCCGACGCGCTCCACCGACGTTTGCGCGAGCTCGATCCCGACGCAGCCGCGCGCGTCGATGCGCGCAACGTGCGCCGCGTGGTGCGCTACGTCGAGGCGGCGCTGCTCACCGGCGGCCTCACCGCGAGCTGGCGGCGCGACGGCCCGATCCCGGCGCGAAAGGTGGGCCTCGCGCCGCCGCGCGCCACGCTGATCGCCGCGATCGAGGCGCGCGCGCGGCGCATGGTCGACGCCGGCGTCCTAGACGAGACGCGCGCGCTGCTCGCGCTCGGGCTCGACCCCTCGCTGCCGAGCCTCAGCGGGCACGGGTACATCCACTGGGCGAGGCATCTGATCGGCGCGCTCACGTTGGACGAGGCGATCGCGCTCACCGTGCGAGACACGCGGCGCTACTCGCGGCGGCAGATGACCTGGTTCCGCCGCGACGACGCGATCCGCTGGGTCGATCCGACCGCGGAGGACCCGCTGCCTGCCACACTGATGTCGTGATCGACACGACGACGCCACCCGAGCGCGCGTACCTCGTGGCGCTCGACCAGCCGCGCGCTCGCTTCGAGGCCGACGACTCGCTCCGCGAGCTCGCCTCGCTGGTCGACGCTGCGGGAGGCGTCGTCGCCGGTCGAACGGTGCAGCAGCGGCGCGCACCCGACCCGAACACCTGGGTGGGGAAGGGAAAGGCCGCGGAGATCCTGGCCGAGTGCACACGTCTGCGTGCCGACCTCGTCGTCTGCGACGACGAGCTCGCGCCCCGGCAGCAGCGCGGTCTCGAAGGGGTGGTCACCGGACGCCGCGTCGTCGATCGCTCCGAGCTGATCCTGGACATCTTCGCCCGCCACGCGAAGACCAAGGAAGGACGCGTGCAGGTCGAGGTCGCACAGCTCGAGTACCAGCTCCCGCGGCTGCGCGGTATCTGGCAGGGCCTATCGCGCCTCGGCGGCGGCATCGGCACGCGCGGACCGGGCGAGTCACTGCTCGAGACGGATCGGCGCGTCATCGAGCGACGCCTCATCGATCTCAGGGCGCGTCTGGGGGAGGTCCAGCGGCAGCGCGAGCGGAGCCGGCTCTCACGCAGCCGCGATGGCCTGTTCCTCGCCGCGCTCGTCGGCTACACGAACGTCGGCAAGTCGACGCTGCTCAACGCGCTCGCCGGCGCGACCGTGCTCGTCGCCGACCAGCCCTTCGCGACGCTCGATCCGACCACGCGGCGGATGTCGCTACCGGGTGGCGGCGCCCTGCTCGTGTCGGACACCGTCGGCTTCATCAGCAAGCTGCCGCCGACGCTTATCGCCGCGTTCCGCGCCACGCTCGAGGAGCTTAACGACGCCGATCTGCTGGTGCACGTGGTCGACGTCGGCCATCCGAACCTGCACGAGCGGATGATCGTCGTGCGCGAGACGCTCACATCACTCGACCTCGCCTCGCGCGAGAGCCTCATCGTGTTCAACAAGGCCGATACGCTGCGCGGGGCCGAGGGCGACGCGCTGCGTGAAGCGCTCGGCGCGGAGTTTCCCGGGTCGGTCTTCGTGTCGGCGCGCACCGGGGACGGCGTCGAAGCGTTACGTGACCGCCTGGCGGCGACGGCGGCGACGCGTTGGACGACGGTGGACGTCACGGTGCCGTACAACGAGGGCGGCCTCGTGCAGCGCGTGCGGGAGCGCGGTTCGCTGCGCAACACGGAGTACAGCGAAGCCGGGATACGCATCGAGGCCGACGTCCCGGCCGATCTCGCGGCGGAGCTCACGTCGCGACGAACGCGAGCGGTCAGCTCCGACCGACGATGATCGGGAGGCTGGGGTCGTTGCCCCATTCCTCCCAGCTGCCGTCATAAGTGCGCACGTCGTCGTGACCGAGCGCGGTAAGCACGAGATGCGTGAACGCGGCGCGCACGCCAGCCTGGCAGTACGTCACGGCGGACGTTTCGGCGCCGAACCCCGCGTTCGCGTACATCTCCTCGAGCTCGTCGGCGTCCTTCAGCGTCCAGTCGTCGCGTACCGCGTCCTTCCACAGGATGTTCACCGCGCCCGGGATGTGACCGCCGCGCGCGGCGCGTTTCTCCACGCCGGTGAATTCGCTGTCGCGCCGGACGTCGAGCAGCCAGGGCTGGCCGGTCTTCACAGCGTCGTGGACCTCTTCCTTCGTCGCGATCACGCCCTCGCGCGGATGCGGGTCGAAGCGCGCCGGTGTGACGGTCGTCTCGCCCTTCTCGAGCGGCCGGCCCTCGGCGATCCACTTCTGGATGCCGCCCTCCATGACCGCCATCGTGTCGTGGCCGTACCGGCGCAGCGCGAGCCAGAGGCGCGCCGCGTGATGACCGCCCTCCGCGTCGTAGCCGACGACCATCGTGTCGTTGCCGATGCCGAGCCGCGACATCGTCCGCGCGAACGCGTCCGGCCCTTGCAGCATCCAGCGCGGATGGCCGGAGGCGGGTGGGGGAGCGGACAGATCGCGCGACCAGTCGCAGTGAACCGCGCCCGGCAGATGGCCGCTCAGATAATCCACACGCGCGTCGCCTTCGAATGTGAAGCGGCAATCCACGACGCGCACCTGCGGATCGTGAAGCTTCGCGGCCGTCTGCTCGGTCGACCAAAAGAGGTCTGGGCGCGCGAAGGGGCTCACGGTGTCAGACTTTACGAGGCTTTGCGCGCTCTCGTCGTCGTCATGTTGCTAAGTGGGTGCTCCGTGCTGGTGCCGACGGGTCAGACGACGACGCCGACCGCCGTCGCGGCTACGAGCTCGCCGTCGGTGGCTCCTTCGGCGAGTATCGCCCCGACTCCAACGCTGACCGTGGCGGCCGATCCCACGCCGCGCAGCTTCGCTCGCGTCGCGCTCGATGGCGGCTCGCACGACGGCACCGTCACCGCCGACCAGCGCCTGCAGCTCGGGCCATCGCCCGTGAAGGGCAGCTACGCCGATCCGCACGGGAGCACGATCGCCGATGAGCGCGGCGTCTGGACCTCGGCCTCGGTTCGCGTGCCGTTCGCGTTCCACCGGCTGGTCGCGTCCTGGAACGCGACGACACCGTCTGGAACGTGGATCGACGTGCAGATGCGCGCGAGCGGCGCGTCCCACGCGACGAAGTGGTACACGCTCGCGATCTGGTCGTCGGGCGATGACACGATCCACCGCACGACGCTGAAAGGCCAGGACGACGCCGACGGACGCGTGAACGTCGACACGTTCGAGACGGCGAGCGGCGAGGCGGACTTCACCTCGTACCAGCTGCGCGTCACGCTTCATCGGACCGCGGGACTGAGTGGGACGCCGTCGTTAACGCTACTCGGCGCGGTCACGTCGCGCTTGGCGGAGCACGCGTTCGCGACCGCGTTCAGCGGTGTCGCGCGCGATCTCGACGTTCCGACGCTCTCGCAGGAGACGCACACCGGCCACTATCCGGAGTACGACGGCGGGGGAGAGGCATGGTGCAGCCCGACGTCGACCGCGATGGTGCTCGCCTTCTGGAAGACGGGTCCGAGCGCCGCGGATCTCGCGGCCTTTCCCGGCGCCTCGCACGCCGACGGGCAGGTCGATCACGCGGCGCGCTACACGTACGACTGGAGCTACAAGGGTGCCGGGACCTGGCCCTTCAACACGGCCTACGCTGCGTCGTACGGTCTCGAGGGATTCGTCACGCGCCTGCGCTCGCTGCGCGAGGCCGAGCTCTTCATCGCGGCCGGTATCCCGCTGATCGCCTCAATCAACGGCGTCCTCCCGGGCTTCCTGTTCACGAGCACGAAGGGCCACCTGCTCGTGATCCGCGGCTTCACCGCGAACGGGGACGTGATCACGAACGATCCGGCCGTCCTCGCCGACGCGCAGGCGCGCAAGGTCTATCCGCGCCTGGAGTTCGAGAGCATCTGGCTGGACTCATCCGCCGGCACGGTCTACGTGATCCACCCACCCGGTGTGCGCCTTCCCGCGAACGTCGCCGGTCTTCCTGCGAACTGGTGATACGCGTCCGGCTCATGGCGCGCCCCGACTGCGGCCTCTGCGACGAGGCGGTGGGCGCGCTGCGCCGCATGAGCCGGCGGACTCCCCTCGACATCGAGCGCGTCGACGTCACACGCGATCCGGAGCTTCTCGATCGCTACGTCGTCCGGGTCCCCGTCCTCATCGTCGGCGAGGCGGAGCTCGACGTCGCGGGCATCGACGACGCCGCGATCCGGCGCTGGCTCGACGAGGTCGGTCGATGACCCGACGCACGGCCGCCGCGGCACGGCGTTTCCTCGAGGACCGCTACCGCAAGGCGGGCTCAGCACGGCGCGCGCCGAGCTGCGGAGGATCGTCGACGAGCTCTGGTCGACCGATAGCGAGCTGCGCTCCGCCGCGCGCACCGTGACGAGGTCTCGAGTCTCACCCTCCGCGAAGGGCGAAGTACCTGCCCGCGGCGCACCGTCGCACGCTGCGACTACTGGCGGAGGCGGTCTCGGTGCGGCGTGAGAGGAGGGGGTTACGCCGCCAGGGGGCGCTGCCTGAGGTGCAGCGCGTCGAACCACGCGATGTGCTCGTTCGCCCAGGCGGGCGCCTCGAGCGGGAGCATGTGTCCGATGCCGCGCGCCACGTGGACCTCGGCCGTCGGATTCGCGAGCCGGAAGAACTCCGCGTCGCGCACACTGAAGACGCGGTCGTCGGTGCCCCATAGCAGCAGCGTTGGGATGTCGCGTAGCGCGGCGACGTTGCCGCGCAGCGTGAAGCCGAGCTGCTCGCCACCCGGGAACGGGAGCAGCAACAGGCGACGCCAGCGCGGCGGCTGATTCGCCCAGACGATCGCGCGGATCGAGCGGGTCGTCGCCGGAGACCGACGATCACGACGCAGCATGTGTTGGATGAAGTGCTCATCGTCGCGTCGTGCCCGGCCGATGAGGAACCGGCGCAGGAACGCGCCGGTGCCGTGTTCGTACGGACGCAGCAGCGCGCGTCCGATGAGCGGCACGCAGTACAGCTTGTAGGCCCAGAGCATCGAGCGCCCGAGACCGGCGGGCGCGACCAGCACGAGTCCCGCGACGGCGGCGGGCCTGCGAAGCGCGATCTGGAGCGCGATGCCACCGCCGAGCGAATGACCGAGGAAGAGAGCGCGCTCGAGGCCGAGCTCGCCGACGACGTGCAGCACCATGTCCGCGAGCTGTGAGAAGCGCGCGTCGGCCTTCCGCAGCGCCGGCGCGAGGCCGAAGCCGGGGAGCTCGATGACGTGCGTCGCGTAGCCGAGTGCGCGAAGAGCGCGCGCCTGTGGAGCGAGCGCTACGGCGGTGGCGCCCATGCCGGGAAGAAGGACCGCATGCGGCCCGGTCGCCGGACCGCACGACTTGATCCGGAACCGGTAGCCACCGTGTTCGACGATCGATTCGCGCACCTCATCACTATGTACCCGCGGGATCGGAACAAGGAGTCCGGCGGGTTAGGCTTTCGGTCATCACCCCAGTGGGGGATTCGGTACAGTCCGATGGGTCAGCCAGCACCCCTAACAACCGCGAGAGAAGGGATCCTCATGAGCGTTTATCGGGCCGAATACATCTGGGTCGACGGCACGCAGCCGACGCAGAAGCTGCGCTCGAAGACGAAGATCGTGCCGAAGGGCGAGAAGCCACCGGTCTGGGGCTTCGACGGATCGAGCACGCAGCAGGCGACGGGCGACCGCTCTGACTGCGTCCTCCAGCCCGTCTTCACGTGCCCGGATCCGATCCGCGGAGGGGACGATCTCCTGGTGCTGTGCGAGGTCATGCTCGTGAGCGGGCAGCCGCATCCCTCGAACATGCGCCGCGCGAACGCCGACATGGCGCTGCGTTTCGCGTCGTTCGACACCTGGTTCGGCATCGAGCAGGAATACACGCTCTTCCGCGGCTCGCGGCCCCTCGGGTTTCCGGACAGCGGCTTCCCGGCACCCCAGGGCGGGTACTACTGCGGCGTCGGTGCGGATGAGGTGTTTGGCCGTGAGGTCGTCGAGGCGCATCTCGATGCCTGCCTGAAGGCCGGACTCAAGATCTCCGGGATCAATGCCGAGGTCATGCCCGGTCAATGGGAATTCCAGGTCGGGCCGCTGAACGCCCCCGAGGTCGGCGATCAGCTGTGGCTCGCGCGCTGGCTGCTGTACCGCGTGGGCGAGCCGTTCGGCATCAGCGCGACGCTGTATCCGAAACCGGTCCGCGGCGACTGGAACGGCGCCGGCGCGCACACGAACTTCTCGACGAACCAGATGCGGCGGAACTACGACGCGTGCATCGCCGCGGCCGAGGCGCTCGGTACGCGGCACGACCTCCACATCGCGAACTACGGCTTCGGTATCGAGGAGCGCCTCACCGGGCTCCACGAGACCTGCTCGTACAAGGAGTTCCGCTACGGCGTGAGCGACCGCGGCGCATCGGTCCGCATCCCGTGGCAGGTCGCGAGAGACAAGCAGGGCTACATCGAGGATCGTCGGCCCAACGCGAACGCCGATCCATATGTCACGACGCGTCTCATCCTCGAGACCGTGTGCGGCGCGGCCGTGTCCAATCGAACGACGCGGGCGAAGAAAACGGTTTCCCGCGCCGCGAAGCGCCCGAGCGCGAGACGAAAGAAGCTCGCGATCTAGGCGCTCACTGACGCCGCGCCCCATACGGCAGGCCGCAGTCGCCGCAGAACACGAGGCCGTCGGTCCTACGCGGCGCGCCACAGTTCGCGCAGGCCGCCGCCGGGACAGTGGGGGAGAGCCGCGCGACCGCAGGCGACATGCGTACGCGTTGCGCGCTTCCGACGTCGATCATCCATCCCGCCCAGCCGAGCGGAACGAGCACCTTGCGGATATCGAAGCCGCTGAGCTCGATCAGCACGGACCCGATGATGAGCACCGCGACGAACGCCGCGACCACGACGAGCGACCAGCGCGGCATCCCCGCGCGGACGATTGCCACGCTGGCCACGACGATCCAGAGCGCGCTCGCGCTCGGCGCCGAGCTGACGAGGGCGTCGATGACGGCCGGTGCGGTCGCCCTGAGCGCCGGGATCGCGAAGAGCACGCCGGCTGCGGACCACGTGCCGGCTGCGAGCAGCGCGGCCGCGACCGCCCACCAGCTCGCGAGACCGCTCTGGCGCATGGCGACCGTGACGGCGAACGGGACGAGGCCGTACGCGACGATCGTCGCGATGACAGCGGTGGTCGTCGCGATCCCCGTGGACTCGCTGATGCCATCGGCCACAGCCGCAACGAGCGCGACGACAGCGCCGGCGAATGCCGCGAACGAGCCGGCGCGCAGCCAGTGACGCTGCACATCACAACGTTACCCGCGCGGCCTGCGGGGCTATGTTTCCGAGGGCATCTTTCCGTCGCGCACGCAGGCGGGTCTAGATCAGAGGAGATCTGGCGAGCGCGAAAGCGCGACCGCGGACTTTGCCGGGGCGGTACGTCGTGTCGCGAGCACCGAACCGAGCACGATGAGCACGAAGCCGAGCACGATCCCGATCGTGAGCGGCTCGCTGAGGAACGCGACGCCGAGCGCGAGCGCCACAGCCGGGTTGACGTAGGTGATGACCGTAGCCCGCGCGGCGCCGACTTCCGCGACGAGTGGAAAGAAGACCAGGAACGCCAGCGCAGTGCAGATCACGCCCAGGACCGTCACGGCGACGATGACCTGCGGAGATGGCAGCGTGCCTGGAAACTGCGCGATGCCCACGGGCGCGTAGACGATCATGGTCAGGGCGAGTGAAGCCGCAACGACTCCGAACAAGGGAAGACCCTGGAGCTGCCGCGAGATGATCAGCGCTCCGAGGGCGTACCCGAGCGCGACGAGCGCGACCTCACCGACCGCGCCGACGTCGCCGGCGCCCACGTCCAACCCGACGAGCGCGGCGACCCCGAGGAATCCAAGTCCGAGGCCCGCGACGCGGCGCAGGTCGAGACGATCGTCACTGCCGGTCGCCCACGCCAGGATCGCACCGATCGACGGCACGAGCGCGATCAGGAGTCCCGATAGCGAGCTCGAGATGCGTCGCTCGGCATCGGACAGGAAGAACCAGGGTGCGGCGACCTCGACGAACGTATACGCGACGATCCATTTCCAACGGGGAAACAGCGGCCCCAGATCCTTTCGCGCGAAGGCGATCGGCAGGAGGAGTCCCGCGCCGATCGCGGTCCGGAGGAAGACAAGACTCGCCGGCGACAGCTCGCCCACCGCGATCTTGATGAAGAGATATGGGATGCCCCAGATGACGCCCATCGCCGCGAAGAGGATCCAGCCCCGTCGTGTCACCGTGCCACGTTACCGTGGCGAGGTCAGTGTTGCCCGCGCTACAGAGACCTCATCGCAGCGTGCACGTCTGTGTGGGAGCGAGCAGCGATCCAGCGTTCGCGGTGATCTGGTAATCACCCGGGAGCGCACCTGGAGGCGGCGTGAATGAAGCGATGAACGAGCCGTCGGCCGCGACCGTCCCGGACAACGGCGTCGCGAGCAGTGAGGATCGGATCGCGTAGCGGGCAAACGCTGGCCAGCCCCTGCCCGTGACCGACACCGAGCTCGTCACGGCGCCGCACGTCACCGCGAGGGTCGGTGCATAAACGCTGACCTGCCCGGTCGCGGTGAGTCGTCCATCGCTCGCGGTTATGCGGTGCGTCGCGCCGACCGTCGCGTCGCCCGGCACGGTCATCGCGACCACGAAGTCACCTGCGGCATCGGCGTTGACCTGCACGAGCGGTCGCCCGTCATCCCAGCTGATCGTGATCAGCGCCGTGGACCATCCGTGCCCGATCACGTTGATCAGGCCTCCCGGAGAGCCGATGCCTCCGACGAGCGACGGGCCCGCCGGCGTCGGTGCCGGCGATGGCGTCGGACTCGGCGTGGGCGGCGCACTCGGCGTCGGCTCGGGCGTTGGTACGGGCGTCGAAGGCCGGGGCGGTGGCGGCGTCCGCAGCGGTGGTGCGGTCGGCGCGGGCGTCGGTGCCTTCGTCGGTTCGGCCGTGGCCACCTCCGTCGGCGTTGGCGAAGGCGTGGGGGTCGTCGCAGCCGGCGGCGACGTTTGGCCTGACGGCGGTGGCGTCACCTCGATCCCTGCGGCGAAGCCGAAGCGGGGGAGTGGCGCGAACAGCGACGCGTTAGGGGTGCCGCTGGCCGTCGCTCGCGGGAACGGCGGTGGCACGACCATGTGCGCCGGTCCGCGGTCGGCCAGGGTCAGCTTGGCCAGGCCTTTCGCGCTCAGCGCGCCGTTCGGTCCGCGTTCTACGGTCAGGCTCGAGCTGAACTTCGTGCCGGCGGGTCCGCCACCGCCGATCGAGTAGTTGAAGGACAGGTTGCCGGTGCCGTCGACCGCGGATGCGGACGCGACGAAGTCACCCCCTGGCGCGATCGACTCGATGACCAGTGAGTACGTGCCGGCACTCGAGTCCGGAAGATCGATGAGCTGCGGGTCGATACCAGGTTCGGTCGCGAGACATCCCGGGATCTGTCGGACCAGCGTCGGCCCGGCGGGCGTGACGCCGCACGCGCGGCCGAGCGGATCGACGACGACGAGCCGTGCGGGTGAGTGCAGGCCGAAACGCAGCGTGTTCTGCGCGCTCGGGCCGGCCACGGGTGGGGAAGGGGACCCGCCGGGCTGGACCGTCGTGAGCGAACCGGCTGGCACGACGACGGTCTGGCCCTGAGCCGTCACCTCGACGCTGCCCTCGGCGGTGGTCAACGTCGTCGCCCCGCTGATCAGGACGTCGGTGACGAAGCCCGTGCCGCGCACCACCGCCGACGCTGCGGGGGTCCGCAGCTCGAACGTCGACTCGGAGTGCAGCAGCCGCTGCACGCTCGACCAGGTGCGGCCGACGGCCTGCTGGAGCTGGATCGTGATCGCTCCGTCCTGCGTCGCAGTCGTCTGCACGACTGTGACGATCGTCCCCGGCTCGAGCTCGATGGTCGACGCGTCAAGGAACGTCACGACGGCGTGGCTTTGGTCGGCGGTGCGCACGCGATCGCCGGCGTTCAGGACCTGGCCGTCGCCGACACGCGCAAACGCGGCGTTGCCGTGCGCAACGTCGACCGTGCCATCGATGATGCTCAGGACCATTGCCGCCGCGGACGCCCGTTGCTGCGTGAGGATGAGCGTCGCGGGAATGAGCACGCCGAGGGCGATGAGCGCGACGATCAGAATTCGGATGCGCAGGCTTTAGGAGAACCTCATCTGTCGCGCGGACGCGCGCGGCGTTCAAGGCTGCCGAACGTCGCGGGCGCTCCCATCATCCTCGAGAGGCCGTCGAACACGGCGCCTTTGTCGACGGCGAGCGTCGGGGTGGCGATGTCGCCCTTGACGTGCGCGCCTTTGTGCAGCTCGACGGCGCTGACCGCCGTGATGTTCCCGGTGACCTCACCACTTATGACCGCCGATCCGCAGTTGACGTCCGCGGCGATCTTGGCGTGCTCGCCGATGACGAGGAGGTCGTTCGTGCTGATGCTCCCGGTGAACGTGCCGTCGATCTGGACCGCGCCCTCGAAGTGGAGCTTGCCATTGACCTGCGAGTCCACGCCGAACAGCGCGTTCAGCATCTCGCCCATGAAGGCGCCCTCGACTTCGACGGTGCCCTCGAACTGCAGCTTGCGTGTGGCGTCCGTCCGCACAACTTCGTCCGGAGTTGTGCTGGCGGTTGTCTTGTCGTCGGTGACTTGGGTGTTGAACATCTGATCGACCCCCTTCTCGCGGGTGGGCGCTCTATCAGAACGCGGGGCGGTGACCGCTGGTATGGGTCCCGCCTGGCAGCCTGTCGATCAGCTGACATCGCTAAGGGCCTATCGAAGGACAGTTGGACCAAGCGCCCCGCGTTGCGGTGCTTCGAAACTGGCGTACAACGTCTCGTTATGAAGATTCGTCTAGAGATAGCGATTGACCGGCCGCTGGCGGAGATCTCGGCTGCGGTCGAGGAGGCGCTGGGGCGCCCCGCTGATGGTGGCCCTCAGCTGGACTTCGTCATCCTCGAGCGCATCACCGGTGTCAGCGTCAAAGTCCAAGCGCGGGAGCGAGCCAACGGGCCGCTCCTCAGCGCCAACTACAAGCTCTTCTCCGATGCGGGAGGCCGCTCCCGCTGCGAGGCGCTCTATGCGTACGCGGATTCCTCGGCAGGCGGGCTGCTCGGAAAGCTCACGGCATCCCCTTCGGACAATAAGCCGCTGCTGGAATGGGCCAAGGCCGACGTACGCGCGGTGGGCCGGGCGATCGGAGAAGGCGAGCGCGAGCGGCTCGCGCGGGAGCGCGGCGCGGCGGCTGCGGATGCGCCCCATGCCAGCCTGAAGGTGAAAGTCGAGGCGAAGATCACCCCGGCCTGACCCAGCCACTTCGGCGGCAACGATCACCGGGAGAACGCGCAGGGGACGATGGCAGCATCTGACGCGTGCTTCGCCTCCACCCCCAACCTTGCATCCTTCGCACATTTTACGTATGGTTGGGGGAGTGGTCACGCTCCGGCAGCTCGCGGATGACTTCTTCCGCAAGCTTTCGCTACAGGGACGGTCGCCTCGCACGATCGGTCACTACCACGACTATCTGAACGATTTCATGGCGTTCGTTGCGCGGCACGGTGTCACGGAGACAAGTCCCGCGACGACGATCACCCGCGAGCTCATCACGACATACCAACTGCACCTGGCGGAGCGTCCCAGCACCCGGGACCCGAAGGAAAAGCTGAGCTTGGCGACCCGGAACCTGTTCGCAGTCGGTCTGCGCGGCCTCTTGAGGCACGGAGTGACGGAGCTGAAGCTTCCGGTGCCTGCGCCGGACACCGTGATCATCGCGAAGGTCGGCGAAAAGACGATGCGCCGTATGGAGGTCTCCGACTTCGAAGCGCTGCTCGAAGCGTTGCCCAAGACGGGCAAGGCGGCGCTCCGGGATCGCGCTCTTCTTGAGGTTCTCTTCGCCACGGGGTGCCGGCTCAGTGAGCTGTGCACGCTTACTCGCCGTCGGGTGAACCTCAAGACGCGCGAGGTTGAGGTCCTCGGCAAGGGCAAGAAGGTCCGGGGTACATATTTGACTGAATCGGCAGCACACCGACTTGAGCGGTATCTGGCCACGCGGTCGGACAGTTCGCCCTACGTGTTCATTTCCGGCCAACGCGTTCGCCACGTGGTGGATCGCAATACGGGTGTGAAAAGGGCCCAGAAAGCCTTGTACCCGCTCACGCCTCGGAGTGTGCAAGCCCTCGTCGAACGTCTGGCGATGAAAGCTGGCCTGCCGGACGATTTCTCGCCGCACTGGTTTCGCCACGGCCGGCTCACGATCGTCGCCCGTCACGCAGGCCTACTGGCCGCGCAGGAGTTGGCCGGCCATGCGAGCCCCAATACGACGCGGCGCTACACGCGAATTACGTCGGCCGAACTCAAGCGGCACTTCGATGACGCCGAGCGCAAGGAGAGGAGTCAGTCGTGACTCGGTCCGAGCGGGAGCTTTACCTCGGTGGACCGATGATCACGGAAGGACAAACAACTGAAACTGACCTCGCGTGGCTTGCCGGTTTCTTCGATGGCGAAGGGACGATATCGCTGGGCGCCAGCCGTGGAAGGATTTCCCCAATCGTTTCAGTGGTAAACACCAATCTCCCGAACCTCGGACGCGTTCGCGCTGTGACCGCAACGCTTCTCGGACACGACGTACGGATCCATGAGCGAAAGGGCAAGGACGCACAGGCCGCGCGTCCCGCTTTCGTCGCGAGCTTCAGCTCGCACATCGATGCGGACGTCTTGCTGAATGCGATGTACGGCTACCTTGTCGGGAAGCGAAGACAAGCGTCCCTCGTGCTGCAGTTTCTGTCGATTGCCCCAGGCTCCGGTCGAAATGCACGGGACTTTCGCCGGGCCCGCGGTAGACAAGCGAACGCGGCAGGAGGCTACGACGAAAGGCACTGGGAACTTGTCCGGGCAGTGCAGGAGCTCAACCGTCGCTATGGCCCTGGCGAATGGCAAACGAAAACTGTGGCGGAGCATGTTTCGGAGCCGCCTGAGCAGGTTGAGGTCGACCCATTGAAGCGTTGGTACATGCTTCGATTTGGCTAGGCGATTCCCGAGCACTGGCCGGCGCCGTATGTGTCGGAGTCGTGATGAAGGAGCGCATGCGGCTCTAGGACGAGGATCTGAAGGGCGCCTTGTCGTCGATGTTGCCGACGAACTGCGGCAGCCTCCCGTGTCCGAGCTGCTGGCGGATCGCCATGTTCTCGCCGGTGTGATACCAGTAGTGATAGATCACGCGCTGCAGCAGATTCCCGAACGTGGTCCCGACGGGTTTCCCTTTGTTTATCGCGTCAGTCAACAGGTCCGCCGTCGTGAGGCTGTCGAGCCAGGGATTCGCGAGGGCCGTGATCGCGCGCCATGCTGCGAGTACGCGTGCAAGTTTCGGCGTGCTCGCGGGACCACCGGTCGTGAACTCCGCCTGGATGTCGGGGTACGGCTGCTGATCCATCCCGAATCCCAGGAAGTAGCGCTGTTCTTGCCACGCGAGGTGGCCGACGTTCCAGCTCAGGCTGTTCATCGGAAGCAAACGCCGCTGGGCGTCCTTCTCCGTCACGCCTTTGATCGTTCGCAGGAATTCTGCGCGGGTGAAGCGAAGCTGGGTGACAAGCGGATGGATCTCTGCAGCTCGGTTCCGTCTCTTGGCCACGCGCGCAAAGATACGTCGGCCGCCGGCCGCGTTCCGTTAGCCTGAGCACATAGCCCTCACGACGACCTCGTCACCGACCGGCACGTCCTTCGCGGCGATGCGCCACGGCCCGTTCCGTGCGTACTTCACGACCGGGCTGCTCTCGATGATGGCCGACAACGTCGAGCACGTGATCTCGTACTGGGTGATCTTCCAGGCGTTCCACTCCCCCACGCTCGCCGGCTTCGCCGTCATCAGTCACTGGACACCTTTTTTGGTACTCGGCGTGTGGTTCGGCGGTCTCGCCGATCGCTACGACTGCCGCAAGATCATCATCACCTCGCAGGTCGCGTTCATCTCGGCGTCGCTCGCCTGGGCGGTGCTGTTCCTGACCGGCACGCTCCTGACCTGGCACGCCGTGGTCCTCCTCATCATTCACGGTCTCGCCGGCGCGCTGTGGTCGCCCGCGGGCCAGCTGATCATTCACGACATCGTCGGCTACGAGCAGCTCCAAAGCGGCGTGCGGCTCTCGGCCACTGGTCGCAGCATCGGCATCCTGTTCGGTCCCGCGGTGGGCGGCGCCTTGCTGCTCGGGCTGGGTCCGGCGTACGGCCTCATGGCGAACGCGCTCCTGTACCTCCCGATGACGATCTGGCTGCTCCGCACGCCCTACACCGGCCACCGCCGGACCGGCGCGAGCGATGAGAGCACGCGACTTTCGCTCGCCGACGCGGTGCGCACGCTGCGCGAGATCTCCGCCAACCGCGGAATCCTGGTCATGACCGCGCTCGCCGGACTCAGCTCGCTGTTCGTCGGCAACGCGTACCAGGCGCAGATGCCGGAGTTCGCCACGTGGTTCGGCTCCGCGCAGGACGAGATCACGTACAGCGTCCTGCTGACCGCGAGCGCGGCAGGGTCGGTGCTGGGCGGCTTTGGTCTCGAGGCGCTCGCGTTCTTCCGCCAGCCGCGCATCCGGATCGCGATGCTGCTCGCGCTCGCGTGGGGTGTCTCGATCCTCGTGTTCGCGCTGACCCCGGTCTACGCGACCGCGGTGCTGGCCCTGCTCGTCGGCGGCGTGCTCAACATCGGCTTCACGTCGATGGCCCAGGCCTACGTCCAGCTCGAGGCGCCGCCGGCGCGCCGCGGCCGTGTCGTCGGCCTCTTCAGCATGTCGTGGAACGGCCTGCGCGTTGGCAGCGGCGTGACGGTCGGGATCGTCGGTGCTGTCATCGGCATCCACTACTCTCTCGCGCTGAGCGCGCTCGCGTTCCTCGCGGTCGGCATCTTGCTGCTTGTCTACGCGAGCGGTCGCGCGCGCGAAGCGGTCACGGCCTAGAGAAATCCGCGTCGGAGTCAGTATGCCGATCAAGAGTCAGGCACAGCGTCGCAAGTTCGCGGAGCTCCTGGTGGAGGGCAAGATCTCTCCCGAGGTCTATGAACGATGGAATCGGGGCGCCGGGTACAAGAAGCTACCCGAGCGCGTGAAGCCGAAGGCGAAACTCAAGGCCAAGCGCACGTCCAAGGCGAAGCCCAAGAGACGAACATCCGCCCGCAAGACCACGAAGCGCTCGCGTCGCTGACCTGGCGCTCCGACCTCGCTGATGCGAACGCTCGAGACCGACCGGCTGATCATCCGCGCCTTCGCGCTGCCGGAGGCCGAGACGTACTCGCGTCTGCTTGATGCCGCGTTCGGCACGGGTGCGTACGGTTCCGGCGAGGAGAGGCGGTTGATGTTCGAGTATCAGGTCGCCGCCGATGCCGGCCACGCCCTACTGCATCAGCCTCCGTACGGCGACCGCGCGATCGTGCTGCGCAGCAGCGGTGAGATCGTCGGCTCCGTCGGTTTTGCGCCGTGTCTCATGCCCTTCGGGCAGCTGCCATCGTTCGAGCCCACCGCCCGCTTCACATCAGAGGTGGGGCTCTTCTGGGCGCTCTTTCCCGACCAGCAGGACCACGGCTACGCGACCGAGGCTGCGACGGCGATGGTCGCGTACGCGTTCGCCGAGCTGCGCCTTCGGCGCATCGTCGCGACGACCGAGAATGACAACACGCGCTCGCTTGACGTCATGCGCCGCCTCGGCATGCGGATCGAGCGAAATCCGCGTCCCGAGCCGGAGTGGTTCCAGTCGGTCGGGATAATCGACAACGCGAGCTGACGTCGGTCCGAGCTAACGCGCCGTCCACCCCGCGTCGATCACTTGCGTCGCGCCGGTGATGCCGCTGGCCTCGTCCGAACATAGGAAGCGCACGTAGGCCGCCACCTCGGATGGCTCGAGTAACCGCTTGAGCGCCGCCGGGGCGAGCATGATGTCGCGGATCACCGCGTCCTCGCTGATCCCGTGGACCTTCGCCTGATCCGCGATCTGCTTCTCCACGAGCGGCGTGCGCACGTACGACGGACAGACCGCGTTCACGGTCACGCCCTTCTCGGCCGCCTCGAGCGCGACGGCTTTGGTGAAGCCGACGAGACCGTGCTTCGCCGCGACGTACGCCGACTTGTACGGCGACGCGACGAGGCCGTGCACCGACGCGATGTTGACGATGCGACCCCATCCCTTCGCGTACATGTGCGGCAGGGCCGCGCGTGTGAGGTAGAACGCACCGAAGAGCATGACGCGGACGAGCCGTTCCCACGTCTCGATCGGGAACTCCTCGACGGGCGCGACATGTTGGAACCCCGCGTTGTTGACGAGGATGTCGACGCCGCCGAAATCACGGACCGCGCGTGCCACGAGCGCGTCGCAGTCCGACTGCTGCGCGGTGTCCGCCCGCTGGAACGCGCCGGTCGAGAAATCCGCCGCGACCCGCTCGCCCTCTTCGACATTCACGTCCGCGAAGAGCACGCGCGCGCCCTGCGCGGCGAGGTCGGTCGCGATCGCGCGTCCGATGCCGCTCGCTGCGCCGGTGACGATGGCCGCTCGGCCGCTCATCGGACGCGCAGTCTAGGTTCTGATCCGACTCCCCTAGCGCTGCGTACCAGTTCCTTGGCGATCTGCGCCATAAAGGGAGGCACCCATGCGCAAGCGACGCTTGTTCGGCGTGCTCATCTTCGCGATCCCGGTCGTGCTCGCTGCGGCGACACTCGCTGTCGCGGGCGACAGCGGGAGGACCTTCAGGTCCGACAGGCTCACGGGCTACCAGGAGGTGGTGGGTCCCGGCCCGATTTCGACGACCGGCAGAGGAACGTTCGAAGCGACCCTAAATGAAGCGGGTAACGCGATCAGCTACAGGCTGACATACAGCGACCTCGACACGATGGTGGCAGGAGGGATCGTTACTCAGGCGCACATCCACTTCGGACAGCGCAGTGTCGGCGGGGGCATCATCGCGTTCTTGTGCGGGACCGCGGGAAGCCCGGGTCCGGCTGGCACGCCGACCTGCCCGCAGCCGTCCGGTACGGTCACGGGCACGATCACCGCGGCACAGATCATCGGTCCCAACGGGCAGGGCATCGAACCGGGCTCATTCGCTGAGGCTGTGCGCGCGCTTCGCGCCGGCATGGTCTACGCCAACGTGCACACGACACGCTGGCCGGCCGGCGAGATCCGCGGCCAGGTCCACGACCAGGATCAGAACAACGACAACCAGGAGCACGACTAGGGCGCGCGCGTCCTCGTCTCGCGGTAGACGCCGGGGTCGACCGTCCGCACGGGCGGCGGCCCCGGCTCAGCGCGTGGTGAAGAACGCGACTGGGTCGAGCTCGGCTCCCGATGGCAGCGCCACGACTGACGCGATCACATTCGCGGTCACGCCGCGGTCGTAGAAGATGTGCCACGACGATGCACCCTCGCCCATGAGCTTGAAGAGAGGCGCGCCTACCGCGACGCGGTCGCCGTCCTTCACGATGACTTCGGTGTCCACGTCCAGCGCGCCGGGACGGAAGATGATCCGCCGGTCGGCGGACTCGAGCGTGACGTAGGGAAAGAACGGCAGCCCGGGGTAGAGGGAATCGAGACGCACCTCACCGCTGACGAACTGATAGCGCCGCACCGCCACCGTACCGGCGACTGGCGAGGTGAACGTATATCCGACAGGCGCGCGTAGCGCGGCGTAGCGCTTCCCGCTGTTGCTGTACGCCGTGGTGGTGAACTGATCGGGTGTCGCAGTCGGTGCCGGTGTGGGAGTCGTGGCCGGAGCAGGTGGTGTCGACGCGGGTGTCGGCGATGACACAAACGGTGTGGGTGGTGGAGGCGGCGGCGTCGAGGTCGCCTGCGCGTCACTTCCCTGCCCCGCCGCGAATTGGCTCACCACGAATGCGACGCCGAGGACGCTCATCCCGAGCCCGACGCCGATCGCCGCGTTGCCCAGCGTGTGCAGCGCCGACCACACCTCGGCCGAGGGCCGCACTAGGCCGCGACCGGTCCCGCGATCTCTTCCAGAGAACGTCCCTTCGTCTCTTCAGCGAGCAGCCACACGTTGAGCGCGGTCACGACGAGCAGGATCATGAACATGGCGAACACACCTGACTGACCCAAGGTCGGCACCAGCACCGGCGTGAGGAAGGGCCCGATGATCCCGCCGATACGCCCGACCGACGCCGCGACGCCGGCGCCCGTCGCTCGCACCGCGGTCGGATAGAGCTCCGGGGAGATCGTATAAACGACGCCCCACGCGCCGAGATTGAAGAACGACAGCAGCGCCGCGTAGACGAAGGCGTCGGTGCCGGTGCCCGAGTTCCCGAACAGGAACGCCGAGGCCGCCGTGCCGAGCAGGTACGCGACGAGCGTCGGCTTGCGACCCCACCGCTCGACCAGCCACGCGGCGCTGAAGTACCCCGGGATCTGCGCGATCGTCGACAGGAAGAAGAACTCGTTGCTGCGGACCTCGGAGAGCCCGCGCGCGGCGAGCAGTGACGGGACGTACAGGAAGATGCCGTAGTAGGTGAACGTAATGCCGAACCACAGGATCCATAGCATCGCGGTGCGGCGCGCGTACGCGGGCTTCCACAGCTCGCTGATGCTCGTGCGGCTCGAACGCGCGGGAGCGACGGCGGCGCCGAGCGTGAGCAGCGCTCCCCCGCCCGCGCGCTCGACGCGGCGGACGATGGCGTCGGCCTCGGCGCCGCGGCCGCGCTCCGCGAGGTAGCGGGGCGATTCCGGGAGCGCCGATCGCAGATACGCGACGTACAGCGCGGGCAGCGCGGCGACGACGAACGCGCCGCGCCAGCCGAACTGTGGCAGCACGAACAGCGCGACGAGGCCGGCGGCGAGCGTGCCGTAGGCCCAGAACGATTCGAGGAGCACGATCATGCGCCCGCGCTGCGCGCGCGGTGAGAACTCCGAGACGAGCGTCGCGACGACAGGGAGCTCGCCGCCCAGTCCGAGACCGGCGACGACACGCGCCGCGAGCAGCAGCTCGAACGTCGGCGCGAGGGCGGACAGCACGGCGCCGATCGAGAACAGCACGAGCGTCGCCTGGAAGATGACGCGTCGTCCGTAGCGGTCGGCGAGTCGACCGGAGATCGCTGCGCCGAGGAACATGCCGACGAAGCCGGCGCTCGCGACGAGACCGATCTGCGCCGGCGCGAGCGTGAACTCTTTGGCGATCGGCGCGACGAGGAAGCCGATGAGCAGGACGTCCATCGCATCGAACATCCAGCCCACCCCGCTGGTGATGAGCAGCCGCCAGTGGAAGCCATTGAGCGGCACGCGGTCGAGTCGCGCGACGAACGTCTCCGCGCTCATGCGCCGAGACAGCCCTCGGCCGCGAGGAGCTCCGCGTTCAGGACGGACGCGCCAGCGGCGCCACGGATCGTGTTGTGGCCGAGGACGACGAACTTGAGACCGAGGACGGCGTCCTCGCGCACGCGACCGACCACGACCGACATGCCGTTGCCCGCCATGCGGTCGCGGATCGGCTGCGGGCGGTCTCGCTCGTCGCGAACGACGATCGGTTGCTCAGGCGCGCTCGGCAGGCCGAGCTCCTGCGGGCGACCGTTGAAGGCGCGCATCGCGAGCGTGACCTCCCGCAGGCCGGGCCGGCCGCGTAGAGCAACGCTCGCCGTGACGGTGTGGCCGTCGCGCACGCTCACGCGGTTGCAGTGGGCGGAGAACGGGAACTCGGCGCTCTTGAATGCCGCGCCGTCCCAGGAGCCCAGGAACTTCTTCGTCTCCTGCTCCATCTTCTCCTCTTCCTCGCCGATGAACGGGACGACGTTGTCGAGCGCATCGAGCGACGGCACGCCCGGGTAGCCCGCGCCCGACAGCGCCTGCAGCGTCGTCACGACCACCTGCTCGATACCGAACGCGCGATGCAGCGGCGCGGCCGCGAGCGTGAAGGTGATCGCGGAGCAGTTCCCATTGGTCACGATCGACCCGGTCCACCCCCGCTTGCGACGCTGCGCGTCCAGCGCGTTCGCGTGCTCGGGATTCACCTCGGCGATGATGAGCGGGACGTCGTCGTCCATGCGGTGCGTCTTCACGTTCGAGAAGACGTGGTGGCCGGCCTTCGCGAGCGTCGCCTCCCACTGCTCGGCCGCCTCGCTCGGGAGCGCGGAGAAGCAGATCTCGGCGTCGAGATCCGCGCGCGTCGCCTCGAGGCGCATGTCGGCGATCTCGGCCGGCATGTCCTCGCCGAAGTGCCACGGCGTGACGTCGCCGTAGCGTTTGCCGGCGTTCCGGTCCGACGTCGTGAGCGCGGCCAGCTCGAACCACGGATGATCGGCGAGCAGGCTGATGAAGCGCTGCCCGACCGTGCCGGTGGCGCCGAGGACCGCGACCTTGCGCTTTCGCATCGCCCTAAGTGTGACGCACGAGGGCGGCGGAGTCTCGTTAGGAGCGGTGGAACTCCTCGTGGACGGCGCGCACCGCTTTGTCGCGCTCCGATTCGACGACGACGAACGAGATGTTCAGCTCGCTCGAGCCCTGTGCGATCGCCATGACGTTCACGCCGGCGCGTCCGAGGGCGCCGAACACGCGCGCCGCGACGCCCGGCGTGCCCCGCATCCCCTCCCCCACCGCGGCCACGATCGCCACGGGCGCGTCGACCGTGACGCGCTCGACGTCGTGGCGCCGCAGCTCGACGCTGAACATCCGCTCGAGCGCAGGACGGAGGCGCTCCGCTCCGTCGGCGGGCACGACGAGACAGATCGAGTTCTCGCTCGAAGACTGGCTGATCATGAGCACGTTCACCTTCTCTGCCGCGGTCGTGTCGAACACGCGAGCGGCGAACCCGGGCACGCCGCTCATGCCGGCGCCCTGCACGGTCAGGAGACCCAGTCCACCGAGCGACGTCGTCGCCTTCACGACGCTGCCATCGAACACCGGGTCGCCGGTGATCGTCGTTCCGGGATGTTCCGGGGCGAAGGTATTGAGGATGCGCACCGGGATGTGCGCCTCGATCGCCGGGAGCACGGTGCGGGGGTGGATCACCCTCGCACCGAAGTACGACAGCTCCGCTGCCTCGGCGTACGACACGCGCTCGAGCGACTTCGCGCCGCGCACGATGCGCGGATCCGCGCTCATCACACCGTTCACGTCGGTGTATATGAGGAGCATGTCGGCGTTCAGGGCCGCCGCGAGCACCGCCGCGGAGTAGTCAGAGCCGCCGCGTCCCAGCGTCGTGGTGACGCCGTCCGCGGTCGATGCGACGTACCCGGTGATCACGGGCGTAACTCCGTCCTTCAACAGGGGCAGGACTTCTTGGTGAACGCGGGTCTTCGTCTCGTCTAGCAGCGGATTCGCGTGCCCGAAGGCGTCGTCGGTGATGAGCAGGCCTTCCGCCGACAGCGAACGTGCCTTCGTGCCACGGCCGTTGAGCAGCGCCGCGACGATCGGTGCGGAGATCTTCTCGCCGTAGGTGACGATCGCGTCGAGGCTGCGGGGCGTGCATTCGTGGAGGATCGCGACACTTCGGAGCAGCGAGATCGTACGCTCGCTGAGATCGGCGATGTCGCCGAGCACCTCTCCTCCGCCGACGCCGAGGAGGTCTGCGACGAGGTTCGCGTGCGCCTTCGCGAGGTCGTTCACGATGCGCTCGGCGACGGAGGCCTCGCCGTTCGCGGCCTCGCGGGCCGCGGTGTGCAGAGCGTCGGTGGTCCCCGCTGTCGCCGAGACGACGACAACGCGGTCTCCCTTCGTGTCACCGACGATGCGCGCCACGCTCTCGAGCGCGGTCGGCGAGGCGACGGACGTCCCGCCGAACTTGAGGACGGTCCGCGTCAACGCATGGTCCGCGCGATCGCGATCACGTCGCCGAGTATGGCCGAGGCGGTCGCGTCACCGCCCGCGCCCGGTCCGCTGAACACGAGGCGGCCGGCGAGATCGGTCTCGATCGTGACGACGTTCGTCGGCCCGTCGGCGGCGCCCTCCGGCGAGCTGATCGGCACCTCTTCGGGACCGACGCGGGCCCTCGTCGCTCGTTCGCCGAAGTCCGCGGTCGCGAGATAGCGGACTTTGTTGTCGCGCGACGAGGCGGCCTTCACCGTATCGGCCGACAGACCGCGGAGCGTTGTGCGCCGCACGTTGTCGGGATGGAAATGCCGGCCCTCGAGCAGGCTGATGAGGATCGAGAGCTTGTACGCGGCGTCGAAACCGTCGACGTCCGCGGTCGGGTCGGCCTCGGCATAGCCCTTCGCGATCGCCTCCTCGAGCGCCGCGTCGAATCCGAGCCCGGACTCCATGCGCGAGCAGATGTACGTCGTCGTGCCGTTCAGCAGGCCGCGCACGACGCGCGGCCGAGACGCGGCGAGCATGCGCGTGGCGGCGATGAGCGGGATCGCGGCGGCGACCGCTGCCTCGAAGCGCAGCTCGCGCTTCGCGAGCTTGGCCGCTTCATGGAGCGCGTTCCACTCTTTCGCGACGAGTTCCTTGTTCGCGGTGACGACGTGTCGGCCGCGCTCGAAGGCCGCGAAGTGGAGGTCGCGCGCGGGCGACGTGCCGCCGATGACCTCGATGACGATGTGGATGCCCGGGTCGTCGAGCAGCCGGAACGGATCGGTCGTCACCGCGAGATCGCCGACGTCGCGCGCCTTGCGACGGTCGCGCACCGCGGCGCCGATGAGCCGCAGCGGCCGGCCCGCGGCGGCGTCAAGACGTTTGCCCCGATCGGCGAACACGCGCGCGACGGAAGAGCCGACCGTGCCGAGTCCGAGCAGCGCGACACCGACCTGGGTGCTCATGCGAGCGGCTTCCCCCAGACCACGTCGGCGGCGATCTCGCGGCGGACGAGCCCCCCGCCATCCAGCGCGACGATCGCGCGCACTTCCTCATCGAATGCTTGCGCGCGGTCCGAGCCGATGCGCGCTCGGGCGAGCGCGCTGTGTGAGTGCAGCGCTCGAATGTAGTCCGCGAGCGGCTGCGCGAACTCCATCGGGATGCGCTGGCGTCCAACGACGGTGTACAAACCACGGCGTTCGAGTTCGGCGATGACGTCGAATTCATACCAGGTCTTCCCGTAGACGCCGTACTCCTGGAAGAGCATGACGAGGCGCTCCCACCAGGGAGCCTGACGGTCGTCGACGCCGAGCACGGCGAAGAATGCTTCCTTTGTGAGCGCGCGTGCCAGGCGGGGGAGCACGATGTCCCACTCCATCCAGTGCAGACTCGCGCCTGCGGTCGCCAGGCCGTACGGCGGATCAAGCGCAACGTCCTCAGCGCGGCCGGCGAACCAGCGGATGTTGCGATGACTCGCGCCATCGAGCCGGCGGCCTTCGGCGAGCATCGCGTCGGATGGATCGATCGCGTCCACACGTGTGACGCGCGAAGCCATCGCACGCGCGATGGGACCGGTGCCCGCGCCGAGATCGAGCACGACCGGCTGGTCGCGGTCGATAAGACGCGCGAGCAGATCGAACGTGGCCGGAGGGTACGGCGCGCGGAAGGCGTACTCGCGGACGACGTCGGCATCCTCGAACGCGGCGCCATGCTCTGGAGCGAAGAACGATGGCCGCGTGCTCATTCGATCGCATCCGCGAGCAGGTCGAGCGCGGCGCCGACGCTCGCGAGGCGGTTGCCCGCCCGGTCGAATGTCCACACATGCTTCTTCACCGCGCTGTGCTTGTCGCTGTCGACCGCGACGTAGGTCAGGCCGACGGACTTGCCGGGCGTCGCGCCGCCTGGACCGGCGATGCCGGTGATGCCGAGGCCGATCTTCGCGCCGAGACGCGAGCGCGCGCCGCGCGCGAGCGCGCCGGCGACGACCGACGACACCGCTCCATGCGAATGGATGAGCTGCGGCGCGACGTCGGCAAGGATCTCCTTCGCGTCGTCGCTGTATACGACGGCGCCGCCGCGGAAATAGTCGCTCGCCCCGCCGTGCGCGGTGAGGATCGTCGCGAGCAGCCCGCCCGTGCACGACTCCGCCGCCGCGACCGTCAGCCTGCGGCGGCGCAGTTTCGCGTGGATCGCGGCCATGCGCTCCACGAGCTCATCGAACGTGGGCGCGCTCTTCTCTGCCACGCGAGAAGGTTAGGCGAGCGACGGCAAGTCGATCAGGTGAGCCGCGTCACGAAGTAACGCGGCAGGGTGACCAGGCTCAGGAGGAGTGCCAGACCGACGAGTGTGGCGCCGGCGACGGGCCACGGGCGTTCGCCGACGATGATCATGACGACTCCGATCATCTGCGCGGCCGTCTTCGCCTTCGCCAGGCGGTCCGCGGGGAGTGCGACGCCTCGCCCGAACGCGCGTACCCGGAGAAGCGCGACGACGCCCTCGCGCAGCGCGGTCGCAGCCGTCACCACGGTGACCGGCCATCCGGTCCCGACGGCGGTGAGCGCTCCGAGCGTCCCGACGACGAGGACCTTGTCGGCAAGCGGATCGAGCAACGCGCCTCGCGAGCTGCTCTTGCCGGCGCGCCGCGCGAGGACACCATCGAGCGCATCCGATGCCGCGGCGAGCACGAACAGGCCGAGCGCGAGGAAGCGCTGGTCGGCGGCGATGGCCCACACGATCGGTATGCCCGCGAGCGCACGGAAGAGGGTCAGGGCGTTCGCCGCGGTCACTGCGCGGTGTAGATGCGCTCCACGACCTCGCCCTGCTTTCCCAGCGCGACCGGCGGCTGTCCGTTGTAGCTGACCAGCGTCGCCGCGCCGTTGCCGGAGCGGAGGCGCACCTCGCGGCCGGTGTACGTCGCGGTCTCGCCATCTTTGAAGACGCGCCCGGTGCCCGGAACGACCGTGCCGTCCACCGTCGCCTGCAGCCAGGCGTCGCCGCCCTTGACCGTCACGTTCACGACCGCGGCGGTGTAGGCGACCGTGACCGAGCGCGTCTCCGTCGTGGTGCCGCCGGCGGCGTTGCTCGCGACGATGGTGATCGTCTGCTTACCCGCGGCATAGGTGAACCGGATCTCGAAGAGACGCGCGTTGCTTATCGGCAGCTGCACGCCGTTCACGGAGAGCGCGGTGACGCTCGGATCGAAGCGGCCGCGCACCAGCACCGGCGCGTTCGTGAAGGTCGCGCCGTTCGCCGGTTCCTCGACGATGATCACCGGCTGCCCCGGCGTGCTCGCGACGGTCTCCAGCCGGACGGTGCGCGACGCGCGACCGACCTTGCCGGTCACGTCGAGCACCTCCACGACGATGTGGTTCGCGCCCGGATTGAGCTGCACGTTCGCCGAGAACGTGCCGTCGGCATTCGGATGTATGTCCGCCACGGTCAGCGGCCCGGGGAACACCTGCACGGTGACGCGGCCATCGGGAACGGTCCGTCCCTTCACGACGAAATCCGCCGACTGCGCGATCGCGTCGGACGCGGGGTCGGTGACGTCGATCTTCGGTGGGACCGCGAAGGACACGAACTGGTAGTAGAGGTAGCTCACGAAGAGGACGATGCCCGCAAGCACGACCACCGGGACGAGCACCCTGGGCGTGAAGATGAGGTTGCGCCGCATGATGGGGCCGATCGGCTTGAACGCGCGCGGCGCCTCGGGCTGGTCGCGCTCCTGGTGGAACTGCACGACAAGCTCCTCGGTGTCGAGCTCGAGGTACTCGGCGTAATTGCGGAGGAACCCTTTCGTGTACACCGTGCCCGGCAGCGTCTGGTAGTCGCTGTCCTCGAGCGCCTTCAGGAACTTTTCGCGGATGCGCGTGTCGGAGGCAGCCTGCTCGAGCGTGATGCCCTTCTTCTCACGTTGGGCGCGAAGCGTCTCGCCGAGCCGCGCCACCCTTACTCCTCGCCGGGCCGAGCCGCGCCGTACACCTCTCGGAATTTGCCCGGCCCGCGATCCGGCCCGACGACGCCGCTCCGCTCCATGATGTCGATGAGCCTGCCGGCGCGCGCGAACCCGATCGTCATCTTGCGCTGCAGCATCGAGACCGACGCCTTGCCCTCGTGCCGGATGATCTCGACCGCTTCTTCATAGCGCTCGTCGTCGATGTCCTCGCCGTCGGACTCGCGCCGGGTCAGGCGGTCCGGCCCCTCGAGCACCTTCGGGTGCCGGTCGTACGCCGTCCCGCCCTGCAGCGTCCAGTGACGGCTGATGAGCTGGATCTCGTTATCCGACACGAAGACGCCCTGCGCGCGGATCGGCTTCGCGAGGTCGGGCCGCAGGACGAGCATGTCGCCGCGTCCGAGGAGCTTCTCCGCACCGGTCATGTCGATGATGGTGCGCGAGTCGACCGCGGACGCGGTAGCAAACGCGATGCGAGCCGGGATGTTCGCCTTGATGAGACCGGTGATGACGTCGACCGACGGCCGCTGCGTGCCGAGGACGAGGTGGATCCCCGTCGCACGGGCCAGCTGTGCGACGCGCGTGATCTGCTTCTCCACCTGGATCGGCGCCTGGAGCATGAGGTCGGCGAGCTCGTCGATGACGAACACGACGTACGGGATGCGGTCGGAGCCGGTGTGCTTCTCGTTGTACTGGCCGATGTTGCGCGAGCTCGTGCGCGCGAAGAGGCGATAGCGGCGGTCCATCTCCCCCACCACCCAGAACAGAGCGTTGAGGATCTTCTCCGCGTCGGTCATGACCGGCGCGACGAGGTGCGGCACGTCGCCGAACGCGGTGAAGTCGACCCGCTTGAGGTCGCCGATGAGGAGGCGCACGTCGTCGGGTGTCGCGTTGAGTAGCAGGCTGCAGAGGATCGAGCTGATGTTCACGCTCTTTCCCGAGCCGGTCTGACCCGCGACGAGGAGGTGCGGCATCGCCCCGAGGTCGAGCACGATCGGCGCGCCGGCAACGTCGCGCCCGAGCGCGACGGTGAGCTTGGACGGCGACGCGCGGAAGATCGCGGTCTCGACGACGTCGCGGAGCGACACGAGGCCCACGGCGAGGTTCGGGACCTCGATACCCACGACGCTCTTGCCGGGGATCGGCGCCTCGATCCGGAGCGTGCGCGCCGCGAGCGCGAGCGCGAGGTTGTCGTTGAGCGACTCGACGCGCGACAGCAAGACCCCGGGCGCGATCTTGAGCTCGTAGCGCGTGACGACCGGACCGGGCGTGACCTCGACGACCTTCGCGGCGATGTTGAAGTGCGCGAGCGTCTGCTCGATGACCTCGGCGCTCTTGCGGATCTCGCTGCTGCTCCCGGCATGGCCCGCGTCGCCCAGGCCCAGGAGCTCGAGCGGCGGGAGCGTCCAGGCGCGGTCCGCCTTCGCGTGCAGGACGCCTTCGACGGCGACGTTCTTGTCCGGCAGCCCGGCGATCGAGGGAGTGAACGCGCCGCCTGGGGCCGAGGCCGCCTCGTCGGTCTCGGGTGGCGGAAGGAGCCGCAGCTGCGGCTTGGGAGGCTGGGCGGCCCCCTTGGGCCGCTCGATGGGCATGTTGATCCGCAGCGGCGGGGCCGGCTCCCCCACCTCCTCGTCCTGCGGCTCGTCGACGCCGCGGCCGAACCGTCCGGCCGTGCCGCCGGGAAGGCTCATGCCAGGGCGGAGCGCGGTTCGCCGCTCCCACGCCGGCCGGATGAGGTCGCCGAGGGTGCGGTTGGAGGCCACGACGACGCCCACGAGTACCAGCGCGACGAGCGCGATCGGCCCACCCACATCGCCGAAGGCCCCGGTCGCGACCTTCGCGACCGTCGCGCCGACGACGCCCCCCGCGCCCTGGCCGGTCGTGGACTCGCCGCGTTGGTAGTGCTGCGCGATCGCGAGGAGCGCGACGAACACGAGCGCCCCGCCCGCGATCGGGATGATGGCGCTGCGCCGCATGAGACCGAACCACAGCTCGGCGGCGAGGGCGGCGAGGAGGAACGGCACCAGGAGCGCGCCCCACCCCAGGCCCGAGACGAGGAATGCGTGCCACCACTGCAGCACCGGTCCCTGATCGGCGATGAGCGCGACGATCGAGAGCACCGCGAACGCGAGCAGCGCGATCGCGCCCACCTCGTTGCGGATCCGTGGATCGACAGCGGAGACAGCCCCGCGCTGCGGCTGGCGGCGCGACACCCGGCGCGCGCTCATACCTGCATGATCACCGGCAGCACCATCGGCCGCCTCTTCGTGCGCTCGTAGAGGTAGGCCGTGACGCTGTTGTGGATCGAGTCGCGGAGCGTCGCGACCTCCGCGAGGTGCTCGCCCGTCTGCGCCTCGCCGAGCCCGTCGAGGATGCGCTGCTTGGTGCGCTCGACGATGTCCGTCGCGTCCTCCTCGGGCACGAAGCCTTTCGTGACGATGTCTGGGCCCGAGAGGACCTTGCCGGTCTGGCGCTCGATGGTGAGCACGACGAGGAAGATGCCGTCGCTGCCGATCGACCAGCGGTCGCGCATCACCGACTGGCTGACGTCGCCCACGCCGAGACCATCGACATACACGACGCCGGAGGCGACCTTCTCGCCGAGGCGCGCCCCGCGCTCGTCGATCTCGAGCGAGTCGCCGTTGGTGATGACGAACGCGTTCCCGGGCGCGACGCCAAGGTCGATAGCGATGCGCGCGTGGCGCACGAGCATCCGGTACTCGCCGTGGACCGGGATGAAGTACTTCGGCCGCAGGATGTTGAGCAGCAGCTTGAGCTCCTCCTGGCTGGCGTGACCGGAGACATGCGGCCGAACGCCAGCGTCGTAGATGACCTCGGCGCCGAGCTTGAACAGGTTGTCGACGGTGCGGCTCACGAGCTCCTCGTTGCCCGGGATGGGCGTCGCCGACATGACCACCGTGTCGCCGTCCTTCACCGCGACGTGGCGATGGTCGCCGAGCGCCATGCGCGACAGCGCGCTCGTCGGCTCGCCCTGGCTGCCGGTGGTGATGATGCAGAGCTCGTGATCGGGAAGCTTGTCGATCTCTTTCGGATGGATGAGCGAGCCTTCTGGGAACACCAGATACCCGAGCTCGCGTGCGGTCCGCGTGTAGTTCTCCATCGATCGCCCGATGATCGCGGTCCGTCTCCCCCACGCCGCGGCGACGTCGACGATCTGTTTGATCCGCGAGATGTTCGAGGCGAATGTGGTCGTGATCACGCGGCCTGGAGCGCGCGACATGATCGTGTCGAGCAGATCGCCGACGTGGCGCTCGGACTGCGTGTAGCCGGCGACCTCGGCCCGCGTCGAGTCCGAGAGCAGCAGCAGCACGCCGTGCGCGGCGATCTCGGAGAGCCGCGCGAAGTCGGTCTGCTTCCCGTCCACCGGCGTGTGATCGAACTTCCAGTCGCCCGAGTGCACGATCGTCCCGTAGCGCGTCTCGATCGTCAAGCCGACGGCGTCAGGGATGCTGTGACACACGTAGTAGGAGTCGCAGTCGAACGGACCCACCCTGAACGGCGCGCCGGGCGTGATCTCGTTCGCGATCACCTTGTCGGCGAGCTTGTGTTCGCGCAGCTTCGTCCGCATCAGGCCCAGCGTCAGCTTCGTCCCGTAGATCGGGACCTCGGGAAGGTCGCGCAGAACGTACGGCAGCGCGCCCATGTGGTCCTCGTGCGCGTGCGTGAGGATGATCCCGCGCACCTTCGCCTTGTTCTGGCGCAGATACGAGATGTCGGGGATGACGAGATCGATGCCGAGCATCTCCTCGTCGGGGAACATGAGACCGGCATCGACGACGACGATGTCGTCGCCCTGCTCGATTGCGAGCATGTTCTTTCCGATCTCGCCGACACCGCCGAGCGGGATGACGCGAAGCCGGTCAGTTGCCAAAGAGCGTCATCTGATCCGCGGTCTTCTGTTCCGCCGCTTTCTGTTGTGGCGCCGGCTCGGTCGCGAGGAGCAGCGCGAGCGCCGCGAAGTCACCCGCCAGCGCGCCGCGCAGCGCGGGCTGATGGAGCGCGGCGGCGGGGTGGTAGACGGGGAAGATCACGAGGCCGTCCACCTTGCGCGGTCGGCCGTGGATGCGTGAGATCGATTCACCGGGCAGGAACTTCGCCATCGCGTGCCGGCCGAGCGTCACGATGACGCGCGGCTTGAGGACCGCGAGATGGCGGTGCAGCCAGACGTCGCACGCGCTCACCTCCTCCGGGAGCGGGTCGCGATTCTCCGGCGGGCGGTGCCGAACGACGTTGGTGATGAACACCTTGCTTCGGTCGAGACCGATGTCCGACAGGAGCTCGTCGAGGAGCTGCCCGGCCGCTCCGACGAAGGGCCGCCCCTGAAGATCCTCGTTGTAGCCGGGTGCTTCGCCGAGGAAGAAGATCCCCGACTCGGCGCTCCCCTCCCCCGGCACGGCCTGCCGGGCGCTTCGGTAAAGGGGACAGGCCGTGCATGCCCGGATCTCGTCGGCGAGCATGCGCAGGTCGTCTTGCATTCGCGCTGATTATGTCGCGCTCACGGCTTCGTCGGGGCTTTTCTCGCCAGGTAGAGCACATCGGTGTAGATGCGCCTCGGCATCTCGACGACGTCCACGACGAAACCGGCGCGCTCGAACATCGCGACGGCCTCGGCGCGCGAGGGGAAGAAGAAACGCTCGCGTCCACCTTTGGTGAGACCGAGGCTCACGGTCACGAGCTCCTGCCCGTAGGTGAGGGCGTAACGCGGGTCGAGCCGGCGCTCCTGCGCCTTGACCACGAGCGGCCCGCCCTCGCCGAGGGCCGCGGCGGCGTTGCGGAGCACGCTTTCCTGCTGCTCGAACGGGAGCAGGTAGAGCACGTCGACGATCGTCACCGCGTCGCAGCGTGGCGGTGTGTCGGCGATGATGTCGCCGACCTCGAACCGCAGCCACTGCGTGTCCTGGATCGCGCCGCGCGCCACGTCGATCTTCTTCGGATCGAGGTCGATCCCGAGCACGCGCCGCGTCGGCGACGCCTCCCGCAGCACACAGGCGAACAGGCCGTGGCCGCAGCCGAGATCCACGATGAAGCCTTTCTTCGGCACGTAGCGCTCGACGACCGCGAGGTCTGACAGGAAGGCGCGCCCGTGCACGAAGACTCGTGCCGTGATCGGCGCGTGCGTGTAGCGGCGAAGCGCGCGGCCGAGAGCGCCGGTCGCGGTAGCGCCTGGCATCAGTGCACGCGCCAGAGCACGCCGTCGCCGAGCGCGGTCCGCAGCAGCGGGTCGGTGAGGAGCGCGAGATCGTCGACCCGCGGCAACAGGGCGTCCGCGGGGCTCAGGTCGTCGTCCACGTACCCCGGATGACCCGAGATCTCACCCACGCCGCCGTATGCCGCGAGGAGCGCGACGCCCGCGGCATCGAGGCGCGGGCGCTGCGACGAAAGGTCGACGTACCAGGACGGGCCGCGCAGGCCGCGGAGGGCCAGGTCCGAGGCGAGCGAGGCCGCGTGCAGGGACGCGGCCTTGAGCTCGGCCCGCAGCCGCGGCGCTCGAGCGCGGCGCACCCAGCGCACGCCCAGATCCCTCGCGACATGGCCGACGACGAGCGCGACCGGCGGCAGGAGGTGCACGTGGCGATGCGAGTCCCAGGCCAGCGCCGGAACGCCCCAGGAACGCGCGCGCGCGGCCTGCGCCCGAAGCTCCCTCGCGAGCTCCGCCGGGCGGATACGGCCGCTGAACAGACGTTGGGTGAAGCTCGGCAGCGGGTAGAACCGACCGTTCTTGTCACACAGCGATGGGACCGCGGCGGGGTCGCTCGCCGGCCGGCCGCCGACCAGATCGAGATGCAGTCCGACCTCGAGGTCCGGCTCAGCGAGCGCGAGCGCCGCGGCCGCCTCGGCATCGGGGTAGGTCACGATGAGCGACGTCGAGCGGACGACGCCGCGTCGATGGGCTTCGAGGATGCCGCGCGTCACACCGGCGCTGAGGCCGAGATCGTCGGCGGTCACGCTGACGCTCAACGGTAGCGGCCGAGCATGGCGTTGAGGCGGATGCGGAGGAGGTCGCTCATCATCCGCGGCGCCTGCGCCGCGAAGTTGATGCTCGACTCGTGGTTCTGTACGAGCGCGAAGGGGATCTCGCGGACGCGATAGCGTGCGCGGCGCGCGAGGAACAGGACCTCGGCGTCGAAGGCGAAGCCGTGCAGCCGCTGGCGCAGGAAGAGATCCTTCGCGGCCTCGGCCGTGTAGGCCTTGCCGCCGCACTGCGTGTCCTGGACGCCGGTCGGCACGAGCGCTCGCACGCAGGCGTGGAACGCGTCACCGATGAACCGCCGCCGCCAGGGACGGCGCACGACCGAGCCGGGCACATACCGCGACGCGATCGCGATGTCGGCGCCGTCGTCGATCGCGCGGAGGAACTTGTCGATGATGTCCACCGGGATCGTGAGGTCGGCGTCGAGAAAGATGATCGGATCGCCCGTGGCGCTGCCCACGCCCGCGCGCACGGCCGAGCCCTTCCCGCGGTGCGGCAAGGGCAGGTAGCGATACGTAAGGCCGCCGTGCGGCAGCGCCGCGACCGCGTCGGCGAACGCCTCACCGGTGTGGTCGGTCGAGCCATCGTCGGCGACGATGATCTCCGCCGCCATTGCGCGCTCGCCGAGGTACTCCGCGCATGTGGCGAGGCTCGCCGCGATGCGACGAGCCTCGTTATAGGCCGGAAGGATCAGTGAGAGCAGCGGCTACCTGCGGGGCGGACCGCTCCGCCGGAAGCCTCCCCCACCACTGCCGCCCGGAGGGCCGCGGAATCCGCCACGGTCGCCCCCCTCGCGGTCGTTGAAGCGCGCCCGCTCGGCGCGCTGCCGCTCCTCGAAGCCGTTGCCGTCTTCGTTCACGGCACGCATCGAGAGGTTGACCCGGCCCTGACGGTCGACCTCGGCGATCTTTACCGTGACCTTGTCACCGACCTTCACGACGTCCTCGATGCGGTTGACGCGATCGTTCGAGATCTCCGAGATGCGTACCAGCCCCTCTTTCCCGGGAAGATACTCGACGAACGCGCCGATCGACATGATCCGCGTGACCTTGCCTTCGTAGACCTCGCCGACCTCAGGTTCCTTCGTGAGCCCCTCGATCATCGCCTTCGCCTTCTCGCGACCCTCGGCTTTGGCGCCGGTGATGCGCACCGTGCCGTCGTCCTCGAGCTCGATCGCGGTGCCGGTCTCGCTCTGGATCGCGCGGATCATCTTGCCACCGGGGCCGATGACTTCGCGGATCTTGTCCGGGTGGATCTTGATCGTCTCGATGCGCGGCGCCCAGAACGACAGCTCCGGTCGCGGCGCGCTGATGACGTCCTGCATCGCCCTGAGGATGAACAGGCGCGCGTCGCGCGCCTGCGCGAACGCTTCGCGCATGATCGCGAGCGAGATCCCCTTGATCTTGATGTCCATCTGCAGCGCGGTGATGCCCTTGGCCGAACCGCAGACCTTGAAGTCCATGTCGCCGTAGTGGTCCTCGAGGCCCTGGATGTCGGTGAGGACCGTGTACCGGCCGCCCGAGGTCACCAGACCCATCGCGATGCCCGCGATCATCTCCTTGATCGGGACGCCGGCGTCCATGAGCGACAGCGTGGATCCGCAGGTCGACGCCATCGACGACGAGCCGTTCGACTCGAGCGTCTCGCTGACGATGCGGATCGTGTACGGGAACTCGTCCTTCGTCGGGAGGACCGGCAGCAGCGCGCGCTCCACGAGCGCGCCGTGACCGATCTCACGACGGCCGGCACCGCGCATCATCCGCACCTCACCGACCGAATACGGCGGGAAGTTGTAGTGATGCATGAAGCGCTTGGTGTCGACCGGCGAGAGCGTGTCGATGATCTGCTCGTCACCGGTCGGCCCGAGCGTCGTGACCGAGAGCACCTGCGTCTGACCGCGGGTGAAGAGGCCGGAGCCGTGCGTCCGCGGCAGGACGCCGACCTCGATCGAGATCGGCCGGATCGTCGTCGTGTCGCGGCCGTCCGGTCTCAGCTTCTCCTCGGTGACGGCGCGCCGGAACTCCTCCTCGAGGATCGTCTCGAAGGCCGTGGCGACCTCCTCCGCGAGGACGGGGCCGCCTTCCTTGACGAACTGCGCGACCGCCTCCGCCTTGAGGTCGTCGAGGCCGCTCTCGCGCTGCGCCTTGTCGGGATTGCGCAGCTTGGCCCGGATGCGGTCCTTCAGGAACGCGACGGCCGCCGCGAGCTCCGCGGTGGTGTCGGGCAGCGCGGCGATCGCGAGCTTGGGCTTGCCGACGGCCCGCCGGAGCTCCTCCTGCGCGTCGCACAGCTCCTTGATGCCTTCCTGAGCGAGCGCGAGCGCCTCGACCAGGAAGTCCTCGGTCACCTGACGGGCCCCGGCCTCGATCATCATGATCGAGTCGCGCGTTCCCGCGACGACGAGGTCGAGCTCGCTCTCCTCCATCTGCTGGATCGTCGGGTTCAGCGTGAGCTTGCCGCCGACGGTGCCGACGCGAACGCATCCGATCGGCCCTTCGAACGGCGCGTCGGAGATGGTCAGCGCCGCGGAGGACGCGTTGACCACCAACACGTCGTAGTCGTTCTCCTGGTCGGCCGACCACGCCGACGCGACGATCTGCACGTCGTTCTTGAAGCCCTTGGGGAAGAGCGGGCGGATCGGTCGATCGGTGAGGCGCGCGGTGAGGATCCCCTCCTCGGACGGCCGGCCCTCGCGCCGCGGGAACGACCCGGGGATCTTCCCGGCAGCGTACAGGCGCTCTTCGAAGTCCACCGTGAGCGGGAAGAAGTCGATCCCGGGACGCGTGGTCTTCGCCACCGTCGCGGCGGCGAACACGATGGTGTCGCCGTAACGCACCGTGACGGCACCGCCCGCCTGCTTCGCGTACTTGCCTGTTTCGAAGACGAGCGGCTTCCCGTTGATCGTTGCCTGGGCTTGCGTGACTGGCATGTTTTGTTGGGGTGCCTCTAAGAAAAGACCCAGGGAGTTCCCTGGGTCATCCGCGCTCTCGCGGTCTCGCTACCGGCGGAGTCCGAGTCGCCCGATGATGACCTGGTAACGCTCGGGAGACTTCTGGTGCAGGTAGGCGAGGAGCCGCCGCCGCTGTCCGACCATCTGGAGCAGGCCGCGCCGACTGGAATTGTCGTG
>Ga0207684_10000079_pt1 | contig 179842 bp, 154 predicted proteins | sample KBSK5501metaG_FD_184342 | JGI IMG/M metagenome (GOLD analysis project Ga0207684, IMG submission 184342) | Corn, switchgrass and miscanthus rhizosphere microbial communities from Kellogg Biological Station, Michigan, USA - KBS K5-50-1 metaG... | ecosystem: Host-associated > Plants > Roots >... | reverse complement strand
GGACTCCGGTAAGTGAGGTACCTTCGGTAGGTCGCCGGTACTTGTAATTAGGTTGAAGTAATGTCATTTACCCCTCCAGTACTTTTGGTCTGAACGCCGGCGGCACGATGTTGTTATCAAAAACTCCATACACCGCCTGCTCGCCTTCGGGCATAGGTGAAGACTCTGCCCAGGCGCAGTCTTCGTCGATCTCGCGGAGAACGCCCGCCACGATCTCCTCGAGCTTCTCTTTCGTCGCCAGATTACATTCAAGCAAATAACGTTCGTAACGATCGATCGGATCGTTATTCTGCTCCCACCACTCAATCTCGCCCGGCGCAACGTAACGCTGATCGTCGTGCTCGGCGTGTCCTTTGCGACGATAAGTCTTCGCTTCAATCAACACCGCACCGCCACCGCGCCGCGCATAGTCGGCCGCTTGCTTCGTGACTTCGTAACACGCGACGACGTCGTTGCCGTCGACGATGTACGCGGGTATGCCATAACCCGCCGCTTTCTCGGCGAGGTCGCGCACGGCGGTCTGCTGGTTTGTCGGCGTAGAATAGGCGTAGTGGTTGTGTTCGGCAATGACGATTAAAGGAAGTCGCTGCACGGCGGCGAAGTTGAGACCTTCATGAAAGGCGCCTGTGCTCATGCCACCATCGCCGATGTAAGCGATGGCAACAAACTTCTTCTTCAACATCCGCCCGCCCAGCAGAACTCCGGTCATAACAGGGATCATGTCGCCCAGGTGAGAAATTGGACCAATGAATCCCTTCTGCATGTCGCCGAAATGAATGTTGAGATCTTTTCCGCCTGATGGTCCCCACGCCTTTGCCATGTATTGCGCGAAGATCTCGCGCGGTCGAATTCCTTTTACGAGCACGGCGCCGAGATCTCTAATCAAAGGAGTGACGAAATCCTGCGGCTGAAGCGCATAAGCACTGCCGACAGCGGTGGCTTCCTGGCCCAAAGAACGAAACACGCCGCCGACAACTTTCGTCTGGCGATAGAGATTCACCAGTCGTTCTTCGACCAGTCGAGTGAGCTTCAGATAACGATAGAGTTCGAGATGCTGCTCAGGCTTGAGTGTCGTCTCGGTCGAGCAACTTAGCGGCTTACCATCCACCGCTTTGCGCGGCGCGTATTTAGTGCTGACACGCATCTGAAAACGCGGACGCATCGGTCGCCGGCGCCGTCGTTTGTCGTTCCGATCTTTCTTTTCCGGTTGGTCCATAGTAAAGAATCTGTGTAATCTGCGGATGGTTTTATATGTGCACCATCAGATCGTGAACGCCTTCCGCAGCTTCCATAACTGCCTCAGAGATCGTCGGATGCGCGTGCATCGTTCGCCCAAGCTCGTCTGCAGTCGATTCGAGCTGCATCGCCACGCAAGCCTCCGCGATCAACTCGGTCGCGTGTGGCCCAATGATGTGCACACCCAGAATCTCGTCGTACTTCTTCTCGCTGACGATCTTGACGAAGCCCTCTTCCTCGCCGAGTATGCGCGCTTTGCCTGAAGCAGAAAACGGAAACTTTCCTACCTTCACGTCATAACCCTGCTCTTTCGCCTTCGCCTCAGTAAGTCCGACTGACCCAATCTCTGGATCGCAGTAAGTGCAATTTGGCACTAAACGTAGATTGATCGGACGCACGTCCTTTCGTCCGGCGAGATGCTCGACGGCGACGATTCCTTCTTTCGACGCGAGGTGGGCCAATAAAGGCGTCGGCACAACATCGCCGATCGCGTAAACACCTTTTTCCCCGGTCTGCTGAAATTCGTCGACCTGAATAAAGCCCTTCTCGACTTTGATCTTCGTACCTTCAAGTCCGAGACCTTCGGTGTAGGGCATTCTTCCAACAGCCACCAGCAACATTTCCGCCTCGAGACTAACCGGATCGCCTTTCGACGTTTTGCCCGTGACTCGCACACCCGTTTCAGTCTTTTCGAGCTTGTCGAGCTTCGTGTCTACCTGCGATTTGATGCCGCGCTTGCGAAAACTGCGTTCGAGCTCTTTCGATACTTCTTCATCTTCAAGCGGCACGAGTCGCGGCAACAGCTCGACAATCGTCGTGTCGGCGCCAAAGCGTGAATAGACCGATGCAAACTCAACCCCCACCGCGCCCGCGCCCATCACGATCAACGATTTCGGCACCTGCTGAAGCTCGAGGATATGGTCGCTGTTCACAACCTTGTCGCCGTCAGTATCAAATCCCGGAATCGGTCGTACAACTGAACCAGTCGCGATGATGATGTTTTTGGTTTGGAGTGTCTGCTTTTTTCCGTCTGCGTCGGTGACTTCCACTTTGCCCGGCAGTGCGAGTTTACCCGTGCCTTTGAAGACAGTGACCTTGTTCTTCTTCATCAAATACTCGATGCCCTTCGAGTTTTTCAGCACGACTTTGTCTTTTCTTTTTTGCACGTCGGCAAAAGCCAATTGAATGCCTGAGGCCTGGACGCCAAAGTCTCCCGCATGCTGCATCTGTTCGTAGACGTGGGCCGACATCAACATCGCTTTGGCGGGGATGCAACCGCGAAGGGTGCAAGTGCCGCCGAGTCGATTGTCTTTCTCAACAATTGCGGCCTTAAGACCCAACTGGCCGGCGCGAATCGCCGCCACATAACCGCCCGGCCCACTGCCGATAATCGTTACGTCAAACTGTTCGTTCGCCAATTTTGTAGGTTTCTCCTCAATCGGAGCAGTAATGAAAACAAAAAGACCCGGCATTATAATCAATGCCACAAAGACGCACAAAAGCGACAAAAAAGAGGGCGTGCTCCGCAAAGAGCACGCCCGATCAATTTTGATCGCTTCAGAACTGGTCTAGAACTCGAAGCGTGCGGCGAACTGCACCTGACGCTCCCGGAACAATGTGCTGTCAGCGCCGGTTACGTTCCTGAATGGATTGGTTCCCGTGCCGTTGAAGGTCAACGTGGAACCGGACAGGTTATAGATAGTACCGTTAACAAGGGTGACTTGCGTGCGGTTGAAAACGTTGAAGCCTTCTGCCAACACCTCGAGTTTCATCCGTTCGTTGAGGCTGAACCGGCGTGAAAGCCGCGCGTCAAGGTACCAGATATTGGGTTGCTTGAAGAAGTTTCGTGGCACGAGCGCAAACCGGTTCGCACCACCGGAACCATTCGCACCTCCGCCAGGAGTCTGATTGGAAGCGAAACCGAATGACTGCGGATTGATACTGTTGGCAATGTTTCCCGTAAATCGCGCGCCTGAGAATGCATTGAAAATCGGTGCGATGGTCCACCCGTTGAAAATGTGCTTTGCCGGTCCATCTGAGAACGGATTCGGATTGTAAACCACACTCGCCACAAGTTTCTGCCGGCGATCAAAAGCGGAAAGTCCGTTCTCGCCCGACTGGTCAAAAGCATTGAAAGGTACGTTGTTAGCAGTAAACGTTTGCGAGGTTTGACCATTATCAGAAGCGCGCGACAACGTGTAGTTAGTCTGGAACTGCAGTCCTTTGGTCAACCGGCGATTCCCTTGCAATACCAGCGCATGATATTTGGAATACACGTCGCTTCGGATTTCCGTGATCTGTTGGAACGCGGTGTTCGGTCGTGGTCCAACAAACAGCGGTGTTAGATAAGTTTGTCCGGCGAACGGTCCACCAACAATGCTCAATGCCACCGTGCGCCTGGGCGCCGGTAGATTAGTATCGACAAAGTTTGGCAACGAATTTCCGAAACTGCCGAGGTACGACGCAGAGACAACGGTGTTTCTCGCAATTTCACGCTCGAAGATGAAATCCCACTGGTGGATCTGCGGGAGCTGGAAACTGCTTGCAAAGTACTGCACTGCACCAACCGGCGGATTAGAAGCGGGAAGCAGGTTCGGATAAATCGGCAATAACGTGCAGTTATCGGCGCTTAGGCTACTGCTCGTGCAAGCAGCCGGCAAGTTGCTTGCGCTGGTCGTGAACTGGCGCTGACCTTGATCGGTACCTACACCGGTATTAACAAGTGCGTTGTAAACCGTCGAGTTGATCACACGTCCGTAATACAATCCCCAGCCGCCGCGAATGCTTGTCTTGCCATCGCCGTTCAAGTCGTAAGCAAAGCCGATGCGCGGCCCAAAGTTATTGCGATCGTCGACCTTGTTGTTGGTCTGCGGCAGCGCCGGATTTACGTTCACGGGATCGGGATTGCGCTGGTACTCATAACGCAGACCGAGATTCAAGGTGAATTTTGGACTGACGCGCCAGTCGTCCTGCACGAAGTAATTGAGGTCGGTGGTCTTCATGTTGAGACCCAGAACACCAAACCCTTGATTGAAGTTACCGGCGTAGCACTTACCAACACGCCGCGTTGAGCTGACGCACAATCCAAGATTGCCGTTTGGCGTGGCCGAGAGCGCGCGAATTGCGCCACTGGTTTGGAAGTTAACGTAGTCGACGATGAAATCGGCGATTCCGGTAGTGGCTCCCGTGTAGTTGAACTCGCCACCCGAGAAACGCAGGTTATTAATGATGTCTTTGACAAAGTTGACGTCGCCGCCAAACTTGACCGTGTGATTGCCGGAGGTCAACGTCAGAGTGTCAGCAAACTGCCAACGCCGTTCATCCGGAAACGAAGCGCGCTCGAGGAACTCGGGCATTCCGAACGAGAACGTCGACGTACCGACGAGAATTGTTTGCGGCGACCTGCCTCCAATGGCGTTCGTTGGCTCACCAGGGATCGGAGGCTGGCTAAACTGAAACTCATTGTCGCGTCCCCACTGGAAGCGAAATTCGTTCAGCAGGTTCGACGTTAGAGTAGAGGCCAGCTTCGCGTTGAGCGAATCGATTTGAACAAAGTCATCACCAAAGTTATCGACAGCTCGTGTGTTGGTCGCTTGCGTCTGAATGCCTGCCGGTGATGTCCAACGTAGACGGTTGTAGCTTACCGTCAGAGTGTTCCTGTCGTTTACAACCCAATCCACTTTCGGTAAGAAGAGCTTTTGGTCGCCGGTTCTTGGAACTGGACCGGAAAGGGTGGCGAGGAAGGCAAGCGTGCTATCGATCTGTGAGTTGGTCAGGCCGCGTGCAATTAGTGCGGTTCGATTGCTTGAGCTTAAGTTTAGGAAACCATTCTGACCAAACACCGCTAAGCCGGGGAAGTTACGTTTCTGTTGATCGTAGCTGAAGAAGAAAAAAGCTTTGTCTTTTACGATTGGCCCACCGATCGTGCCTCCAAATTGGTGCCGCACGTCTTTTGGTTTGAAGCCTACTGGAGTAAAGACACCATTGATTAGTTCCTGACGGACTGCCAGCGGATTGCGAGCGCCCCACTTGTTGTTTCGTTGATAGTAGAACACGCCACCGTGAAACTCGTTCGTACCGCTCTTCGTGATCGCGTTGACCACGCCGCCGGCTGAACGGCCGTACTCTGCTGAGTAGCTCGAGGTGTTGACCTGAAACTCGCGGATGGCAGCCTGGCTGATGGAGTAGCTGATACGAGTTCGACCGCGCTCTTCAGCGAAGAACGCCTGGTTGTTATCACCACCGTCGATCGTGTTGTTGTTCAGCAGGCCGGAGATGCCGCGGAAGCTGATCAGGCCGAACGTGCCGTCAGGCACTGCGCCCGGCGTCAGCAACGCGAAGTTTGACCAGCGACGGCCGTTGATTGGCAGTTCGTTGATCGACGTCTGATTGATATTGGTTGAAAAGTCCTGCTGCGTGGTGTTGATGACGGGCGCTTCAGCTGTGACGTCAACCTGGCCCGTTACGGGTCCAACCGCCAATGCAACTTCAAGACTTGTTTCGCGTCCGATTTCGACCGTCACGTTTTCCGAGGTCATCGGACTAAAGCCAGACGCGTTTACTGTTACAGAATAGTTTCCAGGTTGCAGGTTTGCGACCTTGAAACGGCCGGTATCGTCAGTCGTCGCTGAATCCTCTTTATTCGTTCCGATGTTTTTGACGGTAACCGCCGCACCGGAAACGACCTCTTTATTGGGATTCGTTACGACGCCTCCAATCGCGCCCGTCGTTGTCGACTGGGCAAAGGCCACAGCGCTGAGAGCAAGCAACAAGAGGCATATAAACGAAAGCCTTAATATCTTCGACATACGGGGAACTCCTTAGGCAATGAGTTAATGTTGACTGCGCCTCAGCCCTTCGGGCTACGCCTGCGTTTAGCTAGTTTTGAGAGCACCTAATCAATGCAAGAGGAATCTTGCGAATGGTTTGTCAGACGCGATTTCTATCACGCTTGGCTACCTTTCGCAAGCTTTAAGTCATGATTCAAACCATTAAATATTTGTTTCGCATTTTGAATTAGTTAGGTGCAAAAACAAGCGAGTTCCATCGTGAGATCGCTTTGCCTCAAAACTCACGAACTACTCTTGGAGCGGGTCAGTACCGTAACGCGGTAGCGTCGGGTGAGCCTCGTGCATGCGATATTCTCGAGGAACTGATACACGACGTCCGACCCGACGCTACCGCGTTGCGGTACTGACCCGCTCCAACAGCGACTTTTGAGGCAAAGCGTCGTGAGATGAAAACAAAACCGGGCAGGCTTGAACATCATGCCTGCCCGGTTCATTTTAGTGCTTACCGTTTGTTCTAAAACTCAAAGCGAACGGCTAATTGAATCTGACGTTCGCGGAAGAAGAATCCATTGGAGAGATCGCTGGCTGTACCGAACGTTGGATCGAAAGTAGCATTCACGTTCTGACCGGAAATCGCGACTACATACATGCGGTTGTTGACTCCCGTTACCTGCGTGCGATTGAAGATGTTAAAGCCTTCGGCCAACAATTCGATCTTCGCATTCTCCTTGATGGTGAAACGCCGCGAGAGACGCAGATCTACATACTTTACTGACGGCGTATGGAACGCGTTGTTGGGCGTTAAGCCGAAACGAAGCGAGCCATTGGAACCATTAATGCCACCTGCCGGGCTAGTCCCGAAAACCGAAGAAGTACTAAAACTGTTCGTCTGCGCGGTATAGCGGAATCCCGAATACATATTGACGATCGGTGCAATCGTCCATCCATTCAGGATCGCCTTTCCGGCATCATTGAGACCCTTGAAATTAGTGTTGTAAACGACACTCGCGACGAACTTATGACGCCGGTCGAACGGAGACAGACCGCTGTCGGCCGGTGCATCGAAAGGATCAAAGAGAGCGGAAAAGCCTGGCGTAAAGGTCGCGGAGCTCTGTGATCCATTGTTGTCTTGTGCGCGCGACAGCGTGTAACTGCTCTGGAATTGCAGACCGTTTGTGAGACGACGATTTGCTTGCAACACCAGGGCGTGATATTTCGTCGAAATGCTGTCACGAATCTCGAGGATGTTGCCGAAACTGGTATTGGGTCTCGCTCCCCGATAATAGGGGAAGACCCAAACCTGGCCCGCGAACGGTCCATCCAGGATGTTTATCCTTCCCTCACTTGTTGGCCGATTGAGGTTCGTGTCAACGAAAGTAGTCAAATGGTTTCCATAGCTGAAGAGGTAACTGGCGGAGATCACAGTGTTGCGTGCGACTTCGCGTTCGACAATCACGTCACCTTGATGGATGAGCGGATTCTGGAAACCCTTTCTAAAGTAATTGACTCCTGCAGTACCCGCGGGTGCCGAAGTTAATACATTCGGAAAGAGCGGCGCGGCTGGATTTCCTGCCGGGTCGTTAGCATTCGCACTCCCGCAGAGCGTCGCACTGCAATTAGCCGGAACCGAGCTGACTGCCTGGCCCGTTGAGAGTCCGGTATTGATAAGCGAGTTGATTATGATCGTACCGTTGATGCGCCCATAGTAGATTCCATAACCGCCCCGCAAGCTGGTCTTGCCATCGCCTGTCAGGTCCACGGCAAAACCGACTCTCGGACCAAAGTTATTTTTGTCACTCGGCCGGTTGGCAGTTTGCGGCAAAGCTGGATTCACGAGGAAGGGCTGCGGAAATTGTTCATAGTCCCAACGCAGTCCCAGATTGAGCGTGAGCCGCGGCGTAACGCGCCAGTCGTCCTGAGCAAAGAAGGCCCAGTCAGTGGTTCTCTCTTGGAAACGAGGCTGACCGAAACCTTGAGCATAGTTGCTGGTGTAGCATTTTCCTGCGATACGCGTGTTCGCGGCTGGGTTCGCCAGAGTGGCACACTGCCGATTTGCCGCCCGCAGGGCGCCGGCCGTAGTGAAGTTTACGTAATCAACGATAAAGTCGTTGATGTTGCTGTAAGTGTAGGATCCAGCTCCAGTGAAAAGGTTGTCGTCGATATCTCTGACGCGATTGATGTCCGTGCCAAACTTGAACGTATGGTTTCCAGTGGAGTACGTAAGCGAATCGGCAAATTGGAACCGTCTTTCATCAGGTAAGGCTGCTCTGTCCAACGACGTCGCTTTGCCGAACGTGACTCCGTTAGTCAAAGTCACTTGAGGCGAAAAGCCGTTCGCTGTAGTAGGCTCGCCCGGCAGCGGTGGCTGCGCGAACTGTGAGTTGAGCTCATCAGACCATTGAAAGCGAAATTCATTGATAACTGTGGGCGTCAGGGTTGAAGAGAGCCGAAGATTGAGTGAGTCTGTTTCAACGAAATCGTCGCCGAAGCCCGCTCGATCACGCGTGACCGTTGCGCCTGTCTGAACTCCCGCCGGTGACTTCCAACGCAAGCGGTTATAGGCAACAGTGAATTGATTATTCGAGTTCAAGTGCCAATCCACCTTTGGTAGAAAGAGCTTTTGATCGCCCCGCCGTGGCACCTCGCCGGTCAGGCTGTTGATAAACGTCAACGAGGAATCAATCTGCGCCGTTGTCAAACCTCTCGCCAAAAGCGTTGTGCGATTGACTGTATTAAGGTAACCGGGCGTGCTAAACACAGCGACTCCGGGAAAATTACGTTTCTGTTGATCGTAGCTGAAGAAGAAGAACGCTTTATCTTGAACTATTGGGCCACCAATAGTTCCGCCAAACTGATAGCGCACATCCTTCGGCTTTAGCGCTTCACGAGTAGAGACGCCGTTGACTAACCTATTGATGAAAGTGTTTGGATTGCGGGCGCCCCATTTGTTATTGCGGTCGTACAAAAAGGCCGAACCATGAAACTCATTGGTTCCGGATTTTGTGACAGCGTTAATAACGCCGCCCGCGGAACGGCCATACTCAGCCGCGAAATTTGAGGTGTTGACTTGAAACTCGCGAATCGCCGCCTGACTGATCGAATAAGCGCTGCGAGTGCGGCCTCTCTCTTCTGAGAAAAATCCCTGGTTGTTGTCGCCACCGTCTACAGTGCTGTTGTTAAGCAGACCGGAGATACCGCGAAAACTTATCAGGCCAAAATTACCGTCAGGAACAGCGCTTGGCGTAAGGATTGCAAAGTTGGACCAGCGCCGTCCGTTGACTGGAAGTTCATTGATCGAGGTCTGATTAAGATTGGTTGAAAAATCCTGCTGAGTGGTGTTTATGACTGGGGCCTCGGCGGTAACATCTACCTGCCCAGTTACCGGGCCAACGACCAACGCCACTTCAAGATTCGTCTCGCGCCCAATTTCGACCGTTACATTTTCGAGGGTTAGCGGACTAAAGCCCGCCGAGTTTACAGTTACTGCGTAGTTTCCTGGTTGCAGGTTTGCCACCTTGAAACGTCCGGTGTCGTCGGTCGTCGCCGAATCTTCTTTATTGGTTCCGGTGTTCTTCACCGAAACCGCGGCGCCGGGCACGACCTCCTTGTTGGGGTTAGTAACAACGCCGCCGATAGCGCCGGTGGTCGTCGACTGCGCGAACGCGACAGCGCTGAGAGCGAGCACCAACAGACTTACAAACGAGAGCCTCACGATTTTGGACATACTAGGGAACTCCTTAGGCGATGAATTAGCAGAAAGGAAATTGCACATTATTGAGTCGGATTTAAGCGAGCGCCAGCCGTGGGGCCGTTAGGCGTTCAAGCGAATTTCGCAAGCCTTGTGCCGTATGGGAATGTAACCGGCTTCATAGGACGAAAGCAATATATGCCAATAGTTAACTCAGGAGCGATCTCTCATCGGAAGCGGCACCTGCACAAGATTTTGGATCTTATCGGAAAATCGGGAGAAATTATCAGCGTTCATCCGCGGCTAATTTTCTTCAAACGCGCTCGACGATCATCGCGATTCCCTGCCCGCCACCGATACACGCTGTGGCTAAGCCGTAGCGCCCGCCGCGGCGATGAAGCTCGTGCAGCACTGTCAAAACGAGTCGAGTGCCGGTCGCGCCTAACGGATGACCGAGCGCGATGGCGCCGCCGTTGACGTTCGTCCGCGTGCGATCCAGACCCAACTCCTTTTCAACTGCCAGATACTGCCCCGCGAAAGCTTCGTTCACTTCTACAAGATCGATGTCGCTTAGCGACAACCGCGCCTTCGCGAGTGCCGTGCGAGTAGCTGGGACGGGTCCGATGCCCATGATCTCCGGCTCCACTCCCGCATACGCCCAACTCACGATCCGGCCCATCGGAGTAAGATCCCTCTGTTTCACAAACTCCTCACCGGCGATCACAAGCGCGGCTGCACCGTCGACAATGCCCGACGCATTTCCCGCTGTGACAAATCCATCCTTAGAAAACGCCGGCTTGAGTTTGGCGAGACCCTCGAGAGTGGTCTCCGGCCTTGGATGATCGTCTTGATCGACTTGAACAGATCCTTTGCGTGACTTCACTTCGACCGCAACGATCTCTTCAGCGAAGAAGCCTGCGTCCTTCGCACGCTTCGCCTCCTGTTGCGAACGCAGCGCGTACTTGTCCTGCTCCTCGCGCGAGATCTCGAATTTGCGTGCGAGGTTCTCCGCAGTGCCGGCCATCGGCGTGTTGCAGTAAGTGTCGAGCAACGCGACCATCAAACTGTCTTCGAGTTTTCCCTGGCCCAACGCGAAGCCCGAGCGCGCACCGCGAATAACGTGTGGGGCCTGCGACATCGATTCCATGCCGCCAACTAAACACGTTTGCGCCTCGCCCAGTTGAATCATGTGCGCGCCCGATACGATCGACTGAATGCCGCTGCCGCAAAGTCTATTGACTGTCAGCGCGGGGCGATCGAATGGCACACCCGCTTTCAAAGCGACGTGACGAGCGCCGTAAATCGCGTCGCCGGAGGTCTGCAATGCATTTCCGATAATTGTGTGATCGATCTCGTCGGCGTTAACGCGCGTCGCTTCCAAAGCTCCGCGCGCGGCTACTGTCCCGAGATCGATTGCCGATACGTCTTTGAGCACGCCGACATACTCACCCATCGGCGTGCGCTTACCACCTAATATGAAAACGTCCTTACTCATAACGACAAATTTTGCCACAAAGAGGCACAAAAAGCACAAAACGAATTTTCATTGACAACTTTTGTGCTTCTTGTGCCTCTTCGTGGCTTAAGTTGCGCTGAAACGGTGTTCCTGGAGATAGCGGTGCAGAAGCTCTTCCAGAAATCCTTCATAGGTGAACGTGGCGAGGTCGTAGGTGGGTCGAATCTTGTAAAGAATCGGGATCGCAACTCGCCACGCCATCCACTGCCGCGGCACCTCAGATAGCTCCCAGCGACGACGCAGAAATGTTTCCACTACCTGAATCTCCGATTCCGTGAGACTACCCAGGCTTGCCGTGAAATCAACGGGCTTGAAAGATCGACGCAGCGCGGGGTCGCTTACCGGCGTGGCAAAAACTTGCGAGAACTCCGGTGCTTCCGCTTCGCGTTCGCGAACCACGACGGTGCCCGCCACCATGTCTCCTACACGCTGATCGCGCGTCGTCGAAAAGACGGAGATCAATCCGATCGAATAGAACGGAAACGGCATCATGTCGAAACTGCGAAGTAGATTTCGCACCGATGCTTCCCAAAAAGTGATCGGGCGTCCGTCCTCTCGAATCACGCGCAACTTCAACCAACGTTTGCCTGGAGTTTGTCCGCTCCAAATCCATTCGAAGAAGGCGAAGTAACCCGAGAACGTCAAAAACACGAGTAGGATCATGATCGCGTAGACCCACTTCGGCGCGTTTGAGAGCGACTGTTCCACGGTCGAGAAGTTCGCCAGGGCGATTGCGGCGATGACGATGAGCGCCAGCGATACTCCCTGAATGGCGTGGTCTATCGCGCAGGCGAGAAACCGGTTACCGATCGAGGCGAGCGCAAAGTGCAACGGCACGCGCTCGGGCGTTTCGATGACCAGGATGTCTTCAGTTGCGAGTGTTGCCGACATTATCCGTATTCATCCGCGTTATCCGCGTCCTCTTACTCTTACAAACCGGCGCTTCCCTACCTGTATCAACAACGATCGATCTGCACTGAGATCAACTTCAAAATCACTTTGTGTGCGTCGTTCGCCTTCAACATGAACGCCACCCTGCTCGATCAGTCTCCGAGCTTCCGCCATCGATGGCGCCAACCCGAGCTCGACTAACAATCGCGGCAACTTCCGCGTTCCCGGTTCCACTACGCGCTCCTCGACCTCATCCGGCGCCTGCTTGTTTCGAAACATCGCATTGAAGTCTTCCTCAGCCTTGCGCGCTTCCGCCTCGGAGTGAAAATCAGCCACGATTCGTTTCGCCAGTTCAGCCTTTATGTCGCGTGGATTCCGCCGCCCTTGTTCGGCACTCTCGCGCAGCGCCGCGATCTGCGGCAGCGAAAGATCGGTACACAACTCGTAATAGCGCCACATCAGCTCATCAGAGATCGACATCACCTTGCCGAAGATCTCCTGCGGCGGTTCGTTGATGCCGATGTAATTGCCCAAACTCTTCGACATCTTCTGCACTCCATCAGTGCCTTCCAACAACGGCGTGATCACCGCGACCTGCGACTCCTGTCCATACTCTCGTTGCAGATTACGGCCCATCAACAAGTTGAACTTCTGATCCGTTCCGCCGAGCTCGACGTCGGCCTCGAGCGCGACTGAGTCGTACGCCATCACCAACGGGTACATCACTTCGTGCAGAGCGAGCGGACGATTTGCTTCGAGTCGTTGTTGAAAGTCATCGCGCTCGAGGATCTGCCTGACGGTGACGTGCGCCGCGAGTTTGAGAAATCCCGCTGCACCGAGTGTGTCCATCCAACGAGAGTTGAAATCGATGACTGTCTTTTCCGGATCGAGCAGCTTGAAGATCTGTTGCTTGTAGGTTTCGGCGTTCGCGTTGATCTCCTCACGAGTGAGTTGAGGTCGTGTGGTGTTTTTGCCGGAAGGATCGCCGATCATGCCGGTGAAGTCGCCGATTAGAAAGATCGCCGTGTGGCCCAATTCCTGAAAAGCGCGAAGCTTACGGATCACGACTGTATGGCCCAGATGAATGTCCGGGGCCGTCGGATCGGCGCCGAGTTTGACGCGCAAAGGCTTGCCGGTTTTGGCTGATTTTTCGAGCTTCGCGCGCAGCTCTGCGTCGCGAATGATTTCCGTCGTGCCTTTGCTGAGATATGCGAGCTGTTCGTCGATCGTCATGAGCCGATAGAGTAGCTCAACTGTTGAAGGGTGCGCTATCCTCATTTCATGGCTACTGAAACACCTGACATGAATCCTCTCAGCAACTGCCGTCTGGCTTTCATCGGCTGCGGCGTGATGGCGGAAGCAATTATTGCCGGACTACTGCGAAAGAGGTTGGTTGGTCCTGACCAGATAGTGGGCAGTCATCCGCGGCAGGCGCGTCGCGAAGAGATGCATGTGAAGTATGGCATCGAGATGTTTGAACAGAACCGCGAGGCGGCGCAGGCAGCGGCGCAGGCAACACCGGACGCCGGTTCGATAATCATTCTTGCCGTGAAGCCACAACGACTTCATCGAGTGTTGGAAGAACTGAAAGGCTCGTTGCATCAGGAGCAGCTCGTCGTTTCTGTTGTCGCGGGCGCGAGGATTGAAACAATTGCCGATCAGCTCTTGCACGCGCCGGTGGTGCGCACGATGCCAAACACACCCGCGCAGATCGGCGAAGGTGTTACTGCGTGGACCGCGAGTCCGGAAGTGAGCGAGAAACAAGAGAGTCAGGTGCGTGCAATGCTCAACGCGCTGGGCAAGAGCGTGCATGTCGAGAACGAACATCATATCGACATGGCAACTGCCCTGAGTGCTACTGGGCCGACGTATATCTTCATGGTGATGGAAGCACTCGTCGATGCGGGAGTACACATGGGCTTTTCACGGCATGTGGCCCAAGAGTTGGTCCATCAGACGATGCTTGGATCGGTGTTGTTTGCGATCGAGTCGCACAAACATCCGGCTGAGTTGCGAAACATGGTCACTTCGCCTGGCGGTACATCGGCGGAAGCGATCTATCAGATGGAGAAGGGCAGCTTGCGGACGGTGATGTCAAAGGCGGTGTGGGCGGCGTACCAACGCGCGCAATCGCTCGGAGGAAAAATTTAGCCGCAGATGAACGCGGATGACGCGGATCAGCAAATCTGATCCGCGTCATCCGCGTTCATCTGCGGCTAAAACTAACCTCACTGCCTCAGGATACAGCCGGTGCTCCTGCTCGAGTATCCGAGCGGAGAGTGTCTCCACGGTGTCACCCTCCATCACCGGCACAGCACGCTGCACGATGATTGGGCCACCATCAAGCGTCTCATCCACGAAGTGAACAGTGCAGCCACTCAATTTCACTCCATGCTCGAGCGCCTGTCGCTGCGCATCGAGTCCGGGAAACGCAGGCAACAAGCTCGGATGAATGTTGAGTATTCGTCCCCTGAACGCTTCAACAAAGCATCGCGATAACAGTCGCATGTAGCCAGCAAGACAAACCAGATCCACCTGACGCTCACGCAAGATCGAGATGATCTCGCGCTCGTGTTCTTCACGACTGCGACCACGACGCTCGACCACACGCGTTTCAATTCCGCGCTCTTGAGCGAGCTGAAGTCCACGCGCGTCAGCTTTATCGCTGATCACGATTGCAATCTCGGCGTTTGGGATCTTTCCTTCGTTGACGGCATCGCTGAGCGCCAGCATGTTTGATCCACGGCCGGAGATTAGAATCGCGATTCTTTTCTTCATGAGACTTAGATCAACACCTCACGATTACCGCTGACAACGGTTCCGATGTGGTAACACGTTTCGCCACGGCCGCGCAGGTGGCCCTCGACGCTCCTGGCATCGTCGGGCGAGCAGACGATCACCATACCAATGCCCATGTTGAACGTGCGATACATTTCACTGTCAGAGACGTTTCCGAGACGGCGCAACAACTCAAACAACGGCGGGATGGTCCATAAGTTTCGCTCGATCTTGACGGCCGTGCCTTCCGGAAGAATGCGTGGAATGTTGTCGGTCAATCCACCGCCGGTGATGTGGGCCAAACCTTTGATCACGTCTTTATCGAGCAAGTCGTCGAGTTGGTGGAGATAGCTGAGATGCGGAAGCAACAGCGCTTCGCCGGCAGTCATTGCCAGTTCCGGCAAGTGTGTCTGTGGTTCGTATCCCGCGACTTCAAAAAAGAGTTTGCGAGCGAGTGAGTATCCGTTCGTGTGTAAACCCGCGGAGGGCAGCGCCAGCAAAACGTCTCCAACGGCAATCGTCTTTCCGTCGATCACCTTCTCGCGATCGACGACGCCGACGATGAAACCCGCGATATCGTATTCACCGTCCTTGTAAAAACCCGGCATCTCCGCGGTTTCACCGCCTAACAACACGCAACCATTTTCACGACAACCATTCGTCACGCCTTCGACGATGCTCGCCACAACATCAGGCGACAACTTTCCCGTCGCGATGTAGTCGAGGAAGAAGAGCGGTCGCGCGCCCTGGACCAGGATGTCGTTGACGCAATGATTGACGAGGTCGCGCCCGACGGTGTTGTGCACGCCGGTGACAAAAGCGATCTTGAGTTTCGTGCCGACGCCATCGGCTGACGCAACCAGCACCGGCTGCTTCAGCTTCGGAAACGCGCCGTCAAACATCCCACCGAAGCTCCCAATCTCGGAGAGCGTGCGCTGATTGAAAGTCCGGCGCGCGAGCTCTTTGATCTTGTCAGTAGCTCGCGTCGCTGCGTCGATATCAACGCCGGCATCGCTGTAAGAAATCGGCTTCGTCACTTCTGTTCACTCTTCCTCGACGGACGTGGCGGTGGGCCGAAGTCGCCGTAAGCAATGAAGCCGGAGCGTGATGAATCGTCCTTCTGCGCGGTTCGGCCCGCCCACAGATCTTCGGTCGTCTCTTTCGCCGTCTTCACTGTCATCTCGTTGTCTTTGCCGCGTGTCGTAATCGTGATCTCGCCTTGCAAGTCAGTGCGATAGAGTTTCACATTCGCCGCGCGCAAACGATCGAGCACGGCCTGCGCCGGATGACCGTAACGATTCCACGCGCCACACGACACGATCGCCACTTGCGGTTTTACTCGATCCAAAAAATCAGCCGACGACGCGTATTTCGATCCGTGGTGCGCGATCTTCAAGACCCTCGCTTGCAGGTCCAGATCTTTCGTCAACAGCCGGTGCTCGGTCTGACTTTCCGCATCGCCCGCCAGCAACATCGAAAACGATCCGTAATCCAAACGCGCCACGATCGAGTTTGCGTTTACGTCGTTACCGCCCGTGTTCATTTTGTCTTTCGTAAACATCGGTTCTGACGGCGCCAGGATCGTCAACAACGCGCCACCACCGAGATCGTATTTTGTTCCCGGCTGCGCCTTTTCATAACGAGCGCCACTGCCATTCACCGCCACTTTGTAGTCGTCGTAAAACTTCGTGAGTGAAGCAGATTTGGTTGGCTTCGCTGGCGCCGCCTTCTTCGCCGGCGTTTGCTTCTGCGCCGGAGCAGCTCCAGGCGGCACAGCCGGCGGCTGGCCATTGTCGATCACATTCAGAACTTTCACAGCTTTGAAAACTTCAGCCGCTCCTCCGATGTGATCCGGGTGTGGATGTGTAGCGATGAAGTAGTCGAGCTGCTGCACGTTGTTACGCTTCAATGCGTCGACAACCTTGCCTTTCGTCGTATCGCCCGCATCCACGAGCACTGTTTTGCCTGACGGTGAAGTGATGAGTATTGAATCACCGTTGATTGGACCAACATCGAGAATGCGAATCGTCAGCTCGCCACCTGACGCAGGCGGTGGCTGTTTTTTCCACCATGGAAGAACGTATTTCCAGCCGACAAACGCCGCAGCTCCGGCGACAATCAAAAGCACCGCAACTGCACAACCACAGCCTCTGGTCGCTCGTCCCAATCTCGAACCTCGCTCAGCTCACCGATTCGTGGTCGCGTTCCCACATCGTTTCCGCTTCTCTCGTGATTCGCGTGGGATACTTTCCGTTCCAACAAGCAACACACGAGGAGTCGGGACTTATCCCTGTCGCAGCAATCATTCCCTCGAGCGACAGATAACCAAGCGAGTCGGCCTCGATGAATTTGCGAATCTCTTCCACTGACATGTTCGCCGCAATCAGTTCGGATTTGTTTGGCGTATCGACGCCGTAATAGCACGGACTGATCGTCGGCGGGCAACTGATGCGCACGTGAATCTCTTTCGCGCCTGCTTCACGAACCATGCGTACGATCTTCTTCGACGTGGTGCCGCGCACGATCGAATCGTCGATCAAGACTACGCGCTTACCGTTGATCAGATCGCGCACCGGATTGAGTTTTATCCGTACCCCAAACGAACGAATTGATTGTCGCGGCTCGATGAAGGTGCGTCCAACGTAATGGTTTCGAACCATACCGAAACGAAAACTCAGACCACTCTCGGCGGCGTAACCGACCGCCGCGACAACGCCCGAGTCAGGCACTGGAACAACGATGTCAGCATCCGCCGGTTGCTCGATTGCAAGCTGACGGCCCATCTTGTGTCGTGATTTATTAATCGATTTGCCGTAGATCAAAGAATCAGGTCGCGCGAAATAGACGTGCTCGAACAGACACATCGAATGCTTCCGCTCCGGCAGCGGATGCGACGACCGCAAACCCTCCTGATCGATCACGATCATCTCGCCCGGCTCGACGTCGCGTACGTACTGAGCATCGATCAGATCAAAAGCGCACGTCTCGGAAGCGATTACCCACGCATCACCCAGCCGACCCAAGGCGAGCGGGCGAAAGCCGCGACTATCGCGGATCGCAATCAGCTCCGTTGGCGTTAAGAAGAGCATTGAAAACGCGCCTTCCGTCTCGCCCAGGACCTCCGGTATCGCCTCGCGAATCGACGAACGCGATCGCGCCACGCCGTGAAGCACAACTTCCGTATCGGACGTTGACGAAAAGATTGCTCCGTCCCGTTCGAGTCGTTGCCGTTCTTCGCGTGCGAACGGCAGATTGCCATTGTGACAAACTGCGATCTGTCCGTGCTGGCAGGTGACGAGAAACGGTTGCGCTTCGAGCAGCGACACGTCGCCCGCAGTCGAATAGCGCACGTGCCCAATCGCGGACATGCCTCGCAGGCGATCGAGGTGGGCCTGGTCAAACGCTTCGGAAACGTGCCCCATCTTGCGTTCGAGACGAAGCTCGGCGCCGTCAGAGGCGACGATGCCACACGACTCCTGACCTCGATGCTGGAGCGCGTATAAACCGAGGTAAGTCAACCGGGCGGCGTCCGGATGTCCGTAAATCCCGAAGACGCCACACTCTTCGCGCAGCTTGTCGTTGTCGATTTCAGTCACACGTTGAGATTACTTTGCCTTCACAAACGTTTCAACTCTAAAACAGCCGCAGATTTCACTGCCAGATTTCATTGATGCATGGCCTTTGATATTATGCCCGCCGTGCGCCTCTACTTGCTGGGGTTCTTTGTTCTTGTTCCGTTGAGTTCGTTTGCTTCCGCAAACCTGGTGAACAACCCGCGCCCCGCGCCGCAGTTGTATCGCCGCTATTGCGTCTCATGTCATGGCAACGACGGAAAAGCAAAGACTTCGAAAGGCAAGTTTAGCCACGCACGCGATCTGTCTGACTCGCAATGGCAAGCGGAGGTCAGCGACGAACGTGTCTTCAACTCGATCGTGAACGGACGAAATGTGCGCGGCAACATGCCCGCGTTTGGCAACAAACTCAGTGAGCAGGAGGCGAACTCGCTGGTGGAGTTCGTGCGGCGGCTGAAGGGGCCACAGCAGTAGCAATTCATGTTTTCCAAGCGTCGTTGGGACATTTCATTTCGTGGCCTTGTCATTCGCGCTTTGCAAGTGGCACTGCTGATCGTGCTCTTCGCCGCGGGGCTGGCGATTTATCGACAACTTCCGGCGAGTAGTGCCGACATTCGATCCGATCAAAGAACAAGCACGCTGCAGATTGTTATTCGACAGCCGCCGGAAAGCGTTGGCTCAACGTTGGACGTGGCGGTGAGTCTTTATCCGGTTGATATTGTCGCCGTGCGACACGAATTTTTCACGGAGCCGCGAGCGGGAAAGCGCTTTGAAGATTTTTTGAAGGAGCGCATGAAAGGGCGTTCGCCGATTAGTGCCCGGCTCGACAAACAGGGGCAGGGATCTGTGACGCTCGCGCCGGGTAGCTGGTGGTTGCACGCGACGCTTTCCGGTGATGAACAGCTCGAGTGGCGTTTGCCGGTAACTGTCACAGGCGCGCGGCAGGTGATCGAGTTGACGCCACAAAATGCGTACACACGAAGCAAAACTTTTTAGCCACAAAGAAGCACAAAGAGCACAAAATGCTTTTCTTCTTCTTGTGACTTTTGTGCTTTTTTGTGGCTAAAGAAATTTAGTGGCATGCTGGCGCTGCGAGTAGAAAAGAATAGTCTTTCGGTTAAAGATGTAGAGAGGCCGGACGCGGCTGATGAGGCACTCGTGCGTGTGCTCCTCTCAGGAATTTGCAACACGGATCTTGAGATCGCGCGTGGCTACGCCGGCTTCAGCGGAACAATCGGACACGAGTTTGTCGGCGTTGTCGAAAAGAGCACGGACCACGCGCTCGTCGGTCGACGTGTCGTCGGCGAGATAAATGCAGGCTGTGGTAAGTGTGATCTCTGTCGTGCAGGCGACTCACGACACTGCGCTTCGCGCACAGTGCTCGGCATCGTTGGTCGCGATGGCGCACATGCTGAGTTTCTACAGCTACCCGCACGAAACCTGTTTCGCGTTCCCGACAACGTTTCCGACCAGCACGCAGTCTTTACCGAACCACTCGCGGCAGCTTGTGGGATTCTCGAGCGCGTATCGATCTCGAAGGATGATCGCGTCGCAGTAATCGGCGACGGCAAACTCGGATTGCTCTGCGCGCAAGCCCTCGCACTCACCGGAGCACAATTGCTCCTCATCGGAAAACACGAATCCAAGCTGCGCATCGCCGATCGGCGCGGGATCGAAACGACGATGCCGACTGAGGCAGCCAAACGCGGGCGCGAGTTTGACGTGGTAGTCGAAGCATCAGGCGCGGCACCAGGTTTCGCACTCGCGCTCGATCTTCTTCGTCCAAAAGGCCAGCTCGTTCTGAAGTCTACTTTTCACGGCAAAACAGAACTGGACGCCGCGCGCATCGTCGTTGACGAGATCTCGATTGCCGGATCGCGTTGTGGACGCTTTACGCCTGCCCTCGACTTGTTGAAGAAAGGTGCGGTGGATGTCGATAGCCTGATCAGCGAGGAATTTCCGCTTTCCAAAGGTGTTCAGGCGATGCGCCGTGCGGCGGCCAGAGGCGTGCTCAAGGTCCTGCTCAAGCCAAGTTAAAGCACCGCACAAGCTTTTTTGCCCAGTGACACTCCCTTTCGCTATACTCTAGCCCTTTCCCTGGGCTTCGATTTTCCAGAAGGTGGTGAAATATGTTTGACGGCTCCCAGAACAGAACGACGGATCAGGAACGGACGATTCTACGGAAACTGCGCATCTGGATTGCAGCACTGGCAGTCGCCTGCCTGCTCGCCGGCATCGGCATCGGCGCGATGTTGTCAGGGCGAACGACGATAGCGCAGGGCGATATGCAGATTGCCCGCGCGCCGGAAGCTTTATCTGCCTCGTTTGCCGAGATTGCGCGACGCGTCGAGCCCGCAGTCGTCAATATTGAAACCACCCAGGCTCAGCCCGAAATCAGTGAAAAGGACGACGACAAAGAAGACCAGACGCCGAACAACCCGCTGCTCGACATGTTCCGGCGTCAAAGGCGACCGGCACGCGGAGTCGGCAGCGGTTTCATCGTCAGTCCAAAGGGTTACATCCTGACGAACTATCACGTGATTGAAGACGCCTCGCGCATCACGGTCGGCTTGCAATCGGGTGAAAAATATCGCGGCACGGTTGTCGGCTTTGACACTGAAACGGATGTGGCCGTGATTAAGATCGACACGTCGAAGGATCTTCCGACCGTCACTCTCGGTGATTCGAACGCGGCGCAGGTTGGCGATTGGGTGCTGGCGATGGGCTCGCCTTTTGGTCTCGATCAAACCGTGACGGCGGGAATCATTTCCAAGAAGGAGCGCGAGAGTCCGTACTTCAACGTCTTTCAACGTTTTCTGCAAACCGACGCAGCCATCAATCGCGGCAACAGCGGTGGCCCACTCGTCAACATGCGTGGCGAAGTGATCGGCATGAACTCGCAGATTGCGACTTCGACCGGCGATTACAACGGTATTGGTTTCGCATTGCCGGCCAACGAAACCAATTTCGTCTACAAACAGTTAATCAGCCAGGGCAAAGTTAAGCGCGGTTATCTCGGAATAACTTTGGACTCGGTCCACGACGAGTTTGCGAAGGTTTACGGCCTGGGAGAAGCCAAGGGCGCAATCATTACTCAGGTGGCGACGACGATGGACAACGGTCAAACAACACCTGCGGCAAAAGCAGGTCTCCAGGCGAGCGATGTCATCGTCGAGTTTGAAGGCACGCCGGTTCTGAACGCGCAAGATTTGATTCAGCGCGTCGCGAGCACACCGGTGGGCCAGCAGGTCACACTCGCTTATCTTAGAGACAGCAACGGCAAGCTCGAGCGAAAAACTGTGACCATGGCTCTAGCTGAACGGCCGCCGTCACCTACTCGCGAATGGGAAGAACCGTCGAAAGCAACACCAAAGGTCAGCGATCCACGCGGTAACGCCCTGCACCTCGGTATCACATTGGCGGAAGTGACTCCGCAATTAAGAGCCGACCGTCGTCTCATGGACGTGCAGGGGCTTTACGTTAAAGAGATCGATCCAAACGGGCTCGTTGCGGAGATTCGCGTTCCACCAACGGGCCAGCCGGCTTTGAACGAAGGCGACGTGATCAATCGCATCAACCGCACTCCGGTTGGTTCGCTCACCGATTTTCAACGCGTGTTGGGTGGATTAAAAACCGGTGACCCGATTGTTTTGAACATCACCAGATTCGCGCGAGATGCTAAGGGCGATCGACAGGTGCCGCTAATCGTGCAGTTTACGTATCAATAATTATGGCTCAGGCAAAGAAGGCAATCGCAAAAACCAGCGGGAAGATGGCGGCGCGCAACGCGGCACGCGCGGCAGTGAAAACTTATCAAAACTACATCGACGGCAAATGGGTCGGCAGCCAATCAGGGGAGATGTTTGAAAACATCAACCCGGCCGACAACCGCGACGTCGTTGGACGTTTTCCTCTTTCGACCAGCGACGACGTTAACGCGGCTGTAAACGCTGCGCAAAACGCGTTCGATCGCTGGCGCAACACTCCCGCGCCGAAACGCGCTGAGCTGTTGTTTCGTCTCGGCGAGATCCTGATCCACAACAAAGAACGCTTCACCGCCGACATGACCCGCGAAATGGGTAAGGTCTTGAAAGAAGCTGGCGGCGACGTTCAGGAAGCGATTGACTGCACTTACTACACCGCGGGCGAAGGACGGCGACTTCATGGATTCACCACGCCGGCTGAGATGCGCGACAAGTTTGCGATGTGCGTGCGGCAGCCGGTTGGTCTCTGCGGCTTGATTACTCCGTGGAATTTTCCGATGGCGATTCCGTCGTGGAAACTGATTCCGGCGTTGATCTGCGGCAACACTGTCGTGATCAAACCCGCGGAAGACACGCCACTTTCCACCTACAATTTAGTCAAGGCTTGCGAGGAAGCAGGCATTCCGCCGGGCGTCGTGAATCTCGTCACCGGCTATGGCGAGACTGTTGGCGCGGCAATGACCAACCATCCCGGGCTGCGTTTGATCTCGTTCACCGGCTCGACGGAAACTGGTCGCATCGTCGCTTCTGCATGCGCAGAGCGAAACGCCATCTGTTCGCTCGAGATGGGCGGCAAGAATGCCATCATCGTGATGGACGATGCCGATATCGATTTAGCTGTTGAAGGCGCCATTTGGGGCGCCTTTGGTACGTCAGGGCAACGATGCACCGCCTCATCGCGATTGGTGGTCCATAAAAAAGTCTACAAGCAGTTTGTGACGAAGCTCGTCGAGAATACGAAAGCGATGCGCGTCGGAAATGGCGCCGATCCGAAGACTGACGTTGGTCCGGTAATAAACGCCGATGCTGTCGAGAAGATCATGGGCTACATCCGCATCGGACGTGACGACGACGGCGCCAAGCTGGCATGTGGCGGCAAGCGGCTCTCGCGAGGCGATTACGCCAACGGTCATTTCATCGAGCCGACAGTCTTCATCGATGCCGCTCCTGACATGCGGGTCTCGCAGGAAGAGATCTTTGGACCAGTAACTACTGTTATTCCCACGAACTCGATCGAAGAAGCAATCCAGATTGCGAACGGAGTTCGCTACGGGCTCTCTGCCGCCATCTACACGCAAAATGTCAATCGCGCGTTCAAAGCAATGAACGAAATGTACACCGGCATCTTCTACGTCAATGCTTCAACTATCGGCGCTGAAGTGCACCTGCCGTTTGGCGGCACCAAAGCGACCGGTAACGGACATCGCGAAGCAGGAACGCAGGTGCTGGATATCTTCTCTGAATGGAAGTCCATTTACGTTGACTTCAGTGGCAAACTGCAGCGCGCGCAGATTGACGCGGTCGAGTCGCCCCAATGACAGAGAACAAAACCTTGATCGTCGGTCTACCCAAAGAAATCAAAGACAATGAATATCGCGTCGGACTAACCCCCGCCGGCGTGCGTGCGCTGAAAGATGCCGGCCACCAAATTCTGGTCGAAACAAATGCCGGTGCAGGCTCGGGCTTTGAAGATTCGCTTTACGAGCGAGCCGGTGGCACGATCGTCTCATCGGCTGACGAAGTTTGGGCCAGAGCCGAGATGATCGTAAAAGTGAAAGAGCCGATCGCGTCCGAGTATCCGCGGATGCGCGAAGGTCAATTGCTCTTCACTTACCTGCACCTCGCGCCAGACCGCGAGCTCACTCAGGAATTACTCAAACGCAAAGTCACTGGTATCGCTTACGAAACGATCACCGACCGACACGGCACGTTGCCGTTGCTCACGCCAATGTCGGAAGTCGCTGGACGCATGGCAATCCAGGTCGGCGCGCATTATCTCGAGAAGATGAGCGGTGGACGCGGAATTTTGTTGGGCGGCGTTCCGGGTGTGCCTGCCGCGCGTGTCGTGATCATCGGTGGCGGCGTCGTTGGAACGAATGCGGCAAAGATCGCTGTCGGCATGGGAGCGCATGTGACCATCATCGACAACAATCTCGATCGACTGCGCGAGCTCGACGATATTTTCCTCTCGAAGATCTCCACGCTCGCTTCGAGTGCATACATGATCCACGACGCGATCTCGCAAGCCGATCTGATCATCGGTGCGGTGCTGGTTCCCGGCGCGGCTGCGCCAAAACTCGTCACGCGGAGTATGTTGAAAGACGTTCCGAATGGGGCGGTGATCGTCGACGTGGCCGTGGATCAAGGTGGCTGCATCGAGACTACGCACCCGACCACGCATTCGAATCCAACCTATTACGTCGAAGGCGTGTTGCACTATTGCGTCGCAAACATGCCAGGCGCCGTGCCACGCACGTCGACGTTCGCATTGACCAACGCAACGCTGCCTCACGCACTGAAACTGGCAAACAAAGGTTTTCTTCAGGCAATCACGAGCGACGCCGGATTGAAGGAAGGCGTCAACACCTACGCCGGCCACTGCACCTACGAAGCAGTCGCCTCAGCTCAGGGCATCGCCTACGCGCCACTCGACCAACTAATCAGGTAGCCACAAAGAGGCACAAAAAGCACAAGACAGTTTAAGTCCACTTTTGTGCTTCTTGTGCTTCTTTGTGGCTTACTTTTTTTGCAGGTTTGCTGCGCAGGTGGCAATCAGGTCTTCCGGCGAGACTGGCTTCGCGAGAAACGCATTGACCTGTTCAGATTCGTCAGTCGAATTCTTCGGATCGAGCGCGCTCAACAAGATGATCGGCAAATGCGCCAGGTGTTGACTGCTCCTCACGAAACGACACAATCCATACCCGTCCAAATTCGGCATCAACGCATCAGTAACAACAACGTCGACGCGCGCGGTAAGCAGAGACGTCATCGCCTCCAGGCCATCACCCGCTGAAATGACCGCATAGCCGGCGCGCTGAAGCACGACTTCGAGGTAACGTCGCAGTGCTGGATCGTCCTCGACCAGCAGGACACACGGGCGCTCCTCGGGCGTTTGCGCCGAGTGCAGTCCATTGCCGGAAATGTCGAGTTCGTTCAACACGATCATGGCTGTTGTGCCAGGATTCTCAAGGCTGTGAGGGCTCTGAAAGGTCGGAGCCAGGGAGGACTCGCCATGTGCAGAGTAGCCCTCTGCGCATGTGTTTGTCAATGTTTTGCGGCTTTTTTGAAGGTTTTGGGCTCTTTGTGGCACTAATCGATGAACGTGCGGTGCCAGAGTTCGAGGCCGAGGAGCTGGAAAACCTGAAGGTTGTAGTCTTCGCGGCCGGAAAAGTTCGCTTCGAGCACCCGTTTCACCGCGCTCGGACGGAAGATACCCCGCCGCCTCACCGCCTCCTCAGACAGTAGATCGTCGATCAGCGGGCGCAGGGCACCACGGAGCCACGATCGAATGGGCGCACCGAAGCCGGCTTTCTTTCGCCAAATCACCTCCCTGGTCAGCACGCCCTCGAGCGCTCGCTTCAGGATGTACTTGCGTTTGAGACCGCGTAGCTTCAGTCGCGGCGGCATGCGCGCCGCCATCTCGATCATCTCGCGGTTCAAGAATGGCACGCGCACTTCGAGATTGGCTGCCATCGACGTCTTGTCAGTCGTCATCAGGTTTAGACACGGCAGAAAAGTTTTTAAGTCGACGTAAAGAAGCTGATTCAAAGGCGCAACGTCTGACACGCGCGCGAAGTGAGCGCGATGCGTTGAATATGGATCGCAGTCGCGTGTGACGGCGCGCCACTCGTCCGAATACAGCCGTTGCTTCATCTCGTTGGTGAAGTAAGTGCCGTAACCGAGATAACGATCTTCGAAGTCGAGCGCAGCACTGCGAGCAAATTTCTTCGCGTTACGAAGCGGCGCAGTCAGTTTTCCCGGCAAGCCACCGGGCAGTGCGCCGGCAACGGTCTTCATCAACGGACGACGCAGTAGTTGCGGCACGGGATCGAATGCCGACGCGATCTGCATCGCCATCTGCCGCGGATAACCGGCGAACACTTCGTCGCCCCCCATGCCGGAGAGCATCACCCTCAGAGTCTCGCGCGCCGATTGTGAAATGAGATAACTCGGAATCGCCATGTCGATCGGTGGCTCTTCCATGTGATAGACCAGCTTCGGCAGGAGCTCGGCGACAGACGGTTTCAACATGATCTCGTGATAGTCAGTCTGCAACTGCTCGTTGACGCGCCTGGCCCAACGCACGTCGTCGGGAATGATGTCGTAGCGCAGATCTTCACTCTCGATGCCGACCGTGTAAGTGCTGATTGGCCGTCCGTTGTTGTGACGTTCCATCATCGCGACGATGCTGGAAGAGTCGATGCCGCCCGAGAGAAACGATCCGAGTGGAACGTCGGCAACCATTTCCATCTTCACGACGCGATCGAGAGTGTCGAGCACACGCTCGCGCCAGTACGCTTCATTCTTGCCTTCTTCGATCGTGGCGAACGAAACGTCCCACCACTGTTTCAGTGTGAGTTCGTCGTTATGAAAGTGAAGCAGGTGGGCTGGAGGCACGGTCTTCACGTTGGCAAACAACGTATTTGGATCCGGCGACCAGAGGAAAGTGAGAAACTGATGCAGCGCTTCCGGATTGAGTTCGGGTTTGACCAAGCCGGTTGCGAGGATCGCTTTGATCTCGGAGGCGAAGACGAACGCTGGGGGTGTGTCTGCGCGCGCGGGAATGAACGCGTAGTAGAGAGGTTTGATGCCAACGTGATCGCGAACTAGTGTTAACGTGCGTTCGCGATTGTCCCACACGGCGAAAGCAAACATGCCGTTCAGACGGGTTATCGCGTCCCAACTCCATTCGGAGATCGCGGCGAGCAGAACTTCCGCGTCTGAATCGGTGCGAAAGTTGTGGCCGAGCGTCTTTAGCTGTTCGCGGAGCTCACGGTAGTTGTAGATCTCGCCGTTGAAGGTGAGGACGTAGCGGCTGTCCGCCGACAGCATCGGCTCGTGACCTGCGGGACTCGGGTCGATGATCGCGAGCCGGCGATGGCCGAGACACGCGCGGCGCCCGCTAGGATCGATCGGCTCCGAAACCCAAACGCCCTCATCGTCTCGCCCGCGATGCTCCACGCTGGCGAGCATCGGAGTGATGTATCTCTCGGGTTCTAAACTAACGATTCCAGCGATCCCACACATAAAAAACCATCCACAGATTTCACAGATGTAATCTGCGAAATCTGTGGATTGCTTCAAACCTCAAATGGCTGACGCTCGCGCAAGGAATCAAGCACCCGAAACGTCGCGCGGCTTGTCGCTTCCAATTCTTCAAGCGCGATTGGCGCCGCGGCGCCTCCGAGCACACTCGCACAAACCGCACGGACCTGCGCCTGTTGCCCTTTGTCCTGTGCTTTCAACGTCACCTGTTCCTCACGCCCGTCTTTGTAGAACGTCGCGCGTCGAAAATCGTCGAGCACAAAAACTCTTCCTGCGCCAAATATCTCCACGCGTTCCTTCGCCAACGATTTGTCACCCTCACTCAGATACGCCACCGCGCCATTCGAACCGTCGGCAAATCGAAGCGTGATGAAAACAGAATCAGCATCAACGGTCTTGCTCGATTTAGCACTCACCGATTCAGCGAACACAAACACCGGCGGCGCGCCTATCAGAAATTCCATGAAGTCGATGAAGTGACAGACCTCGCCGACGATTCGGCCACCGCCTTCCTCAGGGTCCTGTGTCCAGTGATCCATCGAGATGCGTCCTGCATTCACGCGATAGACGATCGAAAGCGGGCTATCGCGACGCGCGAAGAAATCTTTCGCACGTTGGCCCAGCGGCGAGAAGCGGCGATTGAAGCCGACCATCAGCTTTCCGCTTGAACTCTGCGCCGCTTTGAGAACTGACTCCAGTTCGTCGTCGTTTAGTGCGAGCGGCTTTTCGACAAGAACATGCTTGTTGCGCTCCAATGCTTTGCGTGCGAACTCGGCATGTGTGTCGTGTCGCGTACCGACGACGACGAGGTTCACATCGGCATCGTCAAGCACTTCATCCGCACTCGAAACAGCGTAGGCAAAACCAAATCGCTTCCCAACGTCATGCGCCGATATTCCCGAAGCTGTCGCGATCGAACGAAACTCGACACCCTCGGTTTTGAAGTGCGGCAGCAACATCGCCGGAACGTAACCACCCGCGCCGATCACTCCCAAAACGATCGACTTCTCTGACTTGCGCGCTGCCGCCGGCGCCGCGCCGAGTGAAATTCTCCGCAGAACCTCCGCTTCCGGATCGTAATTGAGCACTACACCGAGATACGATTCCTGCACATCGCCGGAGATCAAACGATACGCCTTCTCCGCATCAGTGATCGGAAGGCGATGCGTCGTCAGTCGCTCGACATTGACACGCTTGTCGCCCATCAGTTGCAGAAAGCTTTCGATGTTACGTTTCTCGGTCCAGCGCACGTACGGCAGTGGATAGTCGTGACCTCTCTCTTCGTACTCAGGATCGTAGCGGCCTGGTCCATACGACATCGAGATGATCAGTTTTAACTCGCGGCTGAAGAACGGTTGACGCGGAATGTCCATGCCGGTCATGCCGACGACGATCACGCGGCCTTTCAAACGCGATACTCGCGCTGCCAGTTCGATCGGCTGATTCGAGTCCGTCGCGGCTGTGATCAGCACCGCATCAGCGCCATGTCCACGCGTCCATTTCTCGATCTCTCTTGCTGCTTCGTCATTCGAAACCAAAGCTTCGTCAGCGCCCATTTCGAGTGCCAACGAAACTCGCGATGGATCCAAATCCAAACCAAACACGCGGCAGCCGTTTGCTTTCAGCAGTTGGACCGTCAGTTGGCCCACTAATCCAAGCCCGATCACGACGACGGATTCACCCAGCGTGAGTTCGGCGAGTCGAACGCCCTGCAAAGCGATCGCGCCCAATGTGCCGTACGCACCAGCTTCAAAACTCACACTTTCGGGAATATGCACACACAGATTCTTCGGCACTGACAACACTTCGGCGTGCGAAGCAAACCCGACGCCCGCACACGCAACACGATCTCCGATCTGAAACTCCGTCACGTCCTCCGCAACGGCTGAGACAATACCCGCAGCGCTGTAACCCAATGACTGCGAGGCCGCCATCTTGTCGCGCACCGAGGCAAACGTGTTGAGCAGTCCTTCATTTTTTACTTTCGTGACGACAGCCTTCACCAGATCGGGTCGCTGTCGTACCTCCTGGACCAACCCTTTGCTGACGAGCTCGACCGCCGCGCGCTCCGTACCCGCGCTAATCAACGAAGCAACCGTACGCACCAACACCCGACCCTTTTGCAACGCAGGCACCGGCACCTCGCCTACAAACGGCCGCCCAGTCTTTCGGTTCTGCAAAACCTGCTTCATAAATCCGCGTTTATCCGCGAAAATCCGCGGCTGAAAAATTCTTCTCCAACAGTATCTGCTCGATCAGCTTACTAACCCACTCCGCCCGCGCGTCCCACGTGCCCGAAGCCACCGCAGCTTGCCGTCGCGCAGCCGCGGCTGCATCCGTGTCGTGAAGCGCTTCACCAACCAACCGGATGAAATCGTCGCGCGTGCGCGCAATCCTGAGCACGTCGCGCATGGGCTCGTATTCCGGCAGCGGCGAAATAACTACCGGCTTTCCAGTCGCCAAATATTCGCGAACTTTAATCGCCGAGCCGTAACTCGTAAAAGATTGCTCAGTTTCCCACGGTAAGACGCAAACGTCGAATCCCGCAGCGTAAGACGGAAGATCGTCGTAAGCAACCGGCGGTAGAAAGTGAACGTTCGCCAACGCTTCGATTTCGAGACCACGCGAGCGATTACCGATGAACACCCATTGCCACTCAGGTCGTTCGCGAGCGGCACGCTTGATCAACTCCTGATCGATCAGCCAGGGTTCGATTGCTCCGAAGTAACCCAACCGAGGTCGCGGAATCTTCTCGATCTCCGGCGCCACAGCTCTCTCTGCGACGCGCCGCCAGTGTTCAAAATCAACTCCCTGCTCGAGCAGGTGCGATCGTTCACACCCATGCGTCGCCTCGGTAAAGAGTTTTCGGCCTGAGTAGAAAACAAGATCGGCAGCATCGATGGCGCGTTCGTGAAGTCTGCGTATCAACTGCGGATCGGTAGCATGATCCATCGTGTTTGCATCATACTTGTCTGACACTTGGTAGACCACCACTGATTCATCGAGCGTGCCGATCATATCGGCGGCGGTGGGGATAGCAATCCAGAGGATCGGTTTTGTCAGGCCGCGGCTGCGCGCGAGACGTTTGATCTGAGCTCCGATCATTCGGCGATTGATTGTTCGTGCCGCAGCCGTGCCGAAAAAGGGTAAACTGGCGGGTGAGACAACGGTGATGCCTTCGTCTGTTTGTCGCGCCAGTTTGGAATAACTTCCGAGCTTGCGCTTTATTCGCGGCAGCAGATCCTTGTGGGCCAGCCCAGGCAGCCCCATCGAGATCGAGTTGACGAAGATCACTTTGTTTCCGGCGCGTGCAAACTTGCGCATCAGGTGGGCCTTAGAATGCGGGTGGTGATACCACCAGTCTTCACCGCCAAAGCAAATGATGGATTGATTGCGCAACATGGAAATAAGATTTCAAGATTTTACAGGATTAATCTTGAAAATCCTGTAAATCATGTAAATCCTGTCCAAAATGAAACGAATTGGACTGTGGCTCTTCGTGGTGACGGCGGTTATCTATCTCGCCTTTCCCACACGTGTCTATTACTGGGACGGGATCGCGTTCGCGCAGGCCATTGAAGACGCGCCAGGCTTCAATCCTTCTCTGGTTCATCCAAATCATCTCATCTACAACTTCGCCGGCTATCTTTTTTACAAACTGCTGCGCGGTTTGAGCATCGATGTGAGAGCGCTAACCGCGCTTCAAATTCTCAACAGCCTCCTGAGCGCGGCTTGCGCAAGCGTGCTATTGGCGATCTTGAAAGACACGCTGCGCTCATCGTATCTCTCGGTCTGTTTGACACTCCTCTTCGCCTTCTCCGCAACGTGGTGGAAGTTTTCCACTGACGCAAACGCCTACATTCCGAGCATGTTGTTTCTGCTTATCAGCTTTTACCTCGTGCTGCCGGATCGAAAAGCACGACCGTGGCTCGTGGCTTTGACGTTCTTCGCGAGCATGGCCTTTCACCAGCTCGCGGTGCTTATGTTTCCCGTTTTGGCGTTGGGTGTTTACTTGCAGGATGGACCAGTGTCGATAAAGCGGCGGTTGTTGAATGCAGCTTACTTCTCAGCTCTCTCGGTCGCGCTAATCGTCGCAAGCTACGTTTATCTTTTCTCTCTCGCGAGGGGCTCGTTCGATATTTTCGCGTTCAAGCGCTGGATTACTTACTATTCACCCGACGCTAAGACTCAATTCAGCTTTTGGTCCAACATGCAATACATGCTGCGTGGACACGTGCGACTCTTCTTCGGCGGCAGATTCAACTTACTCAAAGGTCTCATGAATCCGCTCGTGATTTTGCTGCTGGCCTGTCTGACTGCCGCAGTGCTTTGGATATTGTTCGATCTGGTGAAGTGTTTGATAACGCGGGTTAGAGATGATCGTGGGCTTTGGTTGCAGCCGCACCAGAAATCCGTGCTTTTGCTTTCGCTGTTGTGGACGATTGTGTATCTCGTGTTCCTCTTCTTTTTCCTGCCGCAGAACACGTTTTACCGGCTGTTCTACTTGCCTGCGCTGATCTTGCTCATAGGTTTGCTGCTGTCGTCTTTCAGAGACAAGGGTTCAAGGTCGTGGCGATTGGCGGTGTTCGTTGTCGCCGTCGCCATCGCAAACTTCCTATTCCTGATCTATCCGTTTTCACACGTAGAGAAATATCCGCCACTGGCGTTTGCCCTGCAACTGAATCGTGAATGGCCGGCTGGTACGGTGATTTTTTATGGCGCTGAAAGTTCGGATGTGAGCCTGGTTCGGTATTTCACTCCCGAGACTCAATGGAAGCTCTTGAGACCGTCGTCAATCGAATTCATCGAAGGCCCTGCATGGCTTGAAACCTCCGCCATCGATCAGCTCGCTGCAACTCCTCAAGGCGCTCGCTGGCTCGAGACACACGCTCGCCAAGAATCGTTGAAAGAGTTATCTGACTCGGCCTACAGGATTCGGTTTATACGGATAGAACCGTAGCCACAAAGAAGCACAAAAAGCACTTTGACTTTTTTGTACTTTTTGTGCCTCTTTGTGGCTATGTCTTAACACGCGCCACGCACAAACCCGAAACACCGAACGGCAAGTTCATGCGTCGCAGGATCCAACTCTCCGCGCCAAATAATCGCCCGAGAATTCCATTGAGCGCCGGCACGTTGATGTTGTTCTCAGTCGCCGCCCGTATTCCTGTGAAGCGCATCAACTTTCTTACCAGCAGAATCGGCAGGAAGAACGTGATGTTCGCGTACGTCATCCGCTCAACTTCAAACCCAGCGTGCTCGAGCACGCGGCGCAGTTCCGGCAAACGATAGCGACGGCGGTGATTGCTGACTTCATCCTGCAATCCCCACAGAAACATGAACGTCGGTACAAACAGCAGCACTCGTCCGCCAGGACGCAGCACTCGCCGCATTTCTTTCAGACCAGCCAGATCGTCGTCCATGTGTTCGACGACGTCGAACGCGGTAACAAGATCAAACGTAGCATCGTCATACGGCAGCTCTTCACCCGCGCCGAGTCGTACTTTGTCGAGCCCGCGTTCGCGACAGAATGCCAGCGCCTCTTCTGAAATGTCGACGCCTTCCGCCTCGCCGTATTTCGAAAGCATGAGCAGATTCGCACCGGTGCCACAACCGACGTCGAGAACGCGTGGCCGTCGATCAGTCACACGGCGACAGATGTCTTCGACGAAACCAGCGAGGATCTTTCGCCTGCCGATGTGCCACCAATGCGACTGCTCTACGCGGAACAGAATCGGATAGGTGTGCTCCATCATCTCGCGCGGGAGCGGATTGGCGATGCTTTTCATGTTAATCCTGAAAAATCCTGGAAATCCTGTCGACAGCGGCGCCGGCAAAAACGATCAGCAACCCATGCATCGGGAGCACGTAACGAATCTCAGTGTGTGCCGCGGTGCCGGGAACCAGATAATAAAGTACCGTAACCAGCAACAAACAAGTCAACCGCCAATCATTTCGCGCGGCGACGTAGATGCCAAACGCAGCCAGCGGCAGGAACAGATAACGGACGACGCTCTGGATCATTCCGAGCAAGTTCACAGCCCCTGCGACAATTCCTCCCTGCCATTGCGGCGGCAGACTCTTCTTGCTCGTCACGTTGATTCCACTCGTCCCAGAATACGGCACCGGATCGCCGGCGACCTTCAGCATGCCCCACATGCGCTGTGCCATCACACTCAGATACCAGATCTTATGTTGCCGAATAAACGCCATCGCCTCGCGTGTGCGTTCGCGATCGCGACGAATTCCGTCAGGCCATTGGGCATCGATCTGAACATTCGTCGGTAGATTCATCTTCGCGCGCTCACGCTCGACCATCTTATCGTCGCCGAAAAGGAATCCATTGCTTCTGCCCAGCTCGGTTTCACCCAGACCTTCCCACAAATTCACGCCGATCGTACCGCCTGTCGGCGTAAAGTCAGGAAACACCAGGTAGTTGCGTATAACAATCGGCGCGATGATGACGATCGTTCCGAGCAGAACTGCGCCACTCATTTTTAGTTTTTGTAACCACGTCGTCGGCACGAAAGCGAGCAGCGCGATGGCCCAGCCGACGCACAAGTACAACGGATTCACCCGCAGCCAACACGCAATGCCGAGCATCACTCCCGCCGCGAGCGCGAGCCACGCGTTCTTGCGTTGCGCGCCGAGCAGAAGCAACCAGTTGCCACCGAGCACAAACCACGTCGCCGGCACGTCAGCCGAAGGATAAGCTGCGTACAACGCAAACAGCGGCGCCAGTCCAACTAAGAATCCACTCGCGATCGCCGCGCGCCAGCCAAACCCACTCGCAGCAATCCCCATGATCAGCAATAACGAAAGAATCAGATCCGCAAACCACAACACGATCTGAACTGAGTAAGCTGAGCGTTCGCCGGAGAGCTTGTAGATCAATGCGACCAGCGCTGGAAAGGCGGGTGGGTATTGGGCCAGGTCAGTGCGAGCAGGATCGTCAATCCAAAAGAGTCTTTGCCGTCCATCAAGAATATCGCGTGCCTGTCGATCGAATTTTGCGTACGAGCCAACTTGAAACCAGCCCGGATCGTTGAGATGCGCACGCATGAAATGCAGCGTGAGGACGCGCACGCTAATCGTGATTAGCAACAGCGCAAAGAGTGTCGGGAGTTTAGCCACAAAGAGGCACCAAAAAACAAAATAACTTACTTAATGGCGGTCACGATCACGTTCCAGCCGATCCTTTTGCGCAGTCGATTAAGCAAGCCATCGGAAATCACTGGTGATAAGAAGCGCAGCTCAGCCCTCGTCAACTGCTCGACTTCAACCGTCACATCTCTAAAGCAACTGAACAACTCACGCGTCTCTCGCCGGTTGTAAACTTTCACTAACGGCCGCGCGCCGTGATCGCTATGTTCAATCACGCGGCTCATTATTTCTTCCGCCGAGCGTCCTCGCAAAAACTCAGCGCACAACAACCCGCGCCGCAAAACGATCTCGATCCAGTAGTTCAGTGAATTGCGATGGTAAAGCATCACCTTCGCCACCCCACGCCGCCGCAGCACACGATGCACCTCGCGTATAGCGCCGGCGGTATCAGGCGTGTGATGTAACACTCCGTTCGAGTAAACAACGTCGAAGCTCTCGTCGCGAAATGGCAGGTGTTCGCCGTCAGAGATTATGAAATCGCCGTCTGCGCCGTAGAGACTGAAACGATGACGCGTAATCTCGACCGATCGCGGCGTGAGATCTATACCAACACAGCGCGCTCCGTTGCGCGCAAACTGCAACAGGTCAGTGCCCATGCCGCAGCCAACTTCCAGCAATCTCGCGTCGCGAAATTTTTCAAACTCCATCACGCGCGGCATCCACGGCGCATATTCCGTGTAACGATGTCGCTCGATAGCATCAAAAAACTCACGCGTGCCCAGCTCATGTTCGCGATCGTATTCAGCGCCGCAGGGATCCTGCCCCCACTGCTCCCGCGCGCGAACTTTTTCTTCCACCAAACTCATCCCGTCAATCTTGTCAATGCTTAAAGGGTTACAAAACTCGATGAAATGAACGAGACACAAAGAACTAGTCAGGAAGGTCAGAACAAAGAACTAGTCAGGAAAGAACAAGTCAGGAAGGGTGGCTTGTTCTTTCTTCTGACTAGTTCTTTTCCTGACTTTCTTTTCCTGCTGTCTTTTCATTTTGTTCTTTGTCAATCCTGTCCCAACTTTTGATACGCCTCTAACACGCGGCCTGCATTGTGTCCCCAGGTATAACGTTCAACGACAACTTCCCTCGCTCTCACTCCCAATCTCTTCCTCAACTCATCCGATTCAATCAAGCTCACGATCGCGCCGGCGAGCTCTTTTACATTTCCCGGCTCAACCAGCAAAGCCGTCTCTTCATCACTGAGCACGTCGCCGATCTGCCCAAGACGACTGGCGATGATCGCCTTCCCCATCGCCATGTACTCAAAAACTTTCGTCGGCGAACCAAAGAACTCACTCCCATCAGCCAGCGGCACGTGAGGCGCGACGAGTATGTCACACGCATCGAGCAGCGGCGGCACGCGCTCATGCGCCACCGGGCCCGTGAAAATCACCCTGCCCGCGCGCGTCTCAGCTTCTAACTTTCGCTCGACTTCCGTGTGCAAACTCCCGCTCCCGATCAGCAGAAAGCGCGCGTTCACATCAGTTGAGATCGATTTGATTGCGGCCGCGAGTTTCTCGACGCCGTGCCATGGACCAAACGTTCCTACAAAACCCGCAACGACGTCGTCGTCTTTCAAACCCAGCTCGCGTCGCGCGTCAGCACCACCAACACCCGGTCGAAAGCGTTCTACGTCAACACCATTTGGATTGACGACGATCTTGTTAGCATCAACTCCACGCGCCTGGAGGTTCCGGCGTTCGACCTCGGAGACGACAAAAATACGCGCCGCAGCGTCAAGGTTCAATCTCTCATATCGTTCCAACAAGTCGAGCCGGCCGACACGGTCCCAATGCCGTCCAACCCAAACTTCCGAACCGTTGTATTCGAGAAACAGCGGGCGCTTCGTCCGCAGCGCCGCAACCACGCCCGCCCAACTAAACCGCGCATATCGTTGATAAATAAAATCCGGCTGAGCGCGTTCGACCAACGGAACGGCGCCACGCGTGAATACGAGATTATTGTGGATATCGAAGAGCGCACGCGTCCCGCCGCCGGGTTGCGGCGGAATGATCGTAAAGCGATCGTTTTCAGCATCGAGACCCGCAATCAGATCGTTGCTGATAACCTGTACTTCAACGCCCAATGCCTCGAGTGCTTCAACAACTCCCTTGATGTGACTCGCCGCGCCACCCGCTTGCGTGCCTGGTCCAGGCGTCGCCCGCAGATAGACCACTCGAGGTTTTTGTAGGGGCGGCCCTCTATGGCCGCCCGTCGTTGTTGTCCTCTGCACCTCCCGCTCGAGTCTCAACAACTCGCGCCGCGACTGCGCCACATCGCTCGCACCCGTCAGCGTTTCCTTGCTGAGTCGGACCGGCGCACCAACAAGCAGGTTCGATCTCGACTTTCGCACCACCTCATCGTGCGCATCAATCATCACGACTTCGCGCGCGCCGGCCAGCGCGCCGAAGATCATGAAAAGATTCTGACCGCGTTGCCACGGCAGTCTTTCGGTAGCGATCGCCAGCACGTCCGGACGAAGCGCGCGCAACGACTTCAAACGCTTCAAGTGACTACCCGTTTCGAACTCGGCGCGCGAGATCAGATCGATCGAGCATTCGGGATAAAGTTGGACCAGTTTGTCGCGCCAGCGAGACAAGTCGCCGCTGAGTGCCAGCAGAACCACTCTCATCCGCGCAAACTCCCGAGCACGAACACCTCTGAGAAGGATCGTCCGGTGCTGGTCTGAAAGTGCAATGCGACCAACGCGAAGATCGTTGCGTAGCTAATTGTTGAAGCGATTGCGGCGCCCTGGGCGCCAAAGCGCGGCACGAGGCCAAAAACGAGAACCAAATTCAGCACCAACGTGACAAGCCAGTAGATCGGAATAGCGCGAGGCAGCCCTAGCGCGTTGAAGTGTTGGACCAGCACTGATTCCAACCCCATCAGATAAACGCCGGGCAAAAGGATCAAGAGCAGCTTAGTCGCGTCGGCGAACGCGGCACCGTACACGAACGGTAGCAGCAGACTCAGCGGCACTGCCGCCAGGCAACAAACGAACATGATCAAGGTCGTGGAACGTGTAACCTGGCAAGTAGTCTCGCCACGCGCATCTTGTTCGGCGGTGACGCGCGGAAAAAGCAACGTCGCAATCACACCCGGCAAGAGCATCAGCAACAACGCGAATTGTGAAGCGATGCTGTAAACACCCGCCTCGGCGGCGCCGCGGAAATGATTCACGACGAGCAAGTCAGCGCGCAGAATGATCGCACCGGCCAGAATCGAGATATGAAACTTGACGCCGTACGCGATCATGCGTCGCAGCAGCGCCACGTCCGCTCGCCATTGCGATTGCGCGAGGCGCTTTGCTGAGATCACGAGCAGCGACGCGACAACAATGGTGACCAGAACGCTCGCGATCGTGTTGAAGGTCACCAGTGTTTTGAGCCCGCTGTTGAGCACGATCAGGGCGAGCAGCGCGTTGAGTAGGACAAATGATTGCCCAGCAAGGTCGAGCAGGTTGAACTCTTTTACTTTTCCAACGGCGAGTAGGATGTTCAGGCCAATCAGCGCGATCAGTTGAAACGGGATCGAGATGGATGCGATGCGAATGAGATCCGGCGAGACGAAGCCAAACCAGCCGGCGCGAAACGAAGCCAGCACACTCAATCCGATCGCCAGGACTGAGCCGACGACGAGAGCAAAGACCAGCGAGTTGATCGCAGCGGCGCGAAAGTGTGCCTGGTCCTTGGCGATGAAGTAAGTATTTGAAGAAGGAAGCCCAAAGCTTCCGAGTTGAACGATCGTTGCCACCGCGACGTTGATGACCGCCAGCGCTCCGACTCCCTCAGCGCCGAGCCATCGCGCTACGATGACACCGGCGACGACGCTGTTGAAGATCATCAACAGACGCGTCGCAAAGGTCCACCCAATCGGTATCCACAAATTACGCTGATTTAATCTGTGTAATCTGCGGATCCTTCCTGTCGATCCAACGCTCATACCACAAACTCAAATTCAGCAACGCCCAGAGATGAAATCCCCAATCCTTGGTCTGCCTGCGATGCTCGTCCAACATCCGGCTCACAAATCCGTAATCCAACAGATCTCGCTTGCGCATGGTCGAGTTCATCAAGTGCTCGTCAAACCAACCACCCAACCCCTCTCTGAACCACTCGCGCACCGGCGCACCGAAGCCGCGCTTGCGCTCGTAGAGAAGATCGCGTGGCAGGATCTCTTCGAGCGAACGTTTGAGAATGTGTTTCCCACTCGCGCCCTCGACTTTCAACGAACGCGGCAACCCAAGCGCATACTCAACCAGATGATGATCGAGAAACGGCACGCGCGCCTCGACACTCGTCGCCATCGTGATCTTATCGACTCGCATCAGCAGCAGCTCAGGCAACCGCAGCTTCAACTCGAGATAGGTCATGCGTGCCAAGAAATCTGAATCCGGCCGCTCCTGCTCGATGTGCTTCAGATACGACTCGACCACCTGCAAAGACGAAAGACCATTCAAACGCTCGCGCATCTGCGTTGAAAGCACTCGCGGTTTGAACGTTTCGTCGTAAACGACCACGCCGCCCCAGAACAACGGTTCGTCCGCGCCGAGACGCCGGATCAACTCGATCGCAGCGCGCTTGCGACCGGTTGCTTCGAGCGCCGGTCGCGACAGATTCGAGATCGCGCGACGCAACGAGCGAGGTAACGCTTCAGCATGGCGCCAAAAGTTTTCGTAAATTCGCAGATGCCGGACGTAGTTTTCGTAACCACTGAAGATCTCGTCGGAGCCTTCGCCGACCTGGACCACGATCGTTCCCGAATCGCGCGCCAGCTTTGAAACGTAATAGAGCGGCACGCAAACCGGATCCGCGATCGGCTCGTCCTGGTGAAATACCATCTGCGGCAGAAAGTCGTGCATCTCTTTCTCGGAGATGATTACCTCGTGATGGTTGGTTCCGAACTGTTTTGCGATTCGTCGCGCGGGCTCCAGCTCGTTGAGATATTCGGCATCGCTGAATCCGACTGTGAAAGTCTCAACTGGTCGCGACATCTGTTCCGACATCAGTGCGACGTTTGCTGACGAATCCACGCCGCCTGACAGAAAAACTCCGAACGGCACGTCTGACATCATGCGCTTGCGAATCGAGTCGCGCAGCAGTCGAAGAATCTCCGCGCGCTGCTCCTGCTCGTCGCGTGCGATCGTTTCTCGAGGAGGAAGTGCGTCCCAGTATCGCTGCATGTTCAGCGAGCCGTCGCGCTTCACGATCAACGTGTGACCGGCGGGCAGCTTGTGAATGTCGCGGAAGAGCGTGGTCGGCGCGGGGGTCGTTAGAAAAGTGAGATAGTGATAGAGCGCATGTTCGTCGATGTCGGGTGTCACGGCCGGGTGTTGCAGGATCGACTTGATCTCTGACGCAAAAATGAAGCGACCGTTTTTGTGATAGAAGTAAAGCGGTTTGACACCGATGCGATCGCGCACGAGCACGAGTTGCTCTTTGTGTGCGTCCCAGAGCGCGATTGCGTAGTCGCCTTCGATCTCGTGGATGAGGTCGAGACCGCGTTCTTCGTAGAGGTGCAAAATGGTTTCAGAGTCGGTGCGGGAGGCGTACTTGTGTCCGCGCTTTTCGAGATCGGCGCGCAGGAGAGCGTGATTGTAGATTTCGCCGTTGAAGACGAGCCATGTGTTTTGGTCGCAGCCGTGCATTGGCTGATGGCCGGCGGCTGAGAGGTCGATGATCGAGAGCCGGCGAAAGCCAAAACCACCGCGACGCTGGTCGAAGATCAACTCGCCGGCGTCGTCGGGTCCGCGATGGACCATCTCATCGCGCATACGCGCGAGCAGCGAAGTCGTGATCGATCCTTCGCTCGCGCCGTACTCCCAAACTCCGCAAATGCCACACATCAGTTATCCACAGATTACGCAGATTAAATGAATCTTATCTCGGAGCTAAGCTTGCCCGGTTGACCGGAAATACGCCAGCAGGCAGAGACAGCATCAGTCATCTGACCATAATCGCGTGAGACTGGCTGACTTTCCAGTGTGGGCACGACCTGCTCATTCAACAGAGAAACAACTAAACATCCATCGCCCGCACATGCCTCGACTGCCGTGTCGCGCACCTTCACCTCGACCTCAGGCGCAAAATGAAATCTCACTTCGAAATCATGCTCACCGTCGCCGAAAAATTCATCGTCGATCAACCAGCGGCGTTCGCGTTTGTTGAATGTAATCGTGCGACGATGAGTGACAGGCCGCGGCAGTCTCGTGTAGCCATAATGCTCGGCAACAACCTTGTCAAAATCTTGGTTTGTCTTCCACTCGAGCGCGCGCGGCCGCGCCTCGTTCCCAATAACAAACGGCGTTTCCACTTCGATCGTATTCTGCTCTTCACCATCGATCCTGACGGTCGAATGGTACGCGGTTGAGCGAAACTCATGACGCTTCTGAAGATCCGCGGAGTAAACATAAGTGCCAGGATCGACAATGAAAACGTGTCCGCCGGCCGAAACTTCAATGCTCAACGCATCGTTGTGTCCATGCGAGCCACGACCATTTATTCCCGCGTCACTCGCGTTGAAACAGAGATAGAGATCGCCTTCGCGCATGATGTAAGTGCCCGCTTGCGGGAACGCCTTCGATGCGTCACAGGTCTCGAGGTCGTTGAAGACAATCGAGCCGACCGTCAAAAGATAGGCGTGGTCATCGGCGCGGCGGCGCACGAAAGGTAACACCTGACCGCTATCCGTATCGCCAATCAGCGGAGCAAATCCATCCGGGCGCAAATAAGCGGAGATGTAGAGCAGCATTTGGCGAAGCTTGGACCAATACCGCTCTTGAATCTCGATATTATTGGCGCGGCAAAGCAGGAACGAGTAAAGGAACAGCTCTGTAACGAAGCGGTGATAGCCGGTTGAGGCTTCGAAATCTGCTCCGTCAGCAAGCACCTGCTTGTCCATCTCACGCAGCATTTGGTCCAAGCCAAAATCGCGCCACTCTTCAGCAGCACGCAGTTCTGGCAACATCACTCCCAACCAGAGTAGTCCTACAACATCAGAGAGGTAGTGATTGCTGGTGGCAATGTAAGAGAATTCGAGATTGCGTCGTATGTAATTGCCGTGCTGCTGAAACAGTCGCAACAAACGTTGAAGCGAGCCAGAATCGAGCTGTGGCGAGTGACGAAAGACTTCAAAGGCGGCCAACAGGTTAATCGCGCGCAGTGCGACTTCCATCGCGCAGCTCCAGTTTGGACCACGGCCGTACGGATTCTGCTCGTCCCAGCTTCGCAGTTGTGAAAGGAACTCTTCGCTGTAACGCTCGTCATCTGTCAAAGCGTAAGCCCGCGCAAGAGTGATGAAGTGGCCCAGGCGATTGAGCTCCCAGAGCACACGCACGTCCGAGCCGTCGGGCCGCTGCAATTTCAAATCGCGGTGATAATCCAGCGGCCAAAGATAGTTCGAAAGCGGATCGCGTCTCCACTCAATCTCTCCCTGTGTAATCTCTGTGTTCTCTGCGTCTCTGTGGTTGAAAGTTTCACACGGGAAGAACTTCGCCTCGCGAGCTCCGCGAAAGTGACGCAATAATTCCTCATCACTCATTCGCGAATTCCACAGCGCCGCCGGCTCGTTCGCGTTGTTTGCAACACTCGCGCGTTCCTTGCGACTCTGAAGCGAAGCCCGACTGCGCCGTACCGCTTCGAGTGCAGCGGTTGTCAGTCTTACTTCTCCTCGAATGGCGCGTTTGATTTTCTTTAGAACAGCCATCAGCAGAGTCAGGAAACGGGCGCGAATTCTTCGAGCGCGTCGAGGATACGCTCAGAGGTCTGCCCATCCCAAAGAGGCGGCTGGCGCGTGGCCTTCTTTGCAGAACCATTCAATGCGGCCGTTGCTTCGGCGACGATCCTCGCGGTGTCGGTGCCGACGACAACATTCGTCCCCATCTCGACGGTGATCGGGCGCTCGGTGTTCTCGCGCAGAGTGAGACAAGGAATGCCGAGCGCGGTCGTTTCTTCCTGAATGCCGCCGGAGTCTGTCAGAACTAGTCGCGCGTTGCTGGAGAGACTCAGAAAGTCGAGATAGCCGAGTGGATCGATAACGCGCAGACTCATGATTGATTCGACTCGTTCGCTGAGACCCAATTCCGCGATCGTCTTGCGCGTGCGCGGGTGCACTGGGAAAACTATCGGCAGCTTCGACGCGATCACTTCGAGCGCTGCGAGAATTCGTTCGAACGACTCACGCAGATCGACATTCGACGGCCGGTGAAGCGTGAGCAGCGCGTAATCGATTCCGCCCAGACCAAGCTTTTCTCTCGTGCGCAGCTCGCGCGCCACGTCGAGGCTCTTTTGCAGCGAGTCGATCATGACATTACCGACGAGGCGAATTCGCTCACGCGGAATTCCTTCGGCGAGCAAGTTTTCGTCGGCATCGTGTGAAGGTGTGAAAAGCAGATCGGCGATTTGATCGGTGAGCAGCCGGTTGATCTCTTCCGGCATGGTCCGATCGCGACTGCGCAGTCCCGCCTCAACATGCGCCACTTTCACTCCCAACTTCACACAAACCAACGCGCACGCAAGCGTCGAGTTCACATCGCCTACAACCAGAACCCAGTCCGGTTTTTCGCGCAGCACGACCGGTTCGAAGCGCTCCATCACTGCCGCGGTCTGCGCTGCGTGTGAGCCGGAGCCAACGCCGAGGTGAGTGTCAGGTTGCGGAAGATCGAGATCGTGAAAGAACGAATCAGACATTGCTGAGTCGTAATGTTGGCCCGTGTGAACGACCAGCGACTGAAATCTGGCGGGACGCCTCTTCATCGCGGCGACAATCGGCGCCACTTTCATGAAGTTGGGCCGCGCCCCGACAACATTTATTACCTTAAGCATAATTTATTGCCACAAAGAGGCACAAAATGCACAAGAGAAAGTTTTTGTGCATCTTGTGCCTTTTTGTGGCCCATTATAGCCTGATGATTCGCGCGCGGCTCTCGCGTCTTACATCACCATTCAACGCATTGCGCGTGTCGACGATCAGCGACGCCAGCGAGCAGATGTGTTTGTAGTCAATGCCGCTGTGGTCTGTAACGATGATCACGCAGTCCGCAGCCTTTAACTCTTCATCGGTCAGCGGCACAGACGCGAGCGGATCGTGGCTGGCCTCTGTGTGCGCATCGTCAAACCGCAGCTCCTCCACAAACGGATCGTGATAACGAACGTTCGCGCCTTTCGCACGCAGACGATCGATGATCGAGAGTGCCGGGCTCTCGCGCACGTCGTTGATGTCGCGTTTGTAAGCGACACCGAGCAACAACACCTTCGATCCTTTCATCGGCTTGCGCTCGTCGTTGAGCCCGTCCGAAACAAGTTGGACCACGTGCTCCGGCATCCGTGAATTGACTTCTTCAGCAAGACTGATGAAACGCGAATCGAAACCATGTTGCCGCGCTTTCCACGACAAATAATGCGGATCGAGTGGAATGCAATGACCACCGATTCCCGGACCAGGATAAAAAGGCATGAAGCCAAACGGCTTGGTTGCCGCTGCGCGAATCACTTCCCATGTGTCGATGTTGAGCGCGTAACAAAGCCGCGCCATTTCGTTGGCCATGCCGATGTTTACTGCGCGAAAAGTGTTTTCCAGAAGCTTCGCCGCTTCCGCGACGCGCGCCGAGCTCACGGCGTGAACGTCGTTGACGATCTGTGAATACAAATGCGCCGCCACCACCGTCGAGTCAGGCGTGACACCACCGACGACTTTCGGAATATTGTGAGTCATGAACTGAGGATTGCCGGGATCGACGCGTTCAGGTGAGAACGCGAGCAGAAAATCCTCGTCGAGCTTCAGCCCGGTCAGCTCAAACATCGGCAGCAGCACTTCGTCAGTTGTTCCCGGGTAGGTGGTCGATTCGAGAATGATGATTTGCCCACGGCGCAGTCGCTTCGTGATCTGCTCAGCGGCAGCCAGGATGTAAGAGACGTCTGGCTCCTTCGTTTTGCGAAGCGGCGTCGGAACGCAAATGATAATCGCGTCGCACTCGCTGAGATGATTGAAGTCGGTTGTCGCGCGCAGGCGCTTCGCATCGACGACCGATTTTAGTTTCTGCGAGGGCACATCGCCGATGTAAGAAACGCCTTCGTTGATGCCGTTGGCCTTAGGCTCATCGACTTCGAAGCCTGTGCCGGAAAACCCTTTCGAGGCAAACTCAACGATCAAAGGGAGTCCGACATATCCAAGACCGATGACGCCGACGTGGGCCTGTTTGTTTGTTATTAAACTGATCAGCTCGTTCTTCATAGATTACACAGATTATACATTACACAGATCTGTGGAATCTGTGTAATCTGTGGATGAACATGAGCCAGGAATCCCCCAAACTCGTCCGTGGCCTGAGCCTGCTCGACGCGACGATGATCGTCGTAGGCTCAATGATCGGATCGGGGATCTTTATCACCTCAGCGGAATCGTCACGGCTGGTGGGCTCGCCTGGCTGGCTTCTTGCTGCGTGGGCGCTCGCCGGCGTTCTCACGATCACCGGCGCACTGTGTTGCGCTGAGCTCGCTGCGATGTGGCCACGCGCCGGCGGCCAGTACGTTTTTCTGAGAGAAGCTTATGGCCCATCGATCGGATTTCTCTTTGGCTGGGGCCTGTTTCTGATTATTCAAACGGGCACGATCGCGGCCGTGGCGGTTGCGTTCGCGAATTTCACCGGCGCACTCACAGATCTGATCTCAGCAGAACACTATCTCATTCCTCCGCTCGTATTGATAAAGCCGTTCACGATCCAACAACTTTCATTCAACGGTTACGCATTGAGTTTGTCGAGCCAGCAACTCCTCGCAGTGGTGATGATTCTATTTCTAACCTTCATCAACACGCGCGGGCTCCAGGCCGGCAAGATCATTCAAAACACGTTCACATTTACCAAAACTGCCGCTCTGCTCGGACTAATTTTGATCGGACTGATTCTCGGTTGGAATCGCGGCAGTGCGGCTTACACATCTTCGTGGTGGCAACCGTGGGAGAACGGTTGGAAACCATCGGCGTCGCAAGTGTGGTTTGATCCAATGGGCCAGGGCTTATTGGTTTTGGCGCTCGTGATGCTGCTTGGACGCGCGATGGTTGGGCCACTCTTCGCGCAGTCAGCCTGGAACAACGTTACGTTCACGGCCGGTGAGGTTCGTGACCCCGGAAAGAACTTGCCGCGCGCGTTGTTGCTGGGTTGTGGGCTTGTCGTGACACTGTATCTGCTCGCGAATCTCGCATACGTGGTGACCCTGCCGCTCAGCGGAATTCAAAACGCGCCGCAGAATCGAGTGGCGACAGCAGTGATGGAGGCAGTGCTTGGTCCAAGTGGCGCGATCATTATGGCGCTCGCGATCATGGTCTCGACGTTTGGTTGTAATAATGGACTGATACTTGCTGGCGCGCGTGTTTACTATGCAATGGCGCGCGACGGGCTTTTCTTCAAACGAGTAGACAGCGTGAACGCGCATCATGTTCCGGCAGTCGCGCTGATCGCGCAGGGACTGTGGGCTGCGTTCCTCGTGCTTCCGCGCACGATGACCGTGAATCGACAAACGGGTGCGTACACCTTTGGGAACGTTTACACGCAGTTGCTGGAATACATTGTGTCGGCGGATCTGATCTTCTACGTCTTGATGGTGGGAGCGGTGATAGTGATGCGCCGCAAGGCGCCGGAGATCGAGCGGCCGTATCGAACGTTTGGGTATCCGATCGTGCCGCTGATTTATATCTCCCTCGCCGGACTGTTCATAATTGATCTGGCGATACTGGCGCCGTCAACGTCGGGGATTGGATATCTACTCGTCTTCACAGGAATCCCGATTTACTTTATTTGGAGCCGCGGATGAACGCGGATGAACGCGGATCCGAACAAAGATCCGCGTTCATCCGCGTAAATCCGCGGCTAAATATTACTTAACCCATTCGTCCGCGATCTCTGTTTCGACTTTGACGGGGACGGTCTTTAAGTACTCGCGGCCCGCGGCGCACATCAAGCGCTCGACTTTCTCTGCCACCGCCGCCGCTTCATCAGCGTCGGCCTCGACCACGATTTCGTCGTGAATAATATTAACGATGCGCGCGTTCGTCTCGCTCAACTCTTCCTTCAACAACCTCAGCGCGCGTTTCAGAATGTCGGCGCTCGTCCCCTGGATCGGCGTGTTCTTGCCGTTACGTTGCGTCATCGAGATCTGCTGTCGATCGTTTTCATCATAACGAAAGCGCACCAGTCGTCCCGACGCCGTGCGCGCCTGCCGCTCACTCACCGCGCGGTTCGCTGCTTCACGCAAATAAGTATCAAGCTGTCGATACGTCGCAAAGTAGCGGCGCAAGACGTTTTCAGCATCAGGCACGCTCAAGCCGGTCATCATCGCGAAGCGCTGCGCGCCGATTCCATAAACAACTCCGAAGTTCAACCGCTTCGCAAAATCACGTTGCTCTTTCGTTACCTGGTCCAACGAAGCATTGAAGACCTGCGCTGCGGTCACGCGATGAAGATCCGCGCCGGAATTGAAAGCCTCGATAAAACCGCGATCGCCCGAAAACTCCGCGAGTATTCGCAACTCTATCTGCGAATAGTCAGCAATGATCAACTTTCGTCCTTCAGGATAACCACTAAAACACCGGCGATACTCGACCGCGTGCGGCACCTGCTGAATATTCGGATTCGTGCAAGCAAACCTGCCGGTCGGCGCGCCGATCTGACGGAAGTCAGCATGCAAGCGCTTCGTCACCGGATTGATCATCTCGATCATGTTCTCGCCGTAACTCGTAAGCGCTTTCTGCACGGTGCGATACTCGAGCAGCGTTCCGATGATCGGATACTCCGCCGCGAGTGGCTGGAGTTTCCAGTTGCGTGTTGAATCGGGAACAGGGACACCGAGCCGGTTGAGCGCTTTTGTCAGCTGCTGCTGAGAATCGAGATTGATATCCTCGCGCTGTGGTCCACCAAACAGCGAGCCCTGCGAGGATTCCTCAGCCAGCACTTCCTGCAACTGTTCGGCAAGCTCTCCTCGTCGTTTCTCGACGATGCTCAACTGCTCGCGCCAGCGATCCTTGTGCATGTAAAAGCCGGCCAGCTCGATGTCGACCACCGGCATTACGCACTCAAATTCCAACTGCGCGCACCTCACCAGCGAATCGGATTTCAGTCGCTCGATCAACTTTTCGCGCAGCGGCAGCAAGACAGCGGCGTCGCGCGCGGCATATTCGAGTTGTGCTTCCGACAACTCGAAATTCCAGTCGCTCAAACGCTCGGATTTGTCGATCGTCTCGTTGAGATAACGAGCGGCAGCGGTCTCAAGACCGTGGCGTTCTTCGATATCGCCCGCGCCAACGAGCTGACTTGCCAGCAACGTATCGAACAGTCCACCAAGATCGACTCCGAGATTGTGCTTAATAAACTTCGCGTCGAATTTTGCGTTGTGCGCGATTTTGATCGGTCGCGGTGCCGCGAGAAGCCGTCGCAGCGGTGCGAGTGCTTCGCTCTTCGCTGCATCGCCGTTGCTGAAGTGATCGAAGTCGAAGATGAAAACGCAGTCGGGTGATGCGAGCTGGATCAAGCGTAATCGCGAGGTGAATGGATCGAGCTCAGTGGTTTCGGTGTCGAGCCCAACGACGGGCTGTGTCGTGAGGGTTTCGATTGCTTTGCGAAGATCTTCGGCGCTCGTAATTACTTGATAGTTCATTAAAAGATAAATCCCATCCACAGATTACACAGATTAATAAAAAGAACTCTGTGTAATCTGTGGATGGATTTGCTGCCTTATAGCGCCATTAGTCGTTTCAACATCAAAATCTGTCCTTTGTGCTGTGCTTCGTGATCGATCAAACGATGCAGGATCCACCGAAGGCTATATTCGCTTGTCTCACCGCGTCGCTGAAAGCTGATGATGCGTTCCAGATCTTTATCGTTGTATGTGAAGAGCACGTCGCGCGTTTGATTGCGGATCATCTCGATCTCTCGCAAGCAGAAATCCGTCGTGTAACCCTTGCGGCCTACGCCTTCAACGTCGTCGAGAATATCCCAGTAAGGAGCTTTCTTGTCCTCTTCAGTAAGCTTGTGACCACTGACAACCATCTGCATCCAAAACCACTCGGCTTCACCGATGTGCAGCACGAGCGCACCGATCGAATGAGCTCCGAGAAAAGCCGGCCTGCCGATCGAAGCGTCCGGAATTCCCTTCACTGCCTCGACGACCTGTTCGCGAACTTCCTCCATTCCGCTGAGATAGTAACCGATGCCCGTCGATAGCCCGGGATGAGGAGTTAAAACTCTGCGTTCCATTTCAAAATCCTCCCTGCGTTCTCAAACACTCCGCGTTAGTGGTTCGGGATGTGGTCTCACAAAAATTAACAGCAGCGCGGCCGCAGTTGCACCCATGGCTGCGCTGAGGAGAAACGCCGTTGTCGGTCCCTTCCAATCCCAGATAATACCCATCAACAGCGAAGCAGGAAACACCGTGATGCCGAAGGCGAGATTGTACAATCCATACGCAGTCCCGCGTTGTTCCGGACGCACCAGATCCGCGACCAATGCTTTCTCAGCTCCTTCCGCCAAACCAAAGTAAAGACCGTAAATCAAAAACAGAATCCAGAGTGAGGCTTCGTGGGTGGCAAACGCAAACCCGGCATAAACAGCCGCGTACAACGCCCAGCCGCAAACAATCAAACGCTTGCGTCCGAGTCGATCCGACAAATCTCCACCAAACAACGAGCTCAAGACCTTGGTGCCATGGTGTGCGGCCCAGAGCAGCGGCACCATCGCGGTCGAGACGCCTGCATTCGTCGCGCGCAAGATGAGAAAGCTATCAGACGAGTTTGAAAGCGTGAACAGCGCCAGCACGAGCAGGAACCGTTTGAAGTTGCTATCGAAGCCACGCAGCGTGAGTTTTGGTATCTCCGCTCCTTGCTTCACCTGCACCGGCGACTCGCGCATGAAAAAGATCGCGACCAACACCGCGATCAACGCCGGCACGGAAGCGACGAGGAATATCCGTGTAAACTCCCCCGCCTTGGGAAAGCCGTAGTTGGCGACGAACAGAACGACCAGCACGTAGCCAACGAGTGGGCCAATGACGGCGCCCGCGTGGTCCATCGCTCGATGAAATCCGAACGCGAGTCCACGCTGTGAGACGTCGACTGTGTCGGCAATCATCGCATCACGCGGTGCAGTTCTTACGCCCTTGCCGACACGATCAGTCAGCCGAATCGCAAGCACCTGCGTCCACGATTGCGCAAAAGCCAAAAGAGGTCGTGCAACTGACGCGAGCGAATAACCCGCGACGACCAGCGCCTTTCGTTTTCCCAGGCGGTCGCTGAAGTAACCGGCAAACAGTTTCAGCAAGCTCGAGATCGACTCGGCGAGTCCCTCGATGATGCCGATCGCTCTCGCGGAAGCGCCCAGAGTTGTAGTGAGAAAGACCGGCAACAGCGGATAAATAATCTCGCTTGAAGCATCGTTGAGCAGGCTGACGAGACCGATTGCAACTACGTTGCGCGGAAGACTGCGATACCGGCCCCACAAACTGTCGTTAGGTTTTTCTGGTGTAAGAGGCACGGACAATCGTCTTGATGTTTCCGCGCACGTGAAAGTCGCCTTCGATTTCGACGCGCAAAGGATCGCACGCGGCGACAAAGTCTTCGAGGATGACGTTGATCACGTGCTCGTGAAAGATCTTTACGTTTCGGAAGGAATTTATGTAGAGCTTCAGACTCTTCAACTCGACGCATCGCTCATTCGGAACGTATTCGATCCGGATGGTAGCGAAGTCAGGAAAATCGGAGAACGGACAGATCGCGGTAAACTCAGTAATCTCGAAATTGATCTTGATTTCGTTGCCGGGAAACTCGTAGGGGAACGTTTCGAGCGGGAAGAGACTCATCTCCGCGCGAGGCGTCGATTGAATGCGTTCAGTTATAGCCATCGGGCCACGATCTTAACCGACTGCACGTAGTCGCAGCAATTGAGTAACGCCGAAGGCGTTCGCTAATTTCAGCCCAGGGTGGAGCGAAGCGACAACCCTGGGTACGAAACCAAAACACGCGAATTAACGCTGAAAGCGTTAGGCATGTGCAAGGCAAACCCTTTCAGGGTTAATTAAATATTTTTGCATTCGTACCCAGGGTTGTCGCTGCGCTCCACCCTGGGCTGAAATTAGCGAACGCCTTCGGCGTTAATAAGCGGGCCGGCGACTGCCGTGGCCGATGTCGAAGAGTTTGATCAGAACGAGGCCGGCGATGAAGCCGCCGATGTGCGCGGCGTAAGCGACGCCGCCTTGTTGTGAGCCACCGCCGAGCATTCCAAGTCCGCTGATCAACTGAAACGCGAACCAGATCCCAATCGCAACCCACGCGGGTACCTGTGTGAGGAAGCGAAATAGAAACACTGTCACCCGCCGCGATGGATAGAGCAGAATGTAACCACCCAACACGCCTGAAATCGCGCCCGAAGCGCCGAGACTCGGAACCAGCAGGCTGCTTTCATCCGTGGCGAACGCGTAAGTCGCAAACACATGGGCCAGCGAAGCGATCAAACCGCAGATCAAATAGAAAAACAGATACCTGATATGGCCCAAACGGTCTTCGACGTTGTCGCCGAAGATCCAGAGGAAGAGCATGTTGCCGGCGATGTGTGCGATGCCGCCGTGCATAAACATCGAAGTGAACAGCGTCAAATAAACGGAACCGGGAGTTTCGCCCAAACCGGGCTGCAAGAACCGTTGGCCCGTAATTGCGTCAACCACGACATGGCCCTGACGAACCACATCGTGGCCGGTGATGATCTCCAAAGGCACTGTTGAAAACGAGTAGGTGAATTGCGTGTCGGTGCCGAGCTTCTGTAAGACAACAAAGACAAAAATGTTAAGCGCGATGATCGCGTAGTTAACGATTGGTGTGGTGGATCTGTCGGAGTTGTCGTCGTACAGCGGAAAGACCATGGCTCTATCACCTCATCGTCGGAAGTGAGGCTGATTCTAATGCCTGCTGTATGCGTAGATTGTGACGTGGCTGTTACAAAGAGTTAATCCATGCCACGCTCCGCAATGGGGACTCCCGCATGAACAAGCGCAGGCTCGTGCGGCTTCAATAATTCGTAACCTTCGGAACGCGCGACGTAAGTTGCCGCGGTGATGTCGCCCGTTACATTCAACGTCGTGCGACACATGTCGAGCAAGCGATCGACACCGATGATGATCGCAATCAGCGCCGGATTGACTCCAATCGTTACCAGCACGCCGATAATGAACGGAATCGATCCGGAAGGAACGCCCGCCGTTCCGATGCCGCCGAGAATCGCGAGATAGACCACCATCAACTGTTGGCCCAGGCTGAGGTCAACGCCTGCAAGTTGGGCCAGAAACAGGACTGTGACGCCTTCGTAGAGTGCCGTGCCGTTCTGATTTGCAGTTGCGCCAACAGTGAGCACGAAGCTGTTGATCTCCTGTGGCACTCCGAGGTTCTGTTCTGAGACGCGCAGCGCCGTCGGCAACGTCGCATTCGACGACGAAGTTGAGAAGGCAGTCAGTATTACAGTCTTTACTCGTCTGAAGAATTCGAGCGGCGACATGCGCGAGAGGAAATAGATCGAGAGCGAGTAGACGCCGAACATGTGTAGCGACAAGCCGAGCAACACCGTCAGCACAAACCAGGCGAGCGCTTGCAGCAGGTCCAGCCCGAATCGCGCGGTGTTGTTGAAGAGCAGACACGCCACCGCGTACGGCGCAAACTTCATTATGATCTCGATGATCTTCGCCGTGATCTCGTAAACACCTTCAAGCACGCGCAGCACCGGGGCAGTAACGGTCACGGGAATCAACGTAATCGCGATTCCAATCACCAGTCCGAAAAACATGAGATGAAGCATGTTCGGATCTTCTTTACCCGAAACAGCATAGAACGGATTTTTCGGAACTATCGTCTCGACTACTGCCATCAAAGGTTTCGGCGCCGCGCCGCTGGCCTGCTTCGCGGCCTCGACATTCTTTGTCGCATCGGCGGCGTAACGTTGTTGCAGCGCGGCTGAGGTGTTTGGGTCGATGCGCTCGCCAGGCCTGATCGTGTTCGCCAGGGTAATGCCGATTGCGACGGAGATCGCGGAGATCACCAAACAGTAACCAAACGACTTGAGACCAACGCGCCCGAGCTTGCGAATGTCGCCAATTCCGGCAACGCCGACCACGAGTGAAGAAAACACCAGCGGCACAACAATCATCAGCAGCAAGCGCAGAAACAACTGGCCCACCGGCTGCGTGATGTTGTCGACGATCCAAACGACGCGCGGATGATCGCCACCCCAAAGACGATTCACAGCGATACCCGCAATCACGCCGAGGGCGAGACCGATCAGGATGCGCGTGTGAAGCGGCATGCCTTTCGGCGCATCGGGAGTCTCTTCGTCCAGATCGGTTGCTATCTCACGCTCGAATGCATCTCGAGCAACGCGGTTTTCATCGTCTTTTCGTTTGGACATCTTTTAGCGACCCCAGCGCAGTTTGTCGCGCAATACGTCGAAATAGTTTCTATTCATTGGCTGAATGAGATTGAAAGTAGTGCGGCTCTTGCGAATCGTCACTCGATCGTCAGCCTGCAATGGAAAACCAACCTGTCCGTCGAGCGTCAATGCCACTTCTTCATGTTCTGTCTTAAGCAGTAATTCGATCTCGGCACTGTCAGGCACGACGATCGGACGGTTGGAAAGCGTGAACGGACAGATCGGAGTTATCACTTCCGCGTTCATCGAGGGAAAGATTACTGGCCCACCGGCGGAGAGGTTGTAAGCAGTCGAGCCCGTGGGCGTGGAGACGATCAACCCGTCAGCGCGAAAAGAGTTGACGAAGTGACGATTTAAATAAGCTTCGATTTCGATGATGCGTGCGAGTGCCGATTTGTTGATTACAACGTCGTTGAGAACGCGATTGCTGGTGATGAGAATGTCGCCGCGGCGAAGCTCCACCGCGAGCATCACACGTTTATCGAGTTGATAGTTTCCGGCGAGGATTGACTCGAGCGCGCTGTAAAGCTCTTCGATGCGAAACTCGGCGAGATAGCCGAGTCCTCCGTAGTTGACTCCGAGCACCGGCACTTCCAGATCGCCGATCGTGCGGGCGGTGGCGATCATCGTTCCGTCGCCGCCGAGAACCAGTAGTAAATCAACGTGTCCGGCAAGGTTATCGGATGAAACTTCGTCGACGGCGCAGCCGGTTTGATGCGCGATGCGCTCGCGCTCGATCTCTGGGCCACCGACGAGCTGGATGTTTCGCTCGGCAAGCCACACGACCAGCTCGCAGATCGTCTTCAGGGCCTCGGGTTGATGCGGTTTAAGGACAATGCCTATCCGCGTGATCGACGACATTTGGGTTGCAGGATACGCAAGAGGGTGTTTGCATGCAATTAGCCGCAGATGAACGCGGATGACGCGGATCAGCAAATCTTATCCGCGTCATCCGCGTTCATCTGCGGCTAAGATCCAAAGCGCCAGAAACTCCACGTTCCCTTCCGCGCCCTGAATCGGCGACTCGATCACGTTCACGACACTCAAGCCGAGCGTGGTCGCCGCGTGATTCACTTCCTCAACCGCTCGCGCTCGCTTTTCCGCATCGCGCACGATGCCACCGCTGCCAACCTCTCCTTTACCAACCTCAAACTGTGGCTTGATGAGCGTAACGATCGAGGCGCCGTCGTTCAGCAGCGGAACGATTGCGGGCAACACCTTCGTCACCGAGATAAACGAAACGTCGATCACGGCGAGATCAAATCTCTCGTGAAAGTCATCAGTTTTGAGATATCGCGCGTTCACACCTTCGCGGACATCCACGCGTGGATCGTTGCGCAATCGCCAGTCGATCTGGTTGTGACCGACGTCGAGAGCAACAACTCTCTTCGCTCCGTGTTGTAACAGACAATCAGTAAATCCGCCCGTTGAAGCGCCGACGTCGAGACAGGTGAAGCCGTTGACGTCGATCTGAAACTCGCGCAGCGCGGCTTCGAGCTTCAATCCGCCGCGACCGACATAACGAGTCGCCGGATCGTCGCCGCCTTTGAGCCGAATTGTTGAGTTTGTATCGAAGAGGTGGGACGGTTTTTCGACGCGCTGGTCGTTGACGAGCACGACTCCGGCCATGACCATCGCCTGGGCTTTGGTGCGCGATTCAGCGAGGCCTCGCTCGACGAGCAGTTTATCGATGCGCTCACGTCTCACAAGATTGTCAAGCTCGCCGTGTCACCGCGCGCGGTATATCCATTAGTCGCAGCTCCGCCGCGCAATCGTGACACAACCAAACAAGTATGTGTGGCGCATCGGACCAAAAGAATGAACTGATTTTACCCGCGACCCTCACCGCTTCGCGACGCGTAGCTGTTGCAAAGCTTGAACATAAAACGCCCCATTGTAGAAGTCACCATCCGCGCCTTCGTCCCGGTGAATACACTCCCGCTCACGAAACGTTTGTCTGCTCATAAAGATTCAACCGTTAATCAGGTGTCGGGAAGTTATTAAATGTGTGAGTTGAAAAACAGGGCGAACCAACCTAGGACAACTAACCTTGTTAGCTCAGATGATGCCACTCGATCACGTTCTCGTCAATAAGGTCTTTTGCGACCCTCGAAGATCTCGTCGAGGTTGGACAGATCGCGATCATGGTGATCGGCTCTGTCGCGACGCTCGGGTCTTGTTACGCGACGCCCACGTCGTTCCTGCCATTGGTCGTAGAGCATCGCTTCACGAATATGCTGTAGGTCCTCGTCTTCGCTCACCTTTGGCAGGTTACTCGGCTGCTCCAACTCTGTCGGGCGTCTTGCAATCGTCTTGTGTTTTACGATTGGTTCCTTCTTTGGCTCCTCCGCCGAAGTGAGAGAAGGTTCTTCAGTATTCGCCACCGCCTGCGTTTCAGTCACGACATCTTGGGTTACCGGAAGCGACGCGACCGTCGCAGCAGCACTTCGCAATCTCAGGTACGACGCGACCAACGCCGTAGCCGCGCCGAGCAGCATCGCGAGCGCAAAAGCGCCACCCAGAAACCACTGTCTGCGATGCTTTACGCGAGCGTTGATCTTTTCCAAAGGCACAACTCGCCGCGCCGTCAGCACGGTTCGCTCGTCGTCAAAATCCGGCGGCACAGGGCTCTGGTGTGTCTCCAACGTGTATTCGTTCATCTTCCAACTACAATGAGCTCAACTATCGGGAGTGCGCTAAGTCGAATCCTTTGCAATCACGAGGCCAGACGACGAGACGCCGCAAAAAGGCACAAAAAGCACAAAATGCCTAGCTAATTGTGCCTTATGTGCCTTTTTGTGGCTAAAACCTTCCGATTTGGTGCACTAAATCAACGCGCCTGCGTTAAACCCAGTCGACCCGTCTTGGCGCCGTCAAGCACTTCGATGCTCTCTTTGACGCGATTGTAAATTCCGTCAGCATCCAGGCCGTACTTCGCAAGCAGCAACTTAGCGTCGCCGTGCGTGATCAACCGATCCGGAATTCCCATGCGCACCACGCGAACTTTGTCCTGTAAACCATTCTCTTCGAGTAACTCGACCACGGCCGATCCAAAACCACCGGCAAGATAAGCCTCCTCGACAGTGACGATCAACCGCTTCGTACGCGCCAGCGCCAGCAGCAGCGGCGCATCCAATGGCTTCACAAACCTCGCGTTGACGACAGTGGTTTCAATCCGATCTTTCGCCAGACGGTCGGCGGCGGCGAGCGACGGATGGACCATCGCTCCATACGCGACAATCGCGACTTCACCACCGTCGCGCAAAATCTCGCCTTTGCCAATCTCGAGCAGCTCCGGTTCGCGATCGATCGGAACGCCGACGCCATTGCCGCGCGGATAACGCATCGCGGCTGGCCCGGTGTGCTCGATCATCGTCAGCAACATGTCGCGCATCTCGCCTTCGTCTTTCGGCGCCATGACGATGATGTTCGGGATTGGACGGAGGTACGCGATATCGATCAGGCCGTGATGAGTTTGTCCATCCCCACCGGCGATGCCGCCACGATCGAGACAGAACTTCACGTTCAGATCCTGAATGCAGACGTCGTGAATGAGCTGATCGAAAGCACGTTGTAGGAAAGTTGAATAGATCGCGCAAACGGGAATCAGTCCTTCGCACGACATGCCGGCCGCAAAAGTGACGCAGTGTTGCTCGGCGATGCCGACATCAAAAGCGCGATCGGGAAACTTCTCGAGCGGCGTGCAAACGCCTGTGCCGTCCGGCATGGCAGCGGTCAAAGCCACAACCTTGGGATTCTTCTCCATTAACTGCGCAAGGGTATCGCCAAACACGGCGGTGTAAGTCGGAACCTTTGCCGAGCTTTTGTGCGGTTTGCCGGTGGCGAGATCGAATGGACCGGTCGCATGCCAGCGATAGTAATCAGGCTCGGTCTGTGGGAAGCCTTTTCCTTTCGTCGTGAGCGCATGAACGATGACTGGTCCATCTTTGACCTGTTTGGCTTCCTCGAGTGCGGCGACCAGCGCACGTGGATTGTGCCCGTCAACGTAACCGATGTACTTGAACCCGAGCTCATTGACCAGCGCTCCCGGCAACACCGCAGCCGCGATTACGTCTTTCATCGTCTTGGCCGCGTGATGAAGTCGTTCGCCCAGTGAAGGAATCGCCAACAACTTCTCTTCCACCTCGTCTTTGAAGCGATGGTAACCATGCGCGCCGCGAATGCGATTCAAATAACCGGTCAACGCACCGACTGCGGGCGCGATCGACATCTGATTATCGTTAAGCACGACGATGAGACGGCTCTTCAAGTGACCAGCCTGGTTGATCGCTTCCATCGCCATGCCGCCTGCGACTGAAGCGTCGCCGATCAGAGCGACTACGTGATGATCTTCGCCTTTTCGATCGCGAGCGATCGCCATTCCGAGTGCCGCGGAAAGCGAGGTCGAAGCATGACCCGCGCCGAAGGTGTCGTATTCCGATTCGTCGCGGCGAAGGAAGCCACTGATGCCGCCGTACTGTTTGATGGTTGGGAGTAACTCTCGCCGGCCGGTCAGGATCTTGTGCGCATAGGCTTGATGTCCGACGTCCCAAACGAGACGATCGTGCGGCGTGTCGAAAGCGTAATGCAGCGCGACGGCCAACTCGACTGCGCCGAGCGATGCGCCGGTGTGACCGCCTACACGAGACATCGTCTCGAGGATGTAGGCGCGAATTTCGTCGGCGACTGTTCTTAATTGCTCGATGGGTAAAGCGCGGAGATCGGCTGGCGAGTTAATACTCTCGAGAAGACTCATTGTGGCCGCATTGTACTCCAATCGTGAACTTTTGCTATCGCTGTCGCTCGTCAGCTTGGCAATATAAAGTACTCTGCTCAGTTCGGACTGTCAACGAAAAACTGAGAGGTATTCTTTGTGCCTCTTTGTGGCAAAGGGTTTCCTTGACAATCCGCGACTCGCGACTAGAATTGGTCTTCGCCTGAATCGCGGCACGGAGATGTGGCCGAGTGGCTGAAGGCGGCGGTTTGCTAAACCGTTAAGGGTCAAAAGCCCTTCACAGGTTCGAATCCTGTCATCTCCGCCAGACATCTATCAGTCAGTTGTCTATCGTCGGACAACTGACTTTTCTTATGACTGTTCGCGTACGTTTCGCTCCATCGCCGACCGGTTACCTTCACATTGGCGCCGCGCGTTCGGCGCTCTTCAATTGGCTCTACGCGCATAAAACAGGCGGCAAGTTTCTGTTGCGCATCGAAGACACCGATCTCCAACGCTCAACCGAAGAATCCACCCGCTCAATCATCGAAGGACTCAAGTGGCTGGGCCTCGATTACGACGAAGACCTCGTCTTCCAGTCAGCCAATGCGCCGCAACACAGAGAGGCAGCCAATGGACTCCTCGAAGAGGGCAAGGCGTATCGAGATTTCACGCCCAAAGAACAGCGCGACGACAAACAGGTGAAGCAGGACATTGCTGCACGCGCCCGTGCACACGCTGCCGAAGGCGTCGACCAGCGCAGCAATCCGTTTCGCGATCTGCCCAAACAAGAATCGGATCGTCGTGCCGCTGCTGGAGAACCGTTTGCGATCCGCTTGAAGGTGCCACACGAGGGCCGGACCAGGTTTGACGATATTGTCTACGGCCCGCAGGAGCGAAGTTACGCCGAGATCGAAGATCTCGTATTGCTTCGTTCCGATGGTCATCCGCTCTACAACCTGTCGGTCGTGATCGACGACATCTCGATGGGCATCACGCACGTAATCCGCGGCCAGGACCATCTCACCAACACACACAAGCAGATCTTGTTGTATGAGGCTCTGGGCGCGCAGGTGCCGCAGTTTGCGCATCTCCCACTCATACTCGCGCCGAACAAAGGCAAACTTTCAAAACGCAAGCACGGCGAGGTTGTTTCGTTGACCACTTACCGCGACCGAGGCTTCGTGCCGGCGGCATTTCGCAATTTTCTGGCGCTGCTTGGCTGGTCTCCGCCCGAAGGGAAAGAGATTCTCAGTAAAGAAGAGCTGGTCCAGAATTTCTCACTTGAAGGAATCGGCCGCGCCAACGCGATCTTCAATTTCCATGAGAACGACCCGCGCCACTGGACTGATGACAAGGCACTCTGGATGAACGCTGAATACATTCGCACGATGCCGCTCGACGAGTTGTTGCCGATGGTCAAAGCTGAGCTTCGTGCGAACAAACTGTGGCGCGAGGAGTATGATGAGGACGAGCGCGAGTGGTTCAGCAAGACTGTCGACCTGATTCGCCAGCGCTTCTTCACGTTGAAAGATTTTTCTTCGCAGGGGCGTGCTTACTTCTCCGACGATTTCGATTTCGATGAAGCGGCGGTGAACAAGAATCTGCGTAAGGAGCCGCGATTGCGCGAGCTGCTGAACGGACTCGCGGACAAGCTCGAGACAGTTGAGCCGTTCAACGTGGAGACGGTGGAAGCGGCGTTGCGCGCGTTTGCGGATGAGACTGGAGTGAAAGCGGGTTTGTTGATAAACGGATCGCGGACGATGTTGACGGGACAGTCAGTTGGGCCATCAATGTTTGAGATCTTCGAAGTGCTCGGTCGCGAGCGTTCGGCGCAACGATTGAGAAGCGGGATACCTTTTTTTTAGCCACAAAGAAGCACAAAAACGCACAGGAGAATTAGAGATGCGCTTGATTTTGGTTATAGTGTTAACCTGCGGAGTTGTTATTGCACAAAATTCAAACTCGTCAACGACGACGCCAAGCCGGCAACGAACCACGAACACAAACCGTGCGAAGGCTCCAGCGCCAACGCAGGGACCTGCTGCATCCCCGACACCAGCGCCAAAGAAGCCCGCCGCAGCGACGCAAGAGACGCCAAGCTCAGATTCAGTGCTTGCGGCATTCAACAAGCTGCTCGACGGCATCCGGCATGCGAACGTCAACGAGGTTATGAATGTCTACTGGAAGTCTCCGAGCCTCAGTCTCTTCAACTACAACGGCACCGTCACAAAGAGTTGGGAGCAGGTGCGCCAAAATCGCGCGAGCTCATATCCTGAGATCAAAGACGTGAAGCTCGACGTCCGCGACGTCGCGGTCACGATGCTCGGTCGAGATGGCGCGATGGTGACTTGTCTCTGGACGCAGTCGCAAAATTACAAAGGCGCTCCGGAAACGGTGACCGGCCGCATGACACTGGTCTTCAAGCGAATCGGGACGGCCTGGAAAGCAATCCACTTGCACTCGTCGCCTGACAATCCGAATCCGGCAGTCATTCCGCCGTCGGAACAGCGACCGTCTCCGTCACCTTCGCCGACGCCTTGATCGTCGAAACGCCTGCGCCAGCGAGGATGATCAAGAACGGAAAGATCTCGACTGTGTAGCGCGGCTCGGGATTTTCGAGCGTTGCGAAAAATCCGAGACGTAAAAAGATCAGGAGCGCCGCGAGCAACAACCATCGTCGTGCGCTGGGATTTCGCGAGCGCCAGAGCAGCCATCCGCCAACCACACCTAGAAGCGAGTAGAGCGCGGTCAATCCGGCGAAGAGCGGTAACCAATACTGCTGATGAATGTCGTGGTCGAGATCTTTTAATGGCAACAGTTCGCCATTGAACGGGTAATACTCCGAATGCGTATCGACCCAAAGCGTCATTGCTCGCTTTAACGGCAGAACAACGTAGTAGCGAAGCGGCGCACGCGCGCGCCGTTCTTGTCCGAGTTGTGCAAAACCCGCGTCGATCTCAGGCGTCATCTCGACGTTCGCTTCCTGCGGCTCGGTTTGTTCTTCCTGTTCCGGCTCCTCTTCTTCTTGTTGATCACTCTCTTCCTGATCGCTCTCTTCATCGCCTGGCGACGCTTGTTCGTCCGGCGTCGATTTGTCCTCATCCGCCGAGGTGTCGGTGGAACTCTCTTCGTCTGGCGGATGATTGTACTTCTCGAGCAAGGCCGCTACTCGTTCGCGTTCTTCCGGCGAATCAAAAGCTTTAGCCGGAAAATCGGTGATCCGCATCGGACGCGTGTCAACCGACCACAGCACCGGACCAACGTAACGACTGTCGTCAAGCCACGTGCGTAACCAAAGCAGGTAACCGCGCGGCACAAACTCACCTGGCATCTCACCGTGCGTTGGCGCGAGCGGCTGAAAGACTTGAAACACTCGTCGATTGCGGATGGTCCACGGAACAAGCACGATGCAAAAGGCTAACGAAAAGAGAACTGCGGACGGGATAACCTCTCGAATCCGCGAGAAGATCGAGTGTCTCAACCCTGCGACAACAGAGAGCACAAGCGTCCCACCGATCGCCGCCGCGAAAAGCCCGCTGTCGGGGCGAAACTCGACAGCCAGGCCCGCGATCACCCCGGCGATCACCCACCACGCGAGCGCACGCTTTCGCGTTGTTGCTTTGAAAGCAAGCGTGGCCGCCAACACCAACGCCACCGCCAAAAAGCTGGCCCACACCTCCGTGAGAATCGTCGCGACATAAATTGCCGTGAACGGACAAGCTGCCGCCAACGCAAAGGCGACGATCGCCGCGCGATGCTTTCGTTCGTCTTCGTCAATGGCCCACTCAAACGCGACGAACGCAATCAAGATGCATGTCGCCGTGTCGATGCCAGCTTGAACCACGCGCACCGCAGTGTTGTTGCCGTGACCAAAAATCGCGTACACGCCCGCCAGAAAAAGCGGGTAACCAGGGAGTCGAATTATCGAAGGGACGTAAGGGGGTTGGCTCTCGTGTGAGAAAACGTGCTGTTCGAGGATGTTGCGCGCGATCTGCGCGTAAACCCTGCCGTCGTCAGGCTCGTCGTTCGGCAAATGCAGCGCTACAAAAAGACGAAAGCCGAACGCAATGAGCAGCAGCATCGCGTAAACGATCTTTAGCCGCAGATTTTCGCGGCTAAAAAATCTCGTAAATCCCGTCCACACTACGGTCCTGCCTCAGCAGTTGCCTTGCGTTCGAGTTTGCCCCAACCCACGACTGGACCACGAATCGCCATCGTCACAGATTTGATCATCACGTAATACATCACCTGCCGGTAACAGAACCTTTGCAGAAACAACCACCACAGCAAACTCCAGCGCTCGCGCCGCTCGAGCAGAAACGCAAAACACGCCGACGTCCAATCAATCGCCAAAAACAGCGCGTAATAGAGCAGCACTTGCTGAAGATTAGTGGAATTGTAGCCTGACGGTTGTTGCCAGCGATCGAAACCCACTGCGATGAGCGTGTAAAGCAACATCAAATCCATTACCGGCGAGATCAACGGGAAGAGAATCTGAAAGATCCACACGTTTGGCATCGCGACAAAGCCCAGCGTTCCGTAGCGCGGCCGCAGCAATGCATCGCTGTGTTTCCACAGGCACTGTAACGTGCCGTAGGCCCAACGGAATCGCTGTTTCGCGAGCGACCGTAGGTTGTGCGGCGCTTCCGTCCAGGCGATTGCAGTTTCTTCGTAGCCAATCTGGTAGCCGAGTCGTCTTATCCGCAGCGTGAGATCCTGGTCCTCCGCTAAGGTGTCAGACGCAAAACCACCGGCTTCGACGAGCAAATCCTTTCGCCACGCGCCAACGGCCCCGGGCACTACCGTGATGCAGTTCAAACTCGCAAACGCACGACGGTCCATGTTCTGCGAAGTGATGTATTCAAGCGCTTGCCACCTTGTGACCAGATTGATGCGATTACCAACCTTTGCATTTCCTGCAACGGCGCCCAAAGTTTTGTCATAAAAACGGTGGGCCAATGCGCCAACTGTGTTCAGCGCGAAAAGCGTGTCGGCGTCGAGTGCGATGATGATCTCGCCGCGGGCGTGTCGCAGGCCAGTGTTCAATGCCGCTGCTTTGCCTGCATTCGGAACGGTGAACAGCCTCACGCATGCTTCGCCTTTGAACTTGTCAGTGACGATTTTGCTCGTAGCGTCCTGCGAACCGTCGTCAATCACGATGATCTCGTAGTGTGGATAATCAGAGGCCAGCAGGCTCTTGATCGTGTTCGCGATAACGAGCTCTTCGTTGTACGCCGGAATCAGAATCGAGACAAACGGGTTGTAATCAATGCCCGCGTGAATTCGTTCCCTGCGTCGTGACCTGAGCCACTGTCCAAGCGCGAGTGAGCCGACGAACAACAGCCGCGCCAGTCCGAGGAGAATTCCGATGAGAAAAACCCACTGAAGTGTCCAGCCGCCAGTCGAGAGAAAGAAAAACGCGATCGCGTCAGCACGCGTGAAAACGCGTTGGTTCGGAGGAATTTCCGGCATCACCTGGTCGCGCGACAATCCCGCCAGGTCAGAGACCTGCACAAAACGAAATCCACGCGCGCGGAGATCGTGAATCAAACGCGGCAACGCCTCGATCGTGGCTGAACGATCGCCACCGGAATCATGCAGCAGAATCACTTCGCCGCGCGTTTCCGGATTCGAGTCCATCGCGCGATCGATTGTTCGCTGCACGATCTGATCTGCGGTAACAGGCAGTTGCCAATCGTCCGGATCGATACGCACGCCTACCATGATGTAGCCGAGGTTCTGCGCCACGATTGCCGGCTCGACCTCCTGCGGCTTGTCAGCCTCCGCATCGCCGAAGTATGGCGGACGAAACAGAACAGTCGAACGACCGATCTGTGATTCGATCAATCGTTGCGTTGCGTTCAGCTCCAGTTCGGTCAACGACAACGGGATCTCACCGAGGTTCGGATGTGTGAACGAGTGATTGCCGATCTCGTGACCTTCGTTCGCTATGCGACGAACGAGATCGGGATACGCCTGGCCGTTCTTACCGATAATGAAGAACGTCGCCGGAACGTTTTCGCGCTTCAGAATGTCGAGGATCGCGGGTGTCCAATTCGGATCTGGACCATCGTCGAACGTCAGTGCCAGCAATCCAGGTCGATCGCCTGTTCGCTCGACGACGTACGACGAAGGCAACGCGGTAAACTGTTCCGACTTGATGAATCCGCTCGATTGATCGATTTCGAGATTGCGCGAACCTTTTTGCGGGCGCGACATCACCTTCAACAGCTCACCATTGCCTTCGAAGTCGACCTCGTAACCGTAGTTGATCGTGCGGAGCGCATCAGGTGAGTTGTTCTGCTGAGTTCCGAGAATCGACCACAGCGAAGGATCTTCAGATCCGAGTCTCCAAATGCCGAAGCCGGCGGGCTTGTAACCGCTCGCCGCTCGAATCTGGTTGTAAGCAGTCACCGCATCGAGAAACCAGACTTTGTGATGCGACTGATCTTCTTCGTCATATTCGAAATAAGGGTTGCGCGACACGGGATCGAAAGTCGGAGTGGCCTCCGACTCACGCGCGCTGATCAGTGCTTCCTGAAAGGTAACTTCGTCGACGTTGCTGTCGGCGTCGTTCCAGTTGTAGCCGTAGTTGCCGAGCGCGATGATCGTCTTTGCCGGATCGAGTTCGCGCATTCTGCGGATGAGGTTCTGCTCAAACCACTCCTGCCCCGCCACCGGACCCGCATCGCTGCCAGTCCAGTGTTGGTCGTAAGCCATTATGATCAAGTAATCGCTGGCCGCTGAGTAGGCTTTGTAATTCCATGCGGCATCGTCAAACGGCACGGCTTGAGCGACCAACAGACCTTTCGCGGCAAACGTCGTGTGTAGCTCCTGCATGAACGTGAGCAGATTGCCTTGCGACGATGTTGGCGGCTCTTCAAAGTCGACGCAGATGCCGGCGAACTTGTTGTCCTGCACGAATGTCGTCAACGCATTGATCAGAGTTTGACGATGAGGCTCATCGGCGATCCACCGCGCCAACAAATCGCTCTGCCACTTTTCGTCCATCACGTTCTGCACCATTGGCAGGACGCGAACTTCCGGGCGCGTGAGGCGGATCCAGTTCAACGCTGGAATGTGAACGTCAGTAGCCAATGGATTCTGACCATCAGGCACGTCGCGCAGGTGCGACCACTCCGCGACAACCCAGTCGAGATGGTCGAGGTTGCGCTTCAGCGACTCGTAGCTCGACTCGTCCCAGTTGATAAAGAAACCGACGGACAGCGGTCGTGTTGTTGGAACGATTGGCGCAGGAACTGTCGGAGGCGGCGGAACGACTTCGATGCGCGAGCGGCGCTTGCCGGGTACGACGTATTGCGTCCTGGCTAATGCGTGTTGCAGTTCGACCTGTGCTGTTCGCGCTTTTTTTTCGCTCGGATTTGCCGGAATGTTTGGCGCCTTGGGCTTGAGATCGACTGAGTGTGGCAAGCTCGGGAGTGCCCGCAGGTTGAACTTTGGAAGCACCGGATTGGCGAGGACGCTGGCGATAAATACGACGGCCAGTGCAGTAACAATTATCGAGATTGCCAGCCAGATGCGTCGCACGCGGCGCCAGCGACGGCCGTGCGGATCGTGAAAAACGGGGGATTCAGGGGCTGACAAAGCGACTCTCCTTGGACAGGATTACAGGATTCTAATCTTGTTCATCCTGAAAAGTCTTGTGCACCCTTAAGAAAAAGCCGTCCACGATCGAGACCGTGGACGGCTTCGGTGAACTGTTGGGATTGGCCTGTGGCTGACTGTGTGCAGCTTCCAGAAAGGAGGAGCACTATGCAGTGAGACTACCGAACCAGAATCCTAACGAGTTAGCTGGTTCAGAGGTCAGGCCGCAGCCACCTCACTGTGATAAGAACTCATATATTTTTGAATCACCTCCTTTCCAGTGTTGGCGAAATCATAAGGCACAAGGAGGGGATCGTCAACCGGTAATTTTAGCCGCGGATTCACGCGGATTAACGCAGATCCGCGTTTATCCGCGAAGATCCGCGGCTCAATTTCCCCTGAAGATAAACCCGCCACGCGTGTTCAAGGCCAAAGAAGTAAGCCAGCTCGCGATAATCCTCGCAATCGTGAATCACAAAATCCGCAATCTTCCCCGCCTCCAGTGAACCAAGCTGCGCGCCGCGATTCAAACTGTAAGCAGCATTGATCGTCGCGGCAGCGATCGCTTCCGCAGGCGTCATCTTCATGTGCGTCGCGGCCAACGACAAGATCATCGTCATCGACGGCGTTGGTGAAGAACCGGGATTGAAATCCGTCGCCAAAACCACCGCCAATCCCGCGTCGATCATCTCGCGCGCTGCTGGATATCGCGACGAGCCGAGCGCGTAAACCGATCCCGGCAACAGCACCGGCTGCACACCCGCGCGTCGCAACGCTTCAATGCCCTCGGCGTCGGTGTGTTCGAGATGATCGGCGGTGACTGTGCCCAACTCGGCTGCGAGTTTTGCGCCACCCGATAACGACAACTGATCGGCATGCATCCGCAAACCGAGTCCGTGACAACGCGCCGCCGAAAGTATCTTCCACGATTCGTCCGTGGTGAACACCTTCTCCTCACAAAACACATCGCAGTATTCAGCTAACTTTTGCTGCGCCACTTGGGGCAACATCTCGTCGACGATCAGCGAAACATACTCATCGCGTCGCGCTCGATACTCCTGAGGAACGCTGTGCGCGCCAAGAAACGTGGGCACATAGCGCAGCGGCGTCTCGCTGTCGAGGCGTTTAATCGCACGCAGGAGCTTGAGCTCGTCTTCCAACGACAAGCCATAGCCCGACTTCGCTTCGATCGTGGTCGTACCACCGCGGAGAAACCAGTTCGCATACCGCCGTCCGGCTGCGAAAAGCTCATCGACGCTCGCCGCACGCGTGCGATTGACAGTGGATTGAATACCACCACCGCGCGCGGCAATCTCTTCGTACGTCGCGCCGCGACTTCGCTCTTCAAACTCGTCAACACGCGTTCCGGCAAAGACCGGGTGCGTGTGCGCGTCAACAAAGCCGGGCAGAAGCACACGTCCGCCGGCATCGACCACCTCGGTATCAGCGTCGATGGCCGCTTCGATCTCAGCCACTGTTCCGACACTGTCAATTAATCCATTGCGGATAAACAATCCACCGCCTGCAACGATGCCAAGTTCACGCAACTCAGCTCCAACACGCGGCCGCGCTGGTCCAGCAAGCGTCACAACCTGCGAACAGTTGATAACAGCGATGGTCTTACTTGCGTTTTCTGAAGACATAAATCCCGACGCCGACGATATTCGCCAGCAAGACTGTGCAGATAATCTTCAACGCAAATGATTGGAGATTTTCCACTTCCGTAATCGGAGCGATAGCGAAACGGATGTAGACCAGGGTAACGAGGAAGCCGGACGCGCAGGCCATCTTGAGCCACCATGGTGCTCTGACGCCGAGCGCTTTCATCCCAAACAACGGGATCGCGAACAGAACCAGGTAAGTCAGTGCGTAGAAGATTCCGCCGGCATTGTCTATGAGCTGAAATGCTTCCTGCGCGCGCACTCCCGTCAGGCTAAGTACGGCGAGCAGTAACGTGACTGCGCCGACAAACAGAATTGAGTTGATGGGCGTTTTGTATTTCGGATGCAATCGACTAAACCATCCGGGTAATAACCGATCCCAGCCTGCGACCATCGGCAGACGTGTGTTACCCGCAAAGTAAATGCTCATCAGTGCTATCGTGCGAACGGCGATGCCGAGAATTGCGATCGAACCGATTGTTGCTACCCAGCCAAATGAGCCAAACCCGATTGAAAGCACCTGGGGAATCGGCCCAATCACGTCGATGTGATCGCGTGGAACAAATGCGAGCACTGAGCTGGTGCCCAGGATAAACATCAGCGCGATGATCGGTGCGGCAATGACCACGGAACGTCCGATGTTGCGCGCCGGCGCGCGTGTTTCTCCGGCGAGAATTGCGATGTACTCGAAGCCTGTCAAAGCGCCGAGCGCGAGCTTGCTGCCGACATTGATGTTGTACTCAGAGAAGGTGGGAAACTGAATCGCAAGCGGGTGGTAACCGGCGCCCATTGCGCGGTGGAGAGCGAAGAACGGCAACAAGATCAGTGCGGTGAAAGTGATTAAATGCACCACACCACCAGTATTGTGGACCCACTTCCCCAAAGCCAGGCCGCGAGTAGCAGCCACGACCATCGCCGCTACAAGGAGAAAACTGATCAGCACGATCATCTTTACGCTATCTCTCATCCACGCGGCTGCTGGTCCAATCGCGTAAGAGATGTTTGTGGTCACCACTAATCCGACACCTGCCAGGATCGATATCGCAAAGACCCATAGATTCCATCCCACCATGAAAGCGACGAAATCGTTGAAGGCCAGTTTGGACCATTGATAGAGGCCGCCTTCGAGCGGCATCAGACGATTGAGAAAAATCACCGCAACGGCAAGCGGAATGTAAAACGTGACGATGGCCAAAATCCAAAATACATTTTGCTCGTTACCTAACCTGGCGGCCCAACCTACCCAGAATGTTCCCACCACAAACACCACCTGGGTTAAGACTAGATCGAATAGTCCGAGCTCCTTTTTGAAGACGGCGCTGCGAGCCTCAATGTCGCGCTCGACTTGGGCGACGCTCGGCGATGGCTTTGTATAGTCAGCGTTCATTTGAGACGCGGGCGGCCAACCATTGGACCACATGGGAGCGCATTTCGGGAACAATTTCGTGCGCCGCGTCGAAGCTCTTGAGCTCGACCGAACGCGCTCGCGTCTTCAACTGCTTTTCGTAATCGCGCACACGCTCGGGCGGGTAGAGTTCGTCTCGCGTTCCGGCGAGATGCATTACGTCGATATCCGCGCGGCGATAAAGCGGGCTCGTCTCCCAGTCGCCCGGAATGCCGCCACAGATTCCGATCGCGCCACGCAAGTATTCTGGATGTGTAAAAGCAAAACGATAATTGAGTGCGCACGATTGTGAGAAGCCTAGAAGGAAGACGCGCGCCGGATCGGCTACGCCTTCGCCGGCAAGGATCTTGATGAGATCGCGTATCGCTTGATGATGAACGGCGATCGACTCTGGGCTGTGAAAGTTTGTGAACCAGCCGAAGCCAAAGCGGAGTGGGCCACCAGCTTCTTTCGGCGGCTTGATGTGCTGATGAAAGCCTTGCAACGACGCGATGGCGAAGTATTCCGGCGCGAGCAGTTGCGCCTCGCGCATCATCTGTTGTTTGTTTGCGCCATAGCCGTGCAGCGCGATCAACAACGGCGCCGGAGAGATCGTCGCCGGTCTGAGATCGTAGTAGAGGTTGATCCGCGCTTCGAGAGTGCGATCGACCTGGGTCTCGGGCGTGTTCATGTCCACAGATTACGCAGATTACACTGATTTAGGATAGGATGAGTCGAAACTTTTTTCGAGAGGTGTCAGCAATGAAATTCCCGGGCGGATTCAACATGCAGCAGATGATGAAGCAGGCGCAGCAGATGCAGGAGCGGATGCAGCAGGAGATGGAAGAGCTCCGCGTCGATGCCTCAGCGGGCGGTGGTGTGGTCACGGTGCAAATGAAAGGCAATCACGAGCTGGTCGCGCTCAAGATCGATCCCGAGGCAGTTAAAGACGGCGACGTCGAGATGCTCCAGGATTTGATCGTGGCCGCGGCCAACGAAGCCAACCGCAAAGTCGATGAAGCGATCAAGGGCAAGCTCGGTGGAATGCTGCCGCCGGGTCTCGGAGGGCTGTTCGGGTAATCGACAATGCTGGAATACGCCGAGCCCGTCACCAAACTGATCGACGAACTGAAACGCCTGCCGAGCATTGGTCACAAGTCAGCCCAGCGTCTCGCGTTTCACATCATGCGCGCGCCCGAAGCCGATCTCGAACGGCTGATTGCGGCGCTGAGAGAAGTCAAGCAAAAGATCGTTCTTTGTTCGATCTGCAACAACCTCACTGAGGTCGATCCGTGTCGCTTCTGTTCGTCTACGAGCCGCGATCATTCCGTCATCTGTGTCGTCGAAGAGCCGCACAGTTTGGTCGCAGTCGAAAAGACGCGCAGCTTCAAAGGCGTTTACCACGTGCTGCATGGAAGTCTCTCGCCGATCCGTCACATTGGACCAAGTGAGTTGCAGTTAGCGAATCTGTTGCCGCGTTTGAAACCGGAAAATAATGAGGGTGTTGCGGTGAAGGAAGTGATTCTCGCCACCAATCCGACGACTGAAGGCGAGGCGACCGCGAATTACATTAGCCGCCTGTTGAAACCACTGGGAATACGAGTCACGAGAATCGCGATGGGAATGCCGGTGGGAAGCGATCTCGAATACGTGGATGAAGTGACGATGGATAAGGCGCTCGCCAACCGCCACGAGATTTAGCTAAAACCGCACGGTCTCGGGCGTGACGCCGTCCTTACATTCCGTGCACTCCTGCTCTCTCTCGTACATCCGAACGTCATACTCGATCAGGGACTTGACCGGCACGCCTTCGATCTCGCTCGGCGCCGAAACGAAGCGCACAATCGCGCCACAGCCGATGATTCTCGCACCGAGCGACTTCACGAGGTCCACCGTCTCTTCAATCGCCTTGCCGCTGCGCATGATGTCGTCAACAATGATGCACGGATTGACCTCGCCCTGATTCACGTACTGCCGAAACATGCGCTCGCCGTGTTCCTGTTCGGCCCAGTAGATCTGCTCCGCGCTGAGCGCGTCGCGCACGCCGAAAGCGACCGGAATTCCGCCTGAGCTCGGACTGATCACAGAAACCTTTGGCAGTTGGCTCGAGATGTCTTTCTCGAGTCGAAACTTCCGGCTGAGTGCTACGGCCAGAACGCGCGCCGTGTCGTAGTAGCGAAACGCCAACGGCATCTGAAAGTAGTGCGGCGAATGTTTCCCGTTCGGATAAATGAAATGGCCCTCGCGAAACGCGCCCGTACGTTTCAGGATCTGCATCACGGAATCCTGGGAAGGAATCAGTTCGACCATGCGGTTCTCCTCTTAAGATTTTCGCGCGAGAGCATACATCATGTACAATGTGCCCAGTCAACACCATGTCAGCAACCGAAACCGTCGCCGTCCCCAAGCGGATTACAAATGCACAGACCGTTTGCAACGAGAAAAACGAAAAGGGAAAACCCTGCTGGGGTCACTTGAAGCAGTTGCGAACCGCCGGTGAGCCCGCTGAGATACATCTGCGCGGCGACGATGTGCTCTTCAAATGCCAGAGGTGCGGCACGCTCTACATGGGACCGCCGCTGGGCCACGTGCGCGATCCGTACAAGCAGAGCCGGTTTGTCGAGGCTGAGTTGCAGGCGTTATTGCAAGAAGCAGGCGGCACGTTACCGGTTATCAAGAAAGACGAGCGCGGCGTGTATGTGATGGTCGAGACTGCCGCCGGCGATCATGGTCACGCTGCGAAGCCTGCGCCGGCGAAAGCAGCGACGCCGGCAGCAGCGGCTCCGAAACCTGCGGCGCAACCATCACAGGCAGCACCAGCAGCGCCGAAACCGACTGAACACAAAGCAGGCGCCGAACCAAATCGACAACTATTCAAGCGTTCGACGTACGTTGGAGTTAAAGATACGGGGCCGGTTGCGGGTGAGACGTTTGAGCAAAAAGTCGCACGTCTGAAAGCTGTATCAGCAGCCGCGAAGCAACGCGCGGAAGAAGGTGGAGCGCCTGAGCCTGCGGCGGCCGCACCAGCGCCAGCGCTCGTCGCTGAAGTGCAAGCGCCGCCACCGCCAACACCCGCAGCGGCACCAGCATCAACTCCGGCAGCAGCGCATAAACCGACCGGCAACGCTGACCGCACGTTGATGAAACGAGCGACTTACTGTGGGGTGGTTGATACTGGTCCAGTTTCCGGCGAGACGTTCCAGCAAAAAGTCGCGCGCCTCAGTGCGTTATCAGCGGCTGCGAAACAGCGCGCCGAAGGCGGTTAACCTGGGAAGCTAGTCGTAACTCTCCTTGACGACCAGCCCTTCTTGCGCGAGTTTCCAATCGAGCACTTCCGCGCCTTCTTCAGCAGCCAGCGCCCTTTCAACATCCGCACGCCGCCCGGCCGCGCACAAAAACGCGATGCACCCACCACCGCCCGCGCCGCAAACTTTCGCGGCTTCAGCCCCGTTTGCCAACGCCTTCTCGACTAACGTGTCCATCTGCGGTGTCGTTATCGTCGGCGCTAATCGTTTGCGATTGGGATAAGCCTGTTTCATCACTGCCGCCACGCGGTCCCAATCGTCAGCCACCAACGCTTCGCGCATGCTGCGCGCCGAGTCGCGAATTCCTTCAAATAATTCAAACAGCTCCTGATCGCCGTCGATGTGCCGCTTGAAGATCTCCCAGTTGTTGATTCCAGAAAGACGCGGCTCGCCTGTGTAGCAAATAGCAATTCGCCGTTCCAACTCCTGCGTGTTTACGTCCAAGCGTTCTCGTTCGATACCATCGGGACGAAAATGCACACAGGAAACAGATCCGAAAAGCGGCGGATAGTAGTCCTGAAACCCGGCCGGCACTTTGATTACTGTCGACTCGACATTCGCCGCGATAGTCACAAACTTACGCTCCTCGTAGCGATTGCCGACCAGTCGATTCAACGCGCCGATACACGCGATCGCGAGCGCCGAAGAACCTCCCAAACCGGCGCCCGCCGGAACGCTGCTTTCCGCAACCAGATGAAAGCCAGTCGTCGGTTTGAAGAAGTGGACCAACTTCGAGAGGAGCTCGAGACGTTCCTCGAGCAGCAAGTCTTCGATCGCCGACAGTGTCGTTTCAAAAGAGACTTTTCGGTCGCGCGACTCGAGAATTATTCGTCCGTCATCTCGCGTCTCGATGCGGCAGCGAGCATGAAGTGAAAGGGCAAAATTGACAGTCGTGGCGCCTGGATGAAAAAGATAAAGTGGCCAGATGTCGATGGTGCCGCCAGCAAGGTCGACACGCGGGGGTGCGGAAGATTCAATTATCATTGTTTCAAACGTGACGCACGATTCTGGTTTTTAGATCTTTGTACTTGGTGCTTCGTGCCTGGTGCTTACAATAGCAAAGTACCAAGAACGAAGTACAAAGCTCAAAGACCATTAATCAGCATCACTTTCCCGCTTCTTGTGATCTCCACGTCGCTGCTGTTTGAACGGAATGTGCTCTTGAAACTCCTGTCGCAGATCCTGTAGCTTTTCCGTGGCGGCGTGTTCGAGCTCCTGGAGCCGCTCCGGATCCGCCTCTTCGAACTTGCGCGAGATCCAAAAACGCTCGGCCAGATAAAAGCCAACTATCCCAAGAACCACGATCACCAGCAGCACTTTTCCAAGACGCTGGAAGTCGCCAATTAACCCCATCACCGCGCCGCTGAAAAAATAACCGGCGCCTGAAAGAACGAAAACCCACAGGAAGCAACTCGCAAACGAAAGAGCGAGAAAGCGCAGGTACGGCATGCGGCCGACTCCATAAAACACGCACGACGCCCAGCGCAGCCCGTAAATGTATTTCGAGAGGAAGATCGAGAGCGGGCCAAACTTGTTGGTCAACCGTTCCAATCGCGGTTTGGCGGCGCGGTAGAAACGAACCTGTCTCACACCTTCGCAAAAACCACGCCCAGCCAGGTAAGCAAGGTTATCGCTGAGACAGCCACCGACTGTTCCCCAAAGTAAAACTCGCGCGAAACTGTAGTCCCCAAAGAAAGCACTGTGAGCCAGCACGCCCGCCAAAAGAAGCGTGATGTCTCCTTCCAGCATGACGAGAATGAAAACTGCGTACAGCCCGTACTGACCTATGAGTTCGTAGACAAAGTCGAGATGCATGAAAGACCCAGACTGTGACAGTTATGAAAACAAGACTTGTCAGCCGCTGGCGGCTGACAGCATAAACTGGAGGGCTTACTGTTGACTACTGTTCCGGTTCTTCCTCATGAGGAGGTTTTACCACGAGGACCGGACAGGACGCATGCCGCACGACCGACTCGGCCGTCGAGCCAAAGAGGATCCGGCCTAAACCCGTGCGCCCGTGCGACGAAATCACTATTAAATCGACATCACGCTCCTTTGCAACTCTCACGATCTCCGAAGCCGCTTCACCGTGAACAACAAGCTCTTCGATTTCGAGACCCGAACACTCGTCGCATTCAGCGAGTTTCGGCAACTCGCGTTCGGCCGAGACTTCAAGTTGTTCGGTGATGTCGGCAATCGGCAACGGTTCGGTCATCCCTGAATAACCGACAGTCGGCACAATCGGCTCGATCACATTGATGCAGATAATTGACGCTTTGAAGGTCCTCGCCAGCGATGCAGCATACGAGAGGGCATAGTTGCCACATTCGCTGAAGTCGGTAGGTAAGAGTATGGTCCGTATCTGCATCGGCCCTTTCTATCTCTTGTGCCTTTTATCTCCTGTGTGCCTTTTATATCTCTTGTGCCTTTTTGTGATCCCCAATTCTACTCCCGAAACCCTTTGTTTGACAGCCTCTGACCCATGCGACTATGCTTCGGCAGACCCGGCTTATGAGCAGTACACAAACAAACTTCATTGGGATTAACGTCGCGGGCACCCAGGCGCGCGCTGCTTTGGTTGACAATGAAGGCCGGATTATCGCGAGCCGAATCAGCGATATCACGCCGAAAGCCACTGTCGCCCAACTCGCTGAGCTGGTGAAGGAGCTTCGTTCGTCACAACCAGCCGTCGCCGCGATCGGCGTAGCACTTCCAGGTCTCGTGAATCGACAAACCGATCGCGTAGTAGCTCCACGAGATCTTCCGTCCAGCACAGTCGAGGATCTCCACGGTGAGTTAACTCGCGCCACTGGCCTGCGCGTCGAGATCGAGAACGACGCCAACGCCGCCGCGTATGGCGAGTACAAAGCCGGCGCGGGTCTGGGTAGTCGCAATCTCTTTTACATGATGATCGGAGACGGCATCGGCGGCGCGATCATTCTCGATGGCAAGCTTTGGACAGGCGCTTCCGGTTTTGCAGGTGAGATCGGTCACATCACGATCGACACTGAAGGACTTCCATGCGTTTGCGGAAATACAGGCTGCCTGGAAACGCTCGCTTCAGCGCCGAGCATCGTGCGACGCGCCCGCGAACGTCTCCATCGCGATTCAACGTCGTCACTCTCACGTCTCTCGTTCAATAGGTCGTTCACAGCCGAAGACATCGCACACCAGGCAAACGAGGGCGACGACTTTGCGCTGATGATGATCGAACGAACTGGTAAATACATCGGCACGGCTGTCGCCACCGTCATCAATCTCCTGAACATCGAGCGTATTGTTCTCGGCGGCGGCGTCATGGACGCCGGATCATTAATCCTCAATCCAATCATTCAGGAAGCAAGCCGCCGCGCTTTTCAGCCCTGCTTTGAAGCCACCGAAATCGTTGCGGCCAAACTCGGCATCGACGCTGCTCCCATCGGCGCCGCCATGCTCGCACGCGACGCCGGGTAAGATTTTTAGCCGCAGATTTCCGCGGATGAACGCGGGTCTAATCCGCGTTCATCCGCGGAAATCTGCGGCTAAAAATCTGCACATTTGAATTTCCCGATCCATTTGGTAAAGTACGCGTTACCGTGCAATAAACATTTTTCAGTGCGAAAGGTTTGTGGGCTGTTCGTCTACCAGTCTACGGGTTTGACTACCGCCCCGACGCTTAATTGCCACAGATCTTCCATCACAGCACGAACGCGCTGGCGAAGCTCACGATTTATGGCGCCGTCTTCATCATCGTTGCCGCGCTGTGGGTCGCCGTCGAACTAAATCGATCAGGGTGGAACACCGGTCAGGGGGTCGAAAGGCAACAACCGGTTCAGTTCAGTCATAAACATCACGTTGGCGACGATGGCATCGACTGTCGTTACTGTCACACGTCAGTGGAAACGTCTGCCTCGGCAGGGCTGCCGCCGACTATGACGTGCATGAACTGTCACAAACAGATCTGGGCTGACAGTCCTTACCTCGAACCGGTGCGCGCGAGTTTCCGCACCGGCAAACCGCTGCAGTGGATTCGCGTTCACGATCTTCCTGATTACGCCTATTTCAATCACAGCATTCATGTGAAGAAAGGTGTCGGCTGTTCGACTTGCCACGGTCGAATTGACGAGATGCCGATCGCTTACCAAACCGCGCCGCTACAGATGGAGTGGTGTTTGGAGTGTCATCGCGCGCCGGAGCGATTTGTGCGCCCGAGAGAAAACATCTTCGACATGAATTGGCGAACGGAAAACAAAACTCAGCAAGAACTGGAGCAAGGATTTAAGTTAAAAGCCGAATATCGAATCCAGGGACGACACATCCTCGAAAGCTGTTCTACTTGTCACCGTTAACGAGATGAGCGAAAACGACCGCCATATAAATTTCAAGCTGATGCGCGATCACATTCTCGCTTTGCAGGATGGCGAGACTCCGCGCGGCGGCAAAAAGTACTGGCGCAGTCTTGAAGAGCTGACTGACTCGCCGGTGTTTCGCGAGTTCGTCGCCCGTGAGTTTCCGCAACAGGCTGAAGGATGGCACGACCCGATCGAGCGTCGCACGTTCCTGAAGTTAATGGGCGCTTCGCTTGCGCTCGCGGGTTTGAGTGGTTGCGTGTTTCAACCGGCGGAAAAGATCGTCCCTTACGTCAAGCAGCCGGAAGATCAGGTCCCGTGGAAGGCGCTTTTCTTTGCGACCGCAGCGCCGCTGTTTGGTGCGGCCACGCCGATTCTGGTCAGAAGCAATGAAGGGCGGCCGACGAAGATCGAAGGCAATCCCGATCATCCGAACAATCGCCCCGTCGATTTTCCGGCTGAGGATCCGGTGCGAGATCCTCGTGGCTCGAGCGCTACTGACATCTTCACGCAGGCATCGATTCTGGGGCTTTACGATCCGCTTCGGTCACAAACACTGACTTATCGTGAAGACATTCGCACGTGGACGGCGTTTGTCGATGAAATACGGTCCGCGCTCGATGAGCAGCGTTCGAAACAAGGCGCTGGCATTCGTTTTCTTACCGAATCGATCATCTCGCCGACTCTTGGCGCGCAGATGAATGCGACGCTGGCAGCGTTTCCCAAAGCGAAGTGGCACCAGTATGAACCTGCCAACCGCGACAATTCGCGCGCGGGCGCGAAGGCGGCCTTCGGTCAGGAAGTGAACACGACTTATCGTTTCGATCAGGCGAAACGAATCCTGTCGCTTGACTGCGACTTTCTGTCGCCTGCTTTTCCGGGCTTTTTGCGTTACTCGCGCGAGTTCATCGCCGGGCGAAGAGTTACGGAAGACAACCGCGAGATGAATCGGTTGTACGTGGTGGAGACCACGCCTTCGAACACCGGCGCGATCGCCGACCACACGTGGACTGTCAAACCCAGCGAGTTCGAAGCGGTTGCGAGATCGATCGCTGCCGGTGTGATCCCGCAATCTGGCGCCACGACTGTAAATCTCGCGTGGATCGAGCCGCTCGTGCGCGACCTGCAACAACACAAAGGCGCGAGCATCGTTCTCGCCGGCGAAAATCAACCACCGTTCTTCCATGCGTTGGCGCACGCGATGAATAACGCGCTTGGTAACGTCGGCAAAACGGTCTTCTACACCGATCCGCTCGAAGTGAATCCAGTCGATCATCGAGAGTCCTTATACGATCTAATTAAAGATCTCGATGCTGGTCAGGTTGAGCTGTTGGTGATCCTCGGCGGCAATCCTGTTTACAACAGTCCGGTAGATCTCAAGCTGCATTTCGACCGGCTACAGAAGGCAAAGCTGCGCGTTCATCTCAGCGAATACAGAGACGAGACTTCGGAATTTTGTCACTGGCACGTGCCCGCCGCTCATTTTCTCGAATCGTGGGGCGACACGCGTTCTTACGACGGCACCGTTACGATCATCCAGCCGCTGATCGAGCCACTCTACGATGGCAAGACGCCACACGAGCTGCTGGCTGTTTTTTCCGAGCAATACGATCGCAAGCCGTACGAGATCGTGAAGACTTACTGGCAGTCGCAAAGATCGGGAGCGGCAACGTCAGCTCCAACACCAGCTCCAACGCCGAGTCCAGCACCAACGGCATCGCCTTCGCAGGAGTTCGAAACGTGGTGGCGACAGTCACTTCACGACGGCTTTATTCCTGATTCCGCGTTGCCGGTGAAAACCGTCTCGTTGAATGGTAACTGGGCCAATCAGAATCAATCGCCGGCGATCCAACCGGCGTCGGCAGGTTCATTCGAATTGGTCTTCCGAACGGATCCGTCAGTTTACGACGGCCGCTTCGCAAACAACGGCTGGTTGCAGGAACTCCCGCGACCGTTGACGAAAGTGACCTGGGACAACGTCGCGCTCGTCAGTCCGAATTCTGGTCAGGCATTAAACGCGGCCGCAATGAATGGCGGCTCTGTAAAAGGTCGCGAACATTACGTTCCGTTGGTGGATATCGTCACTCAGCAAGGCCAAACGTTGCGCGTGCCGATCTGGATCATGCCGGGCCAGCCTGACGGTGTTGTCACGATTCATCTCGGTTACGGTCGTCGCGTGACAGGACATTTCTTCGGCAGCGGAACTCAGGATCCACTGACTGGATTTAACGCTTACGAGATCCGATCGTCATACGCGCCGTGGTTCACCACTGGAGTACAGTTGCACCCGACTCCTGAGCAGCACCTGTTGGCGACCACGCAAATGCATTTCAATCTCGAGGATCCGAACTTCAGTCGCGAACAACGCGACGTGGTGCGCTCAGAAACGCTCGAAGAGTTTCTCCAGGGCACGAAGCACGAGGAGAAACACGAGCACGAGTCGCTTTATCCGCTCTACCCTTACCAGAACCAGGCTGAGAACGCGCCAAACTACGCGTGGGGCATGGCGATCGATCTGAACAACTGTATCGGTTGCAACGCGTGCACCGTCGCGTGTCAATCGGAAAACAACATTCCGATCGTCGGCAAGACAGAAGTGGTGCGCAGCCGCGAGATGCACTGGATCCGCATCGATACTTACTTCCGCGGTTTCGATCCGAATAATCCGGAAGCAACCAACTTCATGCCGGTGCCCTGCATGCACTGCGAGAACGCGCCCTGCGAACCGGTTTGTCCGGTACACGCCACCGTGCACAGTGCCGAAGGCTTGAACGACATGGTTTACAACCGCTGCGTCGGCACGAAGTATTGCTCGAACAACTGCCCGTACAAGGTGCGGCGATTCAATTTCTTTCTCTATCAGGATTGGGACACGCCGACGTATCAACTGATGCGCAATCCCGACGTGTCAGTGCGCAGCCGCGGCGTGATGGAAAAGTGCACTTACTGTGTGCAGCGCATTCAGAGCGCGAAGATTCAGTCGGAGCTTGAGGATCGAAGAGTGAGAGATGGCGACATCGTGACGGCGTGTCAGGCGGTTTGCCCGACTGAGGCGATCGTATTTGGTGACGTCAACGATCCGAACAGCCGTGTGTCGAAGCTGAAAGCGAACGAGCGCAATTACTCGTTGCTCGGCGAATTGAATACCAAGCCGCGCACGACCTATTTGTCGCAATTGAAGAACCCGAATCCACAGATTACGCAGATTCACAATAATCAATCTGCGTAATCTGTGGATGGATTTTAAATGCAGGACGAAGCGCAAAAGCCATACGTCGAAGGTCCGATGCATTCGACCGCGCCGGTGATCGATCCGGGGCTGACGTTTGCCTCAGTGACCGACAAGATCAGCTCGATCGTCTTGAAACGCAAGACATCGCTGGCGTGGTTCTTTGGCTTCGCCATCTCCTTCGCGCTTTTCCAGTTGATGCTGCTGGCGATCACGAACCTGGTGTTCGTCGGTATCGGACTTTGGGGCGTCAACGTGCCCGTCGCCTGGGGCATCGACATTCTCAACTTCGTCTGGTGGATCGGAATCGGTCACGCCGGCACGCTCATCTCCGCAATCCTGCTGTTGCTGCGACAACGCTGGCGCACGTCGATCAACCGGTTCGCGGAAGCGATGACGCTTTTCGCGGTGGCCCAGGCAGGCATGTATCCAATCTTCCACCTCGGGCGTCCGTGGTTGATGTACTGGCTGTTTCCTTATCCAAACACGATGGGGATCTGGCCGCAGTTTCGCAGCCCATTGATGTGGGACGTTTTTGCCGTTTCAACTTACGCGACGGTCTCAGCGATGTTCTGGTTTGTCGGATTAATCCCCGACTTCGCCACACTCCGCGATCGCGCCCGCAGCAAACCGTGGCAGATCCTTTACGGCATGCTCGCAATGGGTTGGCGCGGCTCAGCGCGTCACTGGCATCGCTACGAGATGGCGTACCTGCTGCTCGCAGGACTCGCTACTCCGCTCGTATTGTCGGTGCACACGATAGTCAGTTTCGACTTCGCGGTCGGCATTATTCCCGGATGGCACGCGACGATCTTTCCACCGTACTTCGTCGCGGGCGCGATCTACGCGGGTTTTGCGATGGTGCTCTTCCTGACGATTCCGTTACGACGGTTTTACGGTCTCGAGGGTTTCATCACCATGCGTCACATGCACAACATGGCAAAGGTGATGCTCGCGACCGGCCTGATTGTCGGTTACGGCTACGTTATGGAAGCGTTCTTTGGCTGGTACAGTGGCAACAAGTATGAACGCTTCATGATCTGGAACCGCATGCATGGTCCGTATCACCTCTACTACTGGTCGTTGATTCTCTGCAATATCATCACGCCGCAGTTTTTGTGGATCAAGAAGGTGCGCTCGAATCTGCTCGCGCTCTGGATCATTTCGGTAATCGTAAGCATTGGTATGTGGCTCGAGCGATTCGTGATCGTCGTCACCAGCTTACATCGTGATTATCTTCCTTCATCGTGGGGAATGTATCAGCCGACGCAGTGGGACTGGGCCATGTTCATCGGTTCGATCGGGTTCTTCTTTACCTTGCTGTTTCTGTTTATTCGCTTCCTGCCGATGATCTCGATTTTTGAGATGCGCACGATCCTTCCGGAGGCGGAGGTGGAGGAGTAAGTGGACGAACACGAAACATCAGTGCTGCATCCGCACGCGCATCGACGTCATGCGCCGCCGCTCTACGGCGTGATGGCGGAGTTTGAGAATCCGACTGATCTCGTCGCCGCGGCGCGTCGTGTTTATGCCGCCGGCTATCGCCGCATCAACGGCTATTCACCGTATCCGATCGAGGAGCTTTCGGAAGCGATCGGATTTACACACACGAGTTTGCCGTTGATCGTTTTCATCGGCGGCGTGCTCGGCGGGCTCGGCGGGTTTTTCATGCAGTACTGGATTGAAGTGATCAACTATCCGATCAATGTCGGGGGCAAGCCTTTTAACAGTTGGCCCGCATTCATCCCGATCACGTTTGAAACGACGGTACTGTGTGCGGCTTTTGCGGCGGTGCTCGGAATGCTCGTACTCAACAAGCTGCCGCAGCCTTATCACCCCGTTTTCAATGTACCGAATTTTGCGCTGGCCACGCGCGATCGATTCTTTCTCGCCGTGGAAGCGAATGATCCCAAGTTTAATCACGATGAAGTGGTTGCTTTGTTGAAGAGTTTGGACGCGCTGGAAGTTAACGATGTCGAAGTCTGAGGCCACAAAGAGGCACAAAACCGAGTTAGCCACAAAGAGGCACAAGAAGCACGAAGTGTCGAAAACACTTTTCTGTGCCTTTTGTGCCTCTTTGTGGCTGGTTTTGATCTGCGGTGGTTGTCGTCGTGACATGCAGGACCAGCCAAAGATGAAGCCGTTTCGTAGTACTTCATTTTTTGCTGATGGACTGTCTGGCCGGCAGCCGATTGAGGGCACTGTTCCGCGCGGTTTCCTCCGCTCTGACACGGCTTACTTCACAGGAAAGAAGTCTGCCTTACCCGCCGCGAGCCCTACGCCCGGAACAGCTCAACCCGGAAGCGCGCAAGCCAACACGTATCCCGACGACGTCGATACTTTTCCGTTTCCGATTACAAAAGAGATCGTGCTCCGCGGCCGCGAACGATACGAAATCTTTTGCAGCGTCTGTCATGGTTTGACTGGAAACGGCGACGGCATGGTCGTTCGACGCGGTTTCCGTCGCGCAGCGTCATTCAACGACGACCGCCTGCGACAAGCCCCGGTGGGTCACTTCTTCGACGCGATCACCAACGGATGGGGCGCCATGCCGTCGTATGCGCCGCAAATTCCCGTGCAGGATCGTTGGGCCATCATCGCTTACATCCGCGCGTTGCAAGTGAGTCAACAAAACACCGCGGCTGCTTCGGCTAGCCCTTCGCCAACATCTACGCCAACGCGCGCAACTGGAGGACACGAATGATCCAAACGTTCAATCCTCCAAATATGTCGACGTTGCAGCGGCGCGCGCTGATCGTAGGCATTGTGTTTTTAGTGGCCCTTCTCGCGAGCGTCATCCTCGATCGCAAACAGTTTTTCCAATCGTATCTGATCGGATGGACGTTCTGGACCGGAATCAGTATCGGCTCGATTGCGCTTTTGATGCTGCAACACCTGACGGGCGGCGGCTGGGGCCTGGTGATCCGCCGTGTGCTCGAGGCTTCAACGCGAGTGCTGCCGGTGATGGCGATACTGTTTCTGCCAGTGCTTCTCGGTGCTCACTATATTTATCCCTGGACCAATCCCGACGAGCTTGCTGAACATCCCGCGGTGCAGTTCAAAACGCCGTATCTCAATCTTACGTTTTTCACGATTAGAGCCGTGATCTACTTCGCGGTTTGGCTTGCGCTCGTGTTTTTCCTGAACCGTTGGTCGCTGGAGCAGGATCGCACCGCCGATAATCGTTACACGAAGAACATGCGCCTTTTGAGCGGAGGGGGAATGGTGGCGCTGATCTTCGTCGTCACGTTTGCTTCGATTGACTGGTACATGTCGCTCGAGCCGGAATGGTTCTCGACGATTTACGGGTTCATTTTCGTGGCTGCCTGGAGCCTGAACGCGCTGGCGTTTGTGATCTTTGTTATTGCGCGTTTGCATCGCGAAGAACCAATGAAACGCATCGTGGCGCCGCTGCACTTCCACGATCTCGGGAAGCTGCTGCTGGCGCTGGTGATGTTGTGGGCTTACTTCGCGTTCTCGCAGTACTTGATTATCTGGTCAGGTAATTTGCCGGAAGAGATCGTTTGGTACATCAGGCGGATGCATGGCGGCTGGGGTGTGACGATCGTCACCATCGCGATACTTCATTTCGCGGCGCCGTTTCTGTTTTTGCTCTCGCGTGGCCTGAAACGCAGCCCGAGCAAGCTGGCGCTTGTCGCCGGGCTGATAATTTTAATGCGCGCGGTTGATCTGCTGTGGATGCTTGTGCCCGCGTACAGCGGCCCCAGATTGATCTGGTTCGACGTGATCTCATTGCTTGCCTTTGGTGGGCTGTGGCTGGCGTTGTTCACGTGGCAGTTGGGCAAGCGACCGCTGATTCCGATTAACGATCCGCAGTTTGAATCGACAGTCGCGCAGATGCACGCGGGACATTGATACGGATTACACGGATTTCGAAGATGACAGACAAACGCACAGGCGACGGGCATCAAACGGAGACGCCGGACGTCTCGCACATTCGCAACGTCGAAGTCACACACGAACGAAGCGACATTAGTGTGCGTGGCGTGCTGACGTTTGTCGTCGCGCTCACGATCGCTGGGATCGCGATCCAGCTTGGGGTCGCATGGATGTTTGATTACTTCGAAAAGCAGCACGCGAGAGAACCAGGGCCGGGGCCGATGGCTCTTCAGAAAGATCAGCGACTGCCTCCCGAACCGCGTCTTCAGTCAGCGCCCGGTTTTCACATAACGCTCGAAGATGGGGAAACGAGAAACCTCCAAAATGCAGATCCGCAAGCCGAGTATCGTGTCTTGAGACAGCAATGGGAAGAGAATTTGACGACCGGGTTGAAAGATCGCTCGGGCAAAGTCGTCGGCATGCCGATCGACGCAGCAATCGACAAGATCGTCTCGGGTGAAGGCTTGCCGGCAAGGACCAAAGCAGCGGCAGGAAAACTGACTGACTACGCGATCAGCATCCCGACCGCCGCCAGCTCCGGCAGAGAAACCGAGAAGAAACTGCAATGACATCTCTATCTGGATTCAATGCAGGCAAAAGCGGGGGCAAGCCCCCCTTCCTGACTTGTTCTATGCTCAGGAATCAAGTCACTCCAGTGAATCAACAAGTCAGTCTAATGAATGAACAAGTCAGGATAAATGAACAGGTCAGGATAAATGAACAGGTCAGGATAAATGAACAGGTCAGGATAAATGAACAGGTCAGGATAAATGAACAGGTCAGGATAAATGAACAGGTCAGGATAAATGAACAGGTCAGAATACAGGTCAGGATAAATGAACAAGTCAGGAAGAGGGGCTTGCCCCCGCTTCTACTTGGGTTTTATTTCCTTCTCGCCTCTTTGAATGTGTTTGCGCAGCCTGGGGGACCGGGGCCGAGCTCGCCGCTTTATGGTGCGCGGCCTGCCGCTGGAAATCCTTCCACCGGGCTGCCAACAGCGCTGCGCGATGTGAAGATCCAACAAAAGCTCGACCAGCAGTTGCCACTCGATCTGACATTTCGCGACGAAAACGGTCAGCAAGTAAAACTGGGCCAGTACTTCGGCAAGAAACCGGTCGTGCTCGCGCTCGTCTACTACGACTGCCCGATGCTCTGCACACAAGTGCTCAACGGCATGGTCACGTCGTTTCGCGTGCTGCCGTTTCAAATCGGTAAGGAGTTCGAAGTGGTTACAGTCAGCTTCGATCCGCGCGAAACAAACACGCTGGCCGCCAACAAGAAGAATGTCTACATCAATTACCTGCCGGAGAAGATGCGAGCCGGAGCGCGCGACGGCTGGCACTTCTTAACCGGCGACCCGGCAAACATCGCGCAGTTAACCGAAGCAGTCGGGTTTCACTATCGCTACGACGAAGCCACGAAACAGTTTGCCCACGCGAGCGGGATCATGTTGACCACGCCGCAGGGCAAACTTTCACGCTACTTCTACGGCATCGAGTACGCTCCACGCGATCTGCGTCTCGGACTGATCGAGTCGTCTCAAAACAAGATCGGATCGCCGGTGGACCAACTGCTGCTCTATTGCTACCACTACGATCCGGCAACAGGTAAGTATGGCGCGGCAGTCATGAAGGTCATGCGCGTGGCCGGCGTGATTACCGTGTTGGGAATTCTCGCGATGCTGCTGTTGCTCAAAGCGCGCCATCAAGCTGTCACAGGAGGCGCCACTCAATAATGCAGTCGTATATTCCACTGGTGCCCGATAGCGCTTCGACCTTCTCGTGGAGGGTTGACGCGCTCTACTTCTATCTTTCGGGCGTCACGCTTTTCTTTGCGCTGCTCATATCAGCCGTGCTGATCTTCTTTGTCATTCGGTACCGGCGGCGCACGCCTTATGAGATCCCGCGTCCAGTTGCCGGCTCACACAAGCTGGAAACGCTCTGGACCGTCATTCCGTTTGTCATCGCAATGACGATGTTTGTCTGGGGCGCGCAAATCTATTTCGATCAATACAAACCGCCGGCGAATGCAATCGAAGTTTACGTTGTCGGTAAACAGTGGATGTGGAAACTGCAACACGCTACCGGCCAGCGCGAGATTAACGAGTTGCACATTCCAGTCGGGCGCAAGATCAAACTGATCATGACTTCCGAAGACGTCATTCACGATTTCTTTGTGCCTGCGTTTCGCACGAAAGCTGACGTCGTGCCAGGCAAGTACACGACGCTGTGGTTTGAAGCGACCACGCCGGGTACGTATCACCTGTTCTGCGCCGAGTATTGCGGCATGAACCACTCGGGAATGACTGGATCGGTGATCGTGATGGAGCCGCGAGAGTTTGATAACTGGTTGAGTGGCAACACCGGCAGCATGACGCCTGCGACTGCCGGGCAACAATTGTATCAAACGCTCGGCTGCGCCTCGTGTCATGGCGCAAACGGTGAAGGCGGGCGTGGTCCAACTCTGGCAGGTGCTTTTGGAAAGATGGCGTCGTTGCAAAGCGGTCAATCCGTGGTCGTGGACGAAGTTTACGTGCGTGAGTCGATTCTGAATCCGCAGGCGAAGATAGTGGCCGGCTTTGGGCCAATCATGCCGACCTTCCAGGGTCAAATCAGCGAAGACCAGTTAATGCAGTTGGTTGCGTACATCAAATCGCTTCAAGCCACGGGACCGCCAGCAGCGGCAACGGCGCCATCGCCAACGAGAAACATTAAATGATTTTTGTGCCTCTTTGTGGCAAATAAGTTATGAAAGCAATAGAGTCATTCGAAGTACCAGTTCCACCGAAGGTCAACTACATCAATGCCCAGTACGGGCTGAAGTCGTGGCTGCTGACCAAAGATCACAAGCGTATCGCTCTGCTTTATCTAGGCTCCATTACTTTCTTCTTTTTCATCGGCGGACTCTACGCAATGATGATTCGCCTCGAGTTGCTGACGCCGCAAGGTGATCTCCTGCAATCGACGACTTACAACAAGGTCTTCACCCAACACGGCATCATCATGATCTTTTTCTTCCTCATCCCGTCGATACCCGCGACGCTGGGAAACTTCCTCATCCCAATGATGATTGGAGCAAAAGATCTCGCTTTTCCACGAATCAATCTTTTGAGTTGGTACATCTACCTGGCGGGTGGAGTGATAACGATTTACGCCTTGCTCGCCGGCGGCGTCGATACAGGCTGGACTTTCTACACGCCTTTCAGCACGACTTTCTCAAACTCATATGTTGTCGCGACCGGCCTGGGAATTTTTATCAACGGCTTCTCATCCATCCTGACCGGACTGAATTTCATCGTCACGATTCACACGATGCGAGCGCCGGGAATGACCTGGTTTCGCATGCCGCTGTTTTGCTGGTCTCTCTACGCCACCAGCCTGATATTTATTCTCGGCACGCCCGTCATTGCGATTACGATTCTGTTGCTCGCCTTCGAGCGTGTGGCGAGGGTCGGCATTTTTGATCCGGCACTTGGTGGAGATCCGATTCTCTTTCAACACCTATTCTGGTTCTATTCGCACCCGGCCGTTTACATCATGGTCCTGCCGTCGATGGGCGTGGTCAGCGAGTTAATCGCCAACTTCTCGCGCAAGAATATCTTCGGCTACGGCTTCGTCGCGTTTTCCAGTTTGGCTATTGCCGTGTTTGGCTTTTTGGTCTGGGGGCACCACCTGTTCGTGAGCAGTCAATCCGTTTACGCCGGAATGATCTTTTCGTTTCTGAGTTTCGCGGTGGCGATTCCGTCGGCAATCAAAGTCTTCAACTGGACCGCTACACTCTACAAGTCGTCGATCTCGTACGACACGCCGATGCTTTACGCGCTCGGCTTTATCGGCCTCTTCACAGTCGGCGGCATGACTGGTCTCTTTTTGGCCTCGCTCGCAGTTGACGTGCACTTGAGCGATACCTACTTTGTCGTCGCACACTTCCACTACATCATGGTTGGTGGTGCGTTGATGGGATACCTCGGCGGCCTGCATTACTGGTGGCCCAAGATCTCCGGGCGCATGTATCCCGAAGGTTGGGGAAGATTCAGCGCGCTCGTGATCTTCGTCGGTTTTAATCTGACGTTTTTGCCGCAATTCGTTGCCGGCTATCTCGGCATGCCACGCAGGTATCACGCGTATCCGCCTGAGTTCCAGGTGTTCAACGTGCTCTCGACCGCGGGCGCGTCGATTCTCGGCTTCGGCATGTTGATACCGGCGATTTACTTCGTCTGGTCCATGCGTTACGGCAAACACGCCGAGGCAAATCCGTGGAACTTGCCCGGGCTCGAATGGCGCACAGCGTCTCCGCCGCCTACTGAAAACTTTGAAGTGACGCCGATCGTCACTTGGGAAGCTTACGAATTCGCGCCCCCGGAAGAGACCGAAGTCGTCGGTAAATTCCGCCCCGAACTGGAACGTATCTGATGAGTAGCCACGCGACAGCACAAGAAGTTCACGGCCATCCGTCGTTGCAGCACCATTTCGAGAACATGGAGCAGCAACGTGAGGCCGGCACGCTCGGCATGTGGGTGTTTCTCGTGACCGAGATCATGTTCTTCGGTGGAATGTTTCTGGCTTACACGCTTTATCGATCGACGTATCCAGCGTCATTTGCATCGGCCAGTAACCATCTCGACATTACGCTCGGCGCATTCAACACCGGTGTGCTGATCCTGAGCAGTTTTACGATGGCGATGGCTGTCTACTCTACACAGGTGGGCCAACGACGCCCGCAGATTCTTTGTTTAGTGCTTACGCTGCTTTTGGGTTTGACGTTTCTTGGCGTGAAGGCAGTCGAGTATTACGACAAGTATGAGGATCATTTGATTCCGGGTCGTTTGATTCCAGGTAATCCGTTCAAGCCGGAGGTGCAGGAGGAAGGTCAGCCAAAAGATCCACACAAGCTACATCTATTGCCTGGCGCAACGGTGCCGCAGGTCGAGATGTTCTATTGGATCTATTTTGCGATGACCGGCATGCACGCGCTGCACATGGTGATCGGCGCTGGGTTGATCACGTTTCTGATTATTTTTTCACTCAAGGGTCGTTTCGATCCGGAGTATCACAGTCCCGTCGAAGTGATTGGACTCTACTGGCACTTCGTCGACATCGTTTGGATTTTTCTGTTTCCGTTGCTCTATTTGCTTGGACGCCACTTCGAGCACGGTTAGGGCTTAACTGATTTCTCTGTGCAACCTCTGCGTTCTCTGTGCCTCTGTGGTTGAGTTTATTCCACAGAAAACCACCACAGAGACACGGAGAACGCAGAGGTTGCACAGAGAAGAGAACTGCAATGAGCGAGCATATAGTTCCCGTCAGAATTTACATCACGATCTTCCTGGTGCTCTTGGCTGGCACGGCGTTGACGGTCATGGCGGCGTTTTATGACTTTCCGTGGAAACTCAACACGATCGTTGCGTTGACGATCGCAACCGTCAAAGCGACGTTCGTGGTGCTGTATTTCATGCACGTGCGCTACAGCTCACGCCTGGTGTGGGTGATCGTGGCATCGGCGCTGTTCTGGATCGGAATTATGTTTGCGCTGACCTTCAGCGACTACATGACACGTGGTTGGATTTCAAGTGGCTACTGAAGTTTTTACTCGCCCGGTTGCAGCGTTGTTTCCCGCACTTCGATCAAGCGCTTACAGGAAGGACAGTTCAACCGTATCGTCGCGTCTGACGTTTTTATGGGCGCGGCACAGTAAGGACAAGCGCCGTCGACCTCGTTGTGATGAAAGAGGTCGCGCAACATGAAAACCGGTAAAACCAGGCCGGCGATCAACAGCGGAATGCCGAAAATGAGGCCGATAGTGGCCCCTTGGCCAAGCGTCAGGCTGATGACCAGGCCGGCGATGAAAAGAATCAAACCAAGCAGAATGCTGAACGAAAAGCTGTAGGCACTATCAAACGTGCGACCCGATTTCGCAGCGTCTGGTCTGTTAGCATCCATCTTTGAAAGCTCCTTGGAATGTTGGAGAGTTCTGGGGAGATCGCTTCGGACTCGGTAGCAGACTTTTACTCCTGCTCTCCGGCGTTGTCAATCTCCGAATCTGTATTAAATCGGTGTAATCTGTGGCAAATATGACTCCGTTTGAAAACTCTTTAATACAACTTGACGAAGAATCATGGTCGGCAACTCTAACCACGCTCCTTCGCTCGATTCACGAAGTAGATCGCAACGCGACGCAGATCTGGTTCTCATTTTACCCGCTCGCGCTTTTTCAGGCTCTCGAGCAGGCCGAAGATCCGGAAACCCTCGTTCAGCGTTTGCTCCTACAGGGGAATTACCGGCTGAAGGATCAGATCGACTCCTCTCACACGTTTCTTTACGGTCATCGTTATTGGCCTGAAGTGAAGAGTGCCGTGCAAAAGCACGCACGAGAGTTTTCCGCGAGCGACACGCGATCGCTGGCCGACCAGATTTTGTCTGTCGCACAACAGGCGGCGGCTGACGCGAAGGTCGATCCATCACTCGTTGTCGGTATCACTGCGGTTGCTTTCATGACCATCAGGCAAGCCGGTCTCGCCGCATTTGAAGCTGCGCCGGGAAAGATACTGATCGACAAGAAGCACGCGTCAAAGTCGCCTGCGCAGGTTTTACGCGAGCGTGCGGTTGACGACAGCCAGGGTTTTCTTAGTTTCCTCAAAACGGTCGATAAGAAATGGACCGTTACTTACGACGAGAATGACGACCGCGCGAAGTATCGCATGAATCATGTTCAGGATCTGGCGTGGGGCGCTGCCGGCGATCGTTCGCGCAACTGGCGCGAGATCGACCCGCGAAGAGTTGAAGGACCGATTCCGGTTGAGTGTCGTTCAGCGTCGTGTGGAACGTGTTGGGTGGGTGTGCTCGGCGGCGCCGAGAAGCTCACCGACGTTGCCGCACGCGAAGGAAAGAAGATCAAGGAATTTGGATACATCGACACTGCCGAAGCCAAGCCATTGATCCGGCTGGCTTGTCAGGCGCAGGCACTCGGCGCGGTTTCGATTGTCATTCCACCGTGGAACGGAGTGTTTGGGAAGTACCTGAAACGCCTAAAAAGCGATTCATAGGAGAACACAGTCATCTCGCGCAAGCAGCCCAGCCCACACACTACAGCTCTGCTTTTTGTCTTCGCCGCCGCTTTCCTCTGGAGCACTGGCGGGCTTTTTATCAAGTGGACCAGCCTGTCGGGTTTTGAGCTCTCGTTTTGGCGCTCCGTATTTGCCGTAATTACGGTCGCGTTCTTCACAAGACATGAAGGATTTGGTCTCAACCGTGTGATGCTCGCGGCAGCAGTTCTCTACGCCATCCTTCTCATCACCTTCGTGCTGGCCACCAAAGAGACGACCGCCGCAAACGCGATCTTTTTGCAATACACGTCGGCTGTGTATGTGCTGATCCTCGAGCCGATAATCTACAAAGAAAAGTTTCGCATGCGGGATCTGATTACGGTGGCAGTTTGTGTCGGTGGAATGACTTTATTTTTTGTCGGACAACTGCGCCCGCAGGACATCACTGGAAATATTCTCGCACTTTTTTCCGGTTTTTGCTTTGCGCTCTATTTTCTTTTGCTGCGCCATCCGCGCGCACGTGAAGTGAACCGAGCCTCATCGGTGATCTACGGAAACTTGATCGCAATCGTCCTCACCGCACCATGGGGACTGACTGCACTCAAACACATGACTGCACACGACGCGTTCAGCGTGACCTATCTCGGCGTGGTCCAACTCGGAATCGCATATGCACTATTTACAACTGGGATGGCGCGAGGCGTGCGGTCACTGGACGCGAGCATCATCTGCTACATCGAACCGGTGCTGAATCCGGTTTGGGTATTTCTAGTGCTTGGTGAAAGACCTTCTCGCTGGGCCCTCCTCGGCGGCACCATCATCATAGCCGCCGTCATCACCCACATGCTCCTTGATGCGCGCGTAAGAAGGTTTGCTTCGCCACAAAGAGGCACAAAAAAACACAAGAGGAGCGAGCAACGTATTTGAACTTTATGTGCCTTTTGTGGTGCCTTATGTGCTTTTTGTGGTTACTAATTCATACCAACCAGGTTGGCCGACTCTCGTAATAAGTTGGGGAGCGATCGGGGTAGCGTTGTTTGTATTGCTGATAGCGCGCCAGCAGTTTTTCGTGGCGCTTGTCTGAAGAATGGAGCGGTTTGTGAGGGATGGCGCGAAGATGGTCCTCGATCTTGGGCATGTTGCGTGCGGAGAAACGCCAATCGTAATTCCCTAACTCGTAAAGATTCGTTAACCCGTAGCCTTTCAGTCGCCCGGAAGAGTCGACGTACGGATCGAAATAACTCCACGCCAGATCTCTTAAAGATCGAAACACCGGCTTGCGACCGTGTAGCCCCAGGTCGCGCGAGCGCGCAATCGAACCCCATCCTCGGTTTTCCTTGAAAACAAAAATCACGTGGTCCAGCAGATCGTGCGATTCGAGATCTAGCAATAGCGGCGGGTAACCGTGTTGCTCGAGGATCACCGCCGCCGCCACCGCCGCTTCCAGACAGTGAACTTCTTCCTGCTTGATCAACTCACGAAACGACCGCACGGTGCTTTGATTAAGTTCCCAATTGTAAGGAATCGAGCTGAAGAAACGTTGCACTTTGGCGGGAGTATTGAGCCGTTGGATCAGTTTCCATTCCGTTGCTGTGAAGCGTTTTTTATCGGGAATCATGCTGAATTAGTTTGACTTTGTTCACTTATACAACAAAAGCCTTGAGGTGCACTTGCCTGAATCAACCGCAAATGTCAGACTAACCCAGCAATGAACCAGCAGGCTACAGCTTCACAAAAAACTCGCGCCGAACAAGAAACTGAAAATGAGGCAAACCGTTTGAGAGAGCAAGTGGACGAGGCCCTGATCGCCGTCGTCGCCCGCGAACCAGACGAGGTTGAATCGTTGCGAACCGCGGCCGATCGAATCGAACGCGCTGCACGCGACCTCGCCGACGCTTTGCGCGAACTCGCTCAACAGCGCAGCGCTCCGGAAGGCTTGTAGTTTTGCCTTCTTCCAGCGAAACTCTTTGAATGGAGACTCTTAATGGCGTCGATTCGCACTCAAGCAACCACTGAACATCTGGGGCAAAAAAATACCGCAACCGAATTAGATAGCTACGGGATCAAAGAACCCGCTCGCGTTTACTGGAACCTCAACACACCCGAGCTCTACGAAGAGATTGCACGCCGCCGCGAAGGCGCGCTTTCAAATCACGGCGTGATACTCGTTGACACCGGCGAACACACCGGACGTTCAGCAAAAGACAAAGCAATCGTGCGCGAGCCCGGCAGTGAAGATAAAGTTTTTTGGGGCGACGTAAACAAAGACTTTCCGCAAGACAAATTCAACGCACTGAAAGAACGAATGATGGCCCATGCGAAAGGCCGCGAGCTTTTCGTGCAGGACACTTTCGTTGGCGCCGATCCAACGTACCGTCTGCCGATCAGAGTTGTCAGTGAGTTAGCGTGGCATTCGCTCTTTGCTCGTACGATGTTCATCAGCAATGCGGATGAAACGACGCCACACACGCCGGAATTCACCATCATCAACTTTCCGAGCTTTCAGGCCGACCCGCAACGTGACGGCACGCGATCGCCGACGTTCATTTTGCTGGACTTCAGCCAGCGTCTGGTTTTGATCGGCGGTACCTCTTACGCCGGCGAGACGAAGAAGAGTGCGTTTACGATCATGAATTACCTGCTGCCGCAGCGGGATGTGATGAGTATGCATTGCTCAGCAAACGTGGGCGCCGCGGGTGACGTGGCAATCTTTTTTGGTCTGTCGGGCACAGGCAAAACAACTCTTTCCGCGGATCCCGAACGACGGTTGATCGGCGACGACGAACACGGTTGGTCCGACGATGGAGTGTTCAATTACGAAGGCGGCTGTTATGCGAAAGTGATTAAACTCTCGGCTGAAGCAGAGCCTGACATCTATCGCACCACGAGAATGTTTGGCACGCTTCTCGAGAACGTCGTCTACGATCCCGTAACTCGCGAGATCGATCTCGACGACCCAAGCAGGACTGAAAACACGCGCGCTTCCTATCCGCTCACGAGCATCAACAACATCGTGCCTGAAGGACGTGGGGGTCATCCGCGCAACATCATCATGCTGACTGCGGACGCTTTTGGTGTGCTGCCGCCGGTCGCGCGCTTGTCGCCTGAACAAGCGATGTATCACTTCCTTTCCGGTTACACAGCGAAAGTAGCTGGCACGGAAAAAGGCATTAAAGAACCCGAGGCGACTTTTTCGACCTGCTTTGGCGCGCCGTTCATGGTGCTTCATCCGGGTGTCTACGCTGACTTGCTGGGCAAACAGATGGCGAAGCACAACGCTGCGTGTTGGTTGGTCAATACAGGTTGGAGCGGTGGACCATACGGCGTTGGACAGCGGATGAAGATCAGTTACACGAGAGCGATGATTCGCGCAATTCTTAGTGGCTCACTGGCGCAGACTCCGACGACGCCCGATGCGATCTTCGGCGTGAACATTCCTGTTTCGTGTCCGGACGTGCCGAATGAAGTGCTGCAACCGCGAAACACGTGGGACGATAAAGAGGCTTACGATCGGCAGGCGAAGGATCTCGCGCGGCGCTTCAATGAGAATTTTAAGAAGTACGAGGCTGGAGTGTCGGACGCGGTCCGAGCGGCCGCGCCAAAGGCTTAGATCTTAGCCTGGTGGCCAATTCATAGGTCTGCCAGCCAACACGTGCACGTGCAAGTGAAACACCGATTGCCCTGCACCCGCGCCCGTATTGATCACCGTTCGATAGCTTGCTTCCGCCTGACCCTCATCATTCGCCACACGCGCACCGACGCGAAGCAGATGGCCCATCAAACTCTCTTCTCTCTGTGAAACTTCATCAAGCGACTCAATGTGCTCGCGCGGAATCACGAGTACGTGCATCGGCGCCTGCGGATTGATATCGCGAATCACTACGCAGAGTTCATCCTGGTGCACGAGATCGGCCGGAATCTGTCCGGCGATGATTTTACAAAAAAGACAATTCTCTTCCGCCATCTTTCACTCCTTGAATACTAAACTGGTTCGAGCACCTGAGTCGCCGTTACCGGCGCGATGATTCGCTCAATGTCCGCGCCGACCGCACGCAGTTTCGCTTCGATCTTCTCGTAACCGCGGTCGATATGGTAAACGCGATCGATCAACGTTTCATCGTTCGCAATCAATCCGGCAAGCACCAGCGACGCCGACGCGCGCAGATCCGACGCGATCACACGCGCGCCGTTCAGCGGACTTGGTCCATCAACGATAGCGGCGCGACCGTCGATATGAATCTGTGCGCCCATGCGTTGCAACTCTGAAGCGTGCATGAAACGATTTTCAAAAACAGTCTCGACAATCTCCGACCTACCCTGCGCCTGCGTCATCAGAACCATGTACTGTGCCTGCATGTCGGTGGGAAACTTTGGATAAGGCGCCGTTGATACGTCGCCGGCTTTCAATCCGTCAGGACAAGTGACTTCCAACGTCGTTGGGTTAACTTCTCGAATTACCACTCCGACGCTTCTCAGTTGTTCGATGATGCTCGTCAAGTGATCCGGACGACAGTCTTTGATCTCGAGCTCACCGCACGTTAACGCCGCGGCAACGATGAACGTGCCTGTTTCAATGCGATCCGGAATGATCGTGTGTTCTGCGCCGCTGAGCGACTCGACGCCTTCGATCTGGATCGTGTCCGAACCGGCGCCGTTAACGCGTGCTCCCATCTTGTTCAAGAGGTCCGCGAGATCGACGATCTCCGGTTCGCGTGCTGCGTTGGAAAGAGTTGTTGTGCCGCGAGCGAGCGTTGCGGCCATCATGAGATTCTCAGTGCCGGTGACAGTGACTTTGCTGAAGTGAATGTCGGCGGCACGCAAACGTCCATCACTCGGCGCGCGAGCCACGACGTTGCCGGCTTCAAGTTTGACTTCCGCGCCAAACCTCTCGAAGCCCGCGAGATGCAGATCGATCGGCCGCGTGCCGATGGCGCATCCGCCCGGCAGCGAGACTTTCGCTTTGCCGAAGCGCGCGAGCAGTGGTCCAAGCGCGAGCACCGAGGCGCGCATCGTCTTTACAAGCTCATACGGCGCTTCAAACAATTCCACGTGCACTGCGGAGATCTTGTGCGTTCTGAGCTCGGGCGTTAAGACCGTCGCTCCGATGTCTTCCAACAGCCGGCGTTGTGTGATGATGTCGCGAACGTAGGGAATGTTGTGCAGCGTAACGGTTTCAGGCGTAAGCAGGGCGGCCGCCATGCATGGTAGGGCCGAGTTTTTGGCGCCGCTAATCGCGACTCTGCCGTGAAGTGCCCGGCCGCCGGTGATCCGAAATTTGTCCACGATGCCGGACAGAGTAAGGCAAGCCACGAAAAGGCACAAGTAAGCCACAAAAGGGCACAAAAAGAACAAATGCCTGGGCTGCGTTCTTGTATTTCTTGTGCCTCTTTGTGGCTAAAATATTCTGTGCTTCTTTGTGGTGACAAACAAAGGTGCGACGGAATTGCTCCCGTCGCACCTCAGCACCGCCCTCTTGCTCGCACACCTATTCGTTGGCGGTGACCCGTTTGAGATGAACGCCCCCGTTTGTAGTCGTAGCTCTAACCGTCGCTCCACCTGAACCGAGATTGAGCGCGATCTGTTTGTTGATTCGACCCTGAACAGTTACGGGGAAATCAACATTGACGCTTCCGTTTACGGTGCTGGTTTCGAGATGCGCCGAATAATTCTCAGGCACCGACATGATCACGCCGCCGTTGGTCGTGCTGACGTCGAGAGTTTCACCGTCCCAACGATCGCCGGCAAGCTCGACCACCAACCCGCCATTGGTTGTCGATCCACGTACTGTGCCACCCACCCTCTTCAGCACCACGCCACCGTTCACCGCGGAGAAGTCGATGCGGCCGGTGACCTCGGCGATCGCGATACCGCCGTTCTGCGTCTCGACCGATACATCCGCCCGGCGCGGCACGAACACTTCGTAACTCACATCCCAGTGGTAATCTCTGCGACTCTCGGGACCACTCGCGAAAATCTTGGCGCCTGCGGTCTCGACTCTTATTTGCCGGGACAGTGCCGCGGCTTCTTCCGCCGTCGGCGCACCGGTCTGGACGCGAGCGCGTACCAAAACCTGGTTTTGGTCCCAGCCTTTAACCGAAACGCCGCCGTTTTGCCGGCCGTCGATTGCTATCGGCCCGCCGCTCAACGCCAGCGTTTGCTCTCTGATTTCGCAGTTACCGACCAGCCTGTCGTTGTACCAACTGTTTTCACGACACGACAGCGAGCCTCCTTTTTGGGCCAACACTGAAGCGGCTGCAAACGTCAGCACCGCAGCAATCAGCGCACCTCGTCGTACAAACCTGTACATGATTTCGGTCTCCTTAATGTCTGGGGTTCTCGTCTCTGAACGCTAAACACCACGGTGCGAAACGTTGTGACAAATATCCGCGTTCATCCGCGAAAATCCGCGGCCAAAATCACAATTCGCGGAATCCCCTGCAAATCAGGCCTGATCTCAATCAACCTCCAAACGTCATCATCGATCAGATCTGTCACCGCTTCGCCCTGATCGAATCCGATCTCCATCATCAAATGCCCATCGTCTTTGAGAAACGCCGGCGCTTCCTGAAGCAGACGGCGAATCATGGTCAGACCATCCGCTCCGGGTGATAACGCCATCAGCGGCTCGTGATCTCTGACCTCACGTTGAAGCCCAGCCAACATCGCCGCCTTAACATAAGGCGGATTGGATACGACCAGATCAAACTGATACTGATCCGGATCGAGCGCAGTGAAGCAATCAGAAACCGCAAAAGCTATTCGCTCCGAAACCGACAGATCGCGCGCGTTCAGCTTCGCAACTTCCATAGCCGCGGGCGAGTTATCGAGCGCAATCGCCCGCGCCTCAGCGATTTCGCACAAAAGCGTGATCGCTATGCATCCCGATCCGGTTCCGACGTCGCAAATCAGCGGCGCCGGAGCTTTAACGATCTCGAGCGCAGCTTCAACGAGCAATTCTGTTTCGGGACGCGGAATCAGCACATCAGGCGTGACGCGAAATTCACGTCCAAAAAAATCCTGAACGCCTACGATGTATTGCATCGGCTCCCCGGCGGCTCGCCGCTCAAGATAACTCTCAAATTGGTCCAGCGCGGCGGCGTCGACTTGATCTTCAGCGTGAGCGATCAGAAACGTTCGATCTTTTCCGAGTATGCGGGCGAGAAGTGAACCAGCTTCACGGCGCGCTTCGGGCACACCTGCCGTTGATAGTCTCCGCGACGCTTCGCGCAGTATCTCCGAAATCGATCGACTCATCCTCTGTGTCTCTGTGTCTCTGTGTCTCTGTGGTAACTCCCGCCTAAATTTAACCACAGAGGCACAGAGACACAGAGGTTTTTAGGAACTAGATAAAGATTCCGCCTTTAACTTAAGCATAAGAACGAGTCTCGTTCCTCCCGTGACGTCAAGGGCCCTGAGGCAATCGCGCTTCAGGGGTTCTGGCGTAATAGGGCGAAGTTTCAACAACGTTTGCCGTCGAGGTGTCAAACGTGGGAAGACTTTCCAAAAGCTGCTTGTTGTTTGGTCTAAACTGGCTCGACGCACAACTGACGGTGCTCTGGATTCGCCTCAACATCGCCACTGAAGGAAACGCGCTGATGGCGCGCCTTCTGCAACACGGCGACCTCCCCTTCCTTGGCGCCAAACTCCTCATTGGTGCCGTCGCCGCTTACATACTCTATCGTTGCGCTCACGTGCCCATCGCGAAGCATGGTTTGACTGTCGTATTGTGCATTTACACGACCTTGATGCTTGTCCATCTCGCCACTGCTTCCGTTGCGTTCGGTTGGCACGCACCCGTCGTCCTATTTGAATATCTCGCCCGCTAGTTGCACAATCTGCTCTGCTCGCAACGGCGCCCGTATCAGAAGCATCCTAGAGCCATTATGTTGGCAACGCATAAAAATCCAGGTTTTTTAGAGAGGGAAGACGTATGTACAGACTTTCCGCACGCCAAATTCTACTGATTGCTCTTATCTCAGGATTATTCGCGGCTGGGGCAGTTGTTATCCTGGACCGTATTTCAAATCGCTTTCAGCCATCGGAGGCAGCGTTTACGGAGTCACCTCCAGCCGGAATCAGCGATCCGGCAACTGTCACTGACGAACAAAACAATATCGAGGTTTACCGCGCATTGAGCCCGGGCGTCGTGTTCATTCACTCGACTTCTTACGCTCGCGACTTCTTTGGTTTCGTAGAACCGCAGGAAGGCTCGGGTTCGGGTTCCGTCTTGGACCAGCAGGGAAACATTCTGACGAATTATCACGTCATCGAGGGCGCGCAAAAACTTTCAGTCAGCATGGGCGGACAAAAAGATTATCCGGCGACGATCGTTGGTGGCGATCCGGATACCGATCTTGCCGTCATTCGTTTGCTCGAGAAGCCGGCCGGCGGATTGACAGTAGTGCCGATGGGCGACTCAGACAAACTCATTGTGGGCCAGAAGGTCCTGGCGATCGGTAATCCGTTTGGTCTGGACCGAACATTGACGACTGGCGTGATCAGTGGACTTCAACGACCGATCCGCGCTCGTAATAATCGTCTAATCGAAGGCGCGATCCAAACAGACGCTTCGATCAATCCCGGCAATTCAGGTGGACCATTGCTCGACTCGCATGGCCGCATGATCGGCATCAACTCACAGATCCTGTCGCCGTCGGGTAGCTCCGCAGGCGTTGGATTTGCAGTGCCGGTGAGCATTGCGAAACGAGTTGTGCCGCAGTTGCTGCAAAACGGCAAGGTGCGTCGTCCGAAGCTGGGAATCAGCACGCGCGACGTCGAGGCATTTCGAAATCAGGTTGACTTGCCGGTATCCGACGGTGTGCTGATTATTCAGGTTATGCGCGGCAGCGGTGCTGCGAATGCGGGCCTTCGCGGAATGCAGCAAACTGAAACGGGCGAGATCGAATTGGGCGACATCATCGTGGGCGTCGATAACGATAAGGTCACTAATTCGGACGACCTGTTCCGTGTTCTCGACAAACATCAAATCGGGGAAACAGTTCAGGTTCAGATTTGGCGAGACGGTAGAAGGATGTCGGTTCCAGTGCGCTTGATGGAATCCGCGGATGCGCGGCGCTGATGCTATGCACCAGACCACCCATTTCTTCAACCTGGGGTATGGCTGGCTCTGCAAACATTGCAGCGCGGAGGACGCTGAGCGCAAACATCACCATCATCACCCACACGGCGCGCAGAAGCCGCAGTCATTAGCGTTCGCGAAGTGGGTTGAAGAACAGCATTGGCGGGGGCTCATATGCCCCCGCTGTGGTATTTCGGAAGCAGCCGCGGATAGACGCAGATGAACGCGGATCAGAATCCGCGTTCATCTGCGTTTATCTGCGGCTAAAAACCGAATTCTATTTCATAATCTCTCAAACTCCGCGTGATCACGTCCTGTGCCTCTTCGCGATCGTAAACGCCAACAATCTCGACCTTCTTGTCCTTGTCGCTCGGCAGTTGTTTGTAACTGAGAAAATAGTGCTGCAAACGATCGATCAAACCGTGAGGCACGTCACCGATTTTCCTGATGTCTCCGTAAGCGAGATCTGATTCGAGGACCGCGATTATCTTGTCGTCAGCTTGATTGCCGTCAATCATTCTCAAACCACCAATCGGACGCGCGTGCAGGAAGAAACCGGCGTACGCAAATGTCTTCTCTGACAAAACGCAGATGTCCATGGGATCCTTGTCGCCTTCGATATCGCTACGACCTGTGCGTTGCTGGCACAATTCGGCGACCTCATGTCCGCAATACGTTTGCGGGATGAAGCCGTAGAGCGTCGGCGACATCGATGAGAAACGCTGAGGCCGATCGACGCGCAAGTGTCCCGACCACTTATCGAGTTCATATTTCACTGCGTCAGTGGGAACTATCTCGATGTAAGCGTTGACTAGCTCCGGTGTTCTTGGACCCGAGGTTACGCCGTGCCACGGATGAGCCTGGAAGAGTTGTTTGTTCATGACGCGATGATAAATTAACCACGAGGAGGCACAAAATTTACAAAAACAATTCGAATTATTTTTGTGCATTTTGTGCCTTTTTGTGGCGATTGTTAGAATTCGTGCATGGCTGCCAGCGCCGAAATCATTGCGAAGCCTGTTGCAAACGCAATCTCGTTGCGTTGGATCATCAGCGCGCGCGATGACCTCGTCTGGTTTATCGGGTCGGTGGTATCGAGTTATGCGCTACTGATTCTTTACGTGACCGGCATTCTTCCATTGATTCCGATGGTGGCGCTGTGGGCCATTCTGATCGACGCGCCACACGTCTTCGGCACGTTCTCACGCACTTACTTCGATCGCAGCGAAAGAAGAAATCGCGCACGATTGCTTTGGGGATCGCTGTTGTTTTTCGCGATTGGACCAGTGATGGTGCTCGCGGGCGCAGGTTTTGTCTTTCTGTTTGTGGCAGCGCTGTGGGCTTACTACCACCTGGTGAAACAGCACTACGGCTTCATGGTGCTTTACAAAAAGAAGAACGGCGATCTGGCGCGGATCGATAACGCGCTCGATCGGTTGTTGCTACTCTTTGCGTTTAATTATCCGTTTGTCGAGTTTATCGCGCGCGATCCGCAGGCGATGGCGCGCGTGCCGGCGTTGTTGCGTGGAGGCGTCAACGGTTTCGCGAAGCTGCTGCTGGCGGGCACGATTCTCTTGCTGGTTCTGTGGGTTGGTCGTCAGGTGCAGCGTGCGATATCCGGCGAGCCGTTGAATATCCCAAAGTATCTCCTGCTGGCGGCGGCGATTCCGATGCACTGGATCGTGTTGCTCACGCCGATGCCGCACAAACCTATCGCGATCGTGGCGATACTGACGATTTATCACAATCTTCAGTATCACCGGCTCATCTGGTTTCACAATCAGAAGTATGCTGATCGACGCGAGCAATACGGAGCCGCGGAGCTAATCAGCCGCCGTTTGCTTTACTACATCGCGTTCGGAATTCTGTTTGGCGTGATCTATCAGGGACCGCGGCAGATTCTCGGCTATCTCGGTTTGAAAAACATCGAACAGCCGCTCGCGATTCAGCTCGGCATTTCATTTCTGTGGGGCTATGCGTTCATTCACTACTATCTGGATTCGAAGATTTGGCGCGTGCGAAGGGATCCTTCGGTGGGTAAGGCATTGAATATGTAAGCCGCAGATTTTCGCGGATGAAAATCTGCGGCTAAATTAATCTTCCCCGTGTTCGTCGCCGTTGAAGTGTAGGACCGTGGTTTCTTCGTCAATTACGGTCTCTAGATGAACAGGGCGGCCCCACAACGCGTAAACGTGTTCGAGCGCTTTGCGCCCATATCTCATGTCGAGCTCGGTGCCTTCGTAGTGGTGCTTGATGTAGAGCTCGCGATTGCGGTTGTAGTCGCCATCTTCAATCTGCAAATACGGAAAACCAAAGTTCGTCATGTTTGAGACGAGCTGATCGCGCACCTTTTCCCAGCGCTTCTCGGTGATAGTCCATTCCTCGTCTTCAATCAGCTCAAACACAAACAAATCGAGCTCTTCACACAACTCTTCAGTCAGATAATTACGCAAAAACGAGACGTCGTTCTCCAGCTCGCGCACCTCGAAGATCTTCTCGCGTCCTTCATTACCCACACGGCCAAACTTTTCACGCTCTTCTTTCGACGGCTCATTCCAGCGGCGCTCGATGTCTTCGTAGATCTTGTAACCGAGGTAGTAAGGATTCAACTGGCCCTTCTGCGGCGAAACCACGCCCGCGTGAAGATTCGCAAACTCGATGTGCTCGTTGTCGCTCAGATCGAGCTCGCGCATGATGCGGGCATGCCAGATGCTGGCCCAGCCCTCATTCATTATCTTCGTTTGCATTTGAGGGACGAAATACTCCATCTCCTCGTGGACCATCGCAATCACATCGCGCTGCCAGGGCACGAGTGAAGGCGAATGCTTCATGAGATAAAAGAGCAGATCTTTTTCCGGCAAACGTTCGCGCGGGCCATCCCTGTCTTCGGTTTCACTGACCAGCTTCTTTTCCTTCGACTCGCGCTCGGCCTTGTCCAGCAGCCAGAGATCGTCGTATCGACCCTCCTTCGGCTGTAGTGCCGCACGCCGCTTTTCTTCCGCAACCGACACCTCGCGCTTGATAAAGAAATACGGATCGATATGTTCTTCGATCGCGAGCACTGCGTCGAGAAAACGTTCGACTGTCTTGCGACCATGCTTGAACTCATACTCCATTATTCTCTGCGTGTGAGTCGATACACTCTCCACCATGCGACGATTGGTCTTCGAAAAGTAGCTGTTGTTTTTGAAGAAGTCGACGTGGCCGAGCACGTGCGCAATCACCATCTTGTTCTGAATCGGACTGTTTGTTTCCAGCAAGAAGCCGTAGGCGGGATTGGTGTTGATTACGACTTCGTAGATTTTCGATAGTCCGAAGTCGTACATCGTTTTCATGCGGTGATAGGTTTTACCGAAGGTCCAGTGGGAATAGCGGCCGGGCAACGCGTACGAGCCCACTTCGTACATCACCGTAGCGGGGACGATCTCGAAATTGGTCGGATATGGATCCAGGCCGAAGCGCCGAGCCACATCCCAAATCTGCTCGACCGCTTTTTCGAGCTCTTTGATCTCTTTGTCTTCCATTCTTACGCCGGTACTTCCACGCCTCGTTTTCCGAAGAACTGTTTCAGCGCGGGATAAACGTCTTCCTTGTCGTCAATCCGCACGCCAACAAAACGATCTTTGTTTTGCAGGCGATCGGTGAAGATCGAAAGCAGTGCGCCCGACGATCGCCGGTAGCTCGACGATCCTTCCTCACCGATCTCACCGTAACCAAACAGATTGCAGGTTGCGATCAACTCGTCAGCCAGTCTGACTGCCTCTTCATTATCGGAGTAGTAGTTGTCGCCGTCGGAAAAGTGAAACGGATAAATGTTCCAATCCGACGGGCGATAACGCTGCTTGATGATGTCGAGCGCGAGCTGGTAAGCAGACGAAACGACCGTTCCGCCTGACTCTCCCTGCGTAAAGAACTGCTCTTCAGTAACTTCTTTCGCTTCGGTGTGGTGCGAGATGAAGACGATGTCGACATTGTCGTACTTCGTTCTCAAGAACCGCACCATCCAAAAGTAAAAACTCCGCGCGATGTATTTCTTAAACTCACCCATCGAACCAGACACGTCGATCATCGCGATGACGACGGCGTTTGATTCGTAACGCATTACCTCTTCCCACGTCTTGAATCTCAGGTCTTCTTTCTTGATGTCGCCAAAGTGTGCGTTGCCTTCGCGCGCGTTGCGTCGAATGTTTTCGAGGATCATGCGGCGCTTGTCGAGATTCGCGATGACACCGGTGCGCCGGATCTCGTTGAACTGTGTCTTGCGCGACTGAACTGCTTTCTTCGCTTTCTCTTCAAGGTAAGGCAGTTGCAGATCTTCAAAGATGAGTGCGGCGAGCTCGTCGATGTTTACTTCCGCTTCGTAATAATCGACGCCTCCTTCCTGCCCTGCCTGTCCTGAGCCCTGACCGCCTCCAGGCCGGCTCTCGCGACCGATGACGTCTCCAACGCGCGTCTTTCCGTCGCCCTGGCCCACATGTTTGCCCTTTTGGTGGTTGAAGCGAAACTTGTATTCATCGAGAGCTTTGATAGGAACTTTAACGGTGCGCTTGCCGTCGGAGAGAATGATCGCCTCGTTCGAGACGATCGAACCGAGGTTTTTGCGGATGGCTTCTTTTACGCGCTCTTTGTGGCGCTCCTGATCGATGATGCCCTTGCGCTGTAGCGACCAGTCATTGCGTTGAATAGACATAAAACACCATCCATTGATTACGCCGATTTCGCTTCACAGAAATCGATCACGACATTGGTAAACGCCTCCGGATATTCCTCGTGCGGCAGGTGACCGCAGTTTAGAAAAACTATCAAGCGCGAGCCCGGAATCTCAGCGTGCAACCGCTCGCCGTCCGCCAGTGGAATCTCCAGATCGTTTTCGCCCCAGAGCAGGAGCGTGGGCTGACTAATTAGATGCGCGTCTCTTGAAATCCGTTCAGCATCCCAGCCACGAACCGTGCGGATGATGGCGCGTTGCGTGCCGGATGCGCGCAAAGGTAGATGTCGCGCCTCGACTCGTCGTTCGTCGAGCACCCACGCGTGACGATCGTAAACTCGCTTCATGCGCCGGCGCAGCAAGCGACGTGAGCCGATCAGGAGCGGCGACACCACGTCACCAAATAGAGGTGAGCCAAACACCCGCATCAGCGTGTACCGCAACGGCCGGTTGTTGTTCACAGTGCCGACGAGGATCAGCTTTTCAACACGATCGGAGTAATCCAGCGCGCAGGTCGCCGCGACTGCGCCGCCGTATGAGCTGCCGATGAAGATGGCTTTGGGAATTTTTAGATGATCGAGCAGACGGACTAATAGTCTTGCCTGGCCCGCGATGGTGTACTCGCCGTTCCTTGGTTTAGCGGAGTAACCGTAGCCCAATAAATCGACTGCGATGACGCGATAACCTGACTTGGCGAGATGCAGAAAAACTTTACTCCAAACCAGTGTCGACGATGCGAAGCCATGAATCAGGACGAGTGCAGGCGCGTTTGGGTCGCCAGCTTCCTGGTAATGAACACGAATACCGTCAACATCGACAAAGCGCGAGTGCTCGGAGTGAAAAACGACGTCACGGCACTTGTGCCAGTCGGCATCACGTGGACGCGCGAGCAGCTTGCCGGCAACGGCAACAACAGCAGCACCCGCGATCCAGTATCGCTTCTTCATCTCCGTGTCTCTGCGTCCCTGTGGTAAATGTGGCTGACCACAGAGACACAGAGGCACAGAGAAAACCGTTTAACGAGACAACAACGTCCCGACGTAAGTCAGCAGCTCGTTGGCACAAACCGGACAATATCCATGCTCTTTGACAAGCCGATCGACTACTTCGTTGATCCGTCGCAGTTGATCCGGATCGGGCGTCTTGGCCGAAGTAGTGATCTTCACCACGTCTTTCAAGTCGGCGAAGATCTTCTTCTCGATCGCTTCCTTCAGACGCTCGTGCGAGTTGTACTCAAACGGCTTGCCTTTGCGAGCGTAGGAAGAAATACGAATCAGTATCTCCTGCCGGAAAGTATTCTTCGCATTCTCTGAGATCCCGATCTGCTCCTCGATCGAACGCATCAACTGCTCGTCCGGATCCATCTCCTCCTCGGTGATCGGATCCTTGATTCGCTCCTTGTTGCAGAACGCTTCGACGTTATCGAGATAGTTGTTGCACATCGTGCGCGCCATCTCTTCAAACGAATAAACGAAAGCTCGCTGCACCTCGATCTTCGCCAGCTCGTCGTACTCCTTACGCGCCTGCGAGATATGGTTCAAATAGCGCTCGCGCTGTTCGCCGCTGATGCCGGTGTGCTGCTCGAAACCGTCTTTGATTGCGCGCAGCGAATCGATGGGGTTGATGCAAGTGACGCCATCGCGAACGAGCGCACTCGAGAGTCGATTGATGATGTAACGAGGCGAAATACCGTCCATGCCTTCGCGAACGGTCTCTTCCTTCAGCTCTCGCACGTCTTTCGACTTGTAACCCTCGACGTCTTCGCCGTCGTAAAGCTTCATCTTCTTCACGAGGTCGACGTTCTGTCGCTTCGGCTCTTCCAGCCGAGTCATCACCGCAAACATCGCCGCCACCTTCAACGTGTGCGGCGCGAGATGGACGTTGCGCAGCGCTTCAGACTGGTGCAACAGCTTGTCGTAAATCCGCTCTTCCTGCGACACGCGCAGATTGTAAGGAACTTTGACGAGGATGATGCGATCCTGTAGCGCTTCGGATTTGCGATTGCCGGCGAAAGCGATGTACTCGTTCTCGTTTGAGTGCGAGAGGATCACTTCATCGGCATAAATCATCGCGAAGCGGCCGGTCTTGATGCTCTGCTCCTGCGAGAGCGTCAGCAGGCTGTAGAGAAACTTCTCGTCAACCTTCAGCATCTCCACAAATTCCATCAAACCGCGATTGGCGATATTCAACTCGCCGTCAAAACGGTAAGCACGTGGATCTGATTCAACGCCCACTTCGCCGATTGTCGAAAGGTCGATCGAGCCGGTGAGCTCCGTGATGTCCTGCGACTTGGGATCGCTCGGTGAAAACGTGCCGATACCTACGCGTTCTTTTTCCGAGAAGACGACGCGATGCACTTTTACGTCTTCGTGACGGCCGCCGTAGGTATGTTCCAACGAATAACGACACTGCGGGCAAAGATCGCCTTCGATATAAATCCCGTAATGCTTCTCAATTTCCTGGCGCAGTTGGTGCGGAATGAGATGCAGCGGCTCTTCGTGCATCGGACAGTCTTTGATTGCGTAAACTGCGCCGGCATCGTTCTTGGTCCAGTCTTCCAGTCCGCGCTTGAGCATGTTGACAATCGTCGACTTGCCACCGCCGACAGGTCCCATGAGCAACAGAATACGTTTGCGCACTTCGAGACGCTGGGCAGCCGATTTGAAGTATTCGACTAGCCGGGCTATTGGTTCTTCTATGCCGAAGAGCTCGGAGGCGAAAAACCTATAGGAGAGGACTTCGTGTTGAGTACCCTCGTTGAGCCGCTCGACACCGGCGTTATGAACCATGTCGTTGATGCGAGCGTGTGAAAGCTGGGCAATGCGCGGGTTTTGGGCGACTAATTCGAAGTAGTCTCGAAACGATCCCTCCCAACGCAGCGCCTCGTGCTCACGGCGCAGGTCTTCCAAACGTTCGCTGATATTAAAGTGTTTATTGCCATCCTGCTCTTGCATAGCCTTTGGAACCTCTTCGGCTTTCGCGCATTGGACAGCGTGTGGGGAGAGGCCACGCTAGTTAAACAACCGCCTTTCATCGTCGGGGAACTGCGGTTCTCATCTCATAGTGCTTCGTGATACGCCTCACGCGCGCGTAAGCGTGAGCTACGTCCTCGAGGCATCTCTTCTCAATGATCGATTTCAACGGGACTCGGAAGGAAACAATCGTGGGAAGCGACTGGACGCGGCTCCCTTGCGCGCAAGTATAGCACAGAGGTAAAGGACCTAAGTCAATGCTTATTTTTCTTTGGAGTGCGGTGCCAAGGCCCCGCACTCCAAGGAGGCGCTCATGCCCCGCCAAGCACAACACGAGGATGCAAGCTTTTGGCGCGGGCATCGTAGTGACCGATCGCAATCAGCTCGTCGTTGGCATCACACATCCTCACGTCTTCTCCATCGGCCCAGTCAGCTTCCTCAACGTTCACCTCTCTTCCGTGATTGGTCCGTTTCACGTCTTCGGCGTTTAGATGCACAAAAGGCATCCGTGAGAGCGCCGCCCCTGGAGGCAGCACGACTGTTCCCAGCGACTCTTCGCCAAAATGGATCTTCAACCGCTCGAGTGTGATTGCCTGGTCGATGGAGAAATCGCCGACCCGCGTGCGTCTCAGCTCCGCCAGATGCGCGCCGGCGTACAGACGTTTCCCGAAATCTTCTGCGAGTGTCCTGACGTAAGTCCCCGAAGAACACAAGACGCGCGCGTGGAAGTCGAACGTGCCGTCGAGGTTGTCTTTGATGAGTTGGCCGTCAGGCCTGATGGACGCGAACTCATGAATGCAAACATGTATCGGTTGTCGCTCGACGCTCTCACCACGACGCGCAAGTTCGTAAAGCCTTCGTCCCTCAACTTTCTTTGCTGAATACATTGGCGGCACTTGATCGATCTCACCGCGAAAACTTTTGAGTGCGGCTTCGATCTCTTGTTCAGTCCAGCTTGCGGGTTTGTCTCCTGCTGGTCCAGGAATCGGATTTCCAGTGCGGTCGCCGGTGTCGGTTGAGTATCCTAAACGAATGATTGCTTCGTATTCCTTGTCAGCACTCCCGAGAAACTGAGCGAGTCGTGTAGCTTTTCCGAGAAGAACGACGAGCACGCCGGTGGCGAAAGGATCGAGTGTTCCCGTGTGACCGATGCGACGCTCGTGCAGGATGTGACGCGCGCGTGCAACTACGTCGTGCGACGTCAATCCAGAAGGTTTGTCGATTACAAGCACGCCATCCATCTTTTGTATTTTATTAGATCCGTTTAATCTGTGAAATCTGTGGCCGAACTTCTACGCCAAACTTTTGAGCGCGCTGTAAAACTGCTTGCCGCGAAGCCGCGGTCTGTTGCGGAGTTGCGCGAACGCCTGTTGCGACGCAAAGGAACAACCGAGGCCGTTGTTGAAACGGTGATTTCGCGGTTGCGAGAATATGGCTACCTCGACGACGAGCGGTTTGCTTTTAGTTATGCCTCTTTTAAAGTGAAACAACGACCGCTTGGCCGTCGTCGCCTCGAGCGCGATCTCAAACTGAAGAAAGTCGCGACTGAGGTAGCGAACGAAGCACTGGAGCTCGTCTATGCCGAAACGTCGGAAGAGCAGTTAATCGACAAAGCGATTGAAAAGCGTTTGCGTCTGCGCGGGCGGCCGAAGAATCGCGTCGAAGCAAAGAGTCTTTTCGATCATCTGCTGCGGCGGGGATTTCCTTTTGAGCTGGTTAGTGACAAAGTCCGCGCGTTGGCCACGGATTTCACTGACGACACCGATGTTGGGTAAACTCAGAACTATGACTGGTAACGAAATTCGCGAAGCATTTTTAAGGTACTTTGAAGAGCACGGACACACGCGCGTCCGCTCGTCTCCACTGCTGCCCGCAAACGACCCGACATTACTGTTCACCAACGCGGGCATGAATCAATTCAAGGACGTTTTTCTGGGTGCTGAGAAGCGCGAGTACGTGCGCGCAACTTCGTCGCAGAAGTGCGTGCGCGCAGGCGGCAAGCATAACGATCTCGACGAGGTTGGCAAAACAGCACGGCATCATACGTTCTTCGAGATGCTCGGTAATTTCTCGTTTGGCGATTACTTCAAGGAAGACGCGATCGGGTTTGCCTGGGACCTGCTCGTGAATGTTCTGAAACTCGATCCGGCGCGATTGTGGTTCACCGTGTTTAGTGGCGACGATGAAGTTCCGCCCGATGAAGCCGCTGAAGCGCTGTGGGAAAAAGTTGGCGCGCCGCGGGAGCGGATTTTGCGCTACGGCCGCAAAGACAACTTCTGGCAGATGGGCGAAACCGGCCCATGTGGGCCATGCAGCGAGATCCATTACTACATGGGCGACAGTCCGGATGATCCGGAGAATTCAGCCGCAAACGTCAATGGTCCAGGCGATACGATTATGGAGATCTGGAACCTGGTCTTTATGCAGTTTGACCGCAGTCAGGTTGAGCCAGGAACGTTCAGGCTTGATCCACTGCCGGCGCCTTCGGTCGACACCGGCGCAGGACTGGAACGGCTCGCTGTGGTTTTGCAGGGAGTGAAGTCAAACTACGACACTGATTTGATCCGCCCGATCATCGACTTCACCGCCAAACTGGCCGATCGCCACTACGAGCCCGAGACGCAGGAAGGCTTTGCGATGCGCGTCATCGCGGATCACGCGCGTACGGCCGCGTTCTCGATTGCTGACGGCATTCTGCCCGGCAACGAAGGGCGCAACTATGTGCTGCGCAAGATCATGAGACGTGCGATCTATCAAGGGCATCACACGCTCGGATTAGAAGGTGTCTTCTTCAGTCAAGTTATAGATTTCGTGGTCGACCTGATGAGAGACGCGTATCCAGAACTCGAAGTGCAGCGCGAGTTCATTGAGAAGATGGTACGTCTCGAAGAAGAACGTTTTCGTTCGACGCTGACTGTTGGGTTGAACAAACTCGATGAAGTATTCGCGGCGAGTAAAGGTGCAATGCCAGATTACAAAACGTTGGCTCGACTCTATGACACCTTTGGAACGCCGCGAGACTTGATACGCGTTGGCCTGGAAGAACGCGGCTTCGCTATTGACGAGGAACAGTTCAACAGTTTGTTCGACGCGGCGTTGCAGCAACTCCAACAGGCAGGCGCAACGGAAAAAGGGGAAGCGCGAGCGAAAGTTAATCCTGTTTACGCGCACCTTGCGACACGATTGGACCGTTCTGTGTTCAAGGGATACGAGACGACGAGAGTCGACGATTCGAAGATTGTCGCGATAATCAAAGGCGACGAGGTCGAGTCGCTGGACGAAGGTGAAGAAGGTGAGCTAGTGCTCGACCCGACGCCGTTTTACGCGGAGAGTGGTGGACAGGTGGGGGATGTTGGTGTGCTGACTGGTCCAACCAACGCGTTGGCTGTCGTCAACGATACCTACTCGCCGGCCCAGGGTTTGATCGTGCACAAGGTTAAAGTCGAGAAAGGAAGTTTCAAGGTTGGCGATACGGTTTCGGCGCAAGTTGATGTCGAGAAACGCGACGCGACGCGACGCAACCACACCGCGACACACTTGATGCATGCTGCGTTGCGAGAGGTTTTGGGAACGCACGTGAAGCAGGCGGGTTCGGTGGTCGCGCCCGGGTACCTGCGCTTTGACTACTCGCATTACCAGCCCCTGACGGCTGCGGAGAAAGAAGAGATCGAACGATTGGTCAACTATCACATCCTGCGCAACGAGCCTGTGCAGACTGACGAGATGGCCATTGAAGAGGCCATGCGTTCGGGTGCGATGGCGCTGTTTGGCGAGAAGTACGGCGAGAAGGTGCGTGTGCTTTCGATCAAAGGCGTGGAAGGTGTTTTCTCGAAAGAGCTCTGTGGTGGCACGCACGTTCGCGCAACTGGCGATATTGGTTTGTTCAAGATTGTCAGTGACGAGTCGATCGCTTCGGGTGTGCGACGCATTCGGGCGATTACTGGGATGGATGCCTACGAGCGATTCCGCGAGACCGAAGTTCTCGTCGATGAGATGAGCAGCGGGCTGAGAACGTCGCGCGCCGATCTGCCTGCGACGGTTCAGCGGCTACAGGACGAGTTGAAAAAGGCGCGACGCGAGGGTGATGAACTGCGATTGAAGATTGCGAGCGGAGCGGTGGGCACGTCAGCGAATGGCGATGAGTCGCGTGAAGTGGCAGGTATTAAGGTTTTGGCTCGCGAGGCGAGTGGACTTGATGCCGCGGCGATGCGACAGCTTTCCGACACGCTGCTGGCGCGGATTAAGTCCGGCGTGGTTGTGCTGGGACGCAGTAGTGAGGGAAAGGTGTCGCTGATCGTTCGGACATCACCGGATCTGACCGGGAAAGTGCCGGCTGGGCAGGTGATCAAAGAGCTGGCCCCGATTGTTGGCGGTCGTGGCGGTGGGAAGGCAGACATGGCCGAAGGCGGCGGCAACCAGCCTGAGAACCTCGCAGCGGCGCTCCAAAAGAGCTATGAAGTTATTGAACGCCTCATGGGTTAACTTTGATTGGGCGGGGATGACGCGGATAACGCGGATTAGCAAAACTGATCCGCGTCATCCGCGTTCATCTGCGGCTAAATTTACATACTCTTCTGTTTCTCAGTGAGTGTGATGTTCATCTTCTCCAGCGTCACGCGGTTGAGCGTGCCGGTTATTTTCAGCCCTTCCGCTTGTTGATACTTGCGTAGTCCTTCCCGCGTCGCATCGTCAAGCTTGCCGATCTGTTCTCCCGAGTAAAAGCCTCGCTCCTTGAGAATCGCCTGAGCCTGGTTGATCTGTTCTTTAGTGGCACGAAAGATTGGGCCACGTTTGGCGCCCTGCTTTGTGCCGGGTTTGCTGGTTGAGGTTGAGGTCTGAGCCAACACTCCGGTGCTGAAAACAGACAGGAGTAGCAGCGTGAGCGTAAGGATATTCTTCATTTGTTCTCTTCCTTTGTGAGGCGCGCAGAAGCGCGCGGGTTTATGGTTTTAACCGTGAGGTTAGTTTGCGAAACGCGCCGATTTTACTATGCCTGTCAAGCGGCCAAAATGGTTGGCAACGGTTTAACCGTGTGTTACCATCTTAACGGCTCACAAGATCTCGCCCCGAAGCCAGCGAAATCGACTTAATAAATGCGAAAACTGCTTCTTCCCCTGGTAATACTTGCTGCCGTCCCCGGCGCGGCTCTGGCGCAAACTACCTCGAGCTACCAAGTCGATAACCTCGATCTTCCCAACGCGGTCCAGATCCAGACACCCAAAGTCGAGCCTCCCAAAACGCCCAAGCGTCTCACGAAGTCGAGCAACTACACCTATTCTCCGCCCGAAGGCGCACTCATACACCTGACCAGCCAGCAAATAAATCCGTCACTCGGCGGGTTCACTACCGGAAATTCCGATGTCGACAACTTCATCGTCGAGTCAGGCAAGCGCAACTCCGTCGACCCGCTGCTGCTTTACTCGATCATGCATCAGGAATCGACCTTCAAACAGCGTGCTCTCTCTCCCAAGGGCGCCCGCGGCCTCATGCAGTTGATGCCGCCGACAGCCAGTCGCTTTGGCGTGACTAACATCTGGGATCCGAAACAGAACATCGAAGGCGGTGCACGCTACATGCGCTTCCTGCTAGATATGTTTTCCGGCGACGTGCGTCTCGCCCTGGCGGGCTACAACGCGGGCGAAGGCGCGGTGCTGAAGTACGGTTATCAGGTTCCGCCATACAGCGAAACGCGCGAATATGTGCGTCGCATTGGACAGCGATATAGCCTGCTTCGCAACCCACAAGCAGCGGTCTCGCTCACACCCGAGCAGCTCGCGGCAGCTAAACAGAAAGATCCGACTCCACTCAATATCTACGAACGCAGCGTATTCATGGCCAGGCTGCCTGACGGTCGGTTACAGCTAGTCACCCAATAAACGTAGCCACAAAGAGGCACATAAAGTACAAAAGTAGTCGAAGCTCTTGTGCATTTCTGTGCCTCTTTGTGGCCTGATCTACTTTTGGGGCGGAACTCAATGTATGATTGCAGCGTTGAGGTTACATTATGACGTGTTCCAGTTGCGGAGCATACGTTACCCCCAGCGTCCGGTTTTGTTCGAACTGCGGCGCAGCCACAGACTCTGAAGCGACGCGAATTGCCCGCCTTCAATCGCGTGCGCTGGAAATGAACGCCAGTCAGGATCTCGAGCACACAGTCTTCACCGTTCGTCCTACGATGATCTTTATCAAAGCCGGTTACGCGTTGGCAGTGATTGCCGGCATCGCTTTGGTTTTCTTGTTGGCGTCGCTGGGCGTGTCGGCCTCGATTTCAATCCCGCTCGCGCTGGCACTGTTGCTAATCCCAGCCTATTACCACATGCGACGAAACATGATTCGCTACACCGTCACCGACGCGACGCTTCAAATCGACACCGGCCTCATCGCTCGCACGACCAAAAACATTCCGCTCAGCAAAATTCAGGACGTGACTGTCTCCGCCAGTATTCCACAACGAATGATGGGTTTCGGCGACATCATTATCGACAACGCCAGCGAGATCGGCGGTTCGATAGTGATGCACAACATTAGTAGCCCACGACATTACGCCGACCTTCTTTTGCGCGAACTCCGACGCTGGCATTAAACTGGCTACGTGCTGCCAAACACGTTCAGGGGAACATCAAAGACCTGGCGGTTTCTAACCTAGTACTTACAACGGCCGCACGAGGAGTCTCAGTTTGCGTTTATTCAGATTACTGTTTGTATCTTTCCTCTTATTGACCTTCATTGGGGCCGCTCTGGCGGAGAACGGTCGAGTGGATCCCGTTCGATTGCTACCCGAGAAACTTGGAAAGTACAAGCAAGTCAAGCATTCTTTCTTTCCCGATACAATCGACTTCACGGGTACGCCTACCGCTATGGAAGAAGCCGAGTACGTGGGAAGCGATGGCAGCCGAACGCTTGTTGGGATTGATCACTTTCCGCAGGATTCAAAGGCTTACGAAGCCTTCAGTTTGGCAGCCGACTTCATCCGACGACACAAGGAACCCAATCTGGAAATACGAAGCGACATCGGCACGGCTGGCTTCGCCTTCGGTAACACGATCGGCTTTTTCAAGGGCACGAGTTTCGTCAGAATGGGAAGCTTGAAAGGCAGCCTTGAAAATCTGCTGGAGTTGGCCCAAGCCTTGAGCAATACGCTCGACAAAGGCGAGAACGACATTCCAGTCTTGATAAAACATCTTCCCAATCCGGAAGAAGCGCAAAAGAAAGCCGTTTTCCTGAATAGTTTTGCCAATCTCAACCAACTCGGAATGGAACACGCCATTTTTTCGGCGATCGAATCGGGCGGTAATGCTGATGCGGTCCTCGCTTCGTATGGTTCGAGCAAAGTCCTCGTCATCGAATTCAATACGCCGCAACTGGCTTTCGAAAACGACGGGCGCATCATCGCGCGTATCCACGAGCTTTGGAAACTGGGCGAACCCGCGCCTACTGCATACCGCCGAGTCGGAAACTACTCAGTGTTTGTCTTTGACGCGCCTGATGAACGGACGGCGAAGCAGTTGATCGATCAAGTGAAGTACGAGCAGGTGGTGCAGTGGCTCGGTGAAAACCCGTACATCTTCAAAGAAGCGGAGAAGCGATATATCAACACGACGCTCGGTGTTCTAGTCGCGGTGTTGAAGGCGTCAGGCTTCGCGCTAATCACGTGTTTGGGAGTGGGTGGACTGATCGGAGCATTGCTGTTCAATTACAGGCGTGCGCAACAAAAAGATGTCACGGCGTATTCCGATGCAGGTGGAATGTTGCGGCTGAATCTGGATGAGCTGACCGGACAGGATTTACGGGATTGAGCACAAAAAATGCGGGCTGCTGATTTTTCTTGGGAGGCTCCCCCAAGCCCCATCAAGACGACAATCAGCAGCTCCGCTATGATTGCTCTTCAACTGCGTCACAAGCGCCACTCCGTTCCCCCAAAAGAGTCAAACGCTTGCTTTGTCAATTCGTGTGAGAGGATGCCTCCCCCAAAGCCTCCACTCACCGCAGTTTTCTGAGCCTGACCCGATTTACCCTTATCTACCCTTCTTGTTCTGTTTAGCCTTTGGCAATGATTGTGCCAATTCTGGCTCTCAGATCCCTCACAACCCTCGAATTGCAGTTTTGCAGGGATTTTCATCGGGATGTGTTAGCACCCGGGGAGGCGAATTAGGGGTTTCGTGGTCCATTTCGTACCCGTTCAATACAATCCTGACAGTACAAACGACCGATTATCGCTCGCCCTGTTACGGCAGAGCCTTGATGAACTCATCGACTTCGCTGGCCGTGTTGTAGAGATGCGGGGCAATCCGAAGGCGATCAGCACGTGGGGCAGTGATGATGTTCCTCTGTTTCAAATGAGCGTAAAGTCCCATCGCCGAGCCGTCTTTGTACGGGGCAAGACAAACTATCTGCGACTTCTCACCCGGCGCGCGAGAGCTTACAACCTCGTAATGCTTTGCTCTGAGTTGGTCGCATAAATAGTCAGTTAGCTCTTCAAGGTAGTTGGCTATGTTCTGAATGCTAATACTGTTTAGAAGCTCAAGGCTGGCTTTGAGGCCGTGCAGAAGTGACGCTGGTCCGGTTCCCGTTTCCCACGCCAGCGCGCCACGATTCCAACCCTGCGCGAAGTTGAAGTAGTCGTCGGGATTTGGGACGCTGATCCAGCCGACGAGCGTCGGTTGAATCCGTTCACGCGCGCGGTCAGAAAGGTACAGGTAACCGACACCTTCCGGAGTTAATAACCACTTGTGACCGCCGCCGGCAGCGACATCGATCAACTCCGCCTCGACGTCGGTCGGTATCACACCGAGAGCCTGGATCACGTCGACGACGAGCAGCGCATCGTGTTGACGCGCGATGCGCCCGAGTCGTTTGAGATCGAGACGAAAGCCCGAAGCGTACTGCACCTGACTGATCGCCACCACGCGCGTGTTTCGATCGATCAAGTTTTCGACCTCTGCGAGATCGATGCGACCGCCACGTTCCTCACACATCCGCACTTCAACACCCAAGACGTCGCGAACGCGCAGCCACGGATAGATGTTCGAAGGAAACTCGCGACTGAACGTGACGATGTTGTCGCCAGGTTTCCAGGTCAGACCGTTGGCGACCGTGGAAAGTGCGTCGGAAGTGTTTCGCACAAATGCGACCTGTTCGGGACGCGCGCCGAGCAGGTTAGCAAGTAATCCGCGCGCTTCCTCTTTTACAGCCAGCCAACTGCGGAAGTTGATTGAGCCGTTTTCATGCACGTCTTTGAGTTGCGCTTCAACTGCGCGAATTGTGCTGATCGGCGGCGGTGAGACGGCGGCGTGATTTAAGTAGATCGCACGCTCGGTGATGGGAAAGAGGGCACGCACTTCCGGAGAGCCACAAAGCATTTTATCTCTTCAGCCCGAACGAGGCGCTGACTTCCCCCACTAAATCCCCGCGCCGGTTCCGTATCGGAAAGAACGCATAACGAGCGAGAGCTTCGAGCGACTCGTCCGGCAAGACGTCGAGTTGGCGTAACGATTCGATAACAACTGTCGGGCGGGCGCGTTTGTCGTCGCCATCTTCGATCTTTATCGCGAGTCCCAGGCCTTTTGGCCACCGTTCAGACGGATTGATGCCCGCGGTGTAAACACCTTCGGCGCCGACTTTCGAAATCAACCGTCGCGGAGCAGCTTTCATGATCTCGGTGTCGAGCCTATTGGAAGTGCCGCCGATCAGTTCCGGATACGCATTCATGACACGAACTATTCGCTCGCACGCGCTGCGCGTAGCCTGGTCGAAGCTCGCAGGCGGCGACACCAATCTCGCATAGGCTAAAGCCATCGCTTTGACCGTAATTCCGAAAATCGGAGCAGCACAGCCATCGATACCGACCGCCATATCGGTGACTGCCACGTCTGAGAATTGCGACACTGTCTCAGCAATTGCCAACTGTACCGGATTCTCGGCGCTTTCGTAGTTTTCGATCGGCGCACCCAGATGTCTCGCCACGGCAAGCATGCCGGCGTGCTTACCGGAACAGTTGTTCTGCAAGACGTTGGGCGCTTCGCCGCGTGAACGGAGTTCGGCAGCGACTTCCTCGCTGTACGGCTCGTGCACACCGCATCTCAACGCTTCAGGTCCCAGGCCGATCTTTCGCAACATCGACGCGGCCAGTTCGGTGTGAATCGGTTCGCCGTTGTGTGAAGCGCAGGCGAGTGCGACCTCTCGGTCAGTGAAACCGAATTTCTCAGCGGCACCTGAAACGAGCAATGGCAACGCTTGAAGCGGCTTCGCGGAAGACCTCAGAAAGGTCACCGTCTCGGGTGAGCCTGCGTAGCCGACAATGTTTCCATCAGCCTCGACGACAACGATGTGACCACGATGACGAGATTCGGTTATCGAGCCTCGTTTGACTTCGACCAGTGATTCGGACATTTGATTCCGAATCTTGCCACAAAGAGGCACAAAAAGCACAAGAGACAAACTGAAGAGAGGTTCAGCTCGTTCAGTTGAGCTTTTTGTGCCTTTTTGTGGCTTAAGTTTTTTGTGCTTTTTGTAATCTTCGGCCGAGACTGAGGACGGTCAGCTTCACCACGCGGCGCCCGAAACGCATTGCTTCGCGCGAGGTGGGCGTCCAGATGTCGATGCGACGTCCACGCACCATAGAACCGGTGTCAGCTACCAGATATTCGCCGCTGTACGAGCCCGCTTCAATGCGAACACGCGATCCCAGAGGCAAATGCCTCGGGTCGGCGGCAATCAAACCTTTGGCAACAAGACGACCGCTGGCGGTGCGTCCGCGCAAGCTGTATGCGGTGGCGACATACGGAGTCGGCGGCACAACGTAAGCTTCTTCAACCGCGATCGTCTCGCCTAAAGATCCTTTGGAAGGAATGTCCAGTGCGACTGACTTTAGTTGTTGGGTTTCAGAAGAAAGGGTTTCCGCCGATAGAGTTCTGGCAGAGAAGATCAAAGAACTAGTCAGAAGTACGAAAGCTATAAGCGCACTTCCGCGAAGGATTGAATGGACTTTCAATTCGGGTCTCCTGTCCGATGTTATTGCCTACTCTTCAGCGTCCTGCGCGAGTCCGTTCTTTCCTATGACTCGTCCCCTGGCTCTAGGAGTCTGATTAAAGTCAGCCGAGGTTGGGGGCTGGCATCCTTGATGCGGTGCGCTGAAAAGATCCGATTGGCTAAAACTAAAAAACGAGCATTTCGCTCGTTATTCCAGTCGACCGAGGCTAACACACGGATTTGTAAAGAGTCCAGGCGAGATCGTTACATTTGTGAGATAAATTCCCAATAATTGGGGTTGAGCCGCGGATTTTCGCGGATAAACGCGGATTAGAGGGCCAGGAAGTTCTGGACGATCTGGCGTCCCTCGGGGTGCTCCTCGTCGAAGAGCTCAGGATGGAATTGGACGCCGTAAACTCGCCGCCCCTTCTGCTGCATCGCCTGAATCTTGCACGTCTCGTTCGTGGCGGTTTGGCGAAATCCGTCGGGTAACTGTTTGACTTCGTCGCAGTGTGAGTGCCAAACGGTGATCGTGGAAGGCAATCCCTTGAACAAGCCGTCGCCGGTGTTTTCGATTGGGAAGAACCCGCGCTCGCGTTTAGCGCCTTCGTAACCCTCGCCTGATTCGAGTCGTTCCATCAGCCCCACTTCCGCACCGTAAGCCAGCGCGATCTGTTGATGACCACCACAGACGCCCAGGATCGGTTGGCTCGCGTGCTTTATGACTTCAAAAACTCCCGCGAGCGACTCCGGCGAGTACTGATCCCAGGGATGACTTTGCCCGCTCAGAATGATGTGCGACGGGCGCAGACTGCGGACCCGCTCGAGCGTTACGCTGTGAAATGGTTCTGTGAGGATTTCGAGGCCGGGGATCAAGCGCCCAAGCACCGCACGAATTTCGCGCGGGCTCGCGCCTTGACCATCAACTGTGTTGTCGACCAGGTAAACGAGCAAGTTACTTCAAACTATAAAGCTTCCCATTGAATGCGCCGATGTAAATCCGCCCATCAAGTATCGCCGGCGTCGCATTGATATTATCACCAATCTTCAATTCGCTGATCGGTCGTCCGTCGGCGGCTGAAACCGAGTGCAGCCAACCGGCCTTGTCACCAAATATCAGCCGGCCATCCACGAGCGGCGACGTTCCCCAGATCATGCCGCGGGCGCGGTAGCGCCAAACAACCTCACCTTTGTCGGCCGTCAGGCAATACAAATAACCATTGCTCGAACCGATATGCACTCTACCGTTCGCGACGATCGGGCTCGCCCAAAAACCACTTTTCTCCTTGCCTGTTCCGCCCAGCGCTTTATATTTCCAGATGAGCTCGCCGTTTATTTGGCGGAAGCAATAGATGTAGCCATTTTCCGCGGCTGTATAAACCCGGCCGTCGTAGACAGCGGGAGTCGAATCAGAGTCAGCGCCGATGCGCGCCTTCCAAACTGTTGAGCCGTCGGCGAGATTGAGGCAATACAGTTCACCTTGTTCAGTTCCGACGTACGCGCGGCCGTCGTCGACCGAGAAACTGCCCTCCATCGATCCGAGACGCTCGGTCTTGTAGATCAGCGAGCCATCGCTGAGGTTGAGACAGTAGAAAAACCAGTCCTCGCCACCGAAGTAAACTCGACCATCGATCACGGCGGCCGAACAGTCGACCTCAAAGCCTGTTTTGTATTTCCAGATCAGCGAGCCGGTGTGTGCGTCGATGCAATAGACGTAATGATCGAGACCGCTGGCAATTAGACGATCGCCGGCGATGGTCGGCGTGGCTTTGAGACTGTCCTCCGTTTTGTAACTCCAGACCAGACTGCCGTCGTGTTTGTCGAGACAGTAGAGACGGCCGTCAGCGGAGCCGAAGTAGACATGTTTTTCATCGACCGACGGCTGTCCAGGCCAGCTCGAGCCGCCCCACGGATCTTCGTGCAGCTGGCCGGTGATGTATTTTGTTTCGAACTCCCAGACGACTTCCAAGGGGCCGTTGGACCATGGGCCAGTGCCGTAGAAGTTTCGGGAGGCATTGCCAAGCCACATTGGGACGGATGTTCGCGGTTTCGGAGGATCGGGGCGTTTGGCTTCGGTTTCATAGACCACCTTACCGCCGCAAGCGGTGGCGATTAGAAGAGCCAGGATGATGGGGGAAAGTCGGTACATGGAAGGTAATCTGTGGAATCTGTGGATATAAAAGTTCAATCCTGTAACCACTCACCGGAATAGACTACTTCAGCCGTTCCGGTAATCACAACTTCTCCATCGGGTCGCCAGTGGATCTTTACTTCGCCGCCTTCCATTACGACTCGTACATCGCGGTCGGCTTTGTCGTTAATCATCGCCGCCACCGCACCCGCGCACGAACACGTGCCCGATGCGGTCGTCTCACCAACGCCGCGCTCCCAAATGCGCAGCTCAATCAGCTTTCTCTCAACGGGCCTGACAAAAACCACGTTCGTTCGATCCGGAAACTGCCGATGGACCTCGATCTCCTTTCCGAGCTTTCGCCAATCAAGTGCGTCAAAGTCGTCGACGAAGATGCAGCAGTTGGGATTACCCATTTGCATGGCAGTTATCGGCACACGCTCGCCATCCACCTCCAACGGATAACCAATAACATTGTCGAGTGGCGGCATGATCGACATCGGTATCGACGCGGTATCGAATCGCGGTTGGCCCAACTCTGATTCGAAGAGAAACTTACCTGACCCAACTTCTCCGCGCGGAAAGTATCTCTTCAATCCGGTGCGCGTGCTCAGTCGCAGCTCGTCTTTGGTCCAAAGACCCTTGTAGTAGAGATAAGCGACCGCACAGCGAGTCCCGTTTCCCGAAAGCCCGGCTTCGCTGCCGTCAGGATTGAAGATGCGACAATTGAAATCCGCGCCATCAGTCTCAGACTTCGCGATGATTGCAATGCCATCAGCTCCGGCGCCGTAATGACGATTGCAAATGCGACGCGCAAATTCGCCGAGATTGCCGATTCCCGAGAGCTGCTCTGCTTCAATTACGAGATAGTCGTTGCCGAGACCGTGGAATTTCGTGAACTGTACGGGCATCTAAGGGTTCTCCGGCTTACCCGCGTGCGAGGCGAGCAACACCGCAATCGGATCGATGCAAACTAAGCGCGGCTCAACATCCCTCGGATAGTTGTTGACCATGATCGAAAAGGCGAGCTTCTCGCCCGTGGCCGTCGTCACATAACCAGCCAGACTCGCCGCAGAACTCAACGAGCCCGTCTTTGCGCGCAGGTTGTTTTCGGCCGGCGTGCTGCGCATGCGATTGCGCAACGTCCCGTCGACTCCGGCAATCGGCAGCGCGTCGCGAAAAACGTTCGCGTAACGATGCTTGCTCATAAACGTCAGCAACTGCACCGACGCTTCCGCCGTGATCATGTCGCTGCGCGAGAGACCGGAGCCGTCGTCGAGCACGAGCGCTTCCGGCCTGATACCTGCCGTTTTCAAAAACAACTTCACTGCCTCAATACCGAGCTCTTCCGATGTTTGGCCCAGGCTCGACGTCGTTGCCGGCGGTGGCGTGACCTTGCCGAGCGTGCGCAGGATCAGTTCGGTGTAAAGATTCTGACTCGGCTTCATTGTTTGCGCCGCAATGAAACTGAAAGGTGGCGACTGCAACGCGGCGATCTCGTTTTGAAGTGCGTCGTTGGTTCCGGATATCGAGACGCCACTGATTAAAGCCGGCTGGCTTATCTCGCCTGTCGTTCGCGATTTACCGGTGATAGTCACGCCTTTCTGCGCCAGCGACGAGCGCAGCAAATACATAAAGAGCATCGCTGGATGCGAGATGCCGATGCCTCCGCTGTAACCTCGATCTTCGAGTGGAATCGTGCCGGTAATCGTGATCGTGTTTTCACCCAAGCCCCGATGAATCGAGATCTCTCGCCGTAAACCCTTCGCGGATGTGATGACCTTGTTGACGATCGTCAGCAGTGGATCGGGCGGACCGGTCGTGATCACTGCGGGTTGTCCGACTGCCAGTCCCGGTTTGATGAAGAGATCGAGCGCGTTGTCGTTGACAGTTAGCGGCGTGATTTCCGCGCCGTAGTACCACGTCAGGTCTTCCCACTCCCAGCCTGCACCGTACTTTGGTCCGACAAAGTAAGTCTCATCGCCGACGAGATCACCTTCAACACGCTTCACACCTCCGGCGACAATCCGCGTGGCGAGATCGTCAATGGCTTTGAAGTAATCACCGTTGTTGAAGCGGGCGGCGAGCGATGGATCGCCTCGACCGTAGATTGTCAGATCCCCATGCACAATCCCCGCCGCGTCGGGTCGCGAAGCGGCGTAGACCGAAGTCACAAAGCGATAATCGGGAGAGAGACGATCGAGTGCGGTGGCGACCGTGTAGAGCTTCATGTTTGAAGCCGGTCGCAGGAGCTTTGCGGCGTTTTCTTCGAAGAGAATGCGGCCGGTATCGAGTGAGACCACTTTGACGCCAACCATCGCAGACGCCAACTCGGGTTTTGCAAGAATCTCGGAGATTCGCGCTTGAAGCTCGGCGACCGTTTTTGTGGACGTTACCGGCTTCGGAGCTTGTTGCGCGAATGCAGCCGGAGCAAAAACAACCGACAGAACTAGTAGATAAGTTACGAGCGAGACTCTGTACTTATGAATCATAGGAATCATGAGAATCTTGTAAATCCTGTCTAAAGACGAGCCATCAATTCCACGAACCGCGGATCCCCACGCAGCGACGCCCAATTCGGATCGTTTTCAAAACACGGCCGGTTCGCATTCCCAAGCGAGATCGAACGCTCCAACCATTCAAACGCATCGCCGTGCAATCCCTCAAGCGCGTACACCGAACCGATTGAATAACTGATGTCCGCATCAACTTCGCCGTTTCGTTTCACATCCGGACTGAGTTGGGCCAACGCTTCATCATGTTTGCCCTGCGCGCTGAGAAACATCGCCATAAACGGCCGTATGCCGTGCATGTTTGGATGCTTCTCGACAACGTCTTTCATCAGCTCCGCAGCCTCATCGGTGTGGCCAGTGTAATACAAAGCCAACGCGCGAAAAGTACGCACCAACGCGTTGTCAGGTTCACCGGCGTTGTCGAGCTGTCGAAACGTCTCGTCGAAATGGCCCATGTACATGTGGACCAACGCGCGGCTGTAACTCGCCACCACGTGCGCCGCAGGATCGAGACGGACCAGACGATCGTAACTGCGCAGCGCGCGTGCATACTCGCCGTCGAGTCGATGCAGCAGCGCGGCAACGAAGTGGACGACCGGCTCATTCGGCGCTTCATGTCGCGCGCGATTGACCTCTTCGCGTGCCTTCTGTTTCTGGCCGCGCCACAAGTAAACAAAGACCATCAGCATCCGCGCTTCAAACAGATTCGGATCGAGCGCCAGCGCCTTTGTGAAAGCAGCCTCGGCACGCTCGTAGTCTTCCGCACCACCAAAACCTTTGAAGACACGATTGACGTAACACGCGCCGAGACCATCGTGGGCCAACGCAAAGTTTGGATCGAGCTGGCTGGCCCGTTCGAAATGCGCGATCGCTCCGTCGCAGTCGTCGGGCGACAACGTGCGGAAGATGAAGCGCGCAAACAAGTCGCGGCCACGCAGGTATTGCTCGTACGCAGCCGGATTCTGCGTCGAGGCTTTCCCGATTCCGGACTGTTCGGCGGGACTGAGCTCGACCCGCAAGCCTTCGACGATTCGCTGCGCAATCGTGTCTTGCAGCACGATAATATCTGACGCCGCAGTGTCGATTCGATCGCTCCACAGCAACTCACCGGAACCGACGTCGATCAGTTGCGCCGTTACACGAAACCTCTCGCCCGCATGAATGAAGCCGGCCGTCAGCACCGCGCTCACACTCAACTCTTTTCCGATTTCGCGCGGATCTCTCTGCTGACCCTGATATCGAGCGATCACCGATGAAGGTCGTACGACCAGCGACCGCACGCGCGCTAATTCGGTGATGACAGCATCGGCAAGTGAGAATTCATAGAAACTCGAGCCCGGATCGTTGCTCAAGTTTCGGAAACACAGAATCGCGAGGCTCTTCTTTTCCTGATCCGCGACCGTGGTGAATGGTGTTTCGTGAATCGTTTCTTTTGAGCGTGTTAGGTTTGGCGAAGTGGTGGGAGATTCGGTTCGGGTGATCGACTTCAGCCAACGCACCGCGCGCGAGACCGGATTCGCACCCGACAGATGCCGCGGCGGTTCCGGTGTGACGCTCTGATAACCGCCGCTGGTCACATCGAGTTCCTGAAACACCTGTCGCAACTCGTTGCGAAATTCCTCCATGTTTTGGAAACGATCTTTCGGCTCTTTTGCAAGTGCCTTGTCGATGATCTGTTGCAACCGCGGTGGAATCTGACTCGACCGCAACTCGGCAATCGGTCTCGGCGCATCGTGTAACACAGCATGACGCACGTCGATGGTCGTCTTGCCGCGAAATGGCCACGTGCCGGTGAGCATTTCGTAAAGCAAAACGCCGAGCGAGAAGATGTCGGCACGCTTGTCGACGCGATCACCGCGGGCTTGCTCGGGTGCCGCGTACGTTGCGGTGCCGTAAGGGACGCCAACTTCAGTCAGTTCAGTTCGATGAATGCCTGAAGTCCTGGCTTCAGTGTCGTCCAGGAGTTTCGCCAACCCGAAGTCGAGCACTTTCACCTGGCCGCTCGCGGTTACCATCACATTGCCCGACTTGACATCGCGATGAATGATGCCGCGACTGTGCGCCGCTGCGAGCGCGTCGGCAACCTGCAAACCGATCAGAAGCGCGGTTTTCAATTCGAGTGGGCGGCCGGCCACGAGCTGGCGCACGTTCTTACCTTCGACAAACTGCATCGCGATGAAGTGAACGCCGTCAACTTCATCGAGATCGAAGATGGTGCAGATGTTTGGATGGTCCAACGATGAGGCGAGGCGCGCTTCGCGTTCGAATCGTTTGAGATTGGCTTCTTTCGCGCTCAGTTCCGGTGGGATTACTTTGATGACCACTGGACGGCCCAGCTTGATGTCAGTCGCCTTGTAAACCGCTCCTTGCCCGCCCACGCCGAGCTTTTCCGTGATGCGATAGTTGCGGAGGGTCTTGCCTAACATCTCTGTCCGTCTTAGCTGTGTTCAAATGTATCTAATAATTCCGTCGCTGTGGCTGTGGCGGTCCCCACCTTGCCAACGACGACGCCCGCAGCGTGGTTTGCGAGCGAGGCCGCCTCGAGCATCGTCGCGCCCGACGCAAGCGCTGCTGCCAGCGCTGCGATCACAGTGTCTCCTGCGCCGGTGACGTCATAAACTTCGCGCGCTGCTGTTTCGACGTAAACCGGTTCGCCGTCAGACTCGAGCAACATCATTCCGCGATCGCCGCGAGTGATCAGCACGGCGTTGCAGCCGAGTTTCTCCTTGATAACTTTCGCCGCGTGATACGAGCCATCGTCTGAGTGATCTTCAGTGTCGCTCATACGCAGCGCTTCGAGGTGGTTTGGCGTTACGAGTGTTGCCGGGCGATAAGAGTTGAAATTGCGCAGCTTGGGATCGATCAGCACCGGCACGCGTTCGTAAGCTTGCGGGAGGATTGCGTGCAGTATTGCCGGCGTGACCACGCCCTTGTCGTAATCCGAAACGACAAACGCATCGGCGCGCTTCAACTCTTCTTTCAAACGCGAAACGATCTCCGATGCGATGTTCGCGTTCACCGCCTTGCGCGACTCGCGATCCGCGCGCACTACTAACTGACTGTGCGCAACGATGCGCGTCTTTGTTGTCGAAGGACGCGAGTCGTCAATCAACAGACAGCCGTCAGGATTTCCGAGATCGCTCAAACTCATCCGCAATCGCTGACCGGCGAAGTCGTTGCCGATAACTCCCACCACCGAACCTCTAGCGCCAAGCGCAACCAGGTTTGCCAGCACATTTGCAGCACCACCGAGATGGACCGATTCGCGACGCACATCGACAACCGGCACGGGCGCTTCGGGAGAGATTCGCGTGACGTCGCCCCAAACAAACTCATCGAGCATTACGTCGCCCAGCACGACCACGTAACGGTCGCGAAGGGTTTCAAGGATTTCGGCAGCACGAGTTTTGGTTAGCTGATTCATTTGTACTGGTAAATTTTGCCGCGGATTATCGCGGGTGAACGCGGATCAGATCCTAAATCCGCGTTTATCCGCGAAAATCCGCGGCTAAAACTCGTTCAATCGCCGCTACAACGCGTGTGACTGGAACACGCAGAATGCACTCCGGTTGCGCAAACTTTTCGCAAAAATAGCCGTGACACGGCTGGCAGGGCATCTCTTCTAATACGATTTCCGCGGCGGCGCGATTCCAAGGGCGCCAGTGCGCGACGTTTGAGGAACCAAAGATAACTACTGACTTTGTTCCCACTGCCGCTGCGATATGCGCGATGCCACTGTCGTTACCGACAAACAGTTGCGCTCTCGTCGCGAGCGCGGTGACTTCCGGCAGCGACAAATCGAGCGTCACGACCGCCGCAGCGCTCTGCGCTGACAAGTTGTTCAAGATCTCTCTTTCATATGGCGCTGCTATCGCCACCGATGCCAAACCTCGCTCCGCTAAGAACTCAATCACGCGCGCAAAGTTTTCCGTGGCCCATTGCTTCGTGGCAAAGGCTGCCGTTGGATGAATCAGCGCAAACTTTCGATCGCTGAGTCCCGCTGCGGCGAGTCGCTGGTCCACGGCGGCAGCGGCGACAGGCGACACGCCCAGTTGTGTGCGTGGACGATCGGTAACTGGAACGCCGGTCCAGCCAAGTAATGCTAACTGTTGTTCGACCGAGTGGGTCTTTGGTTGTTGCCAAAGTAACAAAGGCGACGGCGCCTGGTGATTGTGAAGCTGGGCGTATTGATAGGTCTTAAAACCTAGGCGGTGACGTGCGCCAGTGGCGCGAGTCAAAAACGTCGCGGTTGTTCCACCGTGAAGGTTGTAAACAACGTCGTAACCGGCCGATCTCAGTTCTCGCGCGACGCGAGCACGCGCGACGAAGCCGCTGCGCTCCAACGTGACGACCTTGTTCACGTGGGGATGATTGTCGAGCAGCGGTGCAACCCAATCCTCCACGAGGATGTCGATCTCAACGTTTGGCAAAAAGCGTCTCAGAGCGAAGAGTGAAGGCGTTGCGAGAACTGTGTCGCCAATCGACCGCAAACGTATCAACAAAACCTTTCGCACCCTCTGCCAGTCCCAGCGAGGGGGCGCGAGTGGCTGCGCCGCGTCCTGACCCTGCAAGCCGTACATCGCTTGAGTTTCGATGACGCGTAATTGTGGAGAGAGTTCAACGATGTCGCGCAGCCTGTTCATCGGATCATTCTTCGATGGTGGCCTCGTCGATGAGCATTACCGGGATGTCGTCGCGGATCGGGTAAACGCGTTTGCACTCGACGCATTTCAATGCGTTTCCATCTGGCTTCAATTCGACTTTAGCTTTGCAAGCCGGACACGCGAGTATTTCCAAGAGTTCCTGACTAACTGCCATTGCTTGACCTTTCTAGCGGTACTTGCGGGAAATGCGGAAAGCTTATCATATGCCCTATACTCTCAACCATGTCGCTGGAATTCGCGCTTCAATACGCCTGCCCGCTTCGCGCAAACTATTCCGAGCAGCACCTGCGCCATTGGGGACGTTTGAGCAGTCTGTACGCAAAACTCACTACCGGCGATGCCAGCGCGCCAACCGTCGACAAACTTCAATGGGTCGAAAATGCCAGCGCCGAAATCGAGCGTATGCAGGAAGTGACAACTGTCTGCGCCCACTGTCCGGCGTGTCTGCCAGTGGATGCGGCGGGCGACGGCGAGTTGGTGGGTTGTCTCGGCAGGATCAACTATCCCGTCGAAGCGCAGTTTGAAAAGTTTCTCGCCGATCGGGTGCAGCTTGCGCTCGACACGTTGGACGCGGAAGACCAGCCACGATTGCTGCGCATTCTGATCGATCCGGAGTCGCCGTTCGATGGCGAGGCGACGAAAGAGTTGCGCCGCGTGATTACGGAAGATGGTTTGAGGTTTTTTGAACTGCGCTTGCCGATCGTTCTCACCCGCGATGCGGCACGAATTACCTCTGACAACATCTTCGATCTGCTCGCCGGCTTTCGCTCGGAAGACAGCGAGACGACAACTTACACTCGCGAGCTGCCCTTCGAAGCCGCTGCCGACTATTACGACTTTCTCGATCTGCTGTTGCGCAGCGAGTTGAGCCAATCAGAAGTTGCGCGCCTGACTTCACGCAGCCGAAACTACAACCAGTTTCTTCGCCTACTCACCGCTATTGAAAAGGCAGAAGCACTCAACACCCGCGTTTTGATCGACTGACATTTACTGCTTTCGCTCGTCTAGTTGCCGCAGCGTGTCGAGAATGAGGTTGGTGTTGCTGAGTGCCTCAATGCGGACCGGAAACTGTTCCGCGGTTTTCTGAAATTCGAATGTGCCGTTGGAGATCTCGACGACTCGCTCGAATCCCTTCTCGCCTACATCGCCACTGCACGATGCATCAACGATGCGGCCATCATTGAACTTCACCTGGCCTTCATTTTGTCCGCTGAGAGTCAATATGCCGTTCAGACGTGCGTTTTCGATGACTTGAACGGCGTCGAAGACGCTGACTGCGCTAAGGTCGCCGGCAAGCGTGAAATGTTTGCGTTCGAAGTGGGGTTCGGGAGCGGGCGTCGGCTTAAGATCCGGCCGCCGGGCGCGTCTGATCGCCTCCAGGCCGCTGGCAATGTTTATTCGGTTGTCGAGCTGTTTGGCTTCGAGCAGGCGGTCGTGGGCCATGTCAAAGTCTTCGCGTTCGATGTAGAGACTCGCGAGCGCGAGGCACTGGCGGGCGGCTTCCTCAAGCTGTTTGTGCGAGGCGCAGACCTCGCGCAGCCGTTCGCGCAATTTGATTGAACGAGTGTTCACTTCCAGGGCAGCGCGCAGGCGTTTAATGGCGCGCTCCGGCGCCTGGTATTTCATGAAAAGCTCGGCATCGAGCAAAGCTGCTTCGATCTCGCTGACGTGCTCGGTTTGTGAGTCGGTGAGTGCCATCGACGTGAGTTTACCACAAGCGATTTGCGGCTTCTGGATACCAAATCGTGCGGTTGCTGGTCCTTTTTCTCGGCCAAATGCGCGTTACAAGTGAGGAAAACGGATTGGCATGCAACCTGCGAAGCAACCCATTCGTACGAACCTCATCAGAAAGAATTGGATGGTGAACGAAATGAACCGATGGATGAAACGACGAATTGAACGCTCAAGGGCCCGCTGTTCACGACAACGTAGCCACAGCCGCGGATGAACGCGGATTTTCGCGGATCAGCGACTTTTCTTGTTCCGATTGTCAAAGACTAACCTCTTAAACTCAGGCTTAGTACCGAAGTTGAGCAATAGTCCGATCTCAATCTCCGTGGCTCTCAAATAATTTAAAAGTTGCGCCTGGTGCGACGAATCGAGGGCACGCACAGCTTTTAGCTCGAGCAGCACACACCTATCGACCAGGATATCTCCTTCGAAGTGGCCAACCTGGTGTCCGCGAAACCACACGGGAATGTCTACCCGACTGCAAACACTCAGGCCAGCCTCCTCTAACGCCAACGCCAAAGATTTGTGGTAAACGGATTCCAAGAACCCGCGTCCTAATTCGTTATAGACCGAAAAGAACACCGCAATAATCGTCTGCGTCAACGCTCTATGTTTTAGATCCGCGTTCATCCGCGGCTAAAAATCAATCTTCAGCCCAATTCGGACTTGCCGTGGTCTCAACGTCCGTTTCGGGACGAGAAAAGAATCGCCAATATCAATGAACTCGGAGCCGAAGCTGAAGACGGTCTTGTTCAGCACGTTGTCGAACTCGACTGACGGACGCACGAACACCCGCTCGCTCAAACGAATCTCACGGGTCACATTTAGATCGAAAACGAATAATCCTGGTCCGTGGCCCGCATTGCGCGGCAAATTTCCTACCTGACCAATCGGCGGCACACTGAACGATTCAGTCACGAGCGCTTCAAGTGGTGAGCCTGGCGCACGCCAGCGTAGTAAACGAAGATCGCCGGAGTAATTCGGCCGATCGTTCGACACATCGTCGAGATTGCGATCGACACCGCCGAGCGAGATGTTGAAAGGCGCTCCCGAAGCTACACGCCAGATTGGCGCCAACTGAAGAAGATGCGGTAGGTTGAACACTCCTGACAAAACAAGGCGATGACGCCGGTCGAGCAGACTGCGTGCACGTTCAGCATGGAAGTCTCCTGGAACGAGCGCGTCAGAAGTGTTGACCACACCGTCGTCAATCAAACTCGAAAGCGTATAGCCTGCGCGAAAGCTAAATCCCGATCCGAATCGCTTGCGCAACTCCACGGTCATTCCTCGATAGAAACTGTTTCCGGCGGAGATCAGTTGCTCGAGCTCACCGCGAGACGGATCGGGGCGCAAATTGTTAATCGCGGCCAGCGCGACTTCGAGCATCGTAGTCGAAGTCAAACTGTTGAGATTCATCACTGATACCGGCACGCCAAATTCGACAATGCGATTCACGGTGTTAGTGTTTGGATTGCCGTAAATAAACCTCACCAGCTCGCCCGCAGTCGCAGCGTTATAGAGTGGACGACTAGACGTTGCGGGACGAAAGAAATTGGCGAAGTCTCGCGACGCAAGAAACTCAGAGAAGTTGTTGTAGCCGGCCGGAAGAACTGGAGCGTTGGCATTGAACTCGCGCCACAGATGTATGCCGCGCGTGAAGCTGAAGTTTGCTTCCACGGAATATCCGTGACCGAGATCGCGTTCTACACCGAGATTTATCTGATAACTCTCCGGAATTCTTAATCGCGGATTGAGGCGCCTCGAAAACTGCATATTCAAAACACCAAACTCACGCACCAGGCTCGAGTTGGCATTCAGCGTCTCAGGAAAGTGCAGATTCCTGGCGATGAAAGCGCGTCGCTGTTCGGCCGTCATCAGCTTTCCGGTTGACGGATCGCGCAACAGGTTTGTGTCGAAGAAGAGTTGTTGCTTGCCTAACGTGAAATCATCGATCGTGCGCAGCAGCGGTCGATTGAAAAAGATTCCGGCCCCAAGCCGCAGCACGAGCTTGCCGGAGTCAAACGGACTGTAGGCCAGCGAAAACCGCGGTCCAAAATTGTTCGCGTCGCGAAGAATCGTTTCGTACTCATAACGCAAGCCGTAACTCAAAAGCAGTTGTGGCAGGATCTGCCAGTCGTGCTGCACGAAGACGCCGGTGTAAAGATTCTTCTGCGTCGAGGAGCCTTGGAAGTTTTGCCGGAAACGACTCGGAATGCCGGCAAGAAAATCGCCGGCACTCGCGAAGTTGAACGTTCCGGTGAGGTCTGAGAGATCGATAAACGTCGACCGGACGTGATGAACATCGGTGCCAAGCTTCAAAGAATGATCGCCGCTGGCGAAAGAGAGCACTTGCTGCACTTGCACGCGATCTTCGCGCCTGTCGCTGCCTCCGGCAGTCGAAGAGCCGGCCACTAAAGTTCCTGTTCGCCTGTCGGGATCGTCAGCCGTCAGAGGATCGTTCAACGTGATGAGCACCACGGGCTTATTTCCGCCGCGAGCTTCGAGCGCAGGTGCGAGTCGTGAATATTGAAATCGCAGTTGGTTTACAAGCCGATCGGAGAACACAAAATTATCCGCGAATGAGATCGCATCGGAATTGCGTCGTCGTCCCTGCAATGCCTCCGCGAGTCGATTGCCGCCTCCAAACTGCCTGAGATTGATGAGCCGTCCGCGCTGATAAACGACCGATGCGTTGTGCATTGGCCCAAACTGATGATCCACACGCGTGGTGATGCTCGTGTTCTTCAGCGGAGTGCTGATCGAAGAGATGAAAGGCGCAACCTCGGCCGCGAGTGCGGGGTCGTTGACATCTTCGAGCCGGCGCCGATCGAGCTGCGTTGGTGAAGGCAGCGGAGACACTGCGTTCTGTTTGACTGGAACCAACGTGTCGATCAGCGCGTTGTCGAGAACTTTATTCAACTCGTAAGACACAAAAAACACTGTCTCCTTGCGCGTTACGACTCGCAACGGACCACCGGCTGTAAATCCAAACGTATGCTCCTGTAAAGGCAGTCGCGCGAGGCCGAGCGAGTTGTTCCTGAACGTGTTCGCGTTGAGTGCTTCGTCCCTGAAGAAGTGAAACACGCGGCCATGAAACTGCTGCGAGCCGCTGCGTGTGCGCAGGTTGATGCGAGCGCCGGAGGCGCGTCCATACTCCGCGGAGAACTGATTCGTAATCACCTGCACTTCGTCCACTGCTTCAAGTGACGGCTGGAAACGTTCGCGAGCAGCGCGATCGTCGTTGTTGTCGAGTCCGTCGATGGTCAGGTTGTTCGAGTAGGCAGGTGCACCGGCAAGAGCGAAAGCGCCTGCTTCTTCAGGCGTATTTGCGTGATTGGCGTTGCGATCCTCGGCGAGGTCGCGAGTTGAAAGTGGTTCTTCAGTGATGCCGGGCAATGTGAAGATCAGATCCAAAACTGACCGTGTGCTGATTGGTATTGCGTCAATCTCCCGCGCAGTCAGCGTCACGCCGACGATGGTCCGTTTTGTATCAACAACCGGCGTGTCTGCGGCAGTGACGATAACGGGTTCCACGACAACGTCTGACGGAATCGGCGTGGCATCGAAATGCAAGGCTTGTCCGGCGACGGTCGTGACGCCGGATATCTCGTAAGACGCAAACCCTGGAAAGGAAATGCGAACGACGTAAGTTCCGGGTTCGAGCTGAATCAAGCGATAGCGGCCTTCGACATCAGTTGTCGTCATGCGCTTCTGACCGGTTTTGATCAGCTTCGCTTCAACCTCGGCGCCGGCGATCGCGGCTGCGTTTTGGTCCATGACGCGACCGGAGATCGTAACCGTATCGAGATCTTGTGCGCGAACGTGTTGAAAAGTGAATGTGAGTAGACAGATAGAGACTAGTGTGAGACGTGAGGTCATCGTTTTGCTCCTTTGAGTTGTGAGGTTAACTAACCGAGCACCACTTTAGCACAAAAGATAATTTTTAGCCGCAGATGAACGCGGATGACGCGGATTAGATTTCCTGATCCGCGTCATCCGCGTTCATCTGCGGCTAAAATCATGACCGTGAGCTGCGCCGTCTCAGCGCGGCCGCGCGTGTGAGCGGGACCAGGGCGTCGCTGCCTTGTGGCGCCGCTTCAAAATTCGAAAACTCATCTGCGTGCGATTGGAGGTATTCAAAGAAACGTTCGAATTCCTGTCGCATCGCGTCCATCTTCTCGCGCATGTTGAGAATGATCTCAACGCCGGCGAGATTCACGCCGAGGTCACGCGTTAACGAAAGGATCAGCTCCAGTCGTTCGAGATCCGAGTCGGTGTAAAGACGGGTATTACCTTCGGAACGTGAAGGCTTCAATAATCCCTCACGTTCGTAAAGTCTGAGCGTTTGCGGATGAATGCCATACTGATCCGCAACCGCACTTATCGTGTAGGTTTTCGGCTTTCTGGTCATTCCAGCCCCATTTCAACTCGCGGGTTCGTCGTGTTCAGCTTCGAATACTCCCGCAGCAGTTCTTTCGTCTCTTCCGAAATCACCTTCGGCAGAGTCACTTGCACTTCTACAAACTGGTGGCCCTTCGCGCCTGGATTGCGAAGCGACGGCGCACCACGCTCGCGCAAGCGAAACTTTTGTCCCGACTGTGTTCCTGGCGGAATACGCAACTGGGTTTTTCCGTCAACTGTAGGCACTTCTATCTTTGCGCCGAGCGCCGCCTCCGGCACTGTGATCGGAACGGTCACATAGATGTTATCGCCCTTGCGCGTAAAATATTTGTGTGGACCGACGTTGGTGATGATGTGCAGGTCGCCCGCAGGCGCGCCGAGACGGCCGCCTTCACCTTTGCCCGGAATTCTCACGCGCGATCCAGTCTCGACACCCGCTGGAATTCGAACTTTCACCGTCTCTGTTTTCGGGATCGTTCCTTTGCCGTGACAGAGCGAGCACGGCGCGCGACGTCGTCCAGTACCCCCGCAATCAGGACACTCCTGCGCGAACCGCAAACGGCCGCCAGCCCGCTGCACCTGGCCCGAGCCTTTGCACGTCGGACAAACAACCACTGGCCCACCTATGTCGCCGGCGCCGTTGCAACGCGTGCATTGCTCCGAACGATTTACGGTAATGTTTGTCGTCAATCCTTTGATTGCTTCTTCAAACGAGAGGCTCAACGGCATCTCGATGTCAGCGCCGCGCTGCGGCTGTGGCCGCGGTGGTTCCTTTTCTTTCGCAGCGCCGCCGCCAAATAAATCGGCAAAGATGTCGCGAAAACTGCTGCCACCTGAACTGGTTGACCCGCCGCCCCAGTCGAAACCTGTAAAGTCGAAACCCGGCGCACTGCGTCCACTGGATGGACCAGCGCCTCGCGCTGCCGCGTCCGCCAGATTCTCAGAATACTGCCCGAAGCGATCGTAAACGCTTCTCTTCTTCGGATCGGAAAGCACATCGTGTGCTTCCGACATGAGTTTGAAGCGTTCCTCGGCGGTTTTATCACCGGGATTCACGTCCGGGTGATACTTGCGCGCTAATCGCCGGTAAGCCTTCTTGATTTCTTCGGGCTTGGCGTCGCGCTTGATGCCGAGTATTTCGTAATAGTCCTGCTTAGCCATTTAACCATCTGCTCAATTGCCGATTTGAAGAAAAGGCGGAGCGAGTACATCTTCTCCGCCTCTTCTGTTGCATTCGGAAATTGGCAAAGCCCCTTACTTGTTCTCGTCTACATCGACGTACTCGGCGTCGATGACGTTGTCTTCGCCCGAACCACTCGAAGACGACGCGCCTGCCGCCGATGCCTGATCACCAGTCGCTTCCGTTCCCGGCGGTGGCGCCTGCTGATAAAGCGCTTCGGCCAACTTGTGCGACGCGGTCTGGAGTTGATTGAAAGCTTCGTTGAGTCGTTCAACTCCACCTTCAGCCAACGCCTTCTTCGCCTCAGCAATCGCCGATTCGACGTCAGATGCAACCGCTCCGACTTTCTCGCGATTGTCAGCCAGCGTCTTCTCCATCTGATAGACGAGACCATCGAGGCGATTGCGCGCTTCGATCTCTTCGCGCTTGCGAGCGTCTTCGGCGGAATGCGCTTCAGCATCCTTCATCATCTTGTCGATCTCGTCCTTGGCCAAACCAGACGACGCCGTGATCGTGATCTTCTGCTCACGACCAGTGCCCATGTCCTTGGCCGAAACGTTCACGATGCCGTTTGCGTCAATGTCAAAAGTGACCTCGACCTGCGGCATGCCGCGCGGTGCCGGCGGAATACCGACGAGATGAAACTTGCCCAAAGTGCGATTGTCCGAAGCCATCGGTCGCTCGCCCTGAAGCACGTGAACTTCAACTGATGTTTGATTGTCAGATGCTGTTGAGAAGATCTCCGACTTCCGCGTCGGGATAGTCGTGTTTCTTTCGATCAGCTTGGTGAACACTCCGCCGAGCGTCTCGATACCGAGGCTGAGCGGCGTCACGTCGAGCAACAGAATGTCAGTCTTCTCACCCGAAAGAACGCCTGCCTGCACGGCTGCACCAACCGCAACCACTTCGTCAGGGTTCACACTCTTGTTTGGCTCTTTGCCAAACATTTCCTTCACGATTTCCTGGACCTTGGGAATGCGCGTCGAACCACCAACGAGAACTACCTCGTCGATCTTCCTGGCATCGACGCCGGCGTCCTTCAATGCAACTTCAACCGGACCCCTGAGCCGCGTCAGGATCGGATCAACCAACTGCTCGAAACGTGACCGAGTCAGTTTCATCGCCAAGTGCTTCGGACCAGACTGATCGGCGGTCACAAACGGCAGGTTGATCTCTGTCTCCATCGTGCTTGACAGCTCGATCTTCGCCTTCTCCGCAGCTTCTTTCAGACGCTGCAACGCCATCTTGTCGTTCGAAAGATCTATACCTTGATCTCTCTTGAACTCTTCGATAATCCACTCGATCAGGCGTTCGTCGATGTCGTCGCCGCCGAGGTGTGTGTCGCCGTTTGTCGACTTCACTTCCACCACACCCTCGCCTACCTCGAGGATCGAGATGTCAAAGGTGCCGCCGCCAAAGTCAAAAACCGCGATGGTCTCGTCTTTCTTCTTGTCGAGACCGTAAGCCAGCGCCGCAGCCGTCGGCTCGTTCACGATACGCATGACCTCGAGGCCTGCGATCTTGCCCGCGTCTTTCGTCGCCTGGCGCTGCGAGTCGTTGAAATAAGCCGGCACTGTGATAACGGCCTTATCGACCTTCTGACCGAGATAGTCTTCAGCCGACTGTTTCATCTTTTGCAGGATGATGGCCGAGATCTCCGGTGGGCTCCATTCTTTGCCCCCCGCCACGACTCGCACATCGCCGTTGCCCGCGCCCTGAACCTTGTATGGAACCTGTTTGATTTCTTCTGTAACTTCGTTATAGCGACGTCCCATAAATCGCTTAATCGAATAGACAGTATTTTCCGGGTTGGTTACCGCCTGGCGTTTGGCAACCTGGCCAACAAGGCGACTGCCATCTTTGGTGAACGCCACGACCGAGGGCGTGGTGCGGCCACCTTCGGAGTTAGTGATCACGGTGGGTTCACCACCCTCCATCACCGCCACGACCGAGTTGGTTGTTCCCAAGTCAATTCCAATAATCTTGCTCATCTTTTAGTCTCCAAAACCTTCCTTGATTAGAACATTCCAGACATTCGCCTTGAACGCTGGCACAATATAATACCTGAGTGCGTTATTGTCAACTTTATTTGAGTCTATTGGATGCGTTCAGCGGCGGTCTTCGTTGACGAGTTTGGAGACGAAAAAGACGTAGTGGGCGCCTGAAAGGACACTTAACGCGAAAACTGTGGCGTAAATCGTGGGCAGGTAGTACCCGGTGCCGTATGGCACGCTGGCGGCGAAAATGATGGCCGTAATCGCGAAGATCTGGACGGTCGTGTTGATTTTGCCGAGCATCGACGGCCGAAAGCCGCGAAAGCCGGTGACGATGTTGATGGCCGCAGCCCCGACCAGAATAAAAACGTCGCGGCTAATAACTGCTACGGTCACCCAAAAAGGTACCGGCAAATGAGGCGGCAACGGCTGCGGGAAAACCGACCGCATCGACAGCACCACAAACGAGGTCACGAGCATCAGCTTGTCAGCGATGGGGTCGAGGATCGTGCCCAGTTGCGACTTCTGATCAAACCGGCGAGCGAGTAGCCCGTCCAGGCCATCGGTCACTCCCGCCAGCACAAAAACTCCCAGTGCCAGTACGAATCGTTGATAGAAGAGCAGCGAGACGAAGACCGGAATCAAAACCATCCGGAACACCGTCAAGAGATTGGGAACAGTAACTATCCGGGAGGACATTTATACAGGATTAAGATGAACAGGACTCACCTGGTTAACCCCGTCCAACTTCTTAGTTCCAACAAAGAGATTTCAGGCGGGCATCCGTATCGGATGGGCAAAACCACCGTTCCTAAACCGCGATTGACGTAAATCTGCGTGTTTCCCTGCCGGCCGAGCCCTTTCAACATGCGGCGGCGCGGTCTGCCGGAACTGCGATCGCCACGGATCGCAACCTGTCCGCCGTGGGTGTGTCCGCTCAGCACCAGATCGACCGAAGCGCGGGCAGCGCGACGCAGAATAATCGGATTGTGCGCCAGCAGGAGTTTCATTTCGTCGTGACGTGCGCCCGCCATCGCCAGCGGCAAGTCTTCCAAGCCGACCATGTAATCGTCGACGCCTGCCAGCCAGAAGGCCGCGCCGTTTCGTTCGAAACGCATGCCTTCATTTATCAGCACAGTGATTCCTTCGGCGCGGAAGAGATCGGTTATCAAAGCGGCGTCGGTCCAATGATCGTGATTGCCCAACACCGCGTAGACGCCATGACGCGCTTCCAGACGGCCCAACATCTCGGCACAAGGAGCTGCGTAATGTCGCTCCTTCGAGATGTAATCGCCGGTGAGCGCGATGATGTCGGGCTTCAGCCTGTTTGCAGTCTCGACAGCCCGCTCGATCTGTTCTCTGCTTGAAAAAGGACCGTGATGAATATCGGAAAGCTGTACTATGCGAAAGCCGTCAAACTCTTTTGGCAACCGGCTTAACTGGATTCGCTCGTGCTCGATGCTGAGCATGTAGGGCTCAGTGAGCGCAGCACGCGCTACATGGGTCAAGCTAAGAGCCAGGGAACGCAACGGTGTTTCTGGTCGCTGAGCACCGCCATAAGGCGCGACACGGCTACGTTGATTCCGACGAATAGGGGTCGCCATCTTTTTGTTTGATTTGGCGCCACCTGCCGGGGAGCGCCCTCAAGTGGGGCGCATTATAGAGACCTCCACACTGGGACGCAACTCGCGAAGCTGATTGGCAGACAGGGAGATATGCCATAATCGGCCACTTTTGGGCGAAAAACCTGATGAAACGAGTCTTGATTAGCTTAGGTGTCCTGTTGTTTTTTCTTTTAGGGACCACGGTATTCGCCACCGTAGGCGAAGGATCCAGTAGCCACGGCCTCGATCCGGCAGTCCTCATTGGCGTGGCCGTGATGCTGACACTCGCTAAGCTCGGCGGTGAGATCTTTGAGCGTCTACATCAACCCGGCGTTTTGGGTGAACTGTTTGCCGGCATACTGCTCGGCAATCTCGTGGTGTTTGGTTTCAAGGGCGCGGAGCCACTCAAGACCAGCGAGACGATCGCTGCATTGGCTGAGCTCGGCGTAATCATTCTCTTGTTCGAGGTCGGTCTTGAATCGGACTTGAAAGAGATGATCGAGGTCGGATGGTCGTCGCTTCTGGTGGCAGTGCTTGGTGTGATTGCGCCCTTCTTTCTTGGTTGGGCCGTTTCGGCTTACTTCATACCGACTGAACCTCGGCTAGTCCACATCTTCATTGGCGCAACTCTTTGCGCGACGAGTGTCGGAATCACCGCACGCGTTTTCAAAGACCTCAATAAACTCGGCACACGCGAAGCACGCATCATTCTCGGCGCCGCGGTGATAGACGATGTACTTGGACTGTTAGTTCTCGCAGTTGTCGCGGGAAGCATCAGGGCCGCGGCGGGTGGTGGCACGCTCTCGGTATTTGAGGTCGGCGTTATCGCGCTGAAGTCGCTTGCGTTCCTGGTTGGCTCAATTGTCATCGGGCTGTTCCTGATGCCACGCATGCTTCGCGGTGCAGGTCGTTTGGAGACGCGAGGTGTTTTGCTGACGCTCGCGATCTGTTTCTGTTTGTTACTGTCGTGGTCCGCGGCAATGGTTGGCCTGGCGCCGATCGTCGGCGCATTTGCAGCCGGACTCATTCTGGATGAAGTGCATTACAAACCAACCGGCGGCCGCCAGGAACGCGATCTTCACGATCTGTTGCAGCCTGTCAGCACTGTGTTAGTACCGATATTCTTCGTGTTGATGGGATTGAAAGTTGATCTGCGATTCTTTAGTCACGTAGGCATACTTGGATTCGCGCTTGCACTAACGCTGGCGGCGATACTCGGCAAACAGATCTGCGCGTTCGGTGTGGTCGAGCGAAACATCAATCGCCTGGCGATCGGATTGGGAATGATTCCGCGTGGTGAAGTTGGTCTTATATTTGCCGGTATTGGTGCAACGCTGATGTTGCCTTCGACTGGCGGCGTCGAGCAGCCGGTAATCAGTTCGGCGATCTTCGGCGCAGTTGTTATCATGGTCATCATCACGACGTTGATAACACCGTTCGCATTGAAGTGGGCGCTGGCAAGATCTACCGGAAAGAGCAAAGGGAAGGGTTAGTCAAATGGGAACAAAGAAGGACCAGCACAAAGCGGGCATTCCAGCGAAACCCCGTGGACAACAAACTGGCTTTGCAGGAAATCCCGATCAGAATCGCGAGGAGATGAAAAAGACGCCTGCTTTGCGAGGCCGCCGCAAGAACGCCAACAAGATGTTTGCCGACGCCTCAGAGCAACACATCGCAGGCAATCCGGTTACTCCAAGCACCAACGCTCCTTCAACAGTAGTTAACGTAGCCACAAAAAGTCACAAGAAACACCGGGCTTAACTCCGATTATTTTTTGTACTTTTGTGCTTCTTCGTGGCTAAGTAGGCCAACCAAATCTTTAGATCTGTGTCTGTATCGATGTGACTGAAAGCGACAGTGATCTAGTCAGGCGCGCTCAGGCAGATGACATCGATGCGTTTTGCGTTCTGGCGGAACGCTACGCACGTCGCATACATCTGCTGGCCTCTCACTATTGTCGCAACGCACAGGATGCTGAGGATCTCTCGCAGGAAGTTTGGCTCAAGGCTTATCAAGGGTTGCAATCGTTTAGATCCGACTCCTCCTTCTACACGTGGCTGCGTCGCATCACCATCAATACCTTTCTGAATCATCGACGATTGAGACTGTTCCGCAGGCGTGGACAAACGACAGTCGTCGAGTTGCTGCGAATTGACCCAGAGAATCCCGAAACAGTTTTAGAGTCGCGCTCTGCGTCTCCGGAAAACATTTACAACAAGTTGCTCTTCGGAAGCGTCGTCAATGCGCTGGCGGAATTGACGCCGTCGCAGCGGCTTATGTTTCTACTGCGACACTACGAAGGAATGTCTTACGACGAAATCGCAAGTGAAATGAACTGTTCGAGCGGAACGGTGAAGAAAGGAGTTTCGCGCGCGATCGCAAAGTTGCGCGCGAAACTCGAGCCGGATACCGAGACGGCGGACGGCATGCCAACTTTAGCAAACGAATATTGAGCGGAGTTTTTGAAATGCATAATTGCAAGGACACGAAAGAACAGATTACTGAACTGCTCCTGGATGGAGTACAAGACCAAGCACTCTCGGCAGAGCTACGTCGATGTGCTGAATGCCGCGCTGAGTTTGACGCGCTTAAAGCAACGCTGCACATCACGAGCAGATTTAGTGAAACTGCGGCGCCAGCCGAAGGTTATTGGATCAGTTATCACGCACGCCTGCGCGAAAAGCTGATCGCCGGACCAGAACAATCTCCCGCAAAGGCGCAAAGGTGCAAAGAAGCGCTTTCGGTTTTCTTTGCGCCTTTGCGCCTTTGCGGGAGAACTTTCTTGTTGAGGTCAGTATCGGTTCCAGTACCTGTAGGCATTGCCGTACTCGCCGTTTGTATAACGCTTGGCTTCTTCGCGATTCGAGGTGAGCGCAAAGAATCAGTGCGTCCGGTGAATACCGCTGTGATTCGTGTGCCGGTGGAAGTGCCCGTGGTCCAGGAGAAGATTGTCACCCGAGTTGTTTACCGCGAACGACGATCGAAGAGATTGCAGCAGACTGGCGTGGCAACAAAATCTGATAGCACCTTTGCTAAATCCCAGAAATCACGAAACGAAGATATTCCCACCACCCTCACAGGGTTCAAGCCCACGGATGAGATCAAGCTCACCGTGATCAAACGAGGGTCTTCGAATGAGAAATAGGATTCTGATCTTCCTGCTTTGCCTACACGGTTTGGCGATCTCCGCGTCGGCGCAAAACCCGGCCATGCATCAACTCATCTTGCAGGTTTCAAATGGAGGCTTCGTCGCTTTCAGAAGCGAAACGTCTGCGCCAAACAGCCAAGCCTCATCCAACGATAACTCACTGGCGGCATTACTCTACTCACAAGCTTTTGCCGGCCAGGGTCAAGTCATTCACCGCGTTTTGACCGATGCTCAGCAGAACGTCATCTTTGGCTACGATCTTTGGGTGAACGCTGATCCGCTCACGAAAAAGTTCAGCGTGGCTGTATTACCGGCCGATGAAGTGTTTCGTCGCAACTTCCTGAAAGATTCCACCCCACTCCGATCAAACAGCGCATTTGCGACGTTCCCCAAATCAACTGAACCGCAAACTCTGGACGATGGCGATGCGGTCTCACTCGAGTTGCTCGTCAATCGCGAGTCAGGCGTGAAGATTGTCGACGTGGTGCGCGTCACATTCGATCAATCGAGACTTCGCGAAAGTCGTCCTGAATCGATTCCGAAAGACTTCACACTCGACGCCATCGCGCTGGCCGTAAAAAACTACAGCTTGTCGATCAATGGGAATCTGGTGAGCAAGAGCAAATCGAGCATCGGCTGCACGGGCGCGCTGCTCTGGTTCTACGTGCCGGAGCGTGGCCGGTTTATTTTTTCGCTCGTGCCTCGCGAGGGTTATCAATTCGAAAAAACTGCCGTGCTTGATGGTAACCGCATCGAGTTCACCGCGAATGGTGAGCGTTACGAATGGGTTTCGAGCGCTTCGATCCTGCCGAACGGAGGCACCTGGAATCTTTGGGTGTTGCACGATACGGATTACGCGCCGCTCTTCGGTGCAGAAGCATCGGCGCCGCGGTCAGCGATCAAGAAAGGTCCAAACGTATTTGAAAAACTCGATCGAGCGCTCATCAAACAGGGCGCCACGCTTATGTTGGGTTCCGGATCGCAAGGCAGACTCGAGACAAATCCGGTTGACGTTCCGCAACGCGTAATGATCGGCGGTGCTGATAGCATGGAAAATCTTTTGCCCCAGAATTTACCGAAGAGTTCCCCGAAGAGTCCTTAGCCCTAAGCAGTTCTTCGTCTCCCATCAATTAACTAAACAACGGTCTCAGCAAAGAGGTGGCGCTGAGATAGGGATAGGTGTGTGCCAAAGAACCGGTTTCGAAGGAGAGTCACATGAAAACAACTCGTGTCATCGTGTCGCTGATTGGATTATTGCTCTTGTCATCACCGGCGCTATCGCAATCGGAGGACGTGCCAAAATTTGAAGTCGCCGCGGAGTTCACTTCGCTCGAGCGAGACAACGGCGGAGGAAAGCGGAGTGAGCCCGGTGTCGGCGCTCGGTTTACTTTCAATCTCAACAGAGTTGTTAGTCTCGAGACGGCGGGCTACTTCTTTCCCAAGAGATGCTTCGATTGTAGTAACAATGGACGAGTGACCGAAGTTCTCGGCGGAGTGAAGGTAGGCAAGCGGTTCCAAAACTGGGGTATCTTCGCGAAAGCTCGACCGGGCGTCATCAGTTTCGGCCAGGGTAAATTCAACATCGTGCCGGCTCCTTCGAATCCCGGATTCCCGTTTACGTTCGAAGCTGAACGACTTAGCACCTTTGCGACGGATATCGGAGGCGTGATCGAGTTTTATCCTTCACGACGAATCGTGACGCGTTTCGATGCCGGCGACACGATTATTCACTTCAACCGCCGAACCACGAACGGCATTCGATTCGATCCGGAGACAGGCTTCAGCCTGGTGCCGTTTACGTTCCCTTCGAGAAACAGTCACAATTTTCAGTTCATTGCAAGCGTAGGCTTTCGCTTCTGATCCCCGTCACGGTTTCTTGAAGACGCTGTCAGGGATCTCTACGTCAAACTTGACGTCAGTAACACGCACGACGATGTCGCCGTTCGCGATGTTGTTTGAGACAGTTTTGAAGGGAATCATCACACCGTCGACGTTGCGGTAGTCACTGAACCACTGCTTTTCAGGTATCTCGATACCGGCGGTCTCGCTCACGATGACTGAGTCGCGTCGCAACAGTAGAAACGATTTGGTGGAAACGTAGTCAGTAACCGGCGTACCTTTTTCATTTCGCTTTTCAACGATGTAGCACTCTTCGTCGCCGATCTTGGTCATTCCCTTTACAGTGATCTTGCTGTAATTGGTTTTCCAATTGAGCACGTCGTAAAAATCGGCGCCGGCCTTGATGTCTTCAAGCCGCTTGCCTGAGTAAGTGTCCGCCGGCGCAAAACTCATCACTTCACCGCCGCCGTTGCCGTCGAAATAGCTCACTATGGATCCGATCTTCTTTCCCAACGCCATAATGGTCATCTCGCTTGCCGCGAGATTCGGCGCCTTCGCGCTTATCGATCCTTTTCCTTGCACGCCCTGATTCTCGAGATCGATTTCGACAGTAGTGATTGAGGATTTATGTTTGCGCAGGTTCTCCTCGCCACCATACGCAGCAATCGTTTTTGTCAGCAACTCGTCAACGCTGGGCGTTGGAAGCTCGCCGACAGTAACTGACGCCGCATTGCTGGGAGGAGTTACAACTCTCGTCAATACGACGTTGCCTTGCGGCTGCTCGAGAAACAGTTCCGTTTCGGATTCTTTGTCTTTGACCGGCCTGAAGGTGGCGAAGAATCCTGGGGGCGCTGGCTCGGCGAGCTTGTAACGCCGCCCACCGATGTTCTGAAGCGCGTACGGCGGTTGACCTGGAACTGTCAGGACCAACTTGTCGTCTTTCAAGCTGACATCAAAATTCACGCCCGCTGCGGCGAGCAAGTATGTACCAACCTCTTGTTTCGGATCGGCAGCGGGTGCCGATGCGGTCGTATCGTTGGCCTTTGGATCGCCGACGAGGTTCTTCCAGATCGTGTTCATCGCAAACGCGCCGAGCGACGAAGCAGTCACGTTTGTCAGCAACACGAAGCCGAGTTTCTGATCCGGCATGAACGCCACTTGCGAATTGAAGCCGTCGATGTTGCCGCCGTGCTCGACAACTTTGTGTCCGTTCCACTGGCGCAGAAACCAACCAAGACCGTAGTCGACTGCACCGCCAATGTTGATCTGCTTGCTCACTAGCTCCTGAAATCCTTTTTCGGAGACAAGGCGTCGGCCCTTGAAAGTTCCGTCGCTCAACATGAACCGCACCCATTGGGCCATGTCGCGCGCGCTCGAATTGATTGCGCCGGCCGGAGCAGCAGCGGGAATTGGCCGCTGCGGCAATTGACGAGTTACCTTGGTCGATGGTTTGTAGTCGTAACCGAGAGAGTAATCGCGTGATTTCTGCATCTCTTCTGGAGACGTGTCGCTTTCAGTCATACCTAGCGGCTTGAAGATCTTGGTTGCGATCAGTTTTTCCCAGGTGGAGTTTTGTGCTTTCGCGACGGCCTCGCCGGCGGCTGTGTACATTACATTTTGATACTGAAACTTCTCGCCGAGCTTTGCTGTGGGCTTCGCCATGCCCGCGACCTTGATCAATTCTTCGCGATTGAGCACGCCGGTGACCATCGCCAGATCCGTGCGATTCAATCCCGAACGGTGGGAGAGTAAATCTCTAAGCGTTATTTTGGCCGCAGCATCGGGATCACGCAGAGTGAAATAGGGAAGAAACTTCTTTGGCGAGTCATCCAGCGACAGTTTGCCTTCGTCCGCGCTCATCACTGCCAGCATCGCGGTAAACGCCTTCGATGCAGAACCGATCGCGAAGCGCGTGTCGGGTGTGACTGGAAGCTTCCGTTCGAAATCCTTGACGCCGAGTCCTTTGAGGTAAATCAGGCGGTCGTCTTTGACGATCGCCAGCGAGAGTCCTGGAATACCAAGCTCTTTGCGTTTGTCGTCGATGGCTTTCTCGATTGCCGCGAGTTGCGAGCTGTAGTCCTGCGCTGCAGCGACAGCTTTGGTGGGCTCTTGCGCTACGACAACAGGTCTGGGAAGCAGCGCAACCGAGAACGACAGAACTAGAACGATGGCGGAAACGACACGTGTGAAAGGTTTAAGGTGGCTCATAGCCGGTCTAATACGCAGTAGTTTGAGAGAAAGTTTTCACGCAAAGGCGCAAAGATGCAAAGAAGAGCGAACCTTTCTTTGCATCTTTGCGCCTTTGCGTGAAGACTACCGCCAAAATCAGTCGACGACCCAGGTGTCGCCGCTATCGATCAGCTTCTCCAGGTTTCCCGGTCCTGATTTCGCAACAGCCGCGTCGATCTGGTCGACCATCATGTCTTCGTAAGTGGGCCGTTCAATCGCCCTGAAGATTCCCACCGGCTGCGGAAATTCCGGCTGCTCCATGCGCGCCAACATGAACGCCACCGAAGGATCTTTCAAGTTGATGTCGTGGACCAGCAGATCATTTTCCGTGATGCCGTTCTCGCCAATCGTCACGACTTCCGGATGAGCGCCGTTCATTCGGATTCCCTGTTTACGGTCCTTACCGAAGATCATCGGCTTGCCATGTTCGAGATAGAGGACGCGATCGGAGCGAACAGTGCGTTCGGCGAAGTAGTCAAACGCGCCGTCGTTGAAGATGTTGCAGTTTTGATAGACCTCGATGAATGAGATGCCTTTGTGTTTCGCGGCGGCTTCGACCATCGCGCCGAGGTGCTTGACGTCGATGTCGATCGAGCGCGCGACAAACGTCGACTCACTCGCGATCGCGAGTGACAAAGGGTTGATCGGGTAGTCGATCGTGCCCGAAGGCGTCGACTTCGTCTTCTTACCAAACTCGGAAGTCGGACTGTACTGGCCCTTCGTCAAGCCATAGATACGGTTATTGAAAAGAATGTAATTCAGGTCGAGATTGCGACGGATCGCATGAATGAAATGATTGCCGCCGATCGACAGCGCGTCGCCGTCGCCGGTGATAACCCAAACGCTGAGATCCGGATTGGCGCACTTGATTCCAGTGGCTATCGCCGGCGCGCGGCCATGAATACTGTGAAAGCCGTAAGTATTCATGTAATACGGGAAACGAGACGAGCAACCGATACCGGAGACGAAAACGATCTTCTCGCGCGGGATGCCGAGCTCGGGCATCACTTTCTGAACATTGTTGAGAATGGCGTAATCGCCACAACCCGGGCACCAACGCACTTCCTGGTCAGAAACAAAGTCGGCCTTCTTCAACTGTCCCGGCGGCGGCGCAACGCGTCCCGCTACCGCCGAACCGGTGTCGCTCTCCGCCGACACCACTTCCGAGACCGGCTTATTCCCATTCCCACCATGTCCATTACTCTCTGTACTCATCATTTCTCCTGACTTACGTCGCTCTTTCTAACCGCCTCTTCCAGCTCGCAATACTTCGCCCTAACAGACGGATCCAGTTTGCGTGCAAAGTCCGCGTCAAGCCCACGAATTTTTATTAATTCCTGAACGTCTGCGAGATCTTTCAACCTATCTGGAGCAGATATCCCTGATGCAAGCTTCAGCTCAATAAGTTTTTCGAGTGTGACGAATCTAATACCGTCAATTTCGATCGAAGCCTCGGCAGGCGTTGGCATACTGACTGGCTTCGGCTTTCCATCGCCGGGATATTCGCCAGTAGTCATTACTTCGATACTCACGCCGTCGGGGGTTGAGCGCAGTCTCTTCCTCGCGCCCGGAAATGCCGGGGCATATCCGAGCCCAACAAGTTCGTCATGAAATCTGTCCAACCCCTCACGCGTCATCACCAAATCAATGTCTTCCGTGAATCGTGGATAACCATGAGCCAACAATGCCACCGCTCCGATGACCATGTAATCGATTCCGTGCTCTTCAAGATCATTTGAGAGACGGGCGAGTGTTTTATTTAGCGTCCCTTCACCCATAAAGTAGCGCAGACCTTCAGCGTAGATTTCCGGAATCGACCTTTCTCGCTCTAAGTTTGTTCTCATGGCCTTTTATGCTTTGTTACTGATTCACGGCGTAGGTCCGAAGATCCTGTCCAGCGAGATCCGTAAACCCGGCAGAAGGTCTTGCGCCTCCAGACAATCAGATCCTGAAAACGTTGTTGTGTCCGATGGTGACCGGTAGACCGTTACCGTTGAGTGCTTCGGGTCTACGATCCAAACTTGCTTAGTACCGAAACTAAACCACCGCGAGATCTTTTGCTTTACTTTGCCGGGAGGGTCGCTGGGACTCAAAACCTCAACTGCGAGATCCGGAGGTCCGGGCCAGTAACCTTCTATTTCGCTCCAACGCTCTTTTGTAATGAATGCAAAGTCCGGAGCCAAAACGGTGTCAGGATTAGAAGTCAACTGGAATCCGGTATTAGTCGCGAACACTTCACCCAATCCGTGATCCCAAACAAATTGTCCAAGAGGTATAGAAAGCCGTAATGCGATCCGGCCGTGAGGAAGTCCGGGTGGTGGCATCTTTTCAAGTTCTCCATTGATGAGTTCATAGCGAAAACCGTCGCGAGGAAGATTCATCAGCTCTTCCGCGGTCATTAACGCCGTTGAGGTTGTACTCATCTCTTTACTCCTACCGTTGAACCTTGAGCGCACTGTGAGGAACGCTCCAACATTACAAATACTCCTCGACCTTCCTGACGATCTCGCGGATTTGGAAGGGGCGGCCTTTGACTTTTGAGAAAGGCACCGCATCGACCAAATACTTCGCGCGGATCATGGTGCAGAGTTGGCCCAGGTTCATTTCGGGAACGATCACGGTTTCAAATCCAGCAAGAACTTCGCCGAGATTTCGTGGGAACGGATTCAGGTAACGCAGGTGCGCTGCTGAAACACTCTTGCCTTCACTCTGCATCTTTTCCACTGCAGACATGATCGACCCGTAAGTTGAACCCCAACCGAGCACCAGAACCTTGCCAGTGCGTTCGCCCATGATCTCGACCGGTGGAATCTCAGCCACCGCGCGATCCACTTTTTCCTGACGCAGCTTGACCATCAAATGGTGGTTCTCCGGATCGTAATTCACATTTCCGGTGATGTGCTGCTTCTCGATGCCGCCGATGCGATGCTCTAGACCCGGCGTGCCTGGCAAGGCGTATGGCCGCGCGAGTGTTTCAGGATCGCGGGCGTACGGCATGAACGTCGCGGGATCGTTGGCGAATTTCAGTTCGATCTTTGGCAGCGACTTGATGTCGGGAATCGCCCACGGTTCGGCGCCGTTCGCCAGATAACCGTCTGAGAGATAAAACACCGGAGACATGTATTTGAACGCAAGCCTCACTGCTTCAATCGCCATGTGGAAGCAGTCAGCCGGTGTCGCCGGAGCAACCACGATTGCCGGACACTCACCGTTACGTCCCCAAACAGCCTGAAACAGATCCGCCTGTTCGGTTTTGGTTGGCAACCCGGTTGATGGTCCACCACGCTGAACGTTGATGATCACCAGCGGCAGCTCAGTCATCACGGCCAGGCCAATCGCTTCCTGTTTCAGGGCTACGCCCGGTCCGGACGTTCCGGTCAATCCGATCTGGCCGGCAAAGCTGGCGCCGATAGCTGCACAAATTGCGGCAATCTCGTCTTCGGCTTGAAATGTTTTGACTCCGAAAGTCTTGTGACGCGACAACTCGTGCAAGATGTCTGACGCCGGTGTGATCGGATACGAGCCATAAAACAGCGGACGCCCTGCGAGCTGCGACGCAGTGATGAACCCGATCGCGGTCGCTTCGTTCCCTGTTAGTTTTCGATATTTTCCGGGCGCGATCTTCGCCTTCTTAACTGTGTAGTGTGTGGTGAAGACCTCGGTCGTGTCGGCGAAGTTGTAACCGGTCTTCAAGGCGATCTCGTTTGCCTTTGCCAGCTCCGGACTCTTGGCAAACTTGGTATGAATCCAGTTGAGCGTGTTTTCCATCGGCCGGTCGTAGAGCCAATAAAGCACGCCGAGCGCAAAGAAGTTCTTGGAGCGATCGATCTCTTTACGCGAGAGCTCCACGTTGCCCTTGAGAGCATTCATGTTGAGCGTCGAAATCGGGAGCTTGTGCACGCGATAGCCGGCCAGCGAATTGTCTTCGAGTGGGTTTGAAGCGTAACTCGCATACTTCAAATTCTCGGGCGTGAATCCGTCAGTGTTGACGATCAGCGTTCCGCCCTCCTCGAGGTCGGGAAGATTCACTTTCAACGCGGCGGGATTCATCGCGACCAGCACATTTGGCTGATCACCAGGGGTTTTGATGTCCTGGCTGGAGAAGTTCAACTGGAATCCGCTGACGCCTGGCAAGCTTCCGGCAGGGGCGCGAATCTCGGCGGGGAAGTCAGGCAGCGTGGAGATGTCGTTGCCGACCACGGCCGAGGTGTTCGTGAACTGAGTGCCGGTCAACTGCATTCCATCGCCTGAGTCGCCGGCGAAGCGAATAGTTACAGTCTCGACTTCTTCCAGGTTCTTCTCAACGTGGGTAACCGGAGGTTCAATAACAGTGCTCATTGGGTAATCGCGAAAGCCCTTTCCAAATTAGTATTTCCCAAGACAGTATAGGACATATATGTCGTATAAGTCCTATAAGACCTATCTGAATTTTATCTCAATCTTGCGAGCTCTTCCTGATACGGCGACATCGCAGCGAGTTTTGCGATGATTTCAGGCAGAACACTCAAAGTGATGTCGATTTCCTCGTCCGTGTTGTACCGGCCAAGTGAAAAACGAATCGAGCCCTGCGCGGCTGTGTACGGCACGTTCATGGCGCGCAGAGTTGGTGATGAGTCGTGCGACGTCGAATGACAGGCCGACCCTGTTGAAACACAGATGCCAGCCTGGTCGAGATGAAGCAGAATGTTTTGTCCATCGACATATTCAAACGAGATGTTTGAAGTGTTGGGCAAACGCTTAGCACGATCCGCGGTGCCGTTCAGACACGCGTTTGGAATCCGCCTCAGAATCTCATCTTCCAGACGATTGCGCAGCCGCTCGATACGTGCGTGACTGTCGTCTTCGAGCGCGAGCCGGCAGGCCGCACCGAGACCGACGATGTTTGGAACTGCCGACGTTCCCGCGCGACGGCCCTGCTCCTGAGCGCCTCCGACAATCAACGGCGACAGTGAAACGCCTTGTCGAATGTAGAGCGCACCGATGCCTTGCGGTGCATGCAATTTATGACCCGAAAGCGCAAACAGATCGACAGCCGTGTTTTTTAGGTCAATTGGAATCTTGCCGACAGCCTGCACACCATCGACGTGGAACACGGCCTGCGAGTTTTCCCGCACGACGCGGCCAATTTCCTCAATCGGCAAGAGCACGCCAGTCTCGTTGTTTGCCAGCATGATCGAGACGAGCGCGGTGTCAGGACGTAAAGCAGCGCGCAGTTCGTCGAGACTGAGCTCACCGTTGTTGTCGACTCCAAGCCAGGTCACTTCGTAACCGTCGCTTTCGAGCAGCCGGCAGACATTTCGGACCGCCTCGTGTTCGACTTGCGTAGTCACGATGTGTTTCTTCTCAGGTCGTGTAGCCAACACACCTCGAATAGCCCAGTTGTCTGACTCTGAACCGCACGAGGTGAAGACAATCTCGCTCGTCTCACGCGCACCAATTAAACTCGCGACCGGCTCGCGCGACTGCTCGATGGCACGTTTCATCTCGCGGCCAAGCGCGTGCGCCGAAGACGGATTGCCAAAGTACTGCCCGAGATATGGCTGCATTGCCTCAAGCACTTCCGGCGCGACGCGAGTGGTCGCGTTATTATCCAGGTAAATCATTTGTCGCTAGTATCTCCTCAATCAATTGATGACATGAACCGCATCCGCCACCCGCGTTGCAGGCCTCTGTAACTTCCGCAACTGACTTCAGCCCGCGCGACTGAATCTCGCGTTCAATTGTACGTTCAGACACAAAGAAACAGGTACAGATCAGGGTTTCGTCGCCCGCCCAATCGTCGCGAGCCGCGTTGCTGTATTCGCGTATGGCGTCGAGCAACGCGGCACAGGCCAGCTCGGCGCATTGTGCGTTTGCAGGTTCAGCGCAAAGTGCAACACTCAACGCTCTCGGGTCTTGTCCGATGAGCGCAGCTTCCGCAGTGCCGAGGCCGGTTACTTGTTCAGTCAAAACCGACGCAGACGCAACCAAGACATCGCAGCCCGCAGCCCTGAATCTCGCCTGCGATACGCGCTGCGCTTCGTCTACTTGTATCGAGAATCGCACATGCGCGCCACAATTCAGCGAAGCAGCGCGGCCAACAAAGCTCGGCTCGGCTGCGTCACCGACATTGCGCGGGTTCAGGAAATGTTTTACTGCTTCTCTGTGCAACCTCTGTGCTCTCTGTGGTTAAAATAGTCTTTACCCAAACTTACCACAGAGACACAGAGAACACAGAGGTTGCACAGAGAAGGCCATTCAGCTACGCTTTCATTAACATATGACAGAACTGAATGAACAACTAATCCTCGACAGTTTGCGGCAAATCAAAGATCCCGATCTGCACAAAGATATCGTCACACTCGGTTTTATCAGAGATCTAAAAATCGACGGCGGCAACGTCTCTTTTCGCATCGTGCTGACGACGCCCGCTTGTCCTGTGAAAGCGGAAATGGAAAGCGCGGCGAAAGAGATTGTTGGCTCCTTGCCGGGCGTCACTTCGGTGGCAGTGAAGATGGATGCCGAAGTTCCGAAAGGCCGCGGCCTCGGCGAGAAGCTGGTTATCGAAGGCGTGCGTAACATCATCGCGGTCTCGTCAGGCAAGGGCGGCGTCGGCAAATCGACGGTCGCCGTCAACCTCGCGGTTTCACTTGCTCTCGACGGCGCGCGAGTCGGATTGATGGACGCCGACGTTTACGGTCCAAACGTCCCGATCATGCTCGGCGCGAGCCAGGCGCGACCGGAAGTCGAAGGCAACAAGCTGGTGCCGATCGAAGCTTTCGGCGTGAAGTTTATGTCGATGGCACTGCTGCAACCCGGCGACAAACCGATGATCGTGCGTGGACCGATCCTGCATGGTCTCGTGAAGCAGTTTTTGTCAGACGTGAAATGGGGCGAACTCGACTACCTGATCGTAGACATGCCGCCGGGCACCGGCGACGTTCAGTTATCACTGGCGCAATTGGTTCCGGTGCAAGGCGCCGTTTTAGTGACGACACCACAGGACGTGGCGATTGCCGACGTCCGCCGCGCGCTGCGAATGTTTGAAACCGTCGCCATTCCGGTGCTCGGAGTTGTCGAGAACATGAGCTACTTCATCGCTCCCGACACCGGCACTCGTTACAACATTTTCGGCGAGGGCGGTGGAGAACGACTGGCTCACTGGTATCACGTTCCCTTCCTCGGGGCTGTGCCGCTCGGGATAGAAGTGCGCGAAGGCGGCGACAAAGGCGTGCCGGTGGTTGTCAGCCATCCTGACTCACCGCAGGCGCAAGCCTTTCGACATGTGTCGGAAGAGGTGGCGCGGCAAGTCTCGATCGAAGCCATGAAACCCGAACTTGTCGTTTTGGGCAAAGGGCAATAAGATAGCAGAGGCTTGAAAACGAATTATAAGAGTGAGGATTTATAACAATGTCAGCTACTACAGCGCCTACCGTGGCACTCAACGTCACCGAAGCGGCGGCAACTGAAATCAGGAAGTTTATGGCGAGCGAAGAGGGCTTGCCCGAGACTTCGGGGCTCCGCGTGAGAGTCGTTCCCGGAGGGTGCTCCGGATTTCAGTACAGCCTGAACATAGAGGAACAATCGCGCGAAGGCGATTTTATTCTCGACGAGAGGGGCGTGCGCATGTTTGTCGACATGTTCAGCGCGCAGTACCTGAACGGTGTCGAGATCGACTACGTGAGCGGCGTGATGGGATCGGGATTTACGTTCAAGAATCCGAACGCCACCGGCAGTTGCGGCTGCGGCTCCTCGTTCACCGCATAGAACTGCGAGAGATGAGTTTGCGACGGGAGACGGGAGCGATCTCGTCTCCTGTTTCTGTTTAAAGCGATAGACCGGATTTTCAAGATGTTCATGATTTGCCAGGCAAGCAGCGACGAGGATATTCAAGCCACGCGCGGTTTGTTCGAAGAGTACGCCGCGGGCATCGGCATCAGCCTCTGTTTCCAAAACTTCGATCGCGAGCTCGCGAATCTGCCTGGCGACTATGCTCCTCCGCACGGACGCTTACTCCTCGCCCGCGAAGAAGGTCAACTCGCCGGCTGTATCGCGATGCGCAAGCTCGAACCCGGCGTTTGCGAGATGAAACGTCTCTTTCTTCGTCCAGCATATCGCGGACGAGGCCTCGGCAGAGTTTTAGTTGAATCGATCATTGACGAGGCACGCGCACTCGGTTACACACATATGCGTCTCGACACGTTGCCGGGCCGCATGGACCAGGCCATCGCACTGTATCGCTCGATGGGCTTCGTCGAGATCGCGCCTTATTATGAGAACCCCGTTGAAGGCGCAAAGTTTATGGAGTTCAAACTAGCTACAAATCAGGAGTAAAACCATACATGCCAAAGATTCAAGCGGAAACTGCTAATGGCCTCATAGAAACAGAACCACCCGCAGGAAAGAAACTAGTGCTGGCCATCGAAGATGCCGGTATCGACATTCTTCACCGTTGCGGCGGTAACGCACGCTGCACCACTTGTCGCGTTGAAATTCTCGAGGGCGATCCAGGGGAAATGGAGGAACTCGAACGAAACCGTCTTGCGATGGAATCAGAGCTCGCGCCAAATACTCGGCTGTCGTGTCAGATTCGCGTCGCAAATGATTTGAAGGTTCGCGTCATTAATCAGGTAAGCGTACGCGGCATCGACGCCGGTCCTCGGCCGTTCGATTAAATCCATCTATTTGCGCGGCGGGATGGTCTAGGTGTAATCTTCGCGCGTAATTCCAGGCTTTCAACTCGGAGGAAATATGTTAATTGAGTCAACTGCTCATCTTCCCATCAGTCTGGCTATGTTTCAGGACGTGTTTCATTCTCCTAACGGTGACGAACTCTGGCGCATTTTCCTGCGCTGGGCTCACTTCGTTGCCGGCGTCACATGGATCGGTCTGCTCTACTTTTTCAATCTGGTAAACGTTCCCTTTCAGAAGGGAATTGATGCTGATACCAAAAAGAAAGTTAATCCCGATCTGCTTGGTCGCGCGCTTTGGTACTTTCGCTGGGGCGCGGTGGTGACCGTGCTGGCTGGTCTAACTTACTATGCGATGGTCATTCTCAAGGCCGACGTAGCCAATGCGAACAACATCGGACGCGGCAACGTCAATCTTTGGGTTGTGTTGTTGTCGTGGTTGACTTATCCGATCGTTCTGTTTGTGATCGAGTATTTGATCATCAAGAAAGTTCCCGGTCTAATCAAAGACGGTCGTGTGTTTGCGATCGTGATGTTTCTGCTGGTGGCTTTCTTCACGTGGGGACTCATCAGGTTCTTCACGGGAATGCTGAGCGTCAACGGCGAGAGTTACGCCAGCAACAAAGCGTATTCGATCGGCATCGGTGGTGCTTACGGCATCCTGATGATGTTGAATGTTTGGGGAATCATCTGGCCAAACAACAAACGCATCCTTGCGGCAACCGCCGGAACTGGCCCCGCAGCGCCACCCGAGCTCGCCCGCCAAGCCTTTATCGCTTCGAGGACAAATACCTGGCTATCGCTGCCGATGCTGCTCTTCATGGGTACCTCCCATGGTGATTGGATAATTCTCGGCAAGTAAACCCACCATCCACAGATTACGCAGATTTGTCTTAGCCAAATAATCTGTGTAATCTGTGGATTGCCTTCCCTTGTTCCCCGCACAGCAGCTAAATAGGAGGTGTGTCTATGAGTTCAATTGGCTCTTATAAAGCCCGCCAGTTCAATCTCAGCGGCTTGAAGGGGATTTCAGATCAAACTCTGGAAATGCATTTCAAACTCTACGAAGGCTACGTCAAAGAAACCAACAACCTGACCACGAGAATCGCGGAGTTCATCAAAGACGGCAACGTCGATCAGGAAGAAATGCCTGCTTACTCCGAGCTGACGCGCCGGCTTGGTTTCGAATACAACGGCATGGTCCTTCACGAGTACTACTTCGACAACCTGATGAGCGGAGGTGGCACGGGCGATCCGGCAAAGACTTCGCAGTTTGCGAAAACTGCGGAAACGTCGTTTGGCCGTTACGAAATCTGGAAAGCTGATTTCGTTGGCATCGGAAAGATGCGCGGCGTAGGTTGGGCCATCTGTTATCAGAACCCCACGAACGGAAGGCTCTCAAACCACTGGATCACGTTGCATGAAACAGGCAACGTCGCGGGATATATTCCGATCCTGGTGATGGACGTTTGGGAGCACGCGTTCCTGCTCGATTACAAACCGGCAGAACGGCCGAAATACATCGAGGCGTTCTTCTCGAATATCGCGTGGGGTGCGGTTGAGGATCGATTGAAGAAGGTCACCGGCGTGCAAAGCGCGAAAGCTTAATCCACAGATTACACAGATTAATCAATGTAATCTGTGGATGGATTTTATTTTTGGGGTAGCGGTGGTTTGCTCAATTTGCACTCGACCGTTAGCGCCCGCAAAAAATTCAAGAGATCCTCGCGCTGCTCGGGCAGAAGCTTGTGCGGCTCGAGGTTTTTCTTGTCCAGGTATTTATTCGGCTTTCCGCCAGCCAGCATGATATCCACCGCCTCTTCGAGCGTCTTCGCACTCCCATCGTGAAAGTACGGCGCCGACTTCGCGATGTCTCTTAACGTCGGAGTCTTGAACGCGCCAGTGTCTTCCGGCTTCTTGGTCACATTGAACCGCCCTGGATCGGGTTCCTTCTGGTCCATGCCAATGCCGATGTTGTGATACTGCTGATCGGTAAACAGCACGCCGTCGTGGCAGTTGTTGCACTTGATTGATTGAAAGATGTTCCACCCACGCCACGCGCTCTGATTAATCGCCGTATTGTCGCCCGCCTTCCAACGGTCCCACGCGGTGTTTCCGCTGATCAGTGTTCGCTCGTAAGCGGCGATCGCTTTTACGACGTTGTCAGGTGTCGCATCGCTATTAAAGACCTTTTGAAACTGCGCTTTGTAGCCTTGCAACGCATTCAGCTTGCCGACGATCTCGTCAGCCTTTGCGCCCATGTTTCCGCCGGTCCATGCGGCAAGCGCTTGCTTCTCGAGCGAAGGGCTGCGACCGTCCCAGTAAAACTCTTTGTGATATCCGATGTTCCAAAGCGTCGGACTGCTTCGTGTAAGCTGCTTGTTACCGGCGCCAATTGCTTTTGGTAGACCATCTGTCAATCCATGCTCGCAAACATGACAGGAATAGCACGACCGCGAACCGTCGAAACTCAGTCGCTCGTCGAAAAACAACTGACGGCCCAATGCCACTTTTTCCGGAGTCATAGGATTATCCGGCGGAATGACCATCGCTTCGTAGGTCGTGAGCTGCGACGGCAGCGGTTGGATCTCGGGGGTAAACGTTCCGGTGTTGCGCCGGCAGCCGGCGATAATAAGAAGTAAGGCGAACAGGGAGAGACGAAGTTTTCTGATAGGCATAGAATTGCAGTTTCTCATATCTGCGTAATCTGTGTAATCTGTTGATTCTGCATGAAACGGCTATGCATCATCGCGATTGTCGCGTTTGCGTCACTAGGTTGCTTGGGCAACAACGACAATGCCCATACGACGGCGACAACCTTCGTATCACCGCCGCCGCGACAAGTCTTGCGCGCCGAGTCGAGACCAGCGAAACAAACGCCGGCCAAACTCGACGACCCGAAGCTGCACGGTGATCCGAACAAGCCATTGTTGATATTTAATCTGCCGAACGGAAAGACTTTTCGCGAAGGTGAAGAAGTTGTAATCGACTTCTCACTCGCCAAGGTCAAGCTGAAGGGTGATGGTGGTGAATTTCGTGTCCGCTACATCGTTGATGACGAGGAGATGAAGTGGATCGATCGTTGGGAACAGATCGCGCTGTCAGGCTGGACGCCCGGCAAACACACGATTCGGCTCGAACTGATCGGACCCGACGGCTGGCCTTATCGAAACGGCGATTACAACGTGGTTACGCGTGAGATAATTTTCGGCCGCGGATGAACGCGGATGAACGCGGATTTAATACAAATGAATACAGTTGAATCCAGATCAATCCGCGTTCATCCGCGTTCATCCGCGGCGAAATTATTCCGTTTTCCGGAGACCAGTCAGGAGCAAACTTCGATCGCTTTTTGAGTTCGATTGGATTAACGCGCAAAGAGATCTTCATAACGAGTGCGGCGCTTTGTAATCCGCGATCCGAATCGGGCGCAAACCGGAAACCGACGCAGAAAGAGTTGACGAATTGCTCGAGCTTCTTGAGGCGCACGATTGATGTGGTCGATCCGCGTGTGATCGTAACGCTGGGTTCAGTTGCGCTCGAGGCGTTAAAGCGCATTCAATATCATGAGTTAAACTTGAAGGAATCCGCGGCTCAAATCCATTCGTGGAATAATCGCGTGCTTGTGCCGGTTTATCATCCGAGTCCGCAGGTATTGGCTTCGCACCGGCGAGAGGCGGAGCAGTTGCAGGATTATCAAGTGGTGGCAGAAGCTTGCCGCGGATTAACGCGGATTGACGCGGATTTATGAAAGAAATGAGTTCTGAATATGCAGCGGTCCGTGACGGTGGAGCGGGGCTGATGGATCTGTCTGCGTCGCGGGGGCGGATTCGTGTGAGTGGAGCCGAAGCAGTCATGTTTCTCAACGGCCTCGTCACAAATGACATGAAGTCGCTCGGCGAGAATCGTTGGATGCCGGCGGCGTTCGCAAACGTGCAGGGGCGACTGATTGGCGCGGTTCGCATCGTGCGCGGGAAAGAGCCCGCGTTTCTGATCGATACCGACGCCGCGTCTCATGAGGCAGTGCTTAAAAGTATTTCGAAGTTCACGCTTGCCGGTGATTTTCGCGTTGCTGACGTCACTGCGGAAACTGTCTTGATGACGATACAAGGGAAACGCGCCGGCGCGATTGTTGAGCAGGTGTTTGAAATACCGGTTTCGGATCTGCCGCGTAACGGTGTTGTCGAGACCAACTGGAGAAACGTTCCAGTAATGATCTTCCGTGCGACTCACACTGCGGAAGATGGATTTGTTTTCGTCGTCGATGCTGCGCAGTCGAGTGCGTTGCAGCAGGCGATTGTGGAGGCGGGCGCGCAGCCAATCAGCGAGAACGTCGCGGAGATTCTGCGAGTCGAGGCCGGCATCGCTCGCTACGGGCGCGACATGGATGAGACCAACGTCGTAACTGAAACTAATCTGGACGATGCGCTAAGCTACACGAAGGGCTGTTACCTCGGGCAGGAAATCATCGTTCGCATCAAGCATCGTGGACACGTCGCGAAGAAGCTGACCGGCCTGCAGCTCGACACCGATCGTCAGATCGACTCAGGAACGACCATCAAAACCATCGACGGTGATCAGGAGATCGGGCGAGTAACTTCAGCAGTCGTTTCGCCCAGGCTCGGAAGCACCATCGCGCTCGGCTATGTCAGGTTCGAACATCTCGCCCCTGGAACGCAGGTAAAGGTCAACGACGTTGCCGCAACCATTACTGAGCTTCCGTTCGTACGCGGCAGTTGGTATCAGAATGGCTGAAGATCTCGACTATCAGCAGGCGCAACTCGCCTACTCGATCATCGAACGGCTGATCGAACACACGCGGGTCGTGAGCGACCTCGTTGCGATGATGGCCCAGGTGCTCGACGAAGATACGACCAAGGCGCTTACGCAAACACCGACGTGGACGGCTTATCTCGATAGCCGTCGAGCGTTGGAAAAGACTAAAGCTGATGTGGAGAAGTTCGCGGAGATATTGAAAGAGTTAGCCGCAGACGAACGCGGCTAACTATCTTCAAAACGTACATCGTCACTTACCCGATGCTTTGCGCTTCAACAAAGCCCAGCCGGTGGGAAGTACGGCCGCGGCAAGAGCGATCTTGATCACGTCGCCCGGGAGAAACGGAAGCACGGCGAGTTTGAAAGCCGCAACCGGCGACGTGTTGGTTAACACGGCATACCACGCCCAGCCTCCGAGAAACACGATTGCCGAGCCGATCGCCATCGCCGCGACAGCAGTTGGATAGCGTTTGTCCCAACCGTGTTCAGCGAATGCGCCTGTAACAAACGCCGCCGCCGGAAAGGCCACCAGATAACCACCGGTTGGTCCAAAAAACCGGACGAGACCAGCGCTACCACCGGCAAAGAACGGCAAGCCAACCGCGCCTTCAATCAGGTAAGCGATGATAGCCGCAGCACCCAAACGCGATCCAAGCAACGCGCCCGTCAGCAGCACCGCGAACGTTTGCCCGGTAATCGGCACCGGTCCAATTTGAATAGCAAACTGTGCCGACGCCGCAATGAACAAACTAAAAACAATCACGAGCCCCACGGAGCGCGTGGAATCGAGCGGCGCGAGTGCCGCTTCCATCAATGTGTCAGGCTTGGCGTAAGTGTTCATGTGCTTTTTTGTGCCTCTTTGTGGCTAGTCTCCGGCGGCGCTCTTCACGACCTCACGCTCAGGTGTCGTTGGCTCGAGCGCCATCGTGCCGATCCGCATTCCGTGGAATGAACGCCACACGAAAAAGACTGACACGAGGAAGAATGCAAGCGCAAGTATCTGCGTCATCGTCGGGTCACCATTATTGCGCGCAGTCAAACTAACGGCGAGTTCAACCGCAAGCAAACCAAACAGCGTCGTAAACTTGATCACCGGATTCATTGCCACTGAAGAAGTGTCTTTGAACGGATCGCCAACGGTGTCGCCCACAACGGTCGCATCGTGCAAAGCAGTGCCCTTCATTTTCAAATCGACTTCGACCACTTTCTTAGCATTGTCCCAGGCGCCGCCGGCATTCGCCATAAAGATCGCCTGATACAAGCCAAACACCGCAATCGAAATCAAATAGCCAATGAAGAAGAATGGTTCGACAAACGCAAACGCCAGCGTGGAGAAGAACACCGTCAGGAAGATATTGAACATGCCCTTCTGCGCATACTGCGTGCAGATATGCACGACCTTCTTGCTGTCTTCAACCGAAGCCTTTTCGACTCCTTCAAGCCGAATGTTTGCTTTGATGAACTCGACTGCACGATACGCGCCGGTAGTTACAGCCTGTATCGACGCGCCAGTGAACCAATAAATAATCGCGCCTCCGGTTATGAGGCCGAGCACAAACGGCGCGTGCAGCAAAGAGAGGCCTTCGGTGTGGACTCGCAGTCCTTCCGTCAACGCCATGATAATCGAAAAGATCATCGTAGTAGCCCCGACCACGGCCGTTCCGATCAGCACGGGTTTGGCTGTGGCTTTGAAGGTGTTACCAGCGCCGTCATTCTCTTCGAGCAGGTGTTTGGCGCGCGCGAAGTTGACGTTAACGTTGTATTCCTTCTTAACCTCTTCTTCGACATCCGGCACTTGCTCGATCAGCGACAGCTCGTAAACTGACTGCGCATTGTCTGTCACCGGTCCATACGAATCGACAGCGATCGTCACCGGTCCCATACCGAGAAATCCGAACGCCACCAATCCAAAACCAAACACGGGCGCAGCCACTGGATCGACCATCAACGCGCCTAAACCTTGTCCTGCCGTTGCGCCGATGGTGGTAACGAAATAAGCAATCGCCATCAAGCCGACGATGCTGATGCCGAGCCAGTAACCAGAGAAATTACCGGCCACCAAACCCGAGAGAATATTCAACGACGCACCACCTTCGCGCGACGAAGTGACAACTTCACTGACGTGGCGCGATTCGGTCGAAGTAAATATCTTCACCAGCTCAGGTATCAACGCGCCCGCGATCGTGCCGCACGAAATGATGATTGCGAGTTTCCACCAAAGTGTGTTGTTGCCGCTCAACGTGGGAATCGTCAGCCATGAAACTACGAACGTGATCACGACCGAAACGATCGAGGTGATCCACACGAGCGACGTCAGCGGCGCCTCGAAGTTCATCGAATCAGCAGTCCGGTAACGCGCCTTGGCAATGGCATCGTTAATGAAATAGGACAGTGCACTGGCAATAATCATCATTACGCGCATAACGAAGATCCAAACCAGCAACTGCACCTGCACGCGTGGATTCGAAACACCAAGCAGAATAAACGTGATCAGCGCGACGCCCGTGACGCCGTAAGTTTCAAAGCCGTCCGCGCTTGGGCCAACGGAGTCGCCCGCGTTGTCACCCGTGCAATCAGCAATCACGCCAGGGTTGCGTGCGTCGTCTTCCTTGATCTTGAAGACGATCTTCATCAGGTCAGAACCGATGTCGGCGATCTTGGTAAAGATGCCGCCAGCAATACGCAATGCTGCCGCGCCGAGCGATTCCCCAATCGCGAAGCCGATGAAACACGGTCCGGCGTAACTGCCTGGGATGAACAAGAGAATGCAAAGCATGATCAGCAGCTCGACGCTGATCAGCATCATGCCGATGCTCATGCCGGCCTTCAGCGGAATCGCGTAAAGCGGAAATGGCTTGCCTTGAAGACTCGCGAACGCGGTGCGCGAGTTCGCAAACGTGTTAACACGAATGCCAAACCATGCCACCCCGTAACTGCCCGCGATACCAACCAGGCTGAAGAACAGGATGATGGCCACACGGAAAGGCTCCATCGCCGACAATACGCCAAAATAGAGCACGATGATGACGGCGATAAAGGCTTCGAGGATCAGGATGAACTTGCCCTGGGTCGTCAGGTACGTCTTGCAAGTGGCGTAGATCAGTTCCGAGATCTCGCGCATTGCTCGGTGCACCGGCATCTTCTTTAAGTTCATGTACATTGCCAGACCGAAGCCGAGGCCGAGAACACAGACAGCTATGCCAAATAAAAGCAGGTTGTGACCGGTGATTCCGTTGAAGAAAGTCACCTGGGAGAGATCTGGCAGTTCCAGATTTGCTTCGCCACCCCGATGGGTCTGCGCGTAAGTTGGCAGGGCGAGAGTTAAAGTCGTGACGGTAGCCGCAATGATGATTGCTGCACGTCGCAGTGTCAGCGATAGTTCCACTTGCGAAATTCCTTTCGGTTTATCGAGATAATGGCGAGATACGCTTACAAAAACGGGTATTATCCACAGATTACACCGATTTTTCAAAGAGAGGCTCTTGAATTTGTGTCGTCTGTGGCCGCTTTCCCGTGCCCAGCCAGCGCCGGATCGAGTCGAACATGATGATTACCGCGGCAAACATGATGATCACGGTGAGGCTGGTATTGATGAGGCCTTGAACGTTGGTTTCGGGTTTTTGCGCGAGCGGCCAGAAAATGTCTGTGATCGACTTGTAGCCCGCCACCAGCGTGGTCGTGCTGACAAACGATAGCGGCAGGAGTGTCACCCACGCGTATTTCGCTTTGCCCGAGTTGATGATCATCGTAGTAGCGACACACAAAGCCACTGCCGCCAGCAATTGATTTGCTATTCCAAACATCGGCCAGATCGTGGAAATCGAGCCTGACCAGATGAATGCCGCCCAGGCTGCAACGACGAGCACAGAAGTGATCACAGCGCCCGGAAGCCAGTTTGGCTCCTCGAGTTTCCGGTAAAAACGACCGCCAAACTCGCCGACAAGGAAACGCGCCACGCGTGTGCCGGTATCGATCGTCGTCAGAATGAAGAGCGCTTCAAACATGATTGCGAAGTGATACCAGTACTTCATCAGACCGCCGAGGCCGGGGATGCCGTCGAAGATCTTCGCGATGCCGAGTGCCAGCGTGACGGCACCGCCAGTGCGGCCGCGCAGGTTCTTTTCGCCGGATTCCTGTTCGAGTCGATCGATCTCCTGCGGTTTGAGATTGAAATCACCGCCCGCATGTGAATCGACCAGGCGAACGTAGGAAGCCTTCTGTGTTTCGGTGCTTTGCGGCGTGTTGATTGCGAAGTAGTCGCCCGGGAAAAGAGAAGTTGCGGCAATCAAAGCAACTACGCCGACGACACCCTCCATCAACATACTTCCGTAGCCAATCATGCGCGTGTCAGTTTCCTTGGCGATCATCTTCGGCGTCGTTCCTGAAGAGATCAGCGCGTGGAAACCGGAAATCGCGCCGCATGCAATCGTGATAAAAACAAATGGATACAGTGGGCCGGGAATAACTGGTCCACCACCGCGAGTGAATGGCGTCAGCGATGGCATGTGAAGCGTGGGATTCACGAGCATCACGCCGAGAATCAGAAACGCGATCGTCCCAATCTTCAAATACGACGAGAGATAATCGCGCGGGCAGAGCAGCAGCCACACCGGCAACACCGAGGCGATGAAACCGTAAGCCGCCATGATCAGGATTAGGCTGTTTCTCGAAAGCGTGAACGTAGCCGCGAAGGAAGAATCAGCAATGCGGCCGCCGAGATAAACCGCAAAGAGCAAACCCACAATTCCGATGATGCTCGCTTCCGCAATCTTCCCTTTGCGGAAACGGTACATGTACAAACCCATCAGCAGCGCCAGCGGAATAGTAAAACCGACCGTAAACGTTCCCCACGGTGACTCAGCCAGCGCATTTACGACTACCAATCCGAGACCCGCCAAAGCAATCACCACGATAAACAGAATCGCGATGCCCGCGACCAGCCCCGACAGTGAGCTAATCTCGGTGCGCGCCATTTCCGCCAGCGATTTGCCTTTGCGACGAACGCTGCCGGCCAGGATCATGAAGTCGTGCACGGCGCCGCCGAGACAGACGCCAATGACCAGCCACAACAACCCCGGCAAGAAACCAAACTGCGCCGCCAGCACTGGTCCGATCAACGGTCCGGCACCGGAGATCGCGGCGAAGTGATGTCCAAACAAAACCCACTTGTTGGTTGGATAATAATTGTGACCGTCATACATCGTCTGCGACGGCACGGGCCGCGAGTCGTCAAGCGCAAGAACCTTCGCCGCGATGAACGCGGAGTAGTAGCGATATGAGATCGCGATGACGCAGAGTGCGCCGATAATGATGGGAAGCGCGTCCATTTCGAAATTTACTTAGCCACAAAGAAGCACATAACCGCACAAATGCCTTTTTGTGATTTTTGTGCCTTTTTGTGGCTAAACCTGTCTTTCTCTTTTCGGGGCCGCAGCGATGCCGGCGGCGGCGCCGAGTAAGCCAGCGATGATGATTAGTAAACCATACAACGTCTGATTATGCTTCTCGGCAGTAGCGTCGAACGCTTCTGCAAACAGTTCCCGTGGCGCAACGTCATGCGGTATCACAAACAGGCCTACCGCAACCAGAAAGAAGCACATGGCCGCGAACTTCAGACCTGCCGGCGTCTGTGACGGACGCCCAAGCTTCTGCCCAATACTACTGCGCGTGTAGCCATAGGAAAAATAGACTGCCAAACCAAGCATTAGCCAGCCAACAAAGCGCCAGTAAGAACCTTCGGGTAAAAAATAGATCAGAAACGCACACGCGAGTGCGCCCAAGCCCGGCAAGAGGTACGGACCAAACGGCACCTTGAACGGCCGCAGCCGATGCGGATCTTTGTGACGCAAAACCATCACGCCAACACACACAAGGATGAACGCGAACAGAGTGCCGATGTTAGTCAAACTTACCATCTCATCGACAGTTGCGAATGCAGCGATGCCGCCGACCGCAACGCCGGTGAGAATCGTCGTGACGTGTGGTGTTTTGAATCTCGGGTGAACGCTCGCAAACACTGACGGCAGCAGTCCATCCCGGGCCATCGAGAAGAAGATCCGCGGTTGTCCGAGTTGAAACACAAGCAGCACGGCAGTGTGGGCGACAACCGATCCAAATGCGACCACGGTGTTCTGCCAAAGGGCCTGCGGCGCAACGTGCTCCAGCGCCATCGTCAGCGCTTCGCCTCGTTGCGCAGCGGTCCAAGCTCTAACCGTCTCCCACGGCACCATGCCAGTGAACATCGCCGCCACCAACACGTAGAGAATCGTGCAGATGATCAGCGAAGCGATGATTCCGATGGGAAGATCTCTAGCGGGATTCTTCGTCTCTTCGGCAACCGTGCTAACCGCATCAAAACCGATGTAAGCAAAGAACACCACCGCCGCGCCAGTCAAAGTTCCCATCCATCCCTGCGGCTGGAAGGGATGCCAGTTTTCGGTCATCTTCGCCGGAGAGACGTAATAAAGAGCAAGCCCAACAAAGAACAGCAGCACGAGGATCTTGATGAGCACCATCACCGCGTTGAAGTTCGATGACTCTTTAATACCCCAAACCAACACGATCGTGATCAGCGCGACGATCCCGAATGCCAAAATATTGAAGACGATCGGAATTCCACCGATGTGTGGCGCGGCAGCGAGAGTTTCAGGCGTTGCGGTGCGATAGTTTGACGTCAGCCAATCCGGAACGTGAATGCCCAGGTTTCGCAACAGGCGATTGAAGAACTCGGCCCAGCTAATCGCGACGGCCACGTTGCCGATCGCGTACTCGATGATCAAGTCCCAGCCGATGATCCACGCGATCAGTTCGCCGAGCGTCGCGTACGAATAGGTGTAAGCGGAACCAGAAATCGGAACCATCGACGCGAGTTCGGCGTAACAGAGTGCGGTAAAACCACAGACGACTGCTGTGATGACGAACGAGAGCATCAGCGAAGGACCAGCGCCGGCACGCTCAGGTGTTCCGGAAGCGGCAGTGCCGACAGTGGCGAAGATTCCGGCGCCGATGATTGCTCCGATTCCGATCAGAGTTACGCTGAATGCGGTCAGCGAGCGCTTCAGTGAAAACTGAGGTCCGCCAACACTAGCCAGGATTTCGTCGAGATTCTTGGTGCGAAAAATTCCTTGAAGCAAGATGTCGCCTCCGGAGTGGATTTAGATAACTCTTACTTGCCGCAGGAAAGCTTGCGGAGTTTGGCATGGAAGAGATTCTCTGTGCAACCTCTGTGTCCTCTGTGTCTCCGTGGTTGAAATTGCAAAGAAGAATAACCACAGAGACACAGAGGTTACACAGAGAAGAGGATTTACAGGATCGGATGCTAATGGTAGTGTGTGGGTAAATGTTTCCATTCAGAAACATCCTCTTTCCGACGGATTTCTCTGCGCACGCGCATGCGGCGTTGAAATACGCTGCGGGGTTCGCGCGCGACGGCCGCGGGCGCGTGTTTATGGTGAACGTTCAGGACGCGCGAGTCCCCGCGAATCTACTCACGCTTCCACAGCACATTTTTGAAGATCAGGAAAACCATTGGCTGCTGCAACTGCGATCTCAAGTGAGGGAGTTGCTGACGGATCCGTTGCTCCACGGTGTTGAGGTTGATCCAATATTCCTGGAGGGTGATCCGGCGGCAGAGATCGTTCGTGCCGCGGTCGATCATGAAATCGATCTGATCACGATAGCCACGCGCGATCGCAATCGCTTCTCGAGAGCGTTTGGTGGATCGATTGCTGAAGAAGTTGTGGCGGAGTCGCCAGGCGCGGTGCTTGCCGTTCGTCCGCCGCAGCGCGATTTCATCGAGCATCGCGCCGGGCACACACAGATTCGACTAAATCGCGTGCTGTTGGCTACAAATTTCCGTCCATCTTCAGCGGCCGCGACTCAACTCGCCACCCAGATTGCAAGTCACCTTAGCGCCGAGCTTCATGCTGTCTACGTGATTGGCGATTACTTCGATCAGATCTCTGCGATGTTTCCAGAAGGCGGACTCGCGGCGTTAACACGTCTGCGCAGTTATGTGCAGGAGCGCATGGGCCATTTGTCACGCAGCGGCGGCGCGACGACGACTCACATTTCCGAAGGCAGGCCGTATCAGGAGATTGTCAAGCTCGCCACGAGTCTCGATGCCGATCTCATTGTGATTGGAACGGCCGTGCACGGATCGCTGTTTGGAAATAATCAGGTGTTGGGATCGGAGATCGAGCGAGTGATTAGAAACGCGCCGTGTCCGGTGCTTTGCGTGCCCGCGGCTAAGGTGGTGACGCCATTGCCCGCTCTCGTGACGCAAACGGTGCCGCAGATGTAATCGATCCTATAGGACCTATTGTTTCCTCTCGACCGGTTTACCTGCCTTCTCCCACCCTTGAAAGCCACCCAACAACGCTACTGCGTTTTCAATTCCTTTTGTTTTTAGCGCGACCACCGCACCGGCGGACGTATGTTCGTTCGCTCAAGAACAGTAGGTAACAATTGTCTTGTCGCGGGGAAGCTCGTTCACGTGGTTTAAGATCTCACCCGAAGGGATGAGCCGCGAGCCGGGAATGTGTCCCGTGTCGTACATTGCCTGATTTCGCACATCGACTACGTAAGCCTTCCCCTCCTTCCTCAGGGTTTCAAGCTCCTCGATGGTGACGCGGCGAGCACCGTCAGCGTAAGTTTCAGGACCTTTGTTGCTCGATCTGTTGGAGTTGCTGTTCATGACTGTATCGACTGCGTTACACGAGGCAAGCATCATAACCGCAAGCATTATTAAAGCTGAATAGAGAAATTGAGGACGCACTCGGAAACCTCCGTATGAGAGCTGATAACACTGTTACTGTGTTACGCGACCGTGTCATTTGTCAATGTCCATCTCCGGGGAAAATGATATAGTTCGCTCCCAAACAGGAGCCTGAGTATGACGGAATCGCCGGCCCAAATTCAGTGGGCCAAGGTAATCGACCATACGCGCTGCATTGGCTGTCATGCCTGCACGACCGCGTGCAAGTCTGAAAACCTCGTTCCGCTTTCCGTCACGCGAACTTACGTCAAACACGTCGATATCGGCGTGTTTCCACAAGCGCGGCGCGCTCATCAGGTGACGCGATGCAATCAGTGCGCCCACGCTCCGTGTGTGACTGCTTGCCCCACGACTGCGATGTTCAAGCGAGCGGATGGGATTGTCGATTTTGACAAGTCGATCTGCATCGGCTGTAAGGCATGCATGGCCGCCTGCCCGTACGACGCGATCTTCATCAACCCTGAAGATCACTCGGCTGAGAAGTGCAACTTCTGCGCGCACCGCATCGACATGCAACTCGAACCCGCGTGCGTCGTCGTTTGTCCCACGCAGGCGATTCTCGTCGGTGACATGAACGATCCAGATTCGTACGTCGCGCAGATTATCAATCGCGACACGGTTGCGGTGAGACGGCCTGAAAAAGAGACGCTACCGAAACTTTTTTACAAAGGCGCGCATCAGGCGACGCTCGATCCGCTCGCAGCGAAACGACCCGAAGGTGGTCTTTTCATGTGGAGCGAACAACAGGAAGGATCGGGCTTCGTCACATCAGGCAATCCGCAGTTCAACAATACTTCGGCGGCTGCGTTGCTGTCGTACGACGTGGCGCATCCGATTCCGTGGGACTGGCGCGTTAGTCTTTACACCTGGACCAAGGGAATTGCATCAGGCGTTTATCTCGTCGCTTGTCTGCTCGTGTTGATTGGAGCGCTCGCGGTGAACAATTCCATTTGGCTGTGGGCCACGCCGATCGTCTCAGGCGGTTTTCTCGCGATTACAGGTGGGCTGTTGATTTGGGATCTCGAGCATCCGGAACGTTTTCATTTGATCTTTACGCGACCGCAGTGGCGCAGTTGGTTAGTGAAGGGTGCTTTTATAATTGCTGGTTACACCATTGTGCTCGCGCTTCATTTCATCGCAAGCTGGGCCGGATCTAGATCGTTTCAGTCGTGGCTGATGATTGCCGGTATTCCGTTGTCGGTTTTGACTGCGGTTTACACGGCTTATCTATTCGCGCAAGCGAAAGCTCGCGACATGTGGCAAAACCCGCTGCTGCCGCCACATCTCTTTTTTCAGGCGGTGCTCTTGGGTTCGGCGGTGCTGTTGCCGTTGATCGTAATCCTCCGTGGTGCGATGGTGTCTGATGACATGATGGGCGTTATCGATACCGTGCGTCTGGAAGTGTATTGGCTGATGTGGACGCTCGGCATTTCGAGTGTGATTCACTTATTGATGGTTTGGGGCGAAGCCTCACTAACACATCCGACTGCACACGCGCGGCTCGCGATCTGGGAGATGGTGAGAGGCAGATATAAAAACGATTTCTGGACGGGCACTATTTTGTCGCTGCTTGGCGGTCTGTTGCCGTTGTTGACTGTACTCGGCATCTCGAGCATTTCAATCGGCGTAGCGGGCGCACCGCTGGCGTTGATCGGCATGATGCTCTTCGAAAACGCCTACGTCCAAGCCGGCCAATCTGTGCCACTTGCGTGAAATGTAGGGTAGGTGCCGCGGGCATGTTAGACTGAAAAACATGGAAACCATCCAACTCACCATCGATGAATCATTACTAGCGGAGGTGCAGCAAGCAACCACGGCGCTGCACATGACGCCTTCAGACTTTATGAAAGTCGCTTTGGAAAGAGCGCTCGAACAGCGTGAAATAATCGCTAAGGAGCGGAGAGACGCGGAGGGTTACGCCAAGTATCCGCCAAGTCTCGACGAGATTGAGGAATGGGAGAATGAGCAGGATTGGGAAGATCGATGAAACAGGGCGATGTTTGTTGGTATGAGTTTCGTGCTCCTGATAAACGTCGCCCCGTCCTGATTCTGACTCACACCTCTGCCATTTCTTACCTTAACAGCGTGACCGTAGCCCAGCTCACCACTACAATTCGGGGCGTACCTTCGGAAGTTCTCCTGAGTCCAAGTTTAGACGGTGTATTCGAGGAATGTGTCGTGAATGCATATAACCTCCAAACCGTTCCGAAGTCTCGAATCGGAGAATTCGTTACTCAATTATCGACTGAGAGAATGCGTGAGGTACGTGCGGCGATTGAGTTCGCATTGGGATTTCACGCCCTGGTATAGGTCGAGAGAAGACGCGCTTTCAATGAAACCGATCAATGAAACTTTCTACCCGGGGCCGAGTCGGAGTCATCTGGCGGCGTTCCCGCCAAAGGAGCGCTGGGATGATTGGACCGAGCTCGATCCGCGTGCGTGGCCGCAACGGAAGGAGCGGCATTACTCGCTCGTTCCGACGACGTGTTTCAATTGCGAATCTGCGTGCGGATTGCTCGCCTACATCGACAAAGTAACCGGCGAGATTCAGAAGTTTGAGGGTAATCCCGAACATCCCGGCTCGCGCGGACGCAATTGCGCCAAAGGCCCCGCGACACTCAATCAAGTTACCGATCCCGATCGTATTCTTTATCCACTTAAGCGCGCGGGCAGACGCGGTGAAGGAAAGTGGGAACGCACCACCTGGGACGAAGCACTCAACACCGTCGCCGCACGCATTCGCAACGCCATTCTCGAAAATCGACGTCACGAGATCATGTATCACGTCGGCCGGCCCGGCGAAGATGGTTTCACTGAACGAATTCTCGCTGCCTGGGGAATTGACGGTCACAACTCCCACACAAATATCTGTTCGTCAGGTAGTCGCGAAGGTTATCAACTCTGGATGGGTCTAGATCGTCCGAGCCCGGATCACGCGAACGCCAAAGTCATCCTGCTGATCAGCGCACATCTCGAGTCAGGCCATTACTTCAATCCACACGCGCAACGCGTCATCGATGGCAAAACAAACGGCGCGAAACTGATCGTCTTCGACACGCGACTCTCAAACACCGCCACTCACGCTGACTACTGGGTCGCGCCTTATCCAGGCTCTGAGCCGGCGATCCTGCTCGCGATCGCAAATTATCTGATTCAAAACAATCTCTACGATCGCGAGTTCGTCGAGCGTTGGTGGAACTGGAAAGAGTTTCTTCAGTCAGAGGGAACAGCCACGGATTTCACGGATTTTGAAGCACGATTAAAACAGATCTATCAACAGTACACATTTGCATTCGCGGCAGACGAGTCAGGCGTTGATGAAAAAGTGATCGAGGAGATCGCGAAGCTCGTCGCTTCCGCGGGTTCGCGGTTTTCGAGTCACAATTGGCGCAGCGCGGCTTCAGGCGTCAGCGGTGGCTGGAGCGTAGCGCGCTGCTTGTTCATGCTGAACGCGCTGCTCGGCGCGGTCGCGACGGAAGGTGGCGTTTATCCAAACGCCTGGAACAAATTTGTGCCGAAGCCGATGTACATGCCGCCGCATCCGAAGATGTGGAACGAAACGACGTGGCCGCGCGAGTATCCGCTGGCGATGAACGAGATGTCGTTTCTGTTGCCGCACTTACTGAAAGACGGCCGCGCAAAGCTCGACGTTTACTTCACGCGCGTCTACAACCCGGTGTGGACCAACCCTGACGGCTTTTCGTGGATCGAGATGTTGACGGATCCCGATCTCGTCGGTTGTTACGTCGCGCTCACGCCGACCTGGAATGAAACCGCTTACTACGCCGACTACGTTCTGCCAATGGGTGTCGGCTCCGAGCGGCATGATCTTCATTCATACGAGACGCACGATTCGCAGTGGTTGGGTTTTCGTCAACCCGTGATGAAAGCTGCTCGTCAACGCAACGGTGAAACGATTGACGACACGCGCAAGGTTAATCCTGGCGAAGTTTGGGAAGAGAACGAATTCTGGCTCGAGTTGACGTGGCGCATCGATCCGGACGGCGGCCTCGGCATTCGGCAGTACGCGGAATCCAAAAAGAAACCCGGCACACGACTCGGCATCGACGAGTATTACGAATGGATCTTCGACAACTCGGTTCCCGGTCTGCCCGAAAGAGCAGCAGCCGAAAATTTAACCCCACTCGAATTCATGCGGCGCTATGGCGCGTTTGAAGTGAAACAAAAGATCGGGCGAATTTACGATGAACCTGTGCCGGCGGAAGAGCTCGATGATGCGCGAGAGGATCGTCTCGGCCGCGTCTTTACGCGTGCTCCGAAACCTGCTGGTCCAAACATTGTTCCGTTGCCTGTGCCTGATGGTGACGACGAAGGCCGTCGACTCGTCGGCGTCAATGTCGACGGACAGATCAAACGCGGCTTTCCGACGCCGAGTGGCAGGCTCGAGTTTTATTCCTCGACGCTCAGCGGTTGGGGCTGGAGTGACTGGTCCATACCGACTTACTTCAAGAGTCACGTTCACAAAGACAATCTTGAAGAAGGACAGACGATTTTGATCTCGACGTTTCGGCTTGCGGTGCAAATTCACACGCGCAGCGCGAACGCTAAGTGGCTCGATGAAATTGCGCACACGAATCCGCTTTGGATTCATCCGTCACACGCGGCCAGGCTCGGCGTGCGCACCGGCGATCTCGTGCGCGTCGAAACTGAGATTGGTTACTACGTTGTGCCCGTATGGGTGACGGAAGGAATTCGACCGGGCATTGTGGCGTGTAGTCATCATATGGGCCGTTGGAAACTGACTGACGAGGGGCAGCGGCAGTTGATGGCTACAGTGAAGTTGGACCACGACGGAACAGAGTGGAGCCTCAAGCGCGAGCGGGGAATCGAGCCTTACGAGTCGAATGACCCAGACACGTTGCGCATCTGGTGGAAAGATGCCGGAGTTCATCAGAACATGACGTTTCCCGTTCACCCGGATCCGATTTCCGGAATGCATTGCTGGCATCAGGCAGTGCGCGTGCGTGCCGCGGGGCCGGAGGATCGGCCGGGGGATATCTTCGTGGATACGCAGAAGTCGCGCGAGGTTTATAAGAAATGGTTGGCGATGGCGCGGCCGGCCGATAAGTATTCGCCCGATGGGACCCGGCGGCCGTATTGGATGCTGCGCCCATTGAAACCTGCGCGGGAATTCTATAGATTGGCCGCGGATGAACGCGGATAACGCGGATCAGATCCGCGTTCATCTGCGGTGAAAATTAAGAAAAATGTATTTCAAACAATTCTATCTCGGTTGCCTGGCTCACGCTTCCTACCTGATTGGCTCAGACGGTGAAGCAGTGGTCGTCGATCCGCAGCGCGACGTCGATGAGTATCTCGCCGAAGCCTCCGCGCATGGACTGCAAATCAAGTACGTGATCGAAACCCACCTGCATGCGGATTTCGTCAGCGGCCATCAGGAGCTCGCAGCGCGAACTGGCGCACAGATCATCTTCGGCGAGAAGGCCGGCGTTACATTCGCGCATCGTGCAGTGCGAGACGGTGAAGAGCTCACGATCGGCGAAGCGGTCCTGCGATTTCTCGAGACACCCGGTCACACGCCCGAAGGCATTTGCGTTCTCGTGACCGACACCGAAGCAAACGAACCACAAAAACTTCTAACCGGCGACACACTCTTCATCGGCGACGTCGGCCGCCCGGATCTCGCAGGCGGAAAAGGCTACACACCGCAGATGATGGCGGAAATGATGTACGAGAGCCTGCACGGAAAACTGCTCAAGCTGCCTGACGAGGTCGAGGTGTATCCAGCACACGGCGCAGGCTCGATGTGTGGCCGCAACATGTCGAAGGAAACTTCTTCCACGATCGGCGAGCAACGCAAGTTCAACTACGCGCTGCGGCCGATGAGTAAAGAAGAATTCGTGACGATGATGACTGCCGACCTTCCGGAAGCGCCCATCTATTTTCCGAAAGACGCCGAAATCAATCGTTCGGGCGCGCGCGATCTTTCTGAGTTACAACCGCCAAAGCCTTTGACGCCGCAGGAAGTCCTGCAACTGCGAGATGAAGGTGACGTGCTCCTCGACGTGCGATCGGCAGCAGATTTCGGCGCAGGACACGTGCCCGGATCGATCAACATCGGACTCGGTGGACAGTTTGCGATGTGGGCCGGCAGCCTGGTCCCGTTGAATGCCGCGATCGTCTTAGTTGCCGACACAAGCGCTCAGATCGATGAATCGGTGGTGCGACTCGCGCGTGTCGGAATCGAGAATGTTAAAGGCTACCTGGAAGGCGGTGTTCAGCGTTGGCGAGATGAGGGATTCCCAGTAGACACGATCCAGCAGGTGAGCGTGGCTGAACTAAAAGAGCAGATCGATAAAGACGATTTGCAGATTGTCGACGTGCGGCGTCCGGCTGAATACGTCAATGGACACGTGCCACAAGCATTCAATGCGCCGCTTGCAAATCTCGATAACAGTCTTGGTCCACTACCACTTCAAAAGGACAAGTTAACGGCGGTGATTTGCGCGGGCGGTTACCGATCGAGCGCGGCGGCCAGCCTGTTACAGAAACAGGGCTTTTCCAACCTTCTCAACGTATCGGGCGGCACGGGCGCGTGGATCAACGCCGGCTATCCAGTCGAACAATAGCTTATAGGATGTGCGCCTCCTTGGAGTGCGGTGCCTTGGCACCGCTTTGGTAAGCGATTGCCGAGGTAAGTACCAAAGCGGTGCCAAGGCACCGCACTCCAAGGAGGCGCACATTCATGTACAATCGTGCAAATCCTGGTATGAAGCTGCTAATCGCAATTGGCATCATCGTCGTTGCCACGATTCACGGATATGGCGCCGCCTGGCTCGCAATCTGGATGCTCTTTCATCCCTACAAATCAGTTAAGCTTCTCGGCGTCACTATCTGGCCGCAGGGGATGATTCCTCGTCATCGCGATAAGCTGGCCCAATCGATCGGCAACGCAGTCGGCAACGAACTCGTTTCACAACAAACAGTCTTCGATGCTCTGTTCGAAACCAGTTTCTTTCAACACAAGGTTGAAGACTTCGTCAATGCGTACACAAACGAGCTGCTCTCACGCGTGTACCCATCATTTCTCGACGCCTTGCCGTCGCAGGCGCGCGCGCCGATTCTCGACACAATTTCCGCGCTTCAATACCGACTGGCCGAATACATCGCCGAGATGTTGAAGAGCGAAGAAACTGCAACCGCGATCGAGCGGTTCATCGACAAACAAGTTGACGATCTACTCGAATGCCGCGTCGGCGACATCGTGAGCGATCAATCTTTTAATCGCGCATTTGATTTCGTGGAGCAGCGTTTACAACAACTCACCGCCAGCGAAGCGTTCGAAAGCAAAGTGCGCGACTTCGTCGCCGGACGTTTGGACGATCTTTCGCGCAGCAACGCTACGCTCGCCGAGACTTTCACTCCCGAAACTATCGCCTTCGTCAAGGATCGTATCGATCAGCAGGTGCCGCCAATCGTTCATCATCTCGCCGACATCGCTACAAGTCAGTCAACACGAAAGCAAATCGGCGCGCTGATAAAACTGGAAGTGGACGAGTATTACGAACAGCTCTCACTCTTCAAAAAGATCTTCATTTCTCGCGAACGCATCCACCGCGAAGTCGACGAACTGGTCAACAAGACGCTGCCGAAGCGTGTCGAAGAATACTTGCGTGGACCGGCATTCGAGCAGGAAGCCGAGGCTTTCCTGAACGCGACAATCGACAATGTGATGGCGCGGCCGTTGGACGAGCTCATCGGCCAGTTCGATCCGATCAGATTCGAAGACTTGAAGTCGCAGGTCAGCAATCGCCTAATCGAAGTACTGCGTAGTGAGGCTTTGTCTACTTCTGTTTACAACCAATTCTCCGACGCGATCGACCGGCTGCGACCGCAAACACTCGGCGCGGTGATGCAGCAGATCGATTCAAACTCTGTAACGTCCGCGAAAGGATTGTTGAGTAAAAGCCTGCTCAGTTTGCTCTCGCGCGACGACACCGCGCGCACCATTAACGCGATTTTGAGTACGCAGATCGAGCGCCTGTTGATAGCTCCGATCGGACGTCTCGGCGATCATGTTTCCGAAGGCGCAATGCAACGCGCGAGCTCGGCATTGGTTGAGAGGATCACAACTGCGGCGCGCGAGCGTTTGCCAGTGGCGATAGCCGAGTTTGACGTGGGCGGCCTCGTACGCAAGAAAGTGTCAGACTATCCGCTTGCAAAACTCGAAGAGCTGGTGCTCTCAGTCGCTCAACACCATCTCAAGACGATTGAACTGTTCGGCGCGGCGATCGGATTCTTCATCGGCGTCGGACAAGCGATCTATTTTTGGTTTACCTGGCAGCCCGGAAGATGAATCCACAGATTACGCAGATTGATCATTAGAATCTGTGTAATCTGTGGATTTCTGTTGACATTACACTCGCGAGTGAATAACTATTTGCCATCACCGAAAGGAGCTTAGTTCCCTAATGACCTACGTAGTTGTTGAATTATGCGTCGATTGCAAGTACACCGACTGCGCAGCCGTTTGTCCTGTTGAAGCATTTCATGAGTTAACAGATCGTCTTTACATCAACGCCGACACCTGCATCGATTGCGATGCGTGCGTTCCTGAATGTCCCGTGGAAGCAATTTTTGCTGACACCAATGTGCCCGAACACTACGCTCACTGGACACAAATCAATATAGATGAAGCTCCGAAGTATCCGGTTATCAGTCAGAAGATTCCCGCCCTGCATGGACCGAGCTGTACCGGCCCAGAAGAATGAACGGACTCAAACTTGTAGCACTACAGATCCTTCAATCACGCTCACGATCTAACCCTTAAGGAGGTCCCATGGATCACGACTACTCCCAAGTTGCTCACGCTCAGTTGCTTCAAAGTTATAAATCCGGTGTCAGGTGGTTTTACTGGATTGCCGGTCTGTCGTTGATTACGTCGATCATTATGATCTTCGGCGGAGGCTGGCGTTTCATCGTCAGCCTTGGGGCAACGCAGATCATCGACGGTTTTGCGCGAGGATTGTCCCCAGAGTTCGGTGCTATCAACGTCATTGCTCTGTTCATGGATATCCTGGTCACCGGAATATTCGTCGGCTTTGGTTTGCTGGCTGCGAGGAAACTTTTGTGGGCCTACATCCTCGGAATGGTGATATTTCTCCTCGACGGATTAGTACTGCTTCTACTTCAAGACTGGCTCGGCGCCGTGTTTCATGCGCTGGTTCTGTTTTGGATGTTCCGCGGTTTTCAAGCCGGGCAGGAACTCTGCGCCCTTGAAAAAACAATGGCCGAGCAGAGCGCGCAAGCACCTCCACAACCAGAACCCGTTTAAGCCACAGATTACACGGATCTGCGGCTTATTTTTGCTGGCCTTCAGTCGCGATATTGCGTTTCGATCCGTTGAGTTGTTTCATCAACTCCTCAACAGCGGCTTCGAGCTGGCGATCGCGTCCGGCAAGTGCGTCTTCCGGTTTGTTATCGACCAACAAATCAGGCTGCACGCCGTAGTTTTCCATGTTGGTCCGTTTCGAATCGGCAAGAAACACACCAACGCCTGGCGTGCGCACAGTTGAGCCATCGATCAAACTGTAGCTGCCGGTGCCGATGACTGCTCCCATCGTTGGAGTGCCAACCACTTTCCCAAGACCCAACGCACGGAAACCAGCCGGAAACATTTCGGCGTTCGAAGCCGAGCGCCAGTTTTGCAGAACGACTTTTGGTCCAAAGAACCCTGCGAACGGACGGCCGGTGGCTTCAGTGCCGCGCGGCTGCCACACCTGATACTGACGTTGGACCAGGATCGCGAGCAGCTCTTGTTCGATGTTGCCGCCTCCGTTCCAACGCTGATCGATAATCAACGCTTCTTTGTTGCGATTCTCGCGAATCTCTTTTTCAAATTTCCGCAGCGATGGTGGATTCATCGCCTGAATGTGAAGGTAACCGATGCGTCCGTTAGAAAGTTCTTCAACTCTCTTGCGGCGTTCTTTGACCCAACGCTCGTAACGCAACTGGCTATAAGCATTCGTCGAGATCGCTTCGATACGCGTGTTCCACGCACCTTCGTCGGTCGGTTTTGAGTTAAAGGTGACATTCACTTTGCGATTGAGCCGCTCGTTCAGCAACTGCCAATACTCGTCGCCGGCTTTTACCGGCTTGCCGTCGATTGCGAGCAGATAATCGCCGACTTTCACGCGTACCCAGTCTTTATCGGCTGGTCCATCTTCGTAAATGTAATTGACACGATAACGGCCGGCCGCAGTGTCAGGCTCGAGCTCAATGCCAAGATGCGACGTGGAAACGCCGCCCGCTCCTGGTCCGCGTGGCGGCGGCGCCGCGCCGGTGTGCGAAGCATTAAGCTCGCCGATCATCTCGTTGATAATGTTGAGGAGCTCCTGCCGGTCGCCGACGAAATCAACCAGCGGGCGATACTTCGCACGCGCTGCATCCCAATCCATGCCATGCATCTTCGGATCGTAGAAACGATACTTCATCGTGCGCCACCCATCGTCGAACATCTCGGCCCACTCGGTCGGACGATTGACGCGAACACGAACGTTGAAATTGATTCGTCGTCTGCTTGCCTCGCGACCAGCGCCGGCGGCTGCCGCCGCGCCTGCGCCTTGTCCGCCCGCCGCTGATAACGGAACAGAATAGATCCCATCGCGCTCGCGGAAGAACAGTGTGCGACCATCACGAGATATCGCGAGATCCCCAACCCCTGCGCCGAAGCCACCGCCTCCGCCTGGACCACCTTCAGCGTTTTCGTTGGGCGGTTGTCCGGCAGTGATCCGCGTGAGACGTTTACCGTCGTCTTGAATCGAATAGATAACGGGAACACTAGCCATGCCGGCAGGCTCGCTCGTGACGAAAACAACAGTACGGCTGTCGGGCGCGATCGTGTAACTTAAAATCGGGAACGGCATGCGAGTCACTTGGCGTGTGCGCCGTTTGAGTCCCGCAAAGTCCATTTTGATCTCGCGTGGCGGTCGATTGGCAGGAGGTCCACGACGCGCCGCGGGCGGGGCACCTTCGCCATCTTCTGCTCCTGCTGCCGGCGGCGCTGGCTCGCGTTCTTCCGCATCATCAGGATCGCGATCCTGTCGCTCGAGCCAAACCGAATAGATCTGAACGGAGTTGGGCGTGTTACCACCTGAAGCCTCGACGCGTTGGAAGTAGAGTTTTCTTCCGTCTGGTCCAAACCGTGGATTCGCATCGTTGTTGGAGTCGAACGTCGCCTTGTGAGGCTCCTTCTCTTCGCCGGATGCAGCAATGATATAGACATCAGACGTGCGCGAGATGTCGAGTTTTGAATAAGCGATCCACTTGCCGTCGGGCGACCACACCGGCATGCCAAAACCGCCGTAACGCGAAGTGTCGAGAGTTGTGACTTGCTTGGTCGCGACTACCAGCTTGCGCAGTGTGTCGTCAGACGCGGTGAACGCGATTTCTTTCGAATCAGGCGACCAGTTGTAACCGAGTTTGAGCGCATCGATGTTGGTGACTTGCTGCGCGGGTGCTGAGCCATCGACAGGCACGACAAAGAGTTCCTCACGTCCACTTTGATCCGAAACGTAAGAGAGCCATTTGCCATCGGGCGAGTAAGCGACATTTCGATCGCGCGCTGCGCTCTCAGTAACTTGTTTGATATCGCCTTCTTCGACGGGCGCGGTGAAGATCTCGCCATGAATCGAAAACGCGATGCGACGCGAAGAGGGCGCGAGATCGTAGTCGTCAGCTTGTGAATTGAACGACTGCATCTCAGATAAGTTTTCCTCGGTTTCGGCATCGATGTTCAAGGTGATCGGCGTCGCGCGTTTCGAGTTGACGTCGAGTTTCCAGATGCCGAAATCGTGTTCGAAAACGATCACTTTTCCATCGGAGCTGATCGCGGGCCACCGCACGTCACCGGCTTTGAACGTCGTGACGCGATCCGCCTTGCCGCCGTTTTCGGAAATGCGCCAGATGTTCGTGAGGCCGTTGCCTTCGCGATCGCTGACGAAATAGATGTAACCGTCGCGTCCCCACATGGGCCACGAATCGAGACCGTCGAAGTCAGTCAGTTGCGTAAACTTCTTCGCCGAGACGTCCATCACCATGATGTCGCTCTGATAAGCGCCGCGGTAAAACTTCCGCCAGTAAACCTGCGATTTCTGGTTGTACGCGAGCTTCTGTCCGTCGGGCGAATAAGAAGCTTGC